>Ga0209751_10003494_pt1 | contig 15224 bp, 13 predicted proteins | sample RifCSP13_1_FD_184019 | JGI IMG/M metagenome (GOLD analysis project Ga0209751, IMG submission 184019) | Soil microbial communities from Rifle, Colorado - Rifle CSP2_sed 13_1 (SPAdes) (version 2) | ecosystem: Environmental > Terrestrial > Deep subsurface > Rock core/Sediment | place: Rifle... | reverse complement strand
CCGCCCTACGGTCTTCTGGACGAGATCCTGGCCCGCTACGTCGAGGAGGATCGGTCGGTGCAGGACATCATCAGTGACGGTTTCGACGCCGATCTGGTGGTGAGGGTGGCCGGGCTTGTCGATCACAACGAGTACAAACGGCGACAGGCGGCGCCCGGCGTCAGGATCACTCGCAAAGCGTTCGGAAAGGATCGTCGTCTCCCCATCACGAACCGGTACCGGGAGGGTTAGCGGTCGCTTCGGATCACGGGGTTCGGGCTGCCTCGCCGCTATCCTCTTGCGGATGCGAGTGATGATCGACGGCCGTCCGGTCGACCCCCAGGAAGCGGCCGTCTCCGTGTTCGACTGGGGACTGCTGCGTGGTGACGGCATCTTCGAGGCCATTCGCTCCTACGGTGGCCGGCTGTTCCAACTCGACGCGCACCTGGCCCGTCTCCAGCGAAGCGCGGCGCTCATGCACCTCGAGTTGCCCGACCTGTCCGAGGTGGCCGGCTGGGCCAGAGCCGTTGGGGAGGAGGGACACGATTGCACGGTACGGATCCTGGTGACGAGAGGTGGAGCAGAACCCGAACTGGACAGCCCCGGCAGGGTGGTCGTGCTCTGGGAGCCGCTCTCCGATCCGACTCCTGCCGTGTCGGTGCGGCCCACCCTGGCCCCCTGGCATTGCGGTGGCACGCCCTGGGAGCTGATGGGCGCCAAGACGCTCTCCTATGCGCCCAATATGTCGGCCTGGCGAGCGGCCAGAGCGGAAGGGTTCGATGACGCATTGCTGCTCGCCCGCGAGGGTTACGTGTTGGAGGGTCCAACCTATTCGATCGGCTGGGTAGTCGACGGGACTATCGAGACTCCCTCCCTGGATTTGGGGATCCTGGCGTCGATCACCCGGACCGTGACCCTCGAAGAAGCCGCCGACCTCGGGTTGAAGGTTCACGAAGGGCGGTTCATGCTCGAACGGATATTGGGGGCCGATGAGGTCTTTGCTCTGTCCACCCTCAAAGAAGTCAAACCTGTCGATCGCGTGGGGAAGACAGCGTTTGCGGCAGGCCCGATCACCGGCAAGCTGGCCGCCGCTTACACCGCCCGTGTCGACTCTGAGACATCCTGAGCGGAGGGTGCCGGGACCATCCCGGTTCCGGCTCCCACCCGGCCCGAACCCGCGCCGCCGATCGTCCGAGGCCTCGCTTCGGGTTGAGCGCCCTGACCCGGTAGGGAACTCGCCCGGCACGAGGTCCGTTTGAGAGATAGCTACAAAGGTAGAGTGACCAACATGCGACGTTTCGGAATCCTCGTCCTGGCTTTCGCCCTCCTAGCCGCCGCCTGCAACCGCAACGACGATACCGAGTTGACCACCACAACTACCACCGGGTCGCAGACGACGACGACGACCGCCGGGCCGGCTACCGGCGGCGGAACAGATGACGAAACCACCACCACGGCAGGAACTGCCGGGGTTCCGCAATACGACATCATCGCCGGAGACTCCGGATCAGGCGAGTACGTCGTGCTCATAGAGCCGGACACCCATACCGAACTGGACCTCCGCAACATCATGGAGGCAATCGTCGACGAGTATGCCCCGGTTACCGTGCATCTGATCGACGACGAAACGGCCGGCGAGCTCGTGCTCAAGGACGAGCCATCCGCCGCCGAGCAAGCAGTGCTCGATGCTCACTACTTCGCCCGGGTCGTCAACGGCACGACCCTTGAATTCCTTGGACCCTACGCACATCTCGAATCCGTCCATATCGGTTCCTGAAACCACTGCCGCGGACCTCAATCTTTGGGGCTCCCGGGTCGATACACCTGATGCGACCAGTGTGGGAGGTTCGAACTGGAACCGCGTGTGTTGCTTGTTGATTCTGATCCTCTTGCCAGGGCGGTTACGGCCAACGTCCTGTCTTCAGCGCGCCTCGAGGTGGTCGGCGAGGCCGCCAGCGGCGAGCAGGCGCTGGCACTGGCTCGTTCCGCTCACCCCACCGTGGCCGTTATTGACGCCGGGTTATCGGGCATCGGTCCGGCCGCCACTGCACGCCGCCTCCGGGAGGAGGCCGACCGCCGTTTGGAGATCGTTGCGGTCGCCTCGTTCGACAACATCGGACGGATCGGAGACATGGTTGCCGCCGGCGCGGCCGCCTATGTGGTCAAAGGCAAGCCGGCCGAGCTGATCGCGGCGGTGAAATCGGTATCGGCGGGGTCGGGATTGCTGTCCACCGAAGCGAGCCGCCCGGTTCTCGAGGAGGTGTCACGGCTGTACGACCGCGAAAGGGTCAGGAATGTCGAGCTGGAGAAGATGGTGTTTCGCCTCGAAGCGCTGTCCGTAACGGATTCGCTGACCGGGCTCAAGAACCACGGATTCTTCTTTGACCGGTTGGCTGAGGAACTCGAGCGGGCGATACGGTATCGGCGGCCCGTGGCGGTGATCATCGCCGATATCGACAATTTCAAGCTGGTCAACGACGCCTACGGACATGCCGCCGGCGACGCTGTGCTCAGGATGTTGGGGGATGTGTTCCGGACACAGTTGCGGGAGGTCGATCTTGCCTGCCGGATCGGCGGCGAGGAATTCGGGTTTGTGCTGCCCGAGACCGACGAAGAGGGCGGTATGCGAGCCGCTGAACGGATTCGGACGGCTGTCGCCGCCTACCCCATCCCGGATGTCGGCAACGTGACCGTCAGCCTGGGCGTGGCCGTCTTCCCGGTACATGCGACCGAACGCGACGAACTCCTGGAGTCGGCGGACACGGCCCTGTACCAGGCCAAGCATGAGGGCAAGAACTGCTCGAGACTGGCCGGTGACACGTCGACGACCGTGCAGCTCACCCAGGCCCGCCCAACGACCGGACCGGTGGTAGGCGCGCTCCTGGCGGCGTTGCGGATGCGGATGCCGTACCTGGCGGAACACTCGGTGCGGGTCGCCGAGCTTGCCCCCAGCATCGGGGAAGGCATGGGGCTTTCCGTTGCCCGGCTGGCGCGGCTACGGTTGGCGGCGCTGCTGCATGATGTGGGCATGCTGGGCGTACCGGATGCCATCCTCATCAAGCCGGGACCGTTAGATGCCGCTGAGTGGGATGTCCTGCGCGACCACCCTCAGAATGGCTTCGATCTGATCGCAGACGCGGTCCACATCGACGTGGCGGAGGCGGTGCTCTGTCACCACGAGCGCATGGACGGGACCGGGTATCCCCGGGGATTGACCGGCGGAGAGATCCCGCTTTTCTCGAAGATTCTGTTGGTGGCAGACGCCTTTGATGCTATGACCATGCCGCGGTCGTACCAGCGGCCTCTCAACAAGGCCGATGCCGTTGCCGAACTGCGGCGCAACGCCGGAACCCAGTTCGATGAGCAGGTCGTTGAGGTCTTCACCGACCGTCTCGGGGCCGCGCCATCGTCCAACATCCTCGAGTTTCCGCAGCGGGGAGTCGCCGGCTGATTAGGTCTTTGCGCGAGTGTGCTGCCCTATCCGTCCCCGTCGGTTTCTGAAGCAAGAACGGAGTCTTAAGACGGAGGCCTGCTCGACGGGACTAGATGAGGAGGGCGGCCACCAGCAGGAACCCCCCGAATCCGATTGTGTCCGAGATCATGGTCAGGAAGATGCTGGACGCTTGGGCAGGGTCGGCGCCGAGCTTGCGAAGGATCAGTGGGATGCTCGATCCGGCCAGACCGGCCATAGCCACGTTGCCAAAAGCCGCTAAAGCAACCACGACGGAAATCTCCTCCGGCGAACCCACCGACGCAAACACCCCGGTCCGGAGGAGAATCATGCCCAGGACTCCGGCGCCGATTCCGAGGATCAGCCCGTTGAGAACGCCGACGGAGAACTGCCGGCCGATCACCTGGCCGACCTGGCTGCGCGGCACATCGTCGGTAGCCAGAGAACGGATCACCACGGCCAGGCTCTGAAACCCGCTGTTACCGCCCAGCGTTGCGATGACCGGCATCAGGGCGGCCAGGACGGGTTCACGGCTGATGACCCCGGTCTGTTTCTCGACGACGTACGCCACCACCAAAGCCAGCACGAGGTTGAGGCTCAGCCAGGGAATGCGCATCCGGACTGAGCCAATAACCGGGGTGAACACGGTCTCTCTCGCGCCGGCACCGGTGGCAACTGCGAAGTCCTCGGTGGCTTCTGATTGGATCGCCTCGATGAGCTCTTCGTTGGTGACCATTCCCAGCAACCGTTGCTGGTCGTCGATCACCGGAATGCTGAATAGGTGGTACCGCTGGGTCAGCTCGGCTGCCTCCTCACGGTCGGCGTAAGCGTTCACCGCCACCGGATTGTGGGTCATCGCTTCTTCGAGCCCGACTCCGGGGCGTTTGAACACCAGATCGCGAAACGACAAAACTCCCACCAGGCGGTTTCCGTCGTCGACGATGTAGACGTAGGATAGATCTTCGAGCTCCTCGTTCATGTGTCGGACCCGCTCGATCGCCTCTCCGGTCGTCATCCCTACGGGGAGTTTGGCGATCTCGGTGGTCATCAGGCCCCCGGCCGAGTCGTGCGGATACGACAGAAGCCTGCGGACGTCGGCTTCCGCCGGGTCCTCCATAGCCTCCAGGATCCCCTCCCGCGCCTCGGGCTCGAGAGCGGCGATCAGATCCGCTGCTTCGTCGGCCGGCATCTCTTCGAGAAAACCGGCGGCGGTCTCCGGATCGAGCTCCTCGAGGATGTCCGCCGCCAGTTCGTCGTGCATCTCCTCGAGAACCTCGGCGGCATGGTCGGGATGGAGGTCGGCCAGTAGATCGGTGGCAGCGTCTTCGCCGAGTTCCTCGAGGATGTCCGCCGCGTCATGAGGGTCTGCCTCGGCGATGGCCGTCCACTCATCGGCGTGGGTGTCGAGATATTCCTCTACCGCGCGCGGTGAGAGGCGGGCGCGGCGGCGCAGCAGCTGGGCGACCTCGCGCGGCCGACGGGGGCGCAACTTCATGTCGTTCGAGTCCTCGGCACGATGTCCCTCCACCTGACGGGTCTGCGTCAGCGGGCGGGCTTCAGGCTACTGCCTCCGGGATGGCGAACTACTGACTTCGGTGCCGGGAACTGATGCCTACCCGTCGAAGGGTCGAATGCCGGAGACCACCATCGAGAAGGTTCCTCCCGGTGCTTCGTAGGAGACTTGGTCGGCGACTCGGGCACCAAGCAGTGCGCGGCCGAGCGGGCCGGCAGGAGTGGCGAGCAAAAATCCCGGGGCTTTGTTCTCGGCGGGAGCAACGAGGTATTCATACGTTTCACCGGTCGGGTCGGTGACGGTAACGATCGAACCGATTTCCACTTTGCCGGTGTCCTCGGCTTCGCGGACCTCTGCCTTGTCGAGGAGGTGCCGGATCTGACGGATCCGCGCCTCCATCATGCCCTGCTCGTTCTTGGCGGCGTCGTAGTCGGCGTTCTCGCGGATATCGCCATGCGATCGAGCTTCCGCAATCCGTTCAGATATCTCATGCCGGGCCTCCGTCTGCAGGTGGGAGAGTTCATCCTGCAGTTTTTGGTAGGCGGTCGGCGTGAGCCAGGTGGTCTCGTCGGTCATGACCAGGCAGGATAGCTTCATGCAGGACAATTCGACCAAGAAGTTAGGCCCGGCCGTTGGCCTGGCCCTCTTTGCGGCGGCGCTGTGGGGAGTGAGCGGAGCGGTTGCTGCCGATGCATTCTCCGAGGTGGCTCCGCCCCGAGTCGCTCAGGTCCGCTCGTTGGTAGCACTGGCGTTGCTCCTGCCATACGCCTGGCGTCGGGGTCTCCTGCGGACCAGGGGGGCGGGAAGGCAGTTGGTGGTGTTTGGACTGGTTCTCGCCACCGTTCACGTCACGTACTACTAGGCCGTTGAACGACTGGGGGTAGGACCCGGCGTAACCGTTCAGTTCCTGGGACCGATTTTGGTGCTGTTATGGATGGTCGTAGGCCAGAAGCACCGGGTTCCTCCACTCATGTGGTTGGCCGGATTGGCGGCGCTGGCCGGAACGGTGATGATAACCCGGGCGTGGGATGTCGGTTCTCTGGATCTTCTTGGAGTTAGCGCCGGCCTCGGCGCCGCAGTCACGTTCGCCGCATATCTGCTCATGGGGGAGCATCTCACGCAACGGCTCTCCCCGGTGACGCTGCTCACCTACGGGTTCCTCGGGGCGGCGCTATTTTGGGCGGTCGCCCAGCCCCTGTGGGCCTTCCCCATGGACCTCTCGACCAAAGCGTGGCTCGAGTTGTTGTGGGTGGGCGTGGGCGGCACGATGGTTCCGTTCCTGGCCACGATGGCCGCCTTGAAGAGGGCGTCGGCCGGGGTGGTCGGAGTGATCGCCTCGATAGAACCGGTCATCGCCGCGGTCACTGCCTGGCTGTTTCTGGCGCAGTCCCTGGCGGCCGTCCAAGTCGCAGGAGGGTTGTTTGTCGTTGGCGCCGTCGCCGTTGTCCAGCGGTGGGGGGTTGCCGACATGGAGACTCCTCTTGATTCGGTGCGGTAGGTTCGGCTGGTGCCATTATCCGAGTTGATGCAGATCAGGGCCTCGAGCGGTAACGATCGCCACAGGGTTCTGTGGGCCATGTATGCCGCCATCGCCTGAGGAGCTCAGTCCGTGAGGGCCCTGCTCAGGACGGCGAGGCGATCGGGGACCGCCCGGTAGTAGACCCACCGGCCTCGTTTCTCCCGTTCGACCAGACCCGCCTCGTGGAGCACCTTGAGGTGGTGGCTGATGGTCGGCTGGGAAACGCCGATCGGCTCAACCAGGTCGCAGGCGGCGCAGGCCTCGCCTTTGCTGGCGATGAGGCTGAGCAAACGGAGTCGGGCCGGGTCTCCCAGGACCCGGAACCATCCGGCGAGCTGGATCGCCTGGGCCTTATCGAGGGGCTCCTCGACGAGCGGGACGCAGCACTCAACTACGCGTTGCATGACCCGATGATCCCACATATCGATGGTCATCGCTGCGAGAGCCGGTTCTCGACCGCGGGGGATGTGGCAAACTGCCGGTCGGGAAAGGAGGTGATGGTGGAGAAGAGACTGACCGAGTTCTCACACGGCAGCGGTTGAGCGTGCAAGCTCGGCCCCGACGAGCTGGCGCAGGTCTTGCGCCCTTTGCGTAATCATCCCATCACCCTCCACCCCGACCTTCTCGTCGGCCTGTCTTCGGGCGACGACGCCGGCGTCCTGCGGCTGCCCGACGGACGTCTCATGGTGCAGACGGTGGACTACTTCACCCCCATCGTGGACGATCCCGGCGATTGGGGCCGGATCGCCGCCGCCAATGCGCTCTCCGACATCTACGCCATGGGCGGCACTCCGAGCACGGCCCTCCAGCTGATCGGCTGGCCGCGTGGCAAGCTGTCCTTCGACCTGCTCGGCGAGGTGATCCTCGGTGGTGTCGCCAAGTTGGAGGAGGCGGGGTGTCTGCTGATCGGCGGTCATTCGATCGACGACCCCGAGCCGAAGTACGGTTTTTCCGTCACCGGGTTTGTCGAACCCGACCGGCTCACCACCAACGCCGGGGCACGGCCGGGTGATCGGCTGGTGCTCACCAAACCGATCGGTACGGGCATCATCTCAACCGCTATCAAGAACGGTAAGGCCGATCCCGAGGTCGTTGCAGAGGCTATCGAGGTGATGGCAGAACTCAACGCCGCCGCCGCCCGCGTCGTGGCCGCCATCGGTGTGCACGCCGCGACCGATGTGACCGGGTTTGGGCTGCTCGGCCACCTTGGGGGGATGCTGGCCGCCAGCGGTGTAGCCGCCATCGTCGAGCACCGCGCGGTGCCACTCATCGACGGGGCGCGGGAACTCGCCGAGGCAGGCGTGGTACCGGGAGGGACGGGGCGAAACCTGGTGGCCGCCGAGCGGTTTACCGAGTTCGGCGACCTCGACACCGCCGATCAACTCATCCTGGCCGACGCCCAGACCAACGGCGGCCTGCTCATCGCCGTTGCTGCCTCCAAGACCCTGGAGCTGGTCGAAGCCCTCACGGCGGAGGGCGCCAGGGCGGCGGCCATTGTTGGCGAGGTGGTTGAGGATCGTCCCGGCACCATCGGTATTCGCTAGATGTGTGCTGACAGTCGTCCTGAAAGCCATACACTGGCCGTCTTGTGCAAGAGGCTCGAATCCGGTTCGGACCACAAACCTGGGCGCTGACGGTCGCTGTTGCCTTGGTGATGACCGGTGTGAGTCTGGTCGCCCCGATCATCCCGCTATACGCCCTCGAGTTCGGAGTCAGCTACACGGCGGCCGGTGCGCTGATCACCGGTTTCGCCATAGGCCGCTTGATGTTCAGTCTGCTGGGCGGGGTGGCAGGCGACCGGTACGGTGCCCGGCGGGTTGCCGTCGGTGGCGCGCTTCTGCTCACTGTGTCGAGTGTCACCGCCGCCCTGGCCCCTACCTACGGGGTGCTGCTGATCTCCCGGTTCGTCGAGGGGATGGGCTCGGCGATCCTGGCCACAACCGCCTCGCAGTACCTGGTACAGACGGCTCCCAAAGAGCGGCTGGGCCGGACCATGGCCCTCTACCAGACGGGCCTCCTGGTGGGAATCGCCATCGGTCCGTTCCTCGGTGGTCGTCTGGCTGAGTTGGGGGACTTCCGGACTCCCTTCTGGGCGTACTCCCTGCTGGGGCTGGTGGTGGCAGTGCTGGTGACGCTCTTCATCACCGACCTACCACCTTCGGACAAGACCGTCGGTGAATCGTTTCGCGCTACGGGCGACCTTCTGAGAATGCCTTCCTTTCGGGTGCTCTTGTTCGTTGCGTTTTCCCTTTTCTTCATGAGGGGAGGCGCCCGGATCACGCTCTTTCCGCTGTTCGGCAGTGAGGTCGTTGGGCTGAATCCAGCTGAAATCGGCGACGTGCTTTCCCTGTCCGCCGTCGCCAATTTGTTGATCGTCCTTCCGGGCGGTCAGCTGGTCGATCGGATCGGGCGGAAACCGGTAGCCATTTGGGGTTTGATCCTGGCCGGTCTGACCACTGCTGCCTACGGCTTTTTCGATTCGTACGGTTCATTGCTGGTCGTTTCAGGTGCGTTCGGGCTGGCTTCGGGGATTGCGTCGATCCCGCCCACGACGATGGTCGGTGATCTGGCTCCACCGGGGGCGGAGGGTTCGGCGGTCGGTCTGTACCGCACATCGGGAGACCTGGGGTTCATCGTCGGACCATTGTTGATGGGAGCGGCCGCCGACGCCGGAGCCTTCTCGACCGGGTTCATCATCAGTGGCGTCCTGCTGGCCGTGGCGGCGCTGGTGGTGACCAGAATCCCCGAGACCCGTCACGTGGAGGGTACGGTGAGAGACTGATGGCCGACCTCGACCGTTTGGACAAGATCGCCGCCGCGCTCTCGATCGGCACGGTTCAACGCCATATCTTCCTCTGTGCCCAGCAGTCGACGCCGCGTTGCTCGACCGCCGCTGAGAGCGGAGCCACATGGACGTACTTGAAGACGCGGCTCAAAGAACTGGGCTTGGCCAGCGCTCCACCGTTCTGGCGGGGCGATTTTGATGCCGAACCTGCCGACTCAGAGGCCGGGACGGGACGTGTGCTGAGGAGCAAAGTCGACTGCCTTCGGGTCTGTGAGCAGGGACCCATCGCCGTCGTGTACCCGGACGGCGTGTGGTATCACTCGGTCGATGTCGACGTGATGGAACGAATCATCCAGGAGCATCTCATCGGTGGGATCCCGGTCGCCGCGTATGTGTTTGCGGTCGGGCCGGACGGTTCCGGGAGGAAAGATTGAGGAGGGCGCGGTGAACAAGTTCTGGAAACCGGTGTTGATGGCGGCCGCGTTGTGGCGGCTGTTCGGTCCGGAGACCGGGCCCCGGTTTGCGTCCGGCCAAGAGCACCCGCTACGAATGCCGGGGCGCACGGTATTCGTTGGTGACCGGGAGTTCTTCCTTCGTGAGGCGGGACCGCTCGATGGCCCACCGCTGGTGCTGATTCACGGTCTCGGGAACACCTCGTTGGAGAACTGGTACGAGTTGATCAAACGGCTCCAGCATCGGTATCGCATCGTTGCCGTCGACATCCGTAATCACGGCAAGAGTGACAAGCCACGCGAGCGTTTCGAGATCGGCCAGATGGCCGATGAGGTGGCAGGGATGATGGACGCAGCCGGGATCGACCGTGCGGCGGTGGCCGGTTTCTCAATGGGTGGGATGATCACCCAGGAGTTGGCACACCGGCACCCCCACCGGGTGGAGCGGATGGTGTTGATGGGCACCGCTTCCCATCACGCCGATAGTGTCAAAGTGATACGTTGGATCGGCTTCGTGCTGGGACGGGCTATCGAGCGCCTGACCGGCAAGGCTCTGTATCTCTTCACCTACCGGTACATGGTGATGACGGGAACGGTCCCCGCCCGGTACGGCCGATGGTACCGGGAGACCACTCTCGATCGGGACTCCGACCTCTACTACGAGGCGGCCTTTGCGGTGATCAACTTCGACAGCCGCGAGTGGGTGGGACGGTTGGACCTCCCGGCGCTGGTGATCATCTCGGTCAAAGACCAGCTCGTTCCGGTTTCCTCGCAGTACGACCTGGCCGACCGGTTGCAGCACGCCGAAGTGGTCGAGCTGGTAGACGGCGGGCATGAGCATCCGTGGACCCACGCCGATCGGATTGCGGCCGCCATCGACACGTTCATCGGCGGACCGGGTCTCCGGGCGGTAGAGGCCTCGTAGCGGTCGGCGATCCTCACTTCGTATCCTCCCGCGGCGTGCGACGCGGGAGGACGTCGAGCGAAGCAAGGTCGGAGGGGGCTGCTGCTGACTGTCTACTGCTCGCTGCCTGCCTCTCCTGCCATCATGTGCGCATGAGCACTCCACCAGCTATTCAGGACACTTATCCCGACGACGTAGCGCACTGCTACGGGTGCGGCCGGCTCAACGAGCACGGCTACCGGATCAGGACCCGGCCGCACGGCGAAGCCACACTGACCAAGTTTGTGCCCGCGCCGTTTCACACGGCCATTCCGGGTTACATCTATGGAGGCCTCATCGCCAGCTTGATCGACTGCCACTCGACCGGATCTGCAGCCATCTTTGCCATGAAGGATGCCGGACTCGAGATCGGTAGCGAACCTTCACCGCGCTTTCTGACCGCCCACCTCGAGGTCGATTATCTCGCGCCAACCCCACTCGATGGCGTGACGCTGATCGGCCGGGCTGCCGAAGTGAAAGAGCGCAAGGTGGTCGTAGTGACCGACCTCATCGTCGATGGAGAGGTAACCGCCCGCGGGTACGCAGTGTTGGTCAAGTTGCCCGAAAGGATCGTCGACCCTTTGGCCAACCCGTGAGCTTCTCACCCCGGTCCGGCCTTGCTGCGCCATATGCCGGTCTTCTGATGCAAGGGCGGGAGGAGCCGGTGACTCGATTCGAGGGCGGTCATCCCTCTATCCTTTCGGGCGTGAGCTCGTACACCGCCCCGCTCCGTGACATTGCTTTCACCCTCGAGCATCTGGCCGGTCTTCCGGAACTCGCCACCTGGGAGAACTTCTCCCACGCCGATCCCGAGATGCTGTACGGGGCGCTCGACGAAGCCGGCCGGTTTGTCTCCGAGGTCATCGCTCCGACCAACGCGACAGGAGATGAGACCGGCAGCAGACTCAACGACGATGGCACCGTCACCACCCCCGAGGGTTTCAAGGAGGCCTATGCCCGTTTCGTTGAGTCCGGTTGGGGCACGCTTCCCTTCCCCAGTGCGTTTGGCGGTCAGGACCTTCCCTGGGTGATCGGGACGGCGGTTGTCGAAATGCTCAAAGCAGCCAACATGGCGTGGTCGCTCTGCCCGATGCTGACCCACAGCTCGATCGATGCCTTGATGCATCATGGCAGCCCCGAGCAGCAAGCGACCTACCTCGAGAAACTGGTGACCGGCCAATGGACCGGAACCATGCTGCTCACCGAACCGGAGGCCGGATCCGATGTGGGTGCGCTGCGAGTCAAAGCCTCCCCGGCCGGCGACGGCACCTGGCGGCTTCTCGGATCCAAGATCTTCATCACGTGGGGCGAGCACGACGTCGCCGAGAACATCATCCACCTGGTGCTGGCCCGCATTCCGGGCGCGCCGCCCGGAACCCGGGGCATCTCCCTGTTCATCGTCCCCAAGTTCCTGGTGAATCCGGACGGGAGCCTGGGCGAGCGCAACGACATCAAGGCCGTGTCATTGGAGCACAAGATCGGTATCCACGCCAGCCCTACCTGTGTGATGTCGATGGGTGAAGGCGGGGAAGGGGCGGTCGGCTACCTGATCGGAGAAGAGAACCGTGGCATGCACTACATGTTCACGATGATGAACAATGCCCGGCTTTCCGTCGGGGTCGAAGGCTTGTCGATCTCCGAGCGCGCCTACCAACAAGCCCTGGAATATGCCCGGGTGCGGCGTCAGGGAAGAGCGGTTGGAGCTCCCAAGACCGAGAGCTCACTCATCATCGACCATCCCGACATCCGGCGCATGTTGATGACGATGAAAGCCACCATCGAGGCCATGCGTGGCCTCCTGTACCTGACCGCCGCCACCGTCGACCGCTCCCGGCACCATCCTGTTGAAGCGGAACGCCAACGGCATGCCGAACTGCTGGCATTGCTCACCCCGGTCGCCAAAGCCTGGCCGACCGATCGTGGCGTCGAGATGACTTCGCTGGGGATCCAGATCCACGGCGGCATGGGGTACGTCGAGGAGACCGGCGCCGCCCAGCATTGGCGTGACTCCCGCATTGCTCCGATCTATGAGGGAACCAACGGGATCCAGGCCATCGACCTGGTGCTCCGGAAACTCCCGCTACGCAAAGGCGACGTCGTGCGTGAGTTCTTGGGTCAGGTGTCTGCCCTCGATGCTGAATTGGGAGTAGCCGGCGAACCGTTCGCTTCGATCCGGGCGACGCTAACCGAGGGACGGGTCGCCCTCGCAAGCGCCACCGAGTGGCTGTTGGCATGCGATCACCCCAACGATGCGCTGGCCGGTGCCACGCCCTACCTGGAGCTGTTCGGGACGGTGACCGGGGGATGGCTGCTGGCCAAAGGTGCTCTGGCCGCCGCCAAGAAACTCGAGGAAGGAGACGACCCATTCCTTCGAGCCAGGATCACCACCGCCCGCTTCTACTGCAGCCAGTTGCTCCCACGAGCGGCCGGTCTCGTGCCGGCGGTCATGGCCGGGGCCGGCGATCTGTTTGAGATCGACCAAGAGCTGCTGGGGCCTTGAGGCTCGACCCTGAGCCGGACGCATGTCTCGAGGCCCCGCTGGTGGGGAAGCGCAGAGCCGGAATCTTGATCAGGGTCGCTCAGCTCCTGCCGCTACAGCAGCAAGGCGATCGAGTTGTCGAGCCCGGTCGGGACCCGGTCCGGCGGTCGGAGCGGTCTTCGATTACGTCCAGTGTCCGGCTCCGGGTGTCCTCGAGCATCCACAGGGCCGCCCCGGCTTCGGGTGGGATTCCCGGAAGAGCGGCGACCATGAGGTCGCGATCTGTCATCGCGCCAAACCTATCGACGGCTCGGCAGGCTGGCGGCCGGCGGCGCGCGCTCGGACCGTCGATCAGTGTTCGTGACCGCTGTGGTCTTCGTGACCGGTGTTGTCTTTGTGGCCGCTGTCGATCTTGATCAGCCCCGCTTGCTTGGCAACCACGACGGCGATCCCGACGATCAACAGGATGAGGAGTAGTCTTTTCAATGCTGGCCCTCCTTGGAATCCACCTTCGAATCCTATGCGTTTCCAGGTCCGGGTGTGATCACCCCCCCGGCAACAACCGCAGGTGCCCCTCGGCGTCGGCCTGGATGGCAGGCCGTTCCCACAGGAGCGGTTGTGTTTCGTTGACCACCCACAGGTCGGCCATGTCGATGTAATGCTTGTGGAAGGCGTGGCCGGACTGGCCTGTCGTGTGCACCGCCCGCGATCGGGACAAGTCGTCGAGGTCGACGATCATTCGCATCGAGGGTAGAGCCACGACCTCATACCCTTCGGCGGCGCTCCAGGTTGTGGCGTTGACGGCATCGCCACCGCCGGAAGTCTCGAACGGACCCCGGTTGAACAGCCACTCGATGGGAGCGATGCCTGATTGCCCAAACGGTGCATTGCGGAACGTGGCGGTATGCAGTTGGCCCCACCTCCAGTCATTCGGGTCGCTTCCCAGCGTGTCGACCATCTCGTTCCATGCTTCACGCAGAACAATCTCGAGGATCGCGTCGCGCTCTTCGACGTTGTTGGTTGCCTGGCTGTCCCACCATTCGTTGGTGGGGTCGGTCAGGATGGACCGGAGCGTTTCGAAGTAGCCGTCTCGACCCACCGGCCAGTAGTCCTTCGGTAGATCGTCGTGGAAGGTCGTTGCCAACAGATGCCGCCATACCGCCGCGTACAGGGCGCTGTGGGGGGAATCGGCGTCCTGCTGGAAGGGCCGAGCCTGCGAACCCCAGTCGGCGAGCAATTCCTGGGCCGCCACGACCTCCGCCAAGGTGCTCTTGACCGAGGTGAGGTAGGGGATGATCTCTTCGGCCATGAGGTTGCGGTTGTCGCGTTGCATGTCTTCGACCATCGAAATACTGATCGGTCCTTCGGCTCCCTCGATCAGGTCGATGATGCGTTGCGCTCGCGTTCCGTACGCCCATTCTCGGGCCAGGAAATACGGGTAGGAATCGTCCACAACGGCATTGTTGGCGGTGACGATGTACCCCTCCGGTGGGTTGTAGCGATTGGGGAGTTCGTCGAAGGGAATGAAACCGGTCCACTCGTACTGGTTGGTCCAGCCCGGCACCGGGATGCGCCCGTCACCGTCGGCGCGGATCGGGATTCGCCCGGGCATCTGGTAACCGATGTTCCCGTCGATGTCGGCGTACACGAAGTTCTGGGACGGGACGTCCCACTTGCTGAGGGCCCGGCGAAACTGGTCCCAGTTGTCGGCCCGGTTGATCCCAAGAATGGCTTCCACCATCCGGGTGGGCTCGAGGGCCGTCCACCGGAGGGCAATGGCGTATTCATCGGGCAGGTCGAGGGCGGTGCCCTCGTCGAGGTCTTCCAACTCCCCGTAGGTGTCGGAGATGATTGGGCCGTGCCGGGTGCCCCGCACCTCGAGGTCTTTCTTCTTTCCGCCGGCGATGATCAGCGTTTCGGTATGGACGTCCATGTCGACCCACTGGCCGTTGACCTCGTACTGGTTCGGGTCGTCGGGGTTCAGCTTCTCGATGTAGAGGTCCTGCACGTCGGCTGCCAGGTTGGTGACCCCCCAGGCGATCCGGTCGTTGTGTCCGAGCACAACCGCCGGGATGCCGAGCAGCGAGAAGCCTGCCACCTCGA
>Ga0209751_10003490_pt1 | contig 15234 bp, 12 predicted proteins | sample RifCSP13_1_FD_184019 | JGI IMG/M metagenome (GOLD analysis project Ga0209751, IMG submission 184019) | Soil microbial communities from Rifle, Colorado - Rifle CSP2_sed 13_1 (SPAdes) (version 2) | ecosystem: Environmental > Terrestrial > Deep subsurface > Rock core/Sediment | place: Rifle... | reverse complement strand
AATTATAAATGCCCGTTGCTCTGGTTAAGGCCGCCTTTTTGCCAGCGGCAACCATAACAGGGTTTTTGCCATTAATTTCAGTTTGACCTTCATCAGCCGCCAAAGGTGAATAACCTGTTTGTAATATCTTTTCCAAATATAAAAACTTAATATAAAAACTTATTCTGGAATAGACGGTAAGACCAAAGTTCGATATTTGCGCCCATCATCTGAACGGCATATAAATCATACTTTTTGTAATTCGGCGCAATACAAATATGGTTCTCATCAGATTTGTGGGATGGGGGTTGACAAGCTGCCATGTTCGACCAGCACATGCAAGCGGAAATGCTCGAAGACATGGTAGCCATAGGCACGGCGAATGGTAGCGCGAATAGCATTGTTCAATCCTTCGACCACTGCGCTGGTGAAGCCTTCGTTGAAGTAGTTCAAGAATTCTTCCCACCAGTGTTGCAAAGTTTGCGTGAACTTTACCAATTGAACCAACCCGGAAGCCTGAACTTCGTACACCCAGGCCTGCAAGAAACGTTCAGCCTGAGAGCGGTCCTGGATTTTATCCGCAATCGCAACAAAGCGTTCTTTGAGCAGGTAAGCCGTGCGTAATTCTGGAAAAGCGTCCAGAGCCGTTTGGAGTTTGGCTTCTTCTTCGGGCTTCAATTCCGCCCGCCTTCTGACCAATATCCAACGAATTCCTTTGAGCAGTTCGTAGGAGGCTGGATCGGAGGCTTGCAAGCGGCGGCGGATTTTGCCCAGCGCCTCGTTCAACTGTTTCGTCACATGAAAACGGTCTGCCACAATCTGTGTGTGCGGCAATTTGGAGCGTACAACGCCGCGATACGGACCCCACATGTCCATTGCCACCAGACGAATAGCCTGACGTTCCGCCTCACTCAAGCCATCCAACCAGGCTTCAAAGGCTTTTTGACTGCGTTCTGGCAGCACTGCAAGCACGCAATGGCGTTCCAGGTCGCTCAATACCAGCGCAAACTGCTGATGTCCCTTGCGTAACGAGATTTCATCCACCCCCAGACAGCGCACGCGTGTACGCATAGCCTGTCGTTGCTTTTCAGCTCGCCTGGCCCAACGTTGGAAAATTCCCCTCACGGTCTCAGGATGCAATCCTTCCCGTTCCGCCACCGCTGCCTGATCCGTGTGCTTGCATTGCTCATACACATGCAACTCATACGCCGTGCTTTCTCGCCGTTTGCTTTCCACCCAGGACAGGCTTTCCGTGAATGGTTTCCTGCAATGTTTGCAGTCAAACCGTCGGGATGGAAAATGCACATAGGTTGCCTTGCCCCAAATGTCCAAATGACGAATGGCTCGTTCCTCCTGCTCGTGCAGTACATCACTGACCTGACCGCAACGCAGGCAGATCGCAACCTCATGTTCATGTTGGCAAAAAAGGTGTAACACTTCTTGCTCACCTTGACGCTCCAAGGCGTATTCGGTAACCACCAGGCCTGGTAAGCCCAACAAAATGTTGAATGTCTCGGCTGTCACTCGTTGTATCATCAGATTTGCCGTCCGTCTCACTGCTCGTGCTGCGTCTCGTACAACTTTCACTGGGCTGTCTGGTAGTAGAGGTAGCATTTTCATTGCCCAAGGATACTCAATTTATCCCTTCATCTCCCCACTAATTTGAGGAGAACCTAAAACTTGAAGTAGAAAATGGACTTGTTGGAAAAACAAGTCGATTTTTTGCCGTAAAATGGACAAAATGGAAGTAAAATTACTCCTTGGACGCCCTACAGTCAATCTTCGAATCTGGTGGTTGCGCGTTCGACCCGCGCCGGGGGCACCTGAATCTGCCATGAAACCCTTCTGAGGAAAAACTGATTCTCTTGCTACTGACACGACTTGAGCGAATCTCTGTCGATTCGTACTGGGCACATCGAGCCAGCGGGGTGAGAGGCGCTCTAATAAAGATGTTGGAACAAATTGAAATGGGAGGCGCTACCGATCCGGTATCTTTGAAAAACAATATTTTGATCGGTTTCCAAATTCTGAAAGAAGCTGCTAAAGCACGTTCACAAAATCAATTCTGGTCTATGAGAAATTAAATTAATAACAGGAGTATCCAGCAGATACTCCTGTTATCCATTAAGCTTGGAATTCTTTTCCAGTCGTTAGCTATGACCGGCGCTTTTCGTTATCTTCAGAATTCGCATGTGAACCATTATTCAATTTATTATCAGTACTGATTCCGCTCGGTGTAGTTGCACGCTTCTTCGATAATGCAGAGGTCCCAACGAATCCAATAATTAATAGAATCGCAATCCCTGAAACGGCCAGAAGCGGAAGTAACCAGGCAGGTGGTACGAAAGCATTGGGATTTCTGGAAGAAGATGGGATGGGCGACGGGATCGGGGTGGTAACTATTGCCTGATCTGCGGGAACCAACGTCCCAACAATAGAAGAAAGCGACGAGGTTTTGCCTGTTGCGATCTGTGTCCCGTTTGTGACAGCAAATACACCGGCCAATTGGTTATCTATTTCAGTCTGCCTTAAGGCGTCACCGGCCTTAATCAGACCTTCATCGCTGTTGCCAGCAACCACAAGGATAGGCTTCTCTGTATTGTAGGGTGAATTCAACAATTCCAAATATCCTACGCTGACACCTTCTGGAATCCGATATATGATTTGCATTTGACGCTCACTTGCCGTGTCATCTGTAAAATCAAATGGAGCTGGCAACTGATCGTTTATTTCGGAGAGGAACGGAAGAGTACTTGACTTTCCAATGATAATAAGCGAATTTTCATCGCGAACCTTTTGAGGAACATCATCAGCATAAACGCTTTCCAAATTGGAAATAAGAGGAATCGCTGCCTTGCCCAGACTATAAGCCACCTGCCCGGCAATTTTCCAATTGGCCGGAGAAGACCTGGGTAAGACAAAAGCGACATCACCGAGATCGCTATGGGTCAGAAAAAGAGTCGGGTAGAATTTTAGGTCCAACAGCCAGGGAGCATTCACATCTGTGTCTGCGCTAGCCGGCAAGTGGAACTTGGATTGATCAGAAATCGTCAGCCATGGATCGGAAAATCCTGAAACATCACAAGAGGTTTCGGCCAACATTCTGGCAATGACCGCCAGGCGATTTTCGCCAAATCTCAACAAACCCGGAGGAATCTTCAATTGCAATGTGGTTAACTGTTCAGATTCCTTGGAAAATGGAGTACTGGCGATAACCTGGTTATTCAATTCAACAGTGAATGAAGAGAACCCATAATTAAGCAACCCGGAGTGGTAATAAAGCAGATCAATAGTCGCATCTTTTGCATCTAACTGCTCTTTCGATACATTGAACAGATATTGCACACTGTTCTCGCCCACGCCGCTCAATGTTTCGGTTGTATAGCCCAGATTCTGCAGAGTGAAATCTTCAATAACGGGGAGAGTTTCAGAAAGCAGCTGCACATCTGCTACATAGGCAAGCGCAGGGTTTTCGTAAACCAAAATCCTTCCGGAACTCACCGCCTGTGCGGCCTTGGTCACACCCTCGGCAGAATTCCCACTCACGAGCAACACTACCTTGTCCCCGTTCCATGGAGAAATTGCCATCTCAACCACACCATCTGTCGCTGATTCTGCCGGCAGATTCACAAATTGCTTATTCTCAACTGCGAGCGGGAACTCGATACCGCCAAGAAGGTCTATCTCGTCGGGCCTTCCCACGAATATCAAATTACTGGAGGCAAGATCGTCCTCTGTAAGTTCCCCAGCAGTGGCCAGTCCAAAGTCAAAATCATCTCCGACCATGGATCCGAAGCCCGCCATCACATTCAATGCAGCTTGCAATCCCTCAACATCCGGGTTATCAGGGACAACGAGTAGTGTGCGATCTGGAAGCAAGGAGTTCCGGAGGTAAAAAGGTCCTGGCAAACGAGAAAGATCTAATTCAGGAGATGAAACTTCAAACGGCAGTTTGAAGGTCGATGTAGGCTTAATAGCAACTATGGCGCGAATATCGTAAATACAGCTAAACTGAGCACTGAGTGTGATGATCAACTGGTGGCGGCCATCCCTGCGCACCGATGTCAATGCAGTAGGTGGCAATTGGAATCGCATTGTATGACTCCCCAATTCCTTCAATGGGATATTGCCAACCAGCTGGTCGTTAAACGTAACCGACAACGATCCGCCATAAGGATTCTGCTCTGTTCCTATCTTTCCAGCGTCTGCGCCAGTTAAAGTAACCTCGTAATCTAATTGAACTTCCCCACCAGGGATAAGCCGCCAATTAGGCGGAATACTGAAGAGTACTCTCGTTGAATCAAAAGGGCTTACCAGATTTGTCTCCCGAAAACCCAACTCGGCAAAGGTAACCACCGCCTCATTTGCGTTGTTCTGCTTGTCAACCACCAACCCGGTCGACGTTCGTGCAGAAACACTAAATGGATTTGCGAGCAGTAACCCGAGCAATACAATAATCGCAATTAAGTTATTTTTCATCACAGAACTTCCTTTTTTGGCCACTTTCATTCGATGATATTAAGGCCCATATAGCTTTAGGTGAACGGCAGGCTTAACCAAATGGACGTACTTTATATTGGTACACTTTCCCATCGGATTGCATGGAAACCTCAAGAGCCTTCTCTGCTTGTTCAATCAATACGGGCAGTGATTCCCCACCTTGGCGATCGGCCAATCCAATCCTCAGGTCCAATAAAACTTCTGTTTCGCCCTCAGCCTCCAACGAAAAAGGCTGATCCAATACGTCTCGGATGCGCATCATTCTGCCTTCTGCCGACGCTCCATCGGTAGAAGGCAGCAGAATCGCAAATTGCAGCTTGGACCATCTACCAACAATATCTTTGCCGCGCAATTGATACTTCAATGTTTCACTCACATACCGCAAAATCTTGTTGATGTAAGCTTGCGGCAGAGAGTCGTAGAATTCCTGTATTCCATTCAAATGAATGATCCCAAAAGTAAGAACATTTTCAGGCTGATTGCCGATTTCCTGGCGTACCCTTCTTTCAAAGTAAGGACGAGAATAGGCCAATGATTCGTAATCGGTCATGTTACGCTGACCCAACCGATCGAGCGTGTAGGATAACTGGTCACGGAAAATCGCCAAGCCAACACCAGCCGCTAGTCCGATCAACAGTGCAAGACCAGCATTTTGAACAGGCTTGGGCTGTATAGGCACAGTAGGGGCAAGCGCTCTATCAAGAAATTCAATATTATAGATGACAGATATATTTCTAATGAAATAAATTGCATTCTGCCCTATGCTATTTGCCAGTATGGCAGCCGCTTCAGGATCCGGGCCCTGCACGCTAAACCTTATGATATTTGCATCAGGCAGGACCGTTACAAAGGTATTATATTCTTGCTCAAATTGGGCAGGGTCTGCCCCTAGTGCATTCAAGGTTCCATTTATGATCTCGTGACTGTTTAGGACTTCAGCATAGGTGGAAATAATGGATCTTTTATCCAGTGCTTCCAGGCTGTTAACCAGGTCTCTGCTCTCAATATTTTGAATGTTTGGGCTCACGATGAATCGGGCGACAGCCTCATATGTAGGTCTTGCAATATAATATGAATACACGAGGGAAAGGTTAACTGCAACGAGAGCCGCAATTAAAATAAGCCACCAGCCGCGCCTGATGATTCTGAGATAAAATCTCATCTCCATATCAAAATCTCCATTTGAATTGATGTTTCATGTTACAATTTTATTCCATATTGTCAGTATACCACCGGTTGTAATGAAACTCTCAGTATCCATTAAAGGGTCATTTTATGAAAGGTGCGTCTGAAGGATCCAAACTTATAGCCATTTTATTTTGGATATCCCTGGGTGGTATTTTGTATACATATTTCGGCTATCCACTTCTTATTTTTCTACTTGCAAAACTAGTCCACAAATCAGAAGCATACCAAACCTACCAACCTCTTGTCACCCTGCTTATCGCCGCCTACAATGAAGAAGTTGTGATTGAAGACAAAATTAGAAACTCACTCGCCATTGACTATCCGAAAAATCTCTTTCAGATCCTCATTGTCACAGATGGATCGTCAGACAAGACGCCCGAAATAGTAAAAAGATACATTGACTCCGAGGTCGAATTATTACATCAACCAGAAAGACGTGGCAAAATGGCGGCAATAAACCGCGCCTTGCCTTATGTTCGCGGCGATATCGTAATTTTCTCTGACGCGAACAATTACTATCAAACTGACACAATCAGCAAGTTGATTCGCCCCTTTGGAAATCCCAATATTGGCGCGACAACAGGCGCAAAAGTGATCGACCAGGGCGATGGCAGTTTAGGCGCGTCTGAAGGGCTATATTGGAAATTCGAATCCTTCATAAAAAAGCAGGAGAGCCTGTTGGGGAGTTGCACAAGCGCCGCCGGGGAAATACTGGCAATTCGAAAAGACCTGTATTCATCACCGCCAAACAATGTGATCAACGATGATTTTTACATTGCCATGCAAATCGTTCGCCGCGGGTATCGCCTGGTATACGTCCCTGAAGCAAAATCCATCGAACGGGTCTCTTTAACCGCTGAAGACGAGATCACCCGCCGCACACGAATCAACGCAGGTCGCTATCAAGCCATTGCTATGGCTAAGCAAATCCTTCCTTTCAATCGCCCTTTACTGGTCTGGCAAGTCCTTTCACACAAATTCCTTCGTCCACTTGTACCGTTTGGCATGATTAGTATAGCCGCGCTCAATATAATAGCAGTCCTGTTTCCCCCGCAAACCAAAGGACTGCTTATCCTCAGCACGCCATACAGCCTCATCCTTCTGGGTCTGCAATTTTTGTTTTATGGGCTCGCCTGGGTTGGAGGAAAATCTGGAAATCGCGGTAATCAAAATAAACTGTCTCGTTTATTCTATCTGCCGACCTTTCTGACTAACAGCAATTTAGCGGCCATTATGGGATTTTTTAGATTCGCGCGCGGCCAGAAATTCCATATGTGGGAACGCATCCAACGACGCTGATAACTGCCCCGGTCATTTAGCAGTTATGCCTCAAACTCATGGATTTTTCTCCCAAAGTCCTCATCATAGATCTTTCCAATCATTATGGGGGATCCAGTTCACGCGTCCTTTCCTTGATGGCACGTGCAAAAACGGGATCCGTTGCCCTGGCGGGTTTGAAATCGGGAGCCATAACAATACAAGCCATTCAACTTGGTCTACCTGTTCACGCGTTGGCAGACCATAAAGCAGATGCCCGCATTCTCCCTCGCTTGATTCGTTTAATTCGGGAGGAAGGCTACAACATTCTCGATAGCCAGAATATTCAATCCAAATTCTGGGCCAACCTCGCCGCGATCATTACGAAAACTTCCCTCGTCTCCACAATCAATAGTTGGTATGCCAGCGAACATGGCGAATTCTCCACCAGAGGCAAGCTCTATACACTGCTGGAGTTATCAACCAACCAAAGCCTTGATCTATACATTACGGTCTCTGAAAAAGATCGCCGATCCCTTATAAAGTCTGGCCTGCCGGACGATGCCATTGAACTGATCTACAACGCGGTAGATGTGGATATATCCGCAATCCCTAGAGACAGGGAATGGCTGAGGAGAAAATTTGATTTACCGCCGCAATCAATCGTTTGCACGGCAGTCGGGCGACTGGTGCCTGTTAAAGGATACGATATATTAATCACTGCTATTCAGAAAATTGCATCAGGAGTTTCTCAACTGTTTTGCCTGATCGTCGGAGAAGGCGAATGCAAAGAAGAATTGTCCGAACAGATTCGACAGGCCGGTCTGGAAAATCGGGTTCACCTGGTTGGGTATTATGATCGTCAAAATGTAATGTCAATTCTAAACTCCAGCGACGTCTTTGTTCTGCCGTCCAGATATGAGGGTACGCCGGTTGCTCTTCTTGAGGCTGCTGCACTGGCGTGTCCGATTCTGGCGTCATCGTGTGGAGGCATTCCTGAACTGGTTACACATGAGCAGCATGCCCTCCTTGTGCCTCCCGAAGATCCGACAGCGCTCGCCAAGGGTCTTGTAAAATTGATCCTGGATCGTAACTATGCCCAAACGCTGGGACAAAATGCGCAACAAAGAATCCGCGAGAACTTCAATCTCGAATCTCAAGTAAGCGCCACTTGGAATGCCTATAGAAAAGCCCTGAGCAGGCATAACAGGCAGGAGAAATAAATGTATTCCAGTCAAGCAGAACCTGGCAGGCACTCCCGACCTTCCCTAAAGAATAAATTGATCAACCTCGCCTATGAAACAGGATTGATTCGGGTCGGGCGCGGACTGTGGGCTAAATCGCTGACCGTGGTGAATTACCACCGCATTGAGGACCCCTATCGCAAGGATTTCGATTCGTTTAAACCAAACGTCAGTGCAACGCCGGATAATTTCAATCATCAGATGGATTATTTGGCAAAGTGGTTCAATGTGGTATCTGTGCGAGATGTAGTTGCGTGGCTGGATGGTCAAAAAAGTCTCCCGCCATACGCAGCCTTGATCAGTTTCGATGATGGCTATCTCGATAACTACACATCTGCATATCCCATCTTGCGCAAGCATAACTTCCCCGCGGTAATTTTCCTAACTTCAGAACACATCGGTACTGATGCCCCTTTTTATTGGGATTTGGCCGCCTATTGTTTTCATTACACAAAGCGTGATTATTTGACCTTCCCGGATGGCAGGGAATATCAATGGTCAGACTCGGCAGAACTCAGCCAGATCAACAAGAATTGGATCGAATACATGAAAACACTGCCCGAAGATAAAAAACAAACCTGGGTAAAGCGACTGCCTGAGCAATTAGGCGTTTCTGTACCTGCCGGTTTCTTCCAAAAGTTGATGGTAAATTGGGATCAAGTACGAGAGATGCATAAAGGCGGGATTGAATTTGGCGCGCACACCATGCATCATCCAATCCTAACCCGCATCCCGCTGGAACAGGTTCGTACAGAGGTCGAAGGATCAAAATCTCGAATCGAGAAAGAACTTGGGGACCCGGTGTTAAGTTTTGCATATCCCAACGGTATGCCAACTGATATGAACGACAAGATTGAGAAGATTGTTGCAGATGCAGGCATTGGAACCGCATTCACTTTATTAAACGGACCCAGCTCACTGCGTGAGGTGAAGCGGAATCCGTATGCGATCCGGCGCATTTTCATCTCCCACAATCACACACTTCCGCAGTATGCCGCGCTGGTCAGCAGAATCAATCGCTACGGATTATTCTGATCAATTTTCCAAAAGCCGGTTATACACTTCGATAATCTGCCGCGCGACCGGTCCCCAGCTAAAGCGCGTCTCTGATAAATGGCGTGCATAATCTCCCATTTGCTTTGACAACTCCGGGTTATTAACCAGTGTAATTATCTTATCTGCCAGATCGCGCGGAGATTGCGCGGGGACCAAAAATCCACTCTTTTCATCTTCAACAGCCTCCGGCAAACCACCCACTGCCGTAGCGATAATCGGCCGACCGAACGTATACGCGACTTGCAGTGCCCCGCTCTGAGTGCTGCTTCGATATGGAAATACTGCCACGGTTGCCAATCCCATCAACGCTCCCAGCTCTTCCAATGGAATATAACGCATATCCAGTATCACGTGGTCTGCCAGATTCAGCTCGGCAATCCTGGCCTGCAAATCATCCATGTTAATGTACTTCGTTGGATAACCGGCAATCAAAAGTTTCGCACTGCAAGATCGGCGCGCTAAGGCAAAGGCGTCAATCAAATCTTCAATACCCTTGCTTGGAGCCAGCAAACCGAAAAACAAAACGACTGACTCCCCTTCTTTCAAGCCGTATCGATTTCGAATCGAATCCAAATCACAAGTCTGAGGAAAATTCCTGAGCAACCAGTTTGAGTTTCCATGCGGAATTATATGCGTTTTTTCCTTTTGGACAAAAGGGAAAAGGGATAAAAATTTGTCGCGGTTTTCGTTAGCATGAAAAAACATGGTTGAAAAGTTGGCATAGATGTCTGAATAAGCGCGCAAGATTAGCGACGAAAAAGGCCCTTCATGATTTTCACGCAGTTCAAACTCATGGCAAATTTGGGTCAAGAGCAATCCCCGCCGGCGCATATGCGCCAGAAAAACCGCTTCAAATGGAAAATTGATCTTGGAAAACTGTACAATATCCGGCTTGAGATCAGTTAGGTAGCGAGTGAGGCGCATCCAGGCCAGCACAAGGCGAAGCGCTCTCTGCCCGCGTCTGACCGTCCAACGGATTTTGTTCCACCTGCGTTGCCATCCGCTTGCCTCTATATTCTCCGCGATTTGCGGATTGAACAACGTCCACAAATCAAGCATATTGTTCACGCGGAAATTATGAGGTAGACGCGCGAGCTCATACTCTTTGCCGGTGATCAGTGTAACATCCACACCTTCATCAGCAAGCGCGGCGCATAGCTGGTAAGTGTAATGGATCAGCCCGCCACTTCCATTAGGTTCTACTAACGCCAGACGCATTTTATTTTTCCTGGGCTTTTATATGGCTTAAATAAAGCTCACGTAATTTCTCAACTTGATGCTGAACATTGAACTTCTGATCGGCAATCTGCCAGCCAGCAGAGCCCATCGCCGCGCGCTTCGCAGGATCAGCCATCAAATCGATACAGGCATTGGCGAGTCCGTCTACATCTTCAGGTGCAACCAAATAGCCACTCTGTCCGTCGCTTACCATTTCCGGGATACCTCCCACCCTGCTTGCGACAATGGGTAATCTGGCCGCCATGGCTTCTGCCAACACCGTCGGCAAAGCCTCCGTCAAGCTTGGGAGGACAAACACGTCACCGGCTGCCAGCATTCGCCGCACATCCTTGCGCATTCCGGCAAAGATTACGCGATCCTTCACACCCACCTTGTTGACTTCTTCTATCAATGCATCTCGATGAGATCCACCTCCAACGACCAGATAATAGGCATCAGGATTCGAATTCAAGATCGCGGGCAAAGCCCGTATCATATACTGGATCCCCTTTTGCGGGCGCAGTACGGCCACTGTTATTAGAAGATGTGCATAGGATGGGATTGCAAATTCCTGGCGAATAGCAATTCGCGCCTGGGCAGGATCAACATCTAGGAAGTTCGAAAGATCAACGCCATTGTAAATAGTGGATACTTGACCCGAAGAAGCTCCGCTTACGGCAAGATGATATTGCCGCGCCTCTTCCGAAACCGAAATCACATGATCACAGAAATAACGGAGAGCCAGCCATTCTACTCGTTGATGAAGCCACGCTTTATTACCTACATCAAGCGAAGGCATCATGTGAATCGTGCAGACACTCGGCAAATGCAACAGTGTAGCGGAAATATTCCCCAAAATATTGGAAAATTCAAGTTGTGTATGCACAAGATCCGCTTGAATCCCCCTGAGATAATCCATGAGGCGCGGCAATGCCGTTATATCACGCAGATGTTTCACATGCAGGCAATCCACCGGGATGCCCAGCGCGCGAATCTCGTCAGCCAGCGGATTACCACCTTTGGATTGAAGCGCGCAAACATAGGGATCAAAATCCATTCTGCTCAGGTGCTTCAAAAGCGGCACCATGAGTCGCTCGGCTCCTCCCATGTTCAAACCGTCAATGATGAACGCGATTTTGTATTTGCGCGAAGGACTTGATGTTTCCGTCAAGTCTTTACTCTTCAACAACATACGCTCAATCCTCATCCGGCCAATTTACTAATTCCGCAAAAAGATATCGCCAGGTTAAATCATCCGGATGACTGTAACCAAATTCGAGAGCGGGTCGTACGGCTTTCTCCACACAACACATCATCATGCCATATTTCGCGGGCAGTAATACATATCGATCAGGCTTTCCATACGCTGATAGATACCGAGGAATGACATCCGCGCGCCAATGAGTCAACGTCCCATAGGCTTCCTTTGCGCGTTGCTCCACCGGGCCATATCCGCTTGCAGAAAGTGCGCCTGCCAGCAGAAAGAAATACACATCCATGCTGACATCCACCGACCAGCGCGCAAACTGCCAATCGACGAACTTCAGCCTGCCGCGGGCTCCTTCACGGATCATATTTCCATGCCAGAAGTCCCCCTGAATTAAAACTTTATGGCTTGCCGCCGCTCTGCTATTCTTTACTATCTTCACCAGACCAGACAAAGCCTGATCTTCTTCGCTGCCCACCTGAAACAGTTCCCTGAATTTATCTATGGGTTTTTGGAAATCCGAATCGAGCACTTCGCCGGGCTGGATTGGAGTTGCGGTACGATTATTCAGATTGCGCAACGAGCGCGCCGCCTCAATTGCCAACGCCGAAACCTGCTTCCCGTTTCCCCAAAAGGATCTCCGGGATAGCCGCGTCAGGCTCTCCCCCGATACGTAGGAAATCATCAGAGTGGGTCTATCTTGTAAAATAGTCATCGCATAAGGCCTGGGAACATAAAGCACAGCACCTTCACCAAGGCAATTCCACAACTCGACCAGGCGGTCGTATTCCACTTGCAACATCCAGCCATTCTCAATTGAGCGCGGCACCTTGGCAACCAGGACCGGATCAGTCCTCCCCTCTCTGAAGCCGAAGAGGATAATGTTATCGTGAAAATCAGCATCGCCATTCCCAAGCATCAGCCAGTGCAAAGCAGAAGCGAACAGTCTACTGTCCTGTTCATGAAGCGACAGGCCGAAAGTCGAAAGGGCATCAACAAACGATTTCATAATAATTCAAGCCATTGCCACAGCAAAATAACATGGCAATAGAGCGGAGACTCCTGATGAGCCTATTCTCCCTAATAGCCATCGCAGGATATTTCGAGTAATCGCTTTGCGTCTGAAGCGATGCCGGAGAGCAAAATCCAGAGTTTGAGGCTGTAAATGGAAGATATATTCTGGGATGCTCAGGTTTGGAATTGCCCCAAAAATTTCAACCGAGGTATATCCGGACTGGCGCAACTGGTAGTTCATGCGGCGAGGTGAGGAAAAATGATACATAAATCGTGCCTTAGAGCGAAACTTCCAAACATTTTCAAACCCGACCAGCAAATATCCCCCGCGATGAATCAAACGTCGAGCAGAGCGATAAAATTCAATATGATCTTCCTCGTGTATACCTACCCGGTGCACAGGCAAGCCAAACGGAATGACCAACCCATGTAAATCGCCGACTTCATCTTGTTTGGCATCTAAAATAGAAGACAAGCCCTCATGCCAGTCCAACCCCGCAATGCCAACTCGTTCGAGGGCCTGCGTAAAATCAGCACTTCCCTCGGAAAGAACAAGTAGCTTGGCATCACCCGCTATTGGGAGTAAAAAGCGCCAGTCCAGGCTATAGCTATAAGTCCGCGTTTCAGGGTGAAGGGCTAGTTGTTGGTTGGATTGCATGATTTATTCATCAACAGGGCCGGTCCAGTCCAAGTCGACCAGACTGTAACTAAAACACCTGACACGTTCTTCATACCGCTTGATAATGGATCGAGGCAGTATCCCCGAGAAAATCCCTGAAAGGCTCCTGTTCCATTTACCAAAATACTTCTGATTCACGTCAGATAAGATCTTCTGGTTAACGGGAAAATCACTGAGACCAAGAAAATCGTATATGTCGCTGATCCATCTATGCGGCTCGGCCACAAACTGCTCATATTTCACCACCATCGAATTGTTTAGATGCTTTTGATCGGCCCGGAATATTTCATGGCAGACCAGCCAATGCTCGATCATGCGAGGGAGGTTTCTCCAGTTGATCCTGTATTTGCGATACCATTTCTGTGTGGCATAGGAAACTGCCAGAGGGTGACGCAACAAAATAACAAAGTATGAGTCGGGAAACATTGCCTGGAGGAATCGTGTCCGGATAATATTGGGCGGCGATTTCTCAAGCAGATATACTTTGTTTAGATCCCAATACTGGCTCCACTCAGAAAACAATTTCTGCCGGTTAGTATCGGATGCAAGCGAAGATGATTCGGTAAGATGAGCCTCGGGATGAAAACCAAATGCAGCCGCGCCGCCGTAATAACCCGAAGGCCGATAGACAGTCTGCAGATGCATGCCTTCATTTTCAGGGGACGCTGTATCTTGAAATCCACTGACTTCCGGATGATCACGCAAGGAACGAAACAATACCGATGTTCCACTACGATGAAGACCGCAGACGAAAATGAAGCGGTGGTGGGATATGTTGGTTTTTTCCATTTTAGCGATGAGCATGCTAACTCGATACTTTAATCATGCGCGCAAACCGCAACAAGTTTTCTTTTTCAATCCACCAGAGTACACCCAGGTAACTGATTACGCCCGACAACATGATAAGAGTCAATTGCAGGAATGGATTTAGGGATATGGTTAGGTACAAAACGGCCAAGGCCACAGGCACCATAACCAAAGCGGCAAAGAAAGATGGTTTTAGTTCTCCAAAAATATCAGCCATGGACACGTTTACAAAACGAGTTGCAAGAATGAGGCTTATAATTCGTCGAATTAAGACGGCAATCAGGTGTCCGAGAGCGACCCCTATTAATCCGAACCTGGCTCCAATGAGAAGGGATGGAACGAGAATAATCAGGGTTAATATGGAAAGTCTTAGCAATATATCTGGACGACCGATGGCTTTGTAGAAACCACCAACATGATATCCCAACGAATAGACCCAGGCATAGACTGCGAGCACCCGTAAGACTGGTATGGCGTCCAACCACTGGTCACCAAATACTACCCTGACAATAGGATCAGCTGCTATTAACAACCCCAAACATATCGGAACGGCGATCAATTCGACAATTCGGACCGAGGCCAAAAAGCCCAGACGCAACTCATTGGGCCGATCTTGAATCGTCGAAAAAGCCGGGAAAACCACTCCGCCCATGACCCACAAATTACCGATCAAAAGCATTTCCGGCAATCGATACGCCAGTGTATAAATACTTAGCGGAACCAGGCCAAATATTCGCCCAACAATCACATAGTCAATGTTGTCCGTAATTTCGTTGATGATATCGATTCCCGTCACGGAAATACCAAACTTCATCAACCCGCCTGCAACTCTACGGTCCAGGGTGAGGCGAGGCCGCCAGGGCAAAATGATCCAGACCAGAACCACAGAGGCCATCGCACCGGAAATTTGTCCGAAAACCAGCGACCAAACCCCATAACCCAGATAAGCCAACCCGATTGATATCGCTCCTTTAATCAATGCGCTTCCCAGATCAGGAATAAGTTTACGACGATAATCCAGCTCGCGCACAAGTCGGTTGACATGAACAGAGCCGAGGGCGTTAATTAGAAATGAAACCCCCATC
>Ga0209751_10003484_pt1 | contig 15247 bp, 14 predicted proteins | sample RifCSP13_1_FD_184019 | JGI IMG/M metagenome (GOLD analysis project Ga0209751, IMG submission 184019) | Soil microbial communities from Rifle, Colorado - Rifle CSP2_sed 13_1 (SPAdes) (version 2) | ecosystem: Environmental > Terrestrial > Deep subsurface > Rock core/Sediment | place: Rifle... | reverse complement strand
TGATCACGCCGCCCTTCAGCATCTGGGCCAGGCCCCGCTTGATTGTGATAGTTCCGACTTCCTTGTCCATATTTTGCTCTCTCCTCGCCCCAGCGGGCAATGCCGTGGGGCTATTATAATTTTACCACGAATCGGAACCCTCTCAACCCTTTCGTGGCCCTGCTACACCGGCCCACGCTCAAAGCGGGTCTGTCCCACAGGGAGGCTGCGCACTGACCCGCGCTGTGCGCGGGGGTCGACCGCTGGGTTACAGAGCGCAGAAAAACGCAACCTGTGACCACCCGCAGTAGGCACCGGCCGCGCCCGTGAATTCCGAGCGTGCAACTCCGGTTTCTCTGAGGAAAGTGGGGGCTGCATGAACCTTCTCTGGCAATTCGGTGGTATATTGGATGCACGCGCCTGACCGGCCGCCCCACCTTACCCGCCGACTTCGACCTGGCTTTCAGGAGACGCCGCTGTGACTCGATTCGTCGTCCGCCGTCTGGCCATCATTCCGATCGCTTTGTTCCTGGCGCACTTCTTTGGGTTCGCCTACGCGCACCTCGCGCGGCCGCTGCGCGCAGCGCGCAACCCGTTCCTCGCCCCATTGATCGATCCGGAGCCTCTGCTCCCGACCTACTTCGGCTACCTCCAGCAAATCCCAGAGTCGGGGCTGGGAGCGGTTCCCGGTTCGGGCGCGCCGCTCGGCGAGGTGGTGTTGCAGGCTACCCTCGCCAGCCTCGGCCTGCTGTCGATCGCGCTCACGCTCAGCATCATCGTCGGCTGGTTCCTGGGCATGCGCGCCGTCCGCACGAATCCGCCCCGCGTTGCGCGCTGGATGACGATCTTCTCCACCATCGGCCTGGCGACGCCGAGCTTTTATCTCGGCACGCTGCTCATCGTCGCCATGTTCGCTTACGTGATCTGGCGCGGGCCGGGCACGGGCATGCCGTTCCCGACGCAGGGGTTCGGCTGGGACATTCACCTGGTGCTGCCCGTCGTGACGCTGATGCTCAGGCCAACGGCGCAGATCGCGGTGGTGATCTCCGGCCTGCTCGTCGCTGAGCTGGACAAGCAATACGTCGTCACAGCGCGCAGCCTGGGTCACCCGTGGAAAAACATACGAGAGCGCGGCGCGCTGCGCAACATCGTCGCGCCGGTTGTGCTGACGATCGCCGGATCGGCGCGCCTGCTGATGGCCGAGCTGATCGTCGTCGAGTGGCTGTTCAACTGGCCCGGCGTTGGCCGCCTGCTGGCCTCGACGCTCGTGCCCACTGCTACCAGCGCCGGCGCCGGCGCGACGATCTATTTCCTAAACCCGCCGCTCGTGGCCGCGCTGGTGACTGTCTTCGCTGCGCTGTTCCTGATCGCCGACCTCATCGCGTCGATCCTGGTGCGCGCGTTCGACCCGCGCGTGCGCGCTCCCGAGCTCGAGCCTGCGCCAGCTTGAAGTGGATTAGAGCGCGTGCAGGATACGTCTACGATAACGACAAAGCGGACGGCGTCAACGAATGAGCAACGAATCAACGAATACGTCCGCCGCACCTGTCGCCCTGTCATCCCCGCGTGGCTTGCGGCGCACCATCTGGTCACTGATTACTGGTGGACTGCTGGTGCTGCTCGTCGCCGCGCTGGCGATCGCCGGGCCTAAGCTCGCGCCGCGCGATCCGCTGGAAGAGAACCCGGTGATCAAAGTCGGCGATCAGTGGGATACGCGACCGTTCGCGGCGTTTACGCCCGGCTTCCCCCTCGGCTCGGACGCGCTGGGCCGTGATTTGCTCAGCCGCCTGCTGTGGGGCATCGGCCCGGCGATCGTGCTGGTATCCATCGTCGCGGCAGTGCGCCTGGCGCTAGGCTTGATAATCGGGCTTGGCGCAGGCTGGTTGGCCGGGCGGATGGGCCGCGCGCTCGACACGGCGATAGGCGTCGCGCTCACGCTGCCCGTGCTGATCGTGGCGCTGGCGGCCATCGCAGCCGTCGGCGTCGAGATCGGCGTGCTCGCATTCGTCATCGGCCTGTCGATCACTGGCTGGGCGGAGACGGCGCGGGTGGTGCGCGACCAGACGCGCATCGTCAAAGGCGAGGACTACGTCGAGTCGGCGCGCGGGCTGGGCGAGTCGGGCCTTCAGATCGTCGTGCGCCACGTCAGGCGGCAGATTCTACCGCTTGCCTGGATGCTGTTTGCGTTCGAGGTGAGCGGCGCGCTGATGGTTAGCGCACAACTGGGCTTCCTGGGCTACTACGTCGGCAGCGACTATTGGTATGCCGCCGAAGATTACTCGGCGCACCGCGCGAGTGGGATGCCTGAATTAGGGCAACTGCTGGCGACGTCCTCGCACTCGTTCCTCGAAGATCCATGGGGCATGTTCGCCGTGGGCAGCGTGATTTTCATGGCTATCCTCGGCTTCAACCTGGTGGGGCAGGGCATGCGCCAGCGTCTGCGCCTGGCCCCGGCGTCCAGGCCGACCTTGTATTCGAGGACGCTGGGCCGCGCCGGCGCGTGGATCGAAGAGCGTATCATGTCGCCGTTCAGCGACCGAGATCGCAAAGTGCTGATGGGCGCCTCGCTGGCGCTCGGCCTGATCGCGATCGGCGCAGCAGGCATCTCGTTCCTGAACGCGCAGGCTGCCGCGCAGCCGCAAGGCCCGGTCGCCGACCTGGCGATTCCGGGCGAGCACTGGTGGGCGATGGAGCGGCACGATCCGTGGGGAACGCTGTGGACGCCTGCCCATGGCCCATCGGCTGCCCCAAAGATCGAGTGGGTGTTTGAAGACGCGAGCGGGTTCGTCGGCGGGCCGGCGGTCGCGGCAGATGGAACACTGTACATTGCGTCGAAGGGCGGCACGCTGCACGCGATCGACTCCGGTGGCAGTGTGCGCTGGCAGGCGGCGCTGCCCACCAAGCCGGTCGGCACGCCGGCGCTCGACGCGGCGGGGAACGTCTACGTCGCGGACGAAGAAGGGTTGTCGGCTGTCGCGCCAGATGGGGGATTAAAGTGGCGCTTTCGACCCGAAAAGGGTATCGCCGTTTCGGGGCCAATCGTCGCGCCCGACGGGACGATCTATTACGCGCATGGCGGCGGGTTCGTGCAGGCCGTCTCGCCGGAGGGCCAGTCGCTGTGGCGAGAACGCGCGCGCAAGACGGCGTTTCAGTCCGAGCGCCCGCCGCAGATCAGCCCAAACGGCGAGTGGGTATTCCTGGAGAACGGCCTGCTGCGCGCTGTCGAAGGATCGCTTCATGTCTTCGTCGGTCTGCCGACCGAGTTCTCACGCTACCTCGCCGGCGCGGACGGGCGGACCTACTTGCTGGCCGGGCACATCGTCAGCGAGTGGCGGCAAGACGGATCGGATGCCAGAGTCGCGCAGGTGGCTGCATGGCAAGCCGGTCGCATCAGCATCTGGCCGCCGAGCGACGCCGGCATCACCCGCGATCAGACTATCTGGATACAGTATGGCTCGGCCCGAGCGCCGACGCAAATGGCCTGGCTGGACCCGACCGGCCGCGTGCTCGGCAATGTGAAAAACCCGCAGAACCCGAGCCGCGCGATCGGCGTCGATGGCGATTCCACCATCTATGTCTGCGCCGACATCCAGCAAGGTCACCCGGCTGCTGCCTGTTTCGCGTTCGAGCCTGAATCCGGTGAACCTGTCTGGCACATAGCCCTCGAGCAAGGTGAAGTTGTCGCGGGCGGCGCGGTTGTTCCCGGACGACTTTACGTCGCGATTCGAGAGGGCTTTTTGTATGCGATCGGCGAAAGCCAGTAGGAAACGGAGCGGAATCCATGAGCAAGTGCTTTCTCTGCGGAACTGGACTTTGGCAACAACCATATATGGCGGATGGAGTGCAGGCTTCAGCCTGCTTGACCGCCACATATGGCAGCCTGAAGGCTGCACTCCAGCGATTTGCCAAACTTCAGTGTGGAGCATTTGTAACGGGATTGCTGCTGATGGCGTGCATGCCTTCGCCGGCGGCAACACCCCCGGCCACGTCGACTCCCGCGCCAACCGCTGCGGCGAGAGAAGTCGTCACACTCGAATCGCCGACCGCTGCCCTGCCTACACTTGCGCTGACGCCCACGCCAGCCCCCGATAGAGGCATTCGGGGGCCAGCCCCGGCGCACGCCGTGTGGACGATGGGCAAGCCTATGATCCCGCCGTATCGATCCGAAATGCCCGCCGTCGTGCTGGATGGTATGATCTACGTGCCCGGCGGCTTCGGCGGCGAGTCGCGGCTGGATCGTTACGATCCGGCTGCGGATGAATGGGAAGCGCTGGCCGGCATGCCGGATGGTCGCCATCACCTCATGGCGGCCGCGCACGGCGGATACCTGTACGTGTTCGGCGGCTCGACAGCAGGCGGCTTCAATCCCACGAACACCGTGTGGCGATACGATCCGGCGGCGAACGCGTGGAGCGAACTCGGCTCCATGCCCGAGCGGCGCATGTCCGGCGCGGCGGTGACGATCGGCGACAAGGTCTACGTGGCAGGCGGCATGGGGGATAGTGACAGTCTGCTGGAGTTCACGCCGGACACCGGCGAGTGGCGTATTCTTTCGGGCGGGCTTCATCCGCGTGACCACGCGAACGCAGTCGCTTTTGAGGGCAAGATATGGCCGATCGGCGGTCGCGGCGCAGGCGGCGAAACGAACGCGGTCGAGATTTTCGATCCGGCGACCGAGACGTGGAGCGCCGGCCCACCCCTGAACATCGCGCGCGCCGGGTTCGCAGCGGCCGTGGTGGACGGCAGAATCATGGTTGCCGGCGGCGAGGTCATCGTCAGCGGCCGCGAGACGCTCGGCTCACTCGAGATATTCGAGCCTGGCGACAATGCCTGGCGACCGGGGCCAGATACGCTACAGCCGATTCACGGCGTCGGCGGCGCCTCGATCAGCGGGCGCTTCTATCTCCTCGGCGGTTCGAGCGAAGCGGCTGGAATCGCCAATTCAGGCATGGTGCAGATCTACCTGCCGTAGCCGGCTGCTTTCCAGTTGGGTTTATTGGGTGAGGTGAGAGTCATACTCATCCCATGTGCCCTGTCCGAGAGCACCGAACAACTTCTCGGCCAGATCAGGCATGGCTGTTGGCGCTGTGAACTGGCGGCGCAACGCTTCGAGTTCGCGGATAGCGGCGTCGATTCGCTCAATTACCTGCTGTGGATCAATAGTGTGAGGTGATATCGACACGGCGACAGCTCCTGGCCTTGACGGTGCTATTATAGCTTAGATCGGGACGGTCTGGGCAGGGAACTTCATGGGCGCGGCCGAGGAATTGGACATCCGCTGTAACCCCAAGACCGTCTCTGCCCGGGCGTTCACTCCGACAGCCACGAGGTACTCCTTGTGGATATCCAGTGCGACGAAGCGTGACGGAGTCGTGCTATACTCAAACATGGTCGTCGATCGGACGGGATATGCTGACCTGGCGCTCCTGACAAATCGGAGATGAAAGAAATGATCCGAACCGAAGGACTGACCAAGATATTCGACGGAAACAAGCGCACCGGCAAGATCACCGCCGTCGATCGCCTCGATCTCGACGTGAAGGAAGGCGAGGTGTTCGGCTTCCTCGGCCCGAACGGCGCAGGCAAGACGACGACGGTGCGCCTGCTGTGCACGCTGATCCGGCCTACGTCAGGCCGGGCCTGGGTCAACGGCGTAGAGGTGGGCGCCGGCGACACGGCGATCCGCGCCTCGGTCGGCATCCTCACCGAGCAGCCTGGCATGTACGATCGCCTGAGCGCAGAGTACAACCTCGACATTTACGCCCGGCTGTACGGCGTGTCCGACCCTGCCGGCCAGGTTGAGAAGTACCTGCGCATGCTGGGATTGTGGGATCGCCGGCGCGATCCGGTCGGCTCGTTCTCCAAGGGCATGAAGCAGAAGCTCGCCATCGCGCGAGCGATCCTGCACGAGCCGAAGACGCTGTTCCTGGACGAGCCGACGGCTGCGCTTGATCCGGAAGCGGCCAAGCTGGTGCGCGATTTCATCGAGGAGCTGAAAACGGAAGGCCGGACCATCTTTCTGTGCACGCACAACCTCGACGAGGCCGACCGGCTCTGCGATCGGATCGCCGTGTTCAAGCATCGAATCATCAAGATGGATACGCCGAGCCGCATGCGCACGTCGGTGTTCGGGCGCGCCGTCGAGTTCCGGCTGAGGCGCGTCGACGAAGCGATGGCAGCCACGGTGAAGCGCTTCGATTTTGTGAAGAGCGCCGAGGTCGGCGACGGCACGCTCGTCGTCGGGCTGGACGATCCGGAATCGGGGAACCCGATCCTGGTGAAGGCGCTCGTCGAGGCGGGCGCCGAGGTGCAGTACGTCGGCGAAGTGCGGCACTCGCTCGAAGACGTGTATTTGTCGCTGATCAAGTAGTCGCGTATCGCGTATCGCGTATCGCGTATCGCATATCGCGTATCGCATATCGCCGACCGCACCCCATATCACGCATCACGTTTCACGTTTTACGTTTCACGCATCACGTTTTACGCTTCACGCCAGTTTCACGCCACAGGAGTCCTCATGCGCATACGAACCATCGTCCGCAAAGAGTGGGCAGAGGTCTTCAAGAACAAGCTGGTGCTGATGACCGTGCTCGCCTTGCCCCTGGTCTTCGTCGCCGTGCCGCTGTTCCAGTTGGCGATTACTCGCAACGTGGACGCCGGCGAACTGAGCGACGCCCCGGGCAACATCGCGCAGTTGTGCACGCTGCAGGGCCTCGCCCCGACGGAGTGCATGCAGATATACCTCTCCCAGTCGTTCATGGTATTCTTCTTGCTCATGCCGCTGGCGATCCCGGTGACGATCGCCTCGTACAGCATCGTCGGCGAGAAGACGACGCACTCGCTCGAGCCCCTGCTGGCGACGCCGACCTCGACGGCCGAGATCATCCTGGGCAAAGCGCTGGCCGCCGTGCTGCCGGCCATGGCGGCAACCTGGATTTCGTTCGCCATCTTCCTGATCGGCGCGCGCTTCCTCGTCGTCAGCGATACGGTTTACGCGGCGATCACCAACCCGACGTGGCTGGTCGGCATGGCGCTCGTCGCGCCGCTGCTGACCGTCCTGTCGGTGAACGTCGCCATCATCATCTCCTCGCGCGTCAACGACCCGCGCGCCGCCGAGCAATTGGGGACCCTGGTGATGCTTCCCGTCCTCGGCTTGTTCTTCCTGCAAATCGTCGGCCTGGTGGCGCTCAACCTGACCAACATGCTCTTGCTCGGCCTGATCCTGATCGTCGTCGACGCTGCGATGGTGGCAGTGGGCGTCAAGCTGTTTCAGAGGGAGACGATATTGACGAGGTGGCGATGAGCAGCCTATCGCGTATCGCGTATCGCATATCGCTCACCGCGCATGGCATACTGCAGAGTTGCATCCGCTATATCGGTTTCCCTTTGAATCCGCCAGGCACTGCGCGCCGTAAAGAAGTATAACAATCACCCATTCAGATCGATGGATGCAGAAGCGCCGCCGGGCGCCTGCGAGAGTATCGGGGGCCAAAGCCGCCCTCGATTTCCAGGAGGTTCATCATGGCACGCCGAGGCATTCGGGGAACGCGCATTGGGCTGGCGCTCGGATTGGCAGTCGCCAGCCTGCTCGTGTTAGGTGGGTTGAGCGTCCGGCAGACTGCGCTCGCCACGACATTGACCGTTAGCGACGTTTCGGTAGTCGATTTCGCATTCGTGCCGTCGGTCATTACCATCACGACCGGTTCGAGCGTCAGGTGGACAAATAACGGCGGCTCCCACACATCCACCAGCGACATCGGCTTGTGGGATTCCGGGTTACTGGCTGCAGGCGGCATGTTCACCTGGACGTTCGACACGCCAGGCAGTTATGCCTACCACTGCACGTTTCATAAGGTATTCGGGATGACCGGTACCGTCGTCGTGGTCTCATCGACGCTGACGGTTTGCCCATCCTGCACGTACACGACGATCGACGCCGCATTGGAGGCCGCGGCGAACGGCGACCTGATCCGTGTAGCGAGCGGCGCCTACTCCGAACGCCTGACGATCACGAAGACAGTCACGCTGGAAGGCGGCTGGAACGAGTCGTTCACGACGCGCGCGCCGGGCGCGAGCGTGATCGACGCGCAGCGGGCAGGCCGGGTGATGACCGTCCTTGGATTGGTCAGCCCGACGATCGACGGCTTTACGATCACCGGTGGCGACGCTACGACCGAGATTAGTGGCGCGCACCGAGGCGGCGGTGTATATATCGACGCCGGCGATGCACTGCTGGTCAACAATATCATCACGAACAATCTGGCGACGACATCGGCGATCTCGACCGACGTTGGCTTCGGCGGCGGCGTATTCGTCGAGTCGGGTCGCGTGGTCATCAGTGCCAATCAAATCCTCAGCAACGTGGCCGGCGCGGGCGGATCGAATACCGAAGCTTATGGCGGCGGCGTGTACGCCATGGGCGCTCCGACGTTGATCAATAATCTGATGGCCTCCAATCAGGCGAGGATCGGCGGAGCGCCGTTTGGCTACGGCGGGGGAGTATACGTGTCCAACGGAGTCGTCCGCGGCAACCAGTTCATCAGCAACTCGGCCAGCAACGGCGGCGGGATTGCCTTCCTTCTCAATACGACCTTCGAAGGCAACCTGTCGCGCGGAACGACGGGCGGCAACTTCATTCTGGAGACTGGCGGTGTGAGCCGGCTGGCGAACAATTTCCTGCTCGAAACCAACTGCCCGACCGGGATGTTTCCCGGCAACAGCGCGATACAGGTCGTGAACAACACCATTGTCGGCTGCTTCCAAGGCATCTATGTGCCCGTGGGCGCATCGCCCCCGATCAGCAACAACCTGTTCTACAGCAACACGACGGCCATCGCGGGTGAGGGCACACCGCTGCTCGACTACAACGGCTTCTGGATGAATGACACGCCCTTCAACGTGCCGACAGGCACACTGACCGGCACGCACAACGTGTTCAGCAATCCTCTATTCGTCGATCCGGCGGCGGGCGACTATCATCTCCAGATCGGCTCGCCAATGATCGACCGAGGCACGAGCGCAGGCGCGCCATCGACTGACTACGACGGCCAGGCCCGCCCGACGGGAGAAGGCGTCGACATCGGCGCGGACGAGGTCGTGCCTGCATACGCGTCGTATTTGCCGGTGGTGTTGAAGGCTTTCGGACCGTGAGGTCCTGTTCTAGCGCCCTTCAGTTTTTACTACTTGCACTTAAAAATCGCGATTGGAGTCGAGGCTTTAGCCAAATCCGCCTAAAGGCTCGATTCCGGCGCTCGGAAGTATTGTTCTGCGAAGATCGCAGAGGCCGCGAGGGTATTGATCCGTGGTACTTGTTTAGCGTCAAGATGTATCCAGCAGGGGCGGGGCTAAGGCCTTGAGCGTGCGCCCCACGTTCCGCTGGATTTTGACCAGCGCATCCAGGATGGAGAAGCCCTGTTGACGACAGGTGGTCAAGATACTGGCCAAAATGGAATGCGTCTCGGCGCCGTCCGGGGTGCGATTGCAGCCGCCGGTCTTGCGGGTGATGACACGCCGGGCGCAACATGCGCTCGGCTTGATTGTTGGTGGCATCCAGGCCGTCCACGTACAGGAAGCGCAACAGGTGCGGGCGATGCTTGCGCAGGCGTTTGGCAAAGCGGAGATTGTCGGCGTCAGTCAACTGGCGCCGGGCGTCGATGAGCGCATCCAGCTGGGCTTCCAGGTGAGCGGCTTGGGCGGCAAAGTCGGCCGGGGCGAGCGTGGGCTTCTGGTCGCGCAGGTGCAGGGCGGCGCGCAACATGGCCGTCACGTCCCGCGCAAAGCGCACGGCGCCGCCGGTCTTGCTCTCGTTCAACGCCCGCAGGTCTTGAAGCAGATGTCCAATGCACTTCTGCTTCAGCCAAGCCTCCAACGCCTGATGGTCATAGGCGGTGAAGCAATCCGAGACCAAGACCCCGGCGAACGCTTCACCCAGCATCTGCACGACGACCTCATGACCGCGGCTGGGGGCGATGGTGTAGACCGTCAGGGCGCGATTGGTGAAGACCCACAGCCAGGCGGCCAGCGTGCCGATGCGCCAGCCGGTTTCATCGGCGTGGGCCATCGCGCTCTGCCGGATCAGGTCAATCAACTCGGCATACACCGGCTGGGCTTGCTTGGCCAGGCGGGCATCCGCCTGACACAGGCCGCCCCGACTCACCGGCAAGCCAAAGCCGACTTCCAATACTTCGGCCACCTTGCCATACGGCACGCCCAGCCGGTGTTTCAGGTCGGCGGCCAGGGCTTTGGCGCGCGGCCCAATCACCACCCCCGCCGAACCAGTGGCGTCCGAAATCTGTTCGGGGTGGCGCGCGCGCACCCGCCGACCGCACCGGGCACACTGCCCGCTGTGCGTCACATAGCGCGTCACAATCGGCTGGACTTCAGGAATGTCCACCACGAACTGCTCGTGGTCTTTCACGTCCGTTACCGGCCCCCCGCAGGTCGGGCACGCGTCCAACGCTTGCTCTTTGGTCTCCGTCACCTGGTCGGGCGTCGGCCGGGCGCGCGCCGTGAACGGTCCCTGACCGGCTTTGCGCCCTGGGCGCTGGGGCTTCTCTTTCCGCCGCTTCCGCGCGAACGGCGTCGCTTGGCGCTTGGCGGCGCGCTTCAATTCGGCGAGCTGTTGCTCCAATTCGGCGATCCGTTGTTGCAACTGCTCAATCCGCGCGTCCCGCTGCCGCAGTTGGGTTTCCAACTCGACCACACGCAGATCACGCGGATCGGGAGGTGGTTTCAACACGTCAGTGGTGTCGGCCATCTCAGCTAATGTAGATCATGCGCCGCTGCTTGTCCATTGTCAAACGGATGCTCTTTTCCGGCTCTTTGGCACTTGCGGACGGCGCCGGGCCAAGTTGAACGCTAAACAAGTACGATCCGTGAATAACGTGAATCGCCCCTCATTCTTCGCGCTATTCGTGTAGATTCGCGGATCGCTCTTGGATTGTGGCCGGAGGTCGCGCTAGGGACAGCCCTGCGAATCCTTCAGCGCCGTCAGGGCAACTGCGCTCGCCGTGTCCCTGGCGTAGTCGAGATGGCTGATCGCGGCGTTAGCCCGGCGCACCATGCCCCGTTCGGCTCGAGCTGCTCGAGCGCGAGTGTCAGACCGGCAAAGACGTCCGAATCACGGCTCAAGCGGCTACGATACCGCATGACCTGCTGCTGAACTTTGCCCCATTCTCCTTTTGACCTGACCAACGATCACCGCAGGCCATTCGCAACGGCATCCACCGCAACAGCCGCTGCCGTCTGTGGCGAAGCGCGGCTGAGCAGCACGTCGCGTATCGCGCCGAGAAATGCCGGGCTGACGGCTTCGAGCGCAGCCGGCGATGGCGGCGGCAAAGCGCGGCTCAACTCACCTCGCGCGAAAGCCACATAGTCATCGCCTTGATCCCACAAGGAGAGCACCCCGGCGTCCGCAGGCAGGACGTGCTCGCCCTGCGTCCACGCGGCGACGAATTCTCGCGCGCTCAGATGCTCGATCAGATCGACGGCCAGCGCCTGCTTGCGCGGGTCGCGCGCGACGACGGCCAGGTTCCACGAGCGGCCGACCGGCGGCGCGTGCCTGCCTTCGATCGAAGGCGGGCGCGCGTGCCGGAGACTTTCCGCGAGCGCGCGCTCGCGTAGGTAGCGAGACGCGCGCGCCGCTGCGAATGGCGCGCCGGACGATTGAAAAGCGTCCCACGCCGCATCGTCGCTCACCCAATCGAGATTCGACGCGGCGACGGCGCCCGCGATGCGAGCGTCGCGGTAAAGTGTGAGCAGCCGGGTCAGCGCATCGAGCGTGAGCGCGGGTTGACCTTCCGCGTCGATGATCGTCCCCCCTAGCGATGTGTAGTCGGCCAGCACGACGTCGCCGACGTGCGCGCCGTCGGCGAAGGCGAAAGGATACGCGATGGAATCGGATATCAAGTCCGTCCACGAGACAGGCGGCGCTCCGACCGAATCGGTTACATAGACGAGGTGATGCATGTCGGCGACGAGCGGCAGGCCCATGCGCCTGCCATCGATGCGGGCGGCGGTGCGGGCGAAAGCGAACAACCCGGATTCGCTTTCGGCGTCGAGCATCTCGTCGAGCGGCTGGATAAGCCCTTCGCGCGCGGCGACGGCCAGGTCCGCGTCGGACAGGAGGATCACGTCGGGGAGCACGGCCGGCGCGACCGGGCTGGCTGCACGCAAGAGGTCGAGCAATCCGCCGCGCTCCTTATCCTTCTTGGCGAAGACATTCAACGTCACTTCGTCCTGGCCTGCGTCGAATTCGTCCAATCGATCGGCGAGCAAGCGACCGCCCTCTGCGTCGTCCCCTGGCGCGAGCGATGCTGGCAGCCACACCGTGAGCGCGACGACGGCCTCGGTCGGAGTAGGCTCGATCGGCGGCGTCGGGATGACGCCCGGCGGAACGGTGGCTTCCGGCGTCGGCGAGGCAGGCTGCTCTGCGCCGCACGCCGTCGAGAGTGCGGCGGCGACGACCAGCAGGGCTATGCAAGCGCAGCGGCGAGCGGACATCGGCAGTATGAGGAGGTCTCAGAAACGACACGACCGGGACAGTACCCCGGCCTCATTTGGATTATAGCACACCAGGTTTTCAGTCCCCCAGTCACCAGTTACCAATTACCAATTACCGGTTATCAATCAGTTGGTCGTCATTTGACACTGTATCCAGTCTGCACTACCATTTCCGACGATGCAAATGGATCTGTTCGGCCAGCCAGAAGCCTACACGGTTTCCGATCTCACGCGCACCATCCGCGAGATGCTCGAGACAGACTATCGCCTGCAAGACGTGTGGGTGCAGGGCGAGGTGAGCAACTTGAGCCGGCCGGGAAGCGGGCACGTGTACTTCTCGCTAAAGGACGCCGGCGCGCAGATTCGATGCGTGATATGGCGCAGCACGGCGCAGCAGATGACCGTCACTCTCCGCGAGGGCGAGGCGATCGTCGCGCACGGCCGGGTGAGTGTCTACGAGCAGCAGGGCAACTACCAACTGTACGTCGACGCCGTCCAGTCGGCGGGCGGGGTAGGCGATCTATACCGTCAGTTCGAGCTGCTCAAGGCGAAGCTGCAGGCCGAGGGCCTCTTCGACGCCGAGCGCAAGCGGCCTCTGCCGGAGCTGCCCAGGCGCATCGGCATCGTCACCTCGCCGACCGGCGCGGCGATCCGCGACATGCTCAACGTCATCTCACGGCGCTGGCCCTTGCTGGAAGTCATCCTCGCCCCGACACAGGTGCAGGGCGACGACGCGCCGCCGCAGATCGTCGCCGCGCTCAGGCGGCTGTACGCCACGCGAGACCTGGATGCCATCATCGTCGCGCGCGGCGGCGGCTCGATCGAGGACCTGTGGGCCTTCAACGACGAGCGCGTCGCGCGGGCGATCGTCGCCGCGCCCATGCCGGTCGTCTGCGGCGTGGGTCACGAGACCGATTTCACGATCGCCGACTTCGTCGCCGACGTGCGCGCGCCGACGCCCTCGGCTGCGGCCGAGCTGGTCACACCCAGTCGCGACGACTATCTGCTGACGGTCGACGCTTATGCTGCGCGGTTGAAGGAGCTGCTGCAAGACCGCCTGGACGCGGCGCGCTCGGCGCTGGCGATGCACGTGCGCGCGCTGCAGCACCTCTCGCCGCAGATACGAATAGCGACGATCCGAGAGCGTCTCTCCGATCTGATCGGAACGCTCGCAACGGCGCTGCTGCACACCGTCGAGCTATGGCGCGAGCGGGTCGACGGCCAGGCGGCGCGCCTGAGCGCGCTCGGCCCGCTGGCCGTGCTCGAACGTGGGTACGCGATCGTGACGCACACGAAAACCGGCGCTATCGTGCGCAGCGTGACACAAGTGAGTTCGGGCGACAGGTTGAAAGTGCGCGTCACAGATGGGGAGTTTGTGGTGCGGGGAGAGTGAGCAAGTTGGAAAAAGGAGAAGGGACATTACCATGACCATTCAACTCAATAGTTCCGCGTTCGCCGATGGATCGCCCATCCCGTCCAAATACACGTGTGACGGCAATGATACTTCCCCGCCACTGAAATGGAGCGGCGTTCCGCAGGGGACGAAGAGCCTCGCGTTGATCTGCGACGACCCCGACGCGCCGGCCGGCATCTGGGTACACTGGGTGATGTACAATATTCCCGCAACCGTCACAGAACTGCCGGAAGGCGTGCCGACCGGCGACGCCGTTCTGGGCAGTGCGAGACAGGGCGTCAACGATTTCAGGCGGATCGGCTACGGCGGCCCGTGCCCGCCCCGCGGCAACCCGCATCGCTACTATTTCAAGCTCTACGCGCTCGACACGGAACTCGCTCTCAAGCCGAAGGCGACGAAGAAGGACGTCGTCGACGCGATGCAGGGCCATATCCTGGCCGAGGGGCAGTTGATGGGGACTTATAGGCGGAGATGAAGTGAGGGGCTTCAAACTTCAAAATCCAAACTTCAAACTCCAAAGCCCAAACTCCAGACTCTAACTCTAACTCTAACTCCAACTCTCTCACTTCGAGAGGCTATCATGCCGAAGAAAGCGACTCCCGCCAAGATCGAGGATCTGACGTTCGAGCAAGCCTTCGAGGAGCTTGAGGCGACCGTGGCGAAGCTGGAGGACGGCGATCTGTCGCTCGAAGAGTCGCTGGCGCTGTTCGAGCGCGGCCAGCGCCTGAGCGCGCAGTGCAGCCGCCTGCTGGAGCAGGCCGAGCTGAAAGTGACGCACCTCGTGACGAATGATGCGTGAGACGTGATGGCGGCCTCGTCACGCATCACGTTTCACGCATCACGTTTCACGCTTTATGGAACTCAACCTTCGACGCATCCCGTTTTTCTCCGAGCTGCCCGACGACGTGCTGGACGCCATCAGGCGCCGCCTGCGCGTCGAGCGTCACCCGCGCGGCGCGATCCTGTTCCGCGAGGGTGACCTGGGCGATACGCTGTATCTCGTCCAGTCGGGCCAGTTGAAGGTGTATTCTGACGCGACCGGCGAAGAGCGCATTTTCGCCTACATCGGCCCGGGCGGCTTCTTCGGCGAGCTGGCGCTGCTGCTCGAGCAGCCCCGCTCGGCGACAGTCGTGGTCATGATCGACGCCGAAGTGGCGCTGTTGACCAAGGACGATCTGGAGGATCTCCTGCGCGACTACCCGGCGATCGCGATCCACCTCGGGCGCGAGCTGGGGCGGCGGCTGGTCGCCACGTCGCACCAGCCCTACCGGCGCGAGGAGATCAACCTCATCGCCGTCGAAGGCCCGGCGCTGGCCCTGGCGGCCAGCCTGATGACACAGGCCGGTGGCCGCA
>Ga0209751_10003483_pt1 | contig 15249 bp, 5 predicted proteins | sample RifCSP13_1_FD_184019 | JGI IMG/M metagenome (GOLD analysis project Ga0209751, IMG submission 184019) | Soil microbial communities from Rifle, Colorado - Rifle CSP2_sed 13_1 (SPAdes) (version 2) | ecosystem: Environmental > Terrestrial > Deep subsurface > Rock core/Sediment | place: Rifle... | reverse complement strand
AACGCGGAAGTTAATTGCCCCGGCCGTAATCCTTTTCTCCATCCTGCTCGCAGGTCTGTTTGCCTATTTCTTCTCCAGCCTGCATAATGTGTACCATGAAACCGAAGAAGAAGATCTCGCCTCTTTCAATGAATCGTTTTCAGGGGAAGTGGAAAATCAAAAACAACTGGTCCTGGCGCTTGCATCGGAAGCGGCGGGTAATCCTGCCATACAGGAAGCACTGGCTTCGAAGGACCAGCAAAGACTGAGTAAACTTGCGCTCCCAAGTTACGAACTCCTTAACGAAACCAGGGGCAACATTAGTCTTTATCAATATTACTTAACCGACGGATTTCTATTTTTCAACGCAAACGAACCCACAGCTTCAGGCCCATCGGAAATGACGCAAACCCCGCTCGTCATGTTGGCGAACAAAGAACAAAAACCCATCGCAGGGTTGGAACTAGAAAATGGCAATCTTGAAATCCGGGGTGTTGTGCCAGTTATTTATCGAGGGGAGTATATCGGCCTGGTTGAATTTGGTACCGGATTTAATGAAACTTTGTTTAATGATTTGAAGAAAAAATACGGCGGCGAGTGGCAACTATTGCTCTCGAAAAACAATGTACCTGGAGTCACTCCTGTTGAGGCAAGCCCGAACGAAGACCTCATGGTATTCGCGACAACACAAAAATCAGCCCTATTCAACGACCCGAGTAGTTACGTCCGGGCATTGAATGGGGAATCAACGATCTCCCATCCTTCGATGAATGGACGGGATTATGCAATCCTTTCAGCACCCGTTTACGATTATTCAGAAAACATCATCGGCGTGCTCGATATCCTGTACGACCACACGCATATCTCAACGGCACAAAATTCACGATTACTGGTTGCAGGTGCGGTAAGCCTGGGTGCATTAATACTTGGTGTATTTGGGCTTGTTCTCCTCACCCGCAGGACACTTCAACCCATCCAAGCGCTGACACGTTTTGCCGCGGAAATTGCAGAAGGCAATCTATCTTCGTATATAAATATGGAAGTCGGCAGGGATGAAATTGGTATCCTGGTCAATGCGTTTAACCATATGGCATCACAGGTCAGAAGCTCAATTACCGGCCTGGAACAACGCGTCGCGGATCGTACGCGTGACCTTGAAAATCAAACTTTACGCCTGCGAACGGCGGCTGAGATCGCACGGGACGCGGCATCTGCGCGAGACTTTAATAGCTTGCTCGACCGTTCTGCCGAGCTCATTCACAAACGATTTAATTTTTTTCATACAGGGATTTATATCGTGGATATCAACAACGAGTTTGTTGCATTGACGGCTTCCCCTACCCAGGCGGGAAAATCCATGATCACCGACAACTTCAGGTTTCGCGTCGGAGGACCTGGCATTGTGGGACGGGTCGCCGCAACAGGTCAGGCAAGACTCAATCTGGAGGCAGGCCGTGATACCGTCCATTCAAATCATCCATTATTTCCAAATATCCGATCTGAAATGGCATTACCTTTAAAAGTGGAAAACAGGGTAATCGGTGTTATCGAGATACAAAGTGAGCAACCGGAAGCATTTAATCAGGACGATTTGACAATCATGCAGGTGATGGCAGATCAATTGGCAACCGCAATCGAGCGGACGCGTCTGTTACAGGAAGTGGAACGGAATCTTTTTGAGTTGGAACGGGCATATGGGCAATATACTCGCGAAGGCTGGCAAAGGCTCGGCGCAAGCGGACGAATTGGAAACAAAGGATATCGATTCAACAACATTCGGATAGAACCCATTAATGAATACCCCGATTGGGGCAGCATCAAGCAGACAAGCGATAGAGACGGCAGTTCGATAGTTGCCCCGTCCGATAATCAGATTGTCCTGCCCATTAAATTGAGAGGGCAAAAGGTAGGTGTTGTCCATGTGAAATTGAAGGAAGGGCATGACGAAAATACAATATCGACCATTGAACTCGCCATCGAACGACTAGCTTCCGCACTTGAAAGTGCGCGACTGTATGAAGAGGCAAGCATCCGGGCAGATCGGGAACAGGCCATATCCCAAATTACTACGGCGATCAGCTCCTCAACGGAATTCGAATCGATCCTCCAAACCACGGTTCGCGAAATCGGCAGCGTCTTTAACGACACTGAAGTAACAATTCAAATTCTCGATGAGACGGATCGGTGAATTGCAGGCACGTGAAGATGAAACTTTTGAAGAATACCCTAACTAACGATACTTCAAAATATGCGCTCGTTGGCGTGGTTTTCGGCTTTCTATTCCCCATTATTGGAACGATCTTCCGTGTGTCAACAACAGGTCTTCCCTTTACGGTTTCAAACCTCATCCAGGCTCAACGATCGGATCCTCTACTTTGGATCATCGATTCGGCACCGTTATTTCTTGGTTTGTTTGCGGCGATTGCCGGCCGAAGGCAGGACACTTCGCGGAAATTGTTTGAAGAACTCAATAAACAGGGTACTGAAATCGAATCTGCCCGCCAGGACCTTGAAGCACGGGTAAAGGAACGTACAGCCACATTGGAATTACGTGCGGCCCAACTTGAAACAATATCAAACACAGCACGAACTGTCGCTGCGATCCAGGATTTGAACACCTTGCTGCCTGAAATTACACGCCTGGTCAGCGAACGCTTCGGGTTTTACCATGCCGGCATTTTTCTCGTTGACGAGACGCGCGATTTCGCCGTGCTGCTGGCATCAAACAGCGAGGGCGGCAGAAGGATGCTCGAACGACAACATAGCCTGCCCCTTGATATCAACAGCATTGTTGGGCATGTCATATCATTGGGTGAACCCCGTATTGCCCTGGACGTTGGTTCGGATTCTGTTTTTTTCAACAATCCCGATCTCCCCACTACGCGCTCTGAAATGGCAATCCCCCTCCGTGTTGGCGGCCACGTGATCGGCGCTCTTGATGTCCAAAGTACGGAGAAAAACGCCTTCACCCAGGACGATATTCGGATCCTCGCAATTCTCGCGGATCAGATCGCGATCGCGATAGAAAATGCACGCCTTTTTGGTGAGGCGAAGATAGCGTTATCAACGGCTGAAGCCACATTTGAAAAGTTCTTCAAAAAAGAATGGAGTAATTTCAGCCAGCAGGTGAGGCACCATGGATTCGTCTACGATGGCAAACAAGTTTCTCCCTTTTCTCGGGTAACGAAAAACGATGCATCAGAAAATATTTCACAAACTGGCAGTCTCACCCTGGATAAATACAATGCCAATGTTCGCATACCTATAAAATTGCGCGGCCAAATTATTGGCTTGCTGGATATTCGCCCAAAAAAAGGTCTGAGGCAATGGACTCAGGATGAACTTGCCATCCTGGAAGCATGCGCGGATCGTGTTGCCCTGGCACTTGAAAACGCGCGCCTCGTCGAAGTTGCACAGCGTCGCGCTGCGCGAGAACAGGCTATTGGTGAAATCTCCACAAAGATTGGCTCTGTCAGCGATCGCGATTTGATACTTCAAGCCGCCGTGGAGGAACTTGGTCGAAAAATCGGAAATACAGAAATCGTTATCGAGCTTGAAAGAAACCGCGCTTGACCAGGCCATGCGCCTGATAACCATATGCTGAAAACATTCATCAAATTCTTTACACCCCCCTCCTTCTCAAGCGACGAGAATAAAACACGCGTTGCACGTTACCTGCATTGGATCGCGCTCGCTTTCATGGCCGCCATCCTTAGCTATGAATTAATCAGCAAGGCCGTTTCAGGCAACCTGACCTTTAATTTATTCGACATGGCATTAACTGCCGTTTTCTTGGTGATTTTTACAATCTGGAGTTTATCAAAATCTGGTAATGTTCGGCTTGCTAGCTCAACCCTGATAATTATTCTTTGGCTTGCAGTGAATGCAAGTGCATTCTTTGGCCTTGGAATTAGGGATTCCGCTTACATTGCCAATTTCCTGGTATTACTGGCCTCCGGCCTATTGATTGGTTGGCAAGCTGCGGTAATTTTATCTGTGTTGACCATCTTCTCTGGAATCGGGTTGGCATACGCAGAAGTAAACGGATTATCACTCACAACCTATGATGTTTCCTCGCCATTGGCGGTGATTCCGGATATGGCCGTAATCTTTTCGATCTTTGCTGTCTTCATGTTCCTTCTAATAACCGGGTTGGAAAATGCCATTAAAATCGCCCAGGCAGGAACCAGGGAATTGGAATCCGCCAATCACGAGTTATCGAATGCACGAATCCGCCTCGAAAAGAACAGGAATGAACTTCTGGTGGCTAATCAGCAACTGGTACTGCGCGCGGAACGAATCCGAACGATTTCAAACATCTCAAAAACAATCACCCTCGTCCAGGAGATTGACCGCCTGCTCCCTTCCGTTGTAAATACGATCAGCCAGCAATTTGGCTATTATCATGCCGGGATCTTTTTAGTCGACGATCAAAAAAAATTCGCCTTGCTCCGCGCTTCGAGTAGTGACGGCGGATTACGAATGATCAAACAGGGTCATCAAATACGGATTAGCCGCGATACCATCATTGGCTTGGTGGCACAACGAGGTGAAGCCCGAATTGCCTCAAATGAAGGCTTCAATGCGGTTGGATTCAACAACCCCGAATTACCCGCGACACGCTCGCAACTGGTCCTCCCCTTGAAAGTGAAGGAACTCGTCATTGGTGCGCTTGACATACAATCCGATCAGCCCAATGCATTTTCCGAGGAGGATGTATCCATTCTACAGATTCTAGCGGATCAAGTTGCCATTGCCATCCAGAACTCCCGGTCATCGGAACAGGCGGCTCAATCGTTGCAAAAGGCAGAAATCGCCACCCAACAGTTGACCAACACAGTATGGAAGGGATATAAAGAAACAATCGAGCCGAGAGGATATCGATACAACGGGGTCAAGCCTGAACCGCTGAAGGATACGGGCAATACCGTCACATCCACCAATTCCCTCAGCATCCCGGTCCAGTTGCGCGGTCATACAATTGGCCGTTTGAAATTAAATCCTCCCGGGTCATCACGTCGATGGACAGAGGATGAAATTGCAATCGCGGAATCAACCGCGGAACGTATCGCCATCGCGCTGGAAGGGGCACGCTTGCTGGAAGATGCACAGAAGCGCGCTTCGCGCGAGACCTTCCTTGCAGATATATCCGCAAAACTTGGAACCTCTTTTCAATTGGATTCCATCCTGCGCGATACGGTAGAGGAACTGGGGCAAAAATTCAAAAACACCCTGGTTTCCTTCCAGTTAATCAATCCATCCTCACCCCCAGCACCAAAAGAAGAAGCTCAAACCATGGGCCATAGCACGCCACAAAACGGGAAGGATACGGATTAGATTATGGCCATTAATCAAAAGCCCGGCCCTTGGGATATTGAAGAAAGTTGGACTGCCCGAGCGCGGCGATTCCTGATTGAGCCGCATCCGTCGATTGAAGAGATCGGGGAACGGCGCCGCGCTCAACTCTTATCGATTATTACCCTTGCGCTGACAGGTTCCTTCATCTGGGGTCTCCTTTCCAACCCTCCCACCTATAGCACTTTTATTGTTTTATGTTTTACAACCTTAACCTCGTATTTATTAAGCCGGTCGAAGTATTATCGAATAGGCTCATATTTTTTTTCGTATGGATTTACCTCCATTTCATACATTACGTTGACCCTAGGGACAGCCAGCAGCTTTGAAAATACAATCACCAGCATTGCTCACGTCGCGATCATCGTTGCAAGTGTCCTCTTATCATTAAGAGGTTTCATAATTCTAGTAATCCTTTCTGTGGTTGCAACATTTGCGGCGCCACTGTATTCCGAAACACCCGTTGGTGCTATAAACGATTATTTCAGGGTATCCGGGGTCTATACCTCCATTGGTTTTATCCTGATCGGGGCAAACATCTTCCGTGCGCGAACTGAAAGGGATCGCTTGAATGACGTCCGGGATATCAATCGGGCATTGGAGGAAATCACCGATAATCTGGAGGATCGGGTCAAGGAACGCACCTTGGAATTGGATAAGGCAAATCGGTTAACAAGCCGGCGGGTGGCCCAACTCCAAACGATTGCTGACCTTGCCCAGGCGATTGCCCAGGTAGATAATCCAAACGAAATCATCCCCACTGCCGCAAGCCTGATCAGCGAACGATTCGGGTTTTATCATGTCGGCATCTTCCTTCTCGATAAAGGGCGTGAATTTGCTGTATTACAAGCCGCAAACAGCGAAGGGGGGAAAAGGCTCCTTGAACGCGGTCACCAGTTAATGCTTGGCACCGGTGTTGTGGGGTTTGCCGCGCTGACGGGAAATCCACGCATCGCGCTGAATGTTGGAGCTGATGCTGTTTATTTTAACAACCCGGATCTTCCCGCGACACGATCCGAAGTTGCCCTGCCCTTGATCTCAAACGGGGAAACGATCGGCGTACTGGATGTTCAAAGTACGGAACCAGGTGCCTTCACCGAAGAAGACCTCCAGGTTTTGGGAACTCTCGCAAACCAGGTAACGATCGCTCTTGAAAATACCCGGTTGCTTTCCGAAGCCAGGGCGTCTGCAAAACAAGTGCAAGAGATTTATAACGAATTTGTAAGAGCTGAATGGAGCCGTACTGCACAAAAGGCAGAACAGGCAGGGTTTCGATACAATACCGGTCGCATTGAGATGATCGAGATGCCAATTGTGGATCCTGAAATTGTTTCTGCAGTAGAGAGTGGCGAAATCATCGCAAACCATAAAAACGGGGTTGAAGAAACGAGGGCGGTCGTCACTGTTCCCGTTAAATTACACGGTGAAGTTATTGGCGTACTTCGGATCGAATCGCATGAGACCAGCAAAGTATGGCTGGAGGAAGAATTAACGCTGATGCAGGCAGTGGCAGAACGCGCCGCTTTGGCCATGGAAAATGCCCGTCTCTTTCAGGACGCCCGCCGCAGGGCTGCCAAGGAACGCTTGATTGCGGAAGCCACTTCCAGAATCAGTGGTTCGCTTAATATTGAAAACATCCTGGAAAATACAGCTGTTGAACTGGAGCGGGTTCTTGGAGGATCCGAAGTGCTCATACGGTTCAACAGCAAGGATTCGGCATGACCTTAATCCAGAGCAGCTCTTCCATAATCCTTGTCCTCGCGATCGCCGGGGGTGCTTGCCTGATGATTGCTTTTGTCAGAGGGTTTAAAAACTTCGGGCTTCGGGCAAAGATCGTGATTGGCATTCTTACGACAGGTGGGATCGCCCTTAGCTTCCTTTCCTACTTTGCGATCAGCAATACAAACCAGATCAGGGATTCATTATCGGGCAGGCTCGAAACGAGCGTCAGTTTGCTCGCAGAAGAGCAATTGATCAACACGGTGGTCACAGAATCGGAATTGGCAAACCAATCCTTCGAAGAAATTAGTCATATGGTGGTAAACCTTTCACGGTATTGGAGCAATCTCGAAGATCAGGAGACGATCCTCGCCCAAGGGACGTATTGGGATGCAACCACAAGACTTGTACAACTACCCGGGGGACAGTACGGAAATTCGCCGAATGACCTGTCGTCTGTTTTTGTTCCAGCGAATGTTAATATCGATGAGGGGTTGATAAAAAGGTTGAACACTTCCGCGTATCTCGATTTCTACGCCCCGGAGGTTATCGCGGCGAATCCAGCAATCCTGGCTGTGTATGGGATCGATCAAGATGGGGTAACCAGGTATTATCCAAACATTAACCTTGCATCTTTGCTGCCTCCGGACTTCGATCCAACGAAAAGACCATATTATGAAATTACTTCACCATTATTCAACTCGCGACGACTTGCGCGCTGGGCAATTCCGTACAACGACCCAGCTGGAGGCGGATTAGTCGTCACAATTGCCGCACCGGTTTATTTCGGAGATGAGTTTGCTGGTGTGGTGGCGGCGGACATGAAACTCGCCTCAATAACGAAACAAGTTGGGGATATTCGGATCGGTCAAACCGGGTATGCTTTTATGCTGGACGATGCAGGGCGGATCATCTCAATGCCACTTGCCGGGTATGCCCTCTTCGGAATTGATCCTGCAACAGTAAACCCGGATGAATATTATAAACAAACAGTGCTGAGCTCCGGTACGGACGAATTAGGCGCCACCACAAGACGTATGGTCGCGGGAGGGAGCGGACTGCTTGTCGCTCAAATTAATAACATAGACACGTATATTGGCTTTGCCCCCATCAGGGCAAATGGATACAGCGTCGGGGTTGTTGTCCCGGTATCTGAATTGCAGAGCGCAATTATCACAGCCCGAACCGAGACGGAGGAACAAGTCAGTTCCGCAACACGGACCGCATTCATAATTCTGTCGATTCTTTTCCTGGCTGGAATCGCGGTCAGTTTGGGTTTGGGTGGAATTATTGCTGCGCCAATTCTTCGCTTGACCCAGACTGCGAATCAAATCGTTGGCGGGGATCTTTCTGCGCAGGCAATGGTTACATCTCGGGACGAAATCGGCATATTGGCAAACGCATTCAACACCATGACCGAGCGGCTTCGGGAAACGCTGGCAGGCCTCGAGCAACGAGTGGTGGAACGGACATCGGAGTTACTCACTGCAAATCAGAAAAATGAGCAGCGTGCCCGGCAATTCGAGGCCATTGCAAAAGTTGCCCGGACCATCAGCTCCACAAAAGATTTAGATACCTTGTTACCGCAAATTGCCCACTCGATCAGCACTCAATTTGGTTTTTATCATGTAGGAATCTTCCTTTTGGATCCTCGAAAAGAGTATGCTGTTTTAAGCGCCGCAAATAGCGACAGTGGCAAAACAATGGTCGCTAACAATCACAAACTCAAAGTCGGTGAAACAGGTATCGTAGGAGTTGTTACAGGAACCGGAAAGCCTCGTATAGCTTTGGATACAGACGTTGACGCAGTATTTTTCGATAACGCCCTTTTACCTGAAACTCGTTCGGAATTAGCGCTTCCCATCATTTCGAATCAGGAAATCCTCGGTGCCCTTGATGTACAAAGCAAAACACGGAACGCCTTCGACCAGGATGATATAAACATACTAACCGCGCTTGCCGAGCAGGTTAGTATCGCAATTCAAAACGCAACACAATACGAGGAAAGCCAGCGGGCGCTTGCCGAATCTGAATCCTTATCACGCCAATTCATTAAATCTGGCTGGCAGGAATTTAATAAAACCCGCAAGCTTATTGGCGTCCGGCATAGTGGGGCACGAGCTACTATGTTGTACAGGAAAAATGGAAGGGCTCAAAGAACAGGGGATGAATTTCCGGATGAGACGGAGCAGAAATCCAAAGGGGCCGTTTTGTCCATACCGCTGAAACTTCATGACGAGACGATCGGAATGGTTGACGTTCGCACTCCGCATAACCGGCCATGGGATCGGGATGAATTGGATATAGTTAATGCAATCATTGAACGCGCCACCCTTTCGTTGGAAAACGCCCGACTGCTCGAGGAAAGCCAGAAGCGTGCCGCGAAGGAACGTACCATCGGGGAAATTTCAGCGAAGATCAGTGCTCAAAGCAAGATTGATGAATTGATCAAAACAGCTGTAAAGGAATTAGGCCGAGCCCTTCCTGGTGCAGAGGTTGTCATCCAGTTCAAACAGGATGACAGGACTGAAGGAAGATGAATCATGAATAATATTTTCAAACGAATATTAAATTGGTTTAACCGACTCGCGTATCCGAAAAAATTCAATGTGATTGCAGTCATCTTTATTCTTCCGATCATTGGCTTCCTTCCGCTTGTATCTGATCAAAACACACACATCGACCGATATGGCAGGAGAGAATTGTTCGGGACGCTTTACCTCCGCCCCTTGTGGCAATTGACGGAAGATATTCAAGCCCTGGAGATTGTCCATCTAAAATATACGGCGGGAGAGGCGCCATTCTCCGATGTCGAAGCTGCCAAATCTGTGATTGAGGGTGATTTTGAAGAATGGGCAAGGATTCAGAACAACGAAATTCTGGCAATCCCGCTTAAAAACGAAGCAGATGCCATTCAGGCAGAATGGCTTGAACTGAAATCCGCAATCGAGAGCAGCGATACAGCCAGCATCGAAACAAATCAGCCAACAATTTACAAGAGCATTCATGAATTGGTCGTACTTGTTGGCGACTATTCATTTCTCATCCTCGATCCGGATCTGGATACATATTACATGATGGATATTGTTCTGCTCGAATTGCCGGAAAATCAGGAACTGTTCTTCCAGGCACACAAATTAGCAACAGGAATAGCGCAGAATCAATTTGTGTCGACTCAGGATCAGGTTCAATTGGCCATTCTGCTGAGCCAAATTCAAACAAATGTGAGCAATATTGACCGGGACATGAAGATCGCCCTTGAAAATAATCGTGCGGGCGACATGGCGACTCTTGTATCAACGCCGTTTCAGGAATATCAATCAGCTGTGCAAACATTTGCAGATTCGATCAATGCCGATCTGGCAAATCCCTCATTGGCGCAAAGCATCGAAGTAGAATCGCTTTATAGTGAAGTTCGCCATGCCAACACTGCATTCTATAGCGCGGCATCGGAAGCCCTGGAAATCGGTATATCCGCACGCGTCAATGTCCTCATCTTGAGATTTTATTTCGCAGGGCTTATTGCCCTGTTGGGCGCCGCCGCCGCATTTGTGGTCGGGCAAGCTGTCATGCAGGCAATCAGTAAACCCCTAGTACAGCTGGCTGAAGCGACACAACTGATTGCTACCGGCGACTTGACCACACGTATTGTATTGGAAAACAAAGAGGATGAGCTCGGTCTGGTCGCGAATGCCTTCAACCAAATGATTGGGGAACTGGAGGCGGAAAGGACTGCCCTCGTCGCGCGTACTCGCGATCTCGAAAATGCCAACCGCCAAAATGAAAAGCGCGCGCGGGATTTGCAATCCATCAGCGAAATTTCACGAGCCATCACAACCGAAAAGAATCTAGGCAGTCTCCTGCCTCTCATTACCCGTCTGATCAGTGAAAAGTTTAATTATTATCACATTGGCATTTTTTTAGTGGATGACAACCGCCGCTCAGCGGTCCTGCACGCCTCGAACAGCGTAGGTGGACAACGCATGCTGGCTCGCGGGCATCGCCTTGAATTCGGCCGAGGCGTTGTGGGGAATGTGGCTGCAACCGGAATACCACGCATCGCCCTCGACGTGGGAGCTGACCCGGTATTCTTCAACAACCCCGACCTTCCCAACACCCGTTCCGAAATTTCATTGCCTCTTCAGGTTTCAGACGACATTATAGGGGTACTGGACGCCCAAAGCATCGAACTGGACGCGTTCAAGGAGGAGGATATCGAAGTTCTATCCACTCTTGCTGATCAGGTCGCCATTTCAATTCAGAACGCCCGTTTGTTTGAAATTACACAGAAACTCCTCGAAGAAGCACAAAGGACCTCAGGCTTTTACTTGCAAGATTCCTGGCGTACTTTGAAATCCCAGAGTAAATTATTGGGCTATCAGGTATCCGGAAATATACTCAAACCGCTTGATCAATTCACAGACTCGGTACTCATTGCCAAAGTTTCTTCAACCGGAGAGACTGTCGTCGAACATGGAGAAGGGACAAACCTTACCGTTCCGATTCGCCTGGCTGGAAATATAGTCGGTGTTGTAAGTATTCGATCGCCGGAAGAGCATGACTGGGAAAAAGATGTAGCCGATATCGTGCAGGCAATCGCGGATCGCTTATCACTGGCATTGGAATCCGCAACCCTGCTAGAAGCAACACAAAAACGCTCAGAGATCGAACGCCTCACCGCAGGTATTACGGGAAAGATCGGTTCAACCACGCAAATTGATTCGATCCTCCGCACCGCCGCGGAAGAGTTGAGTCGCGCATTGGGCGGCTCAGATGTGCTGGTACAGATCCAATCTGATGCAACGGAAGAAAATACTGAAATCATGACCGGTATGGCCTAGATATGACGCGAATTTGGATCTTGGAATGATGGTCGACGGAAGAGAAGAACATATCATGTTGAAAGAAAACGCATCATGAGCAACCAATTTATCAAACCGAACCTTATCCCAGCCTGGCTTCGTAACAGATGGAGTTTCGTCCTGCTAGGATTTACACTTTACCTTGGGGTTTACCTGCTCTGGATTCTTTTTCACAACCCTGCGGATCCAAGCACTCTGGTGATTGGCGATCTGGCTAATATTCCACTAAGCGCGTTTGCAGCCGTCAGCGCCTTAAGAGTTGTGCGCAATCCCTTGCTGAATAGCGCCACACGCCGGGCATGGAGCATTTTGGCTCTGGCGTTTGCCTCGACCATGATAGGCGACTCTATCTGGTTCTATTATGAAGTGATCCTGCACACTGCGCCGTTCCCGTCAGCGGCAGATGTATTCTATTTAGCGACAAATATTTTACTATTCGCAGGCATGGTTCTTTTCCCCACGAAGCGTTTGGAGCAGCACGAACGATCCACTTTTTGGCTGGACTTGACTATCGTAATGATTGCGGCGTGGATGCTGATTTGGTATTTCATCGTTATCCCAGCCGCAACAGCCAGTTCAAGCGACCTGTTAAGCCAGATTCTCGCAGCTATTTACCCAATTGCCGACCTACTGGTCCTGGCTGGTATGCCAGCTATTCTTCTGCGCCGCCCAGCCGCGAACATACGCACCGCGCTGGTCATTTTCATCCTGGGTGTCGTAAGTTTCTTTGTTGCCGATGTGGCATTCGCTATCACCACCCAAAACGGCACCTACGTCACCGGTAGTCTCATTGATTTCTTATGGCCCCTTGGTTTCATACTCTTTTCGGTGTCTGCCGCCCACCAGATGAAATTCGATTCTGAGATTGAAACAACAACCAGCTTATGGTTGGAGCGCCTAGTCAGGATTCTGCCTTATGTGGCGGTACTGACCGGGCTGGGTATGTTCGCATACCTGTTCTCGACCCTCGACTTGACCAACACATCTCTCTGGCCACTTTATCTCGGTATCTTGCTTCTGCTACTGTTAGCCGCACTACGCGTGGCGACAAATCAGACAGGAATGCAGAAATCAATACCGCAATTTCAGCAGGCTGAACCATCCTATCAACTTCAAGAGCGTGCTGCCCGCTTCATTACATCATTTTCAGTACTTGCTGCCGAGACTGCCGCCTCAGTCTATCTATATTCTGCCTTGCAACTTGGCGAGTGGCAACTCTACGGATGGAGCGCGGATATCTGGGTATTGACTGCCGCCATTCTGGTTAGCGCAGTGTTAGTGAGACGCGGCCGGGTACAAGCTGGCATCTGGATTATGCTCGTCTCTACCTCCATCACATTTTTGATTGCTCCAACTTTGATCGCTGGTATCGGCCTGGTGGTTGGAACGAGCCTGACGCTACTGATCATCATCATCGCTAGCGCGACGTTGCCTTCCAAACAGGCATCCTGGGCAGCCTACCTCGGCATAATCAGCGGCATCATCGCCATCCTGATTGACGTGCTTCAGTTGCCTAATCGGTTACCCGTTCCCGATCCCCTTGAGGTTTTTCTTATCGCGATCTTAAGTCTGGTGACACTCGTTTTTTCTTTCTTCTTCATTAAGCAGTTCCGTGATTACAGCTTGCGCGTCAAATTTATTACAGCTTTCACTCTAGTGAGTATGCTCTCGGTGGGTGTCGTTGGCCTTATCATAGGCCGCGCCTTCTTAGTGAATTTGAACGCCACGGTCCAGGAGCGCCTGGCTAATACCGCCCGCCTTACATCGGTGAACATTGGAGACGAATTGGATATTCAGGTGAGCATCCTGCGGTCTTTCGCCCTCAACCATGCATTAGACAGTGGATTGAAAAGCGCCAACGCCGCAGCTTCAAGCGATTTGGCTGAATTGGAACGCCTCGATCGGCAGTGGCAGACCGCAAGCGAAACAGGGAACGATTCTCACCCCTTAATCCACGGAGTTCTGAATCACCCATTATCCGTGGAATTGCGTCGACTGAGGATTGCTTTTCCCGATCATGTCGAAGCTTTCGTCACTGATCGTTTTGGCGCGAATGTAGCCGCTACCAGCCGCACTTCAGACTATTATCAAGCCGACGAAGAATGGTGGCAGGCGGCGTTCAACAATGGTCAGGGAGACGTGTACATCAGCCAGCCGGAATTCGACGAAAGCAGCCAGACGTTTGGATTTCAAATTGCTGTTCCTGTACTCAACGAAAAAAGTGAAGTAGCAGGAGTACTACGTACAACGGTAGCCTTAAGTGTACTGACCGAAGTGCTCGAAGCCGGTCGGTTTGGACAAACAGGACGCACAGAAATATACCTGCCGAATGGCATGGAACTTGAGCTTGAGCCAAAGGTAGATGGCAAGTTTGAATTGGTGTACAAAGAGGCAGCCTCCGACATTATCGTAGCCCTGCAACAGGGCGAAACTCTCCTGGAATCCACTCATGATGGCGTACCAAGCCTTGGCGGGCAGTTCCTGCTGACAAGAGCAGGTGAGGGGGCTCCGGAGACCGCGACCGCGATTGACGATTTAGGCTGGCGCATAGTGGCCGCACAAGACAGCACTGAGGCTCTCCTGCCTGTAACTGAAGCGACACGCACTATTCAATTCGCGGGCCTGGGCGCCCTGCTGATGGCTGGGATATTAGCTCTCGTTGTAGCGCAATTTTTGACTGCTCCGATCACCAACTTAACCGAGACAGCCGAAAAAGTATCGTCGGGCGATCTTGAGGCACGCGCCCATGTTGCGTCTCGTGATGAAATTGGCGTGCTAACCGCGACCTTCAACACCATGACGGCGCGACTGCAACAGAATCTGGGTGGCTTGGAAAAGCGCGTCGCCGAACGCACGGCCGACCTCAACGCATCCCGTATCCAAAGCGAAGAGCGCGCGCAGGATTTGCAATCCATTAGTGAAATTTCACGGATTATCTTGAGCGAACAAAGACTCGATGTCCTTCTACCTCTTATCACAAGTCTCACCAGCGAAAAATTTGAGTTCTATCACACCGGGATCTTTCTTGTGGATGACAGCCGCCGCTTCGCGGTCTTGCATGCATCCAACAGCGAAGGCGGACAGCGAATGTTGAATCGCGGACATCGACTTGAATTCGGGAAAGGCATTGTAGGCAATGCTGCATCGACAGGAAAACCCCGAATCGCCCTGGACGTTGGGGTGGACGCCCTTTTCACCAACAACCCGGACCTCCCAAGCACGCGCTCCGAAATGGCCCTCCCTTTGAACGTAAGAGGCCAAACAATTGGGGTGCTCGATGTCCAAAGCACAAAATCAGGTGAATTTACAGAAAACGAGTCGAACACCCTAGGTA
>Ga0209751_10003482_pt1:5000-15251 | contig 15251 bp, 15 predicted proteins | sample RifCSP13_1_FD_184019 | JGI IMG/M metagenome (GOLD analysis project Ga0209751, IMG submission 184019) | Soil microbial communities from Rifle, Colorado - Rifle CSP2_sed 13_1 (SPAdes) (version 2) | ecosystem: Environmental > Terrestrial > Deep subsurface > Rock core/Sediment | place... | reverse complement strand
AAAGAAGATTAACGAATCTCCAAGACCTGAAAATTACAATCCATTTGATAAGGAAAAGAAAGTTATCAAAGTAACTACAGAATCTACCTTACGAACGAGAGGGTTTCGTCAAGCAGTTATCGAAGCATACCTTTGCAAATGTGCTATTTGCGGGATGAAACTCAATTCACCCGATTTTTTATCGTGGGAGGTTGAAGCCGCCCATATTGTTCCCCATAGTTCTATGGGACGAGATGATATTTGGAATGGATTAGCGTTGTGTCACTTACATCATTGGGCTTTCGATGTTGGTTGGTTGACCTTGCTTGATGATTACACTATTCAGGTTTCTTCACAGGTTCATTCTTTGCCATCAGATTTTGGAAGGCTTGGAGATTATGAATTCCTTCGAACACTCTCGATTAAAAGTACAAGAATACTTTTGCCGACGAGAGGTGAAATCCATCCACATCATAACGCAATTCGATGGCATCGTCAGAACATCTTTCATCAATAAATATGAATGGGAGAATAAGCAATGGGAAATGACGTCAATGAGAGAATTGTATACTCGATAAATGTTAGTGATATTCAAGAAGTCGCTAACCAAGTTCTTGAACGCGACCTCGCCAAGGAAGAGATTAGTTTAGTTGAAAACTCGGTTGGTGATTATATAGACTGGTTTCAAGCAATCGAGAATTCTATTCTTAAACACGTAAAAGAATGAGGGACTTGCAAGGCTCATATGTGGGAAGGTTAACAACGGTAAGAAATCCTCGGCGGAAGGGATTGATTTAGAGTTCAGCAATGAGGGCATTCATTATCTCGTTTCCATAAAATCAGGACCAAATTGGGGGAATAGCGGTCAAATCAATGACATGAAAAAAGCCTTTAGCAAGGCAATAAAAATTCTAAAAACCAATAATCCAAGGATTCATGTAATTGCTGTCAATGGTTGCTGTTACGGGAAAACAAAAAAGATAGAAAAAGATGGTTATCAAAAACTGTGCGGACAAAGGTTTTGGGAGTTTATTTCAGGCAGTGAAAATCTATACACTGACATCGTAGAACCACTGGGACATAAGGCGAAAGAAAAAAATGAGAAATTTGTTGAATCAGCCGCGCAGATAATCAACAAGTTCACTCAACAGTTCATAAACGATTTCTGTGTTGATGGGAAAATCAACTGGGAAAAATTGGTCAAATTCAATTCCGGCAAGTGATTGCCGACTCACATCCTCCACTCTCCCTCACCCGTCCTTTCCCCACCCTTCTTTGAACGCCCCTTGTTTCGCCAATCACAGAGGCCTCAGAGTGAGCACCAGTTCGCATTCAACTAAAGACTTTTGAATGCTCGGGTATAATACCCATCCGGGTATAAATACCAAGTAAGTTTTCATTAATCTTACGGAGTAATGGGGACGTAACCCTTTAATCAGGCCGAATTAGAGAAAAAGTTGAGTTCTCCAACTTAAACTGATAGACTTGAAATTATGCTTAAGGAAAGGAAAAACATGACCTATCAGGAGATAGAAAATAAGGTCGTTTCCATATTAGGGAGATATGGGGTGCAGTCAATCGGCATCTTCGGCTCTTATGCAAGAGGTACAGAGGGGCCTGACAGCGACCTGGACCTCCTTGTGAACTTCAAGGAGAGAAAGAGCCTCCTTACGTTGGTCAGGATAGAGCGGGAACTGTCGGAAAGCATCGGCGTGAAAGTAGATCTGCTGACGGAAGGGGCTGTGAGCCCATATCTGATCGATAGTATAAAGTCGGAGCTTAAGGTGATATATCAATGAAGAAGGACGATACGGTGTTCTTGCGCCACATCCTTGATGACGTCAATTGGATAGAGAAATACACGCATGGTATGGATTACGATGGATTCAGCGCATCCCACCTGGTGCAGGACGGTGTGATAAGGCAGTTGGAGATCATAGGGGAGGCGACAAGGAATCTTTCAAAGGAAGTCCGCGACAAACACGCCGATATCCCCTGGAAGGACATGGCGGGGATGAGGGACAAGCTGATACATCAGTATTTCGGCGTCGATATTGCCGCTGTATGGGATACGATTCAAGCGGATATTCCAGGTTTAAAGGGTAGTGTAGCTAAGATATTAGAGTAATCCCTCAAGACGTAATTCTTGGCAAAGAAGATCTTCATCGCCTCTCAGGAGCGTTTATTTCCCCAATATAGCTGATCCTGTAAATCGCTCCAGCCATATCGTCAGATACAAGCAAAGCCCCGTCCGGCATTACCTGAACGTCCACAGGACGCCCCCATGCCTTTCCGCGCTGTAACCATCCCTCCGCGAAGACTTCGTATTTTGCTGCCTTGCCATCTTCGAGGCGTACAAGAGTCACCCTATAGCCTATGGGTGTGCTGCGGTTCCAGGAGCCATGTTCTGCTATGAATATATGATTTCGATATTCCTTCGGGAACATATCTCCTGTATAAAAACGCATCCCTAAAGACGCGACATGAGGACCAAGCTCCATAGCTGGAGGGGTAAATTCCTCAGGGTTTCGTTCCCCGCTATAATCCGGGTCAGTTATCTCCTTTCCATGTAAATAGGGAAAGCCGAAGTGCATACCTGTTCGAGGGGCGTGATTCAGTTCATCAGGCGGGATATCGTCGCCAAGCATATCCCTGCCGTTATCGGTAAACCAGAGTTCTTTTGTAAGAGGGTCCCAGTCAAAACCAACGGTATTTCGGATTCCCTTTGCAAATATCTCCAATCCGGAACCGTCAGGCTTCATCCTCATGATTGATCCATATCTCTTGTCTTCCTTCTCGCAGACATTGCAAGGAGCGCCAACAGGGACATACAGCATCCCGTCAGGCCCGAAGCGGATGAACTTCCAGCCGTGATGCGTTTCTTTGGGGAAACTGTCATTGACAACGACAGGCCTCGGAGGGTTCTTCAGGCGAGATTCAATATTGTCAAATCTCAGCACCCGGCTGACCTCTGCCACATAAAGAGAGTTATCTCTAAATGCCACACCATTCGGCATATTTAGACCCTGGGCAATGGTTATAACCTCGTCTGCCTTGTTATCCCTGTTTTTATCTACTACGGCATAGACCTCCCCGTCTCTCGTTCCCACAAAAAGGATACCGCTGGGGCTGAGAGTCATGGAGCGCGCGCCAGGCACGTTGCCGGCGTAAACCTCAATCTTAAACCCTGGCTGGAGCTTAATCTTGTCGAGACGCAACTCCCCATTGCTGGAAGTGGATGAGGACAAGAGGGTCAACATGGAAATGAAAAAGATTTGAAGTCTAAGTGCGCTCATAACGGTATTATTTGAATATCTCAGCAAAGAAGATCTTCATCGCCTCCCAAGAGCGCTTATCGGCTTTTTCATCATATGCAACACCCCTGGATTTATCATTCCCTGACTCGGGATTGCTAAAGCTGTGAACAGCGCCGCCATATATATAAACCTGCCAATCTACCACGGCTTTGCGCATCTCATCATGAAAGGCAGCCATCCGCTCTGCTGGGACAGAGGGGTCATCTCCTCCCTGAAGGACAAGGACCTTTCCCTTGATATTCTCAGCATCCCTGGGATCGGGCGTATCAAGAGCGCCATGGAAGCTTACAAACCCAGCAAGGGGAGCGCCGCTTCTCGCTAACTCAAGGATGGCAGTCCCTCCAAAGCAGTACCCTATAGCCGCCATCCGCTTTGTATCGGTCAGCTCATGCTTCCTTAGAACCTCAAGTCCTGCATTGGCCCGCTCACGCATAAGCCTCCGGTCGTTCCTGTAAGTCCCTGCCAGTGCACCGGCCTCCTTTGCGTCCTTTGCAACAATACCTTTCCCGTACATGTCAAGGGCAAAGGCTATGTAACCGAGCCTGGCCAACTGCTCCGCACGCCTCTTTGAGTAAGCGTTGTTCCCCCACCATTCATGAACAACCAAAACCCCGGGCCGCTTCCCCTTGATTGCATCATCATAGGCCAGGTACCCTACAAGCATGGTATCACCATGTTTGTATTCTACAGTTTCAGTGTGGAGTTCAGCCCCGACCTTTACTGACCATAAAGAGATCAAACCTATTATCAGCAGATATCTCATAAAAACCTCCTCTTATTTATTGAAGTTAATCTTACCCTGGAATGATCTTTCTCGCAAAGTTCGAGGAACGGGAATTTTTTGGGAAAGATAGGTATAATCTCGTATAAATTTTTCGGAATCCCCGGGACACCTTACCTGATTCCCTCGTACTCAATTTCCCCCAAACCGCCTTTTTCCGCCAGTATTTGAACTCCCATGATTTGCCAAACAGATAGACCCCAGAACTGAGGTCAGTTCGGATTTTATCTTCTGTGAACGCTGATGAGAACTAATAAAGATGAATAAATCTTTGGCAATAGTTTTCCGGTAGAATCTTCTGCTATAATTGTTTTATGAAGAGAGAGGACAAGATCAGGCGTATGATAGCCCAGGAGGCTGCCCGCCTCATGTATGAGGATGGGATCAATGAATATCGTGATGCCAAGAGGAAGGCAGCAAAGCATTTCGGCCCCGAGAAGGTCTTGTCACTTGGTTCCCACCTTCCATCAAACGCAGAGATCCATGAGGAACTACAGAGGCTTATCGGGGTTTATGAGGAGAAGGTGCTTCCAGAAAGGCTCCTGCGTCTACGTATCCTGGCTTTAAGATACATGGAGATTTTTGAACCGTTCTCCCCTTACCTGGTGGGCTCAGTCCTCAGTGGGGCTGTGACGGAGAGGAGCGATATAGACATTCATATCTTCGCGGAAACCATGGAAGAGGTGGAGGAATACCTGAAAGAAAAGGGGGTCCCTTTTGAGCAGAATGTGGTGACTATCAGAAGGGGAGGGGAGTTCTTTGAATACCCACATATTTACATAGAGGACGAAGGGACTGTTATAGAATGCTCTGTCTACTCTCCTGAAGATATTCATAAACGCTCAAAGAGCAGCATCACAGGAAGGGCGATAGAAAGGGTTGATGCAAAAAAGCTCAGGAAGATAATAGGGGAGATGACCTCTTCCCCATGCCTACAAACCTGACCCTTACTCCTTCATCCTCCCTGGTAAATATCCTTTTTACATCATTTTAAGATTCTTCAAGAAAAGACTGGCTGATTTTCAGCAGCAACCTTACACTAAACTGCTTTCACTCCCTTCGACCTTTGTCTCGAAAGAATGATGGCGATCCGATTTGCCCTGATGGAAAAAAGCATGGATATGGTATTATTCAAAATATGACAGAGGTAAAGGATGACGAGACCCTTGACGAGATCGGGGGAGTGAGGATAATCCAGAAGAAGAAGGGGTACAGGTTTTCGGCTGACTCTCTCCTTCTTGCAGATTTTCCTGATCTTACTGGTGTGACAAAGGCTGTGGACCTGGGCACTGGGAGCGGGGTCATTGCCATCTCTCTTGCCAAAAGATCACAGGAGCTGAATGTAGTAGGGATAGAGCTGCAGGATACCCTTTTTGACCTGGCAGTAAGAAACGTTGACCTCTCATCCCTTTCGGACAGGGTAGAGATTGTAAAAGGGGATTTGAAGGGTATTAAGGAAAGATTTGAAGCCGGAAGTTTTGATCTGGTTGTCTGCAACCCGCCGTATTACCCCATTGGCAAAGGAAGGACCGGTCCGAATCTGGAAAGGACAGTGGCAAGACACGAAGTGGCAGTCACATTGGCCGATATCATCGAGGCCTCTGAGTATCTGCTCAGGGATGCCGGCAGGGTTGCGGTGGTGTATCCGGCTGTTAGATATAGCGAAGTGTCTTCAGAGATGCGGAAGGTCAAGATTGGCCCCATGAGGGTCAAAGAGGTCCATACGAAGGTGTTTGAGGTGGTGCTTGTCGAGGGGAAGAAGGGCTATGCTGGGGAGTTGTTGGTGGAGCCGCCTTTTTGTCTCTGATCCCTCCAAGCCTTGACCTGGGCCTCTTTGATGCGTACCTTTTTTATTATATCCCTTAATTCAGGGTCTCTCACAGATGACAGTTCATTATCTATTTTAACAACTGCTGCTTGAGGGAGAGAGAACTCCTTCCACGGCTTAAATTTACCCTTTCTGGTCTGTCCTAATTTCCCGATCTGGAACCTTACGTCCTTGACGGCATTCTCCTTCATATATACGTTGACCTTCTCAAGGATCAGGGATTTCATGAACTGGAGCTGCTGCATCCAGACCGGAGAGTCGACCTTGAGAAAGAGGATACCGTCCTTGAGCCTGTCAGGCTGGCAGTGCCTGGAAACAGCCTCTCCTGCAAGTTTATCCCAGACCTTCCAGAGGCCATACTCCTTGACCCTCTCTTTTACAGGAAGAGTCCCAAGGATTTCACCAATGGTGGAAATCATTTCTGCCGCATCCTGCCGCCGGCGAACTGGCCTGTCAGGGCGGCTGCTACCAGTAATGGAATTGCCTTCCAGGTAAAATCAAAAGTAAGTCTCAAGGCGATAATGAAGGGTATGGGGAGATGTATGTAAAGGAACCACTGGAAGGAATATTTTTTCGTCTTTGTACGAAGGTATCCGAAGGGCAGGTTCAGTAATGTTGTGAATATAAGGAGGCCTGCCAATATGGCTAATGAATTCATAGGGTATGAAGATAGCAATAGAGGTGTTTATTGTCAAATAGAATGAAGTATTTACGACTTCATAAAAAGTCAAATTGCTGCGTTGCTCAAAACCTTGGTCATTCCAGCGTAGCTATAAGTACGTCTTATTCCTCAGGTTTTTCGCGCCTTGTACTTTGAGCTTTTTACTGTGTCGTCTAAATTTTGACTTTTTACGAGGGTATCAAGTATTGGATACGAGATAGGTATTGGATTTGACAAAAGGAGAAGAGGTGCTATATTCATTTCCAAAGGGTTTGCTGTTAACAAGTGAGGCCAATATGAAAAAGAGTGAATTAGCTGAAAAGACAAAGCAGGAACTTATGGAAATTGCCCGGAAGGCCGGGCTTGCCGGAAGGAGCAAGATGAACAAGGATGAGCTCGTTTCATCCCTTGCGGCACTCTTTAAAGAGAAGATCGCCGGATCATTAAAAAAGGCCGGAGGCAAGCAGTTGGTAAGTACAAAACGTCAGGCGGCAACCAGGGCCTTGACAGCAAAAAAAGCGCAACTCCCTGCCAGGCAAAAGATTAAAAAAGAAGCCCTTGTTGTGCTTCCTGCCGCAGCAGGGAAGGCGGAGACATGGCAGGAAAAAGTGGAGGACACGAAGTTCTATCTTGGGGCCGAGGAAAGGGCCTTTATTACTGATAAAGAGCTACCCGCCGGGTATGGCGATAACAGGATAGTCCTTATGGCGAGAGACCCGCACTGGGCATATGTATACTGGGAGATAAACAGCAGCAGGATTGACGAGGCCAGGAGGAACCTGAAGTCGGTATTTGACAAGTCCAGGCTGATACTCAGGGTATATGATATAACCAGCGTTGAGTTTGATGGAACTAATGCACATTCCTGTTTTGATATAGAGATCCCGAACGTGCTTGGTAACTGGTATGTGAACCTGGGGAGGCCGAACATGACCTTTTGTATAGATATAGGATACAGGATGCCTGATGGAGGGATGTTTGTTCTGTCCCGTTCCAATAAGATAACCTCGCCGAGAGGTACTTTTTCGGAGGTTTCAGATGAGGAATGGATGAGTTCTGAGGAAGAGTATAAGAAGATTTACGCCAGGTCTGGCGGAGCTGGATATGCCGGATCCTCCGCAGAACTGGCCGAGGCGGTGAAAAAACGTCTTGAGAAAGAGATATCATCTGGTAGTGTGAGAGGTCTTGAGCCCAAGAAATCATCCCACAATCATTAATAAACCCGCAATAACTTCTGAATCAAAACTTTCCTTTAGAGGAGCAGGCCCCGTGGAAAAAGGTTATCTGGCGCTGGTGCTTCACGCCCATCTCCCGTTCGTGAGACACCCTGAGTACGATACCTTTTTGGAAGAGAAGTGGCTCTACGAGGCTATTACAGAGACCTATATCCCGCTCATAGACGTATTTGAGGGTCTGGTCAGGGACGGTGTTGACTTCAGGATCACCATGACCCTTACTCCGCCTCTTATAGCAATGTTGCAAGATCCGTTGCTCCAGCAGAGGTATGTGAGGCACATAGGGAAGCTGATTGAGCTTAGCGAAAAAGAGATACATAGAACAAGGCAGCAGCCCGAATTTAACCGCACAGCCGTGATGTACAGGGACAAGTTCCGCTCTGCCCTCCATACCTTCGTTGATAAATACGATCTGAATCTCATAAGGGCATTCAAGGGTTTTCAGGATATAGGCAAGCTGGAGATAATAACCTGCGGCGCTACTCACGGCTTTTTGCCCCTTATGGAGGGAGTCCCAAAGGCCGCCAGGGCTCAGGTTGTCGTAGCTGTTGAGGACTATAAGAGGACGTTTGGCAGGGCACCCAGAGGTTTCTGGCTGCCAGAGTGCGGGTACTATCCCGGCGTCGACGAATATCTTAAAGAGGCAGGGATAAGATATTTTTTCACAGACACCCACGGGCTGCTCTATGCGGTGCCGAGGCCGAAATACGGGGCATTTGCCCCAATATACTGCAAGTCGGGAGTTGCCGCCTTCGGGAGGGACCAGGAGTCCTCAAAGCAGGTATGGAGTTCTGAGGAAGGGTATCCCGGCGACTACTGCTACAGGGAGTTTTACAGGGACATAGGGTTTGACCTTGACATGGATTATATAGCCCCTTATATCCACAACAACGGTATAAGGATTCATACAGGGGTAAAATATTACCGTATAACAGGGAGCGGTTTTGGCCACAAGGAGCCTTATGATCATGCGAAGGCAATGGAACAGGCCGCAGAGCATGCCGGGAACTTCTTGTTCAACAGGAAGAAGCAGGTTGAGTATCTGCATGATGCAATGGGTGGACGGAGGCCTATAATCGTCTCGCCATACGATGCCGAGCTTTTTGGCCACTGGTGGTATGAGGGGCCGGATTTTATAAACTATCTGGCAAGGAAGATATATTACGACCAAAACACGATAAAGATGATAACCCCTTCCGAGTACCTGGAGATTTATCCTGTGAATCAGGTAGCAACTCCCTCCCTTTCAAGCTGGGGACACAAGGGTTACTCTGAGGTATGGCTGGAAGGTTCTAATGACTGGATTTACAGGCACCTCCATAAGGCTGCGGAGAGGATGACGGAGCTGGCAGGGAGGTTCCCAAATGCGGAAGGGATCTTAAAAAGGGCATTAAACCAGGCAGCGAGGGAACTTCTGCTCCTGCAGTCCAGCGACTGGGCCTTTATTATGAAGACAGGGACCATGGTGGAATATGCTGTGAAGAGGACAAAGGGCCATATTCACGGATTTAACAGGCTCTATGAAGAGATAATGGAAAACAGGATAGATGAGGTTTATTTAAAGGAACGCGAGTGGAAGGATAATATTTTCCCGGATATGGACTACAATATATACTTATAGGGGCAGGTTACCCTGCCCCTATAAATTAATAACTACTTCTGAATCTCACCCTTAAGGAGTGTCACAAGCTCTGCTATTTCAGCATCGGTCAATGCCTTCTGAGCAGGCATTGGAGATGGAAATTCTTTGTACTTCTTGGCTGCGCCGCTTCTTCCGTCCTTTATAGTGGCAGCGATATCAGCGTCGGTACCTTTAACGATGAACTCATTCCCCTTGAGGGCTGGCCCCAAAGACTTCTTACCCTCACCAGCAGGGCCGTGGCAGGCAGTACATGTTGCCTTAAATATCTCTGCTCCGGTCTTCGCCATGGCGGATGTTGCGCCAAACAACGATAATACACTTACTGCAACAACTAACTTCTTCATTTTTTCACCCCCTTTTTTATGGTTTAACCCTTATTTTAGAACAATAACCGGCGCTACTATATATATATCAAATATTGATGTCAAGAGATTATGTAGATGACACCGTAAAACCCTTATTTTTGCCTTAAAAGGCACAAACAAATAAGGAGGCTGTAATTTTAAATATGAGGCTCTTGCAAATCTCCTCATTTGTCATTCCCGAAGTGTTTAATCGGGAATCCATAAGAGCTTTTTCCTGGATTCCGGCTAAAATCCTGCCGGAATGACATGATAAAAAAGACTTTTGCAAGAAGCTCTCTCAACTGCTTTTTTGCGGCCTTCTCGATAACCTCTACTTTTTCGAGACTTTTAATAATATGGATATTACACAAAGAAAAAAATGCTTGACATATATAATGCCGTTTGATATAAGTTCTGTTCTTCAACGATTCCCGATATTCAGTTTCTCTATATATAAAAGATAA
>Ga0209751_10003482_pt1:0-2500 | contig 15251 bp, 15 predicted proteins | sample RifCSP13_1_FD_184019 | JGI IMG/M metagenome (GOLD analysis project Ga0209751, IMG submission 184019) | Soil microbial communities from Rifle, Colorado - Rifle CSP2_sed 13_1 (SPAdes) (version 2) | ecosystem: Environmental > Terrestrial > Deep subsurface > Rock core/Sediment | place... | reverse complement strand
TGGGGAAACCCGCCTGGGGTCATGCCCAGGCATCTCAGGCTGAATACATAGGCCTGTGAGGCTAACCGGGGGAACTGAAACATCTAAGTACCCCGAGGAAGAGAAAGAAAGTCGATTCCCTGAGTAGTGGCGAGCGAAACGGGATATAGCCCAAACCGATAGTTAGTAATAATTATCGGGGTTGTAGGGTCTGCTCGGTTTAGAGCCGGAGAGTTACAAATCAATGTGCTAATTGAAAGGTCTGGAAAGGCCTGCCATAGAAGGTGACAGCCCTGTAAGTAAAAGCATGTTGACTCTCAGCAGATACCTGAGTACCACGGGACACGAGAAATCCTGTGGGAATCCGGGAGGACCATCTCCCAAGGCTAAATACTACTTAGCGACCGATAGTGAACTAGTACCGTGAGGGAAAGGTGAAAAGAACCCCGATAAGGGGAGTGAAATAGTACCTGAAACCGTATGCCTACAAGCAGTAAAAGGGCTATGGACCGCAAGGTCAATGCCTGATTGCGTGCCTTTTGCATAATGAGTCAGCGAGTTACTGTACGTGGCAAGGTTAAGCCGTGAGGTGGAGCCGTAGCGAAAGCGAGTCTGAATAGGGCGAATTAGTCGCGTGTAGTAGACCCGAAGCCGGGTGATCTACCCATGGCCAGGTTGAAAGTCCGGTAACACGGACTGGAGGACCGAACTAGTGTTGGTTGAAAACAACTTGGATGAGCTGTGGGTAGGGGTGAAAGGCTAATCAAACCCGGAGATAGCTGGTTCTCTCCGAAATATATTTAGGTATAGCCTTGCAAATTAAGTGGCGGAGGTAGAGCACTGAATAGACTAGGGGTCCTACCAGATTACCAACTCTAATCAAACTCCGAATACCGTCAACTGTTATTGCAGGAGTCAGACTACGGGTGCTAAGATTCGTGGTCGAAAGGGAAACAGCCCAGACCGCCAGCTAAGGTCCCAAAATATGTGCTAAGTGGGAAAGGATGTGGGGTTACATTGACAACCAGGAGGTTGGCTTAGAAGCAGCCATCCTTTAAAGAAAGCGTAATAGCTCACTGGTCAAGTGATCCTGCGCCGAAAATATATCGGGGCTCAAGCACATTACCGAAGCTGCGGGTTTACACGCAAGTGTGAACGGTAGGAGAGCATTCTGCTCACCTGTGAAGTCAGACCGTGAGGACTGGTGGAGGAAGCAGAAGAGCTTATGCTGACATGAGTAGCGAAAAAACAGGCGAGAAACCTGTTCGCCGAAAATCTTAGGTTTCCTGGGCAAGGTTAATCCTCCCAGGGTTAGTCGGTCCCTTAGTCGAGGCCGAAAGGCGTAGATGATGGAAAACAGGCAAACATTCCTGTACCACTGGATGGCGTTTGAGCAAAGGGGGGACGCAGAAGGGTAGGATCATCCGGGTGATGGACGTCCCGGTTCAAGTCCGTAGGGGGGTGGAATAGGCAAATCCGTTCCGCCATTAACCCCGAGAGGCGAGTAGGAGGGAGTAATCCCATAAACTGACCGATCCCATGCTGCCAAGAAAAGCCTCTAGCGAGCTGATCTAGTGACCGTACCGCAAACCGACTCAGGTAGATGGGGTGAAAATCCTAAGGCGCTTGAGAGAACCCTCCCTAAGGAACTCGGCCAATTAGCCCCGTAACTTCGGGAAAAGGGGCGCCCCGGTAACGTGTAGGGATTTACTCCTGAAGCGTGATGGGGTCGCAGATAAATGGCTGTGGCGACTGTTTAACAAAAACACAGGTCTCTGCGAAGTCGATAAGACGACGTATAGGGGCTGATGCCTGCCCGGTGCCGGAAGGTTAAAGGGACCTGTCATCGCAAGAGAAGCAGGGAACTGAAGCCCCGGTAAACGGCGGCCGTAACTATAACGGTCCTAAGGTAGCGAAATTCCTTGTCGGGTAAGTTCCGACCTGCACGAATGGCATAACGATCGCGGCACTGTCTCGGGGAGGGACTCAGCGAAATTGAAATAGCGGTGAAGATGCCGTCTACCCGCACCAAGACGGAAAGACCCCGTGCACCTTTACTGTAGCTTGGCAGTGAATTTCGGGATAATTTGTGTAGGATAGGTGGGAGACTTTGAAGCCGGGTCGCTAGGTTCGGTGGAGTCGTCCTTGAAATACCACCCTGATTGTCTTGAAATTCTAACCTCGGCCCGTAATCCGGGTCAGGGACATTGCCTGGTGGGCAGTTTGACTGGGGCGGTCGCCTCCTAAAGAGTAACGGAGGCGCGCGAAGGTTCCCTCAGGCTGATTGGAAACCAGCCATCGAGTGCAAATGCATAAGGGAGCTTGACTGCGAGACTGACACGTCAAGCAGGTACGAAAGTAGGTATTAGTGATCCGGTGGTTCTGTATGGAAGGGCCATCGCTCAACGGATAAAAGGTACGCCGGGGATAACAGGCTGATCGCATCCAAGAGTTCACATCGACGATGCGGTTTGGCACCTCGATGTCGACTCATCGCATCCTGGGGCTGAAGTAGGTCCCA
>Ga0209751_10003480_pt1 | contig 15254 bp, 17 predicted proteins | sample RifCSP13_1_FD_184019 | JGI IMG/M metagenome (GOLD analysis project Ga0209751, IMG submission 184019) | Soil microbial communities from Rifle, Colorado - Rifle CSP2_sed 13_1 (SPAdes) (version 2) | ecosystem: Environmental > Terrestrial > Deep subsurface > Rock core/Sediment | place: Rifle... | reverse complement strand
TCGATGTCCTTCCCGTAGTCGTAGAGCTCGAAGGACATCGACGCGGTCGCCTGCTCGGTCGTCCCCGGCTGGGTCGCCGAGAACGCCATCGTCAGCTTGCGGACGAGCCCGTGTTCGTCGACCCACGCGTCCATGGGTATCTTCCCGAGCCCCGACTGCTCGACGACCTCGCCGAGGAGCGAGCGGAGCTTCTCGCGCTCCGCCGGCGGCGCGAGCTTCCCGTAGCGCAGGAGGTCGACGATCGCGTAGTAGTGAGTCGTCTCGACACCTCGGAGCTCCTCCGTGCCAACCGTCTCGATCTCGCCGGAGACGGCCCGCAGGTAGTCGAGCACTTCGCGCGGGCCGCTGTTCGTGAACTGCTGGAGCTCCTCGACGTCTATCCCCTGGGCGCTCTCCGTCTTGCGGAGATCCATCCGCACCCAGGACTTCCCCGTCGGCAGCTGGTCGGCGACCGCGGGGAAGCGCATGTACATGACGAACCCGTCCTGGACGGCCTCGATCTTCCAGGCGTCCGGGTCGTCGAGCTCGGGCCCTCCGGCGCCCGCGGCCCCGGCGAAGAGCCCACCGAGCAAGCTCGCGAAGGACGACATGTCGATCGTGAGCGACGCGCGGTTCGCCGTTGTGTCGAACGCGCCGTCTCCGCTGAACGAGAAGGGGTCGTCGGCCCCGGGGAACGTCATCTCCATCGAGAACCCGAACCGCCCCGTCGTCGCGTCCGCGCTCGTCGTCGCGGCTTGAGCGAGCTCTCGGAAGCTGATGGGCTCGCCGGTGGCGACACTGCCGCCACCACCGCACCCTGCGGCGAGCGCCGCAACGAGCGCAACGAAGGCAGCGAGAGCCGCAAGCCGGGCCGGGCGGGCCATGCACTCGATGGTCGGCCGGCGCTGCGCGCCGCTCATCCTTCGTTCGGGGGATCCCGGAAGCGCGGAGCCTCGCTCCACTCCTCGAGGAGCTGCGCCGCCGCGAGCACGTCGCCTCCCGCAAGCCGATGGGGAACGGCGTGCTCCACCGGCGCCAGCAGCGCTGCCGGGGCGAGACCACGCGCCGCGTCGAGCACGTAGCGCGTCGGGAGCGCGTGCCCCACCACGAGCACCGTCTTCTCGGGACGCTCGAGGAGGAGCCGGATGCCCCGAGCAAACCGCGCTGCCGCATCGGCGCGGCTCTCGCCACCCCCGGGAGCCTGAACGGTCGGCGGCTGGGCCGCCGCCCAGGAACGATAGGTGTCGAGCGGCCCGCCGTCGAAGCTGCCGAAGTCGATCTCGTTGAGCTCGGGGACGACGATCCGCGACACCCGACGGTCGTCGAGGGCGAGCTCGAGGGTCTCCTGTGTCCGCCGGAGCTCAGTCGCGACGGCGAGCTCGAGCTCCACGGCCTCGAGCACCCCGCGCAGCCGACGGGCCTGCTCGATGCCCTCGGCCGTCAGACCCTCTCCCGGCACCGCGCACGAGGCGGCACCGTCGCGGTTCGAGCCGGCAAGCGCGTGACGGACGAGGAGAAGCGTGTCCACGCTTACAGGAGGACGGAGCGGTAGTCGAGCACGTGCTCCATGCCGATCGTCTCGTACAGCCGGATCGCAGCCACATTCTCGGCGCGGACGAAGAGGCAGACGGCCGGAACCTCCTCGAGTAGCCGCCGGCAGAGGTCGCGCAGACCCCGCGCGGCGTACCCCTGCCGCCGAGCCGGCGGATCGACCCACACCTGCTGGAGCTGGACGGCCGAGGGCGTCCACGCGGACGCCTCGGCCTTGAAGAGGATGACGCCGTCCTCCTCCCAGAGCCACGAGCGCCTCTCCTCGATCTGCTGGCGCGTGCGCCAGCGGAACCCCTCAGGATCTCGCCGCAGAGGATCGACGCCGAGCTCCTCTTGGTGTGCCGCTGCGCACGCCGGAACGAGGAGCTCGAGATCGTCGAGCGTCGCTGCCCGCAGCCCCGTCGGGTCTGCGGACGGCGTCCCGCGCAGGACGAATACCGGCTGCCCAGGCCTGTCCTCCCGCGGCCGCGGAAGGCGGGAGCGCGCGTCGTTCCAGAGCTCCGACACCGCGCCCGCTTCGCCGATGAGCATCCGCGGCGCGACACGCACGACCTCGCGGGCGAAGGCGCCGCACCCGCGCCCCGAGGGGACGGCGTTGACGCCGACGTGACAGAGGGCCAGGAGCCCCCGTCCGTCCGCGAGTCCCACGAAACGCCCGAGCCCGCGCCTCGCGACGTCTTCGAGGAACACGCGCTCGACCGGATCCTCCGCGCAGAAGCGAAGGATCTGGTCCCGCTTCGGCTCGATGAGTTTCCCGGACATGCCCGCAAGACTGTAGAGGCGTACGCCGGAAGGTCGTTCGACGCGTTCCTTCTAACCAGAACCCGTAGGGTTCTGGCATGCCGGTCCACCTGCGCGCGGAACCCGGTGACTACGCGGAGGCGTGCCTCCTCCCCGGGGACCCGCTGCGCGCGAAGTACATCGCCGAGACGTTCCTCACCGACGTCGTGCAGGTCAACGCCGAGCGCGGCCTCCTCGGCTTCACCGGGCGCTGGGAGGGGAAGCCGGTGTCCGTGCAGGGGACGGGGATGGGGTGCCCGAGTGCGACCATCGTCTTCGAGGAGCTCATCCAGCTCGGCGTCAAGCGACTCCTCCGGGTCGGCACGTGCGGAGGACTCCAGCCGGATCACGCGCTCGGGGACATGATCGTCGCGCTGTCCGCGGTTCCCGCGGACGCGACCGCGACCCACCTCGTTGGCGGCGAGCCCCACTGCCCGACGGCGAGCTGGGAGCTCATCCACGAAGCGGTGCACGTCGCGAAGACGGCGGGCGAGAAGCTCCGCGTCGGCCCCATCGTGTCCAGCGACCTGTTCTACAACCCGGACGAGGGCCAGTACGAACGCTGGTCGAAGCGAGGGATCCTCGCGGTCGAGATGGAGGCCGCCGCGCTCTTCACGCTCGGGGCGCTGCGCGGGGTACATGCCGGGTGCCTTCTTACCGTCAGCGACATCGTCGTCGAGGGCGAGTTCGTCCGCATCTCCGACGAGGAGCTGCGCGCGGCCGTCGATCGGATGACGCGGGTCGCGCTCGACACGGCGACCGCCGGCTAGGGGTCAGTTCTTCCATGTTCCACGAAGCGCGGGTGGAACATGGAAGACCTGACCCCCGTACGGTCTTCCTCGTCAACCCGGCCTCCGCAGGAGGCGCCACGGGCCGGCGCTGGCCCGAGATCGCGCACCGCGCGGCGGCGCTCGGGCTTGGCGGGGATGCCCTTCTCTCCGAGGAGCCGGGGCAGCTGGCAGAACTTGCGGCCGAGGCCGTGCGCGGAGGCGCCACGCTGCTCGTCGTCGTCGGCGGCGACGGTTCCGTGAACGAGGTGGTCAACGGCGTCGCGGAGATGGACGGCGTCGAGCTGGCGGTCATCCCCCGCGGAACGGGCTGGGACTTCGCGCGCACCTTCGGCATCCCGCGCGACCTCGACGAGGCTGTCGACGTGGCGGCGAACGGCGCGGTACGTGAGATCGACGTCGGGCTGTGCGGCTTCCGGACGTGGGCCGGAGCCGAGGGACGCGCGTACTTCGCCAACGTCGCCAGCGCGGGGATCAGCGGGGCGATCGCGAAGCGCACGAACGAGACGTCGAAGGCACTCGGCGGGAAGATCTCCTACTACTGGGCGACCCTCGCGGTGTTCGCCGGCTGGCAGACGGGAGAGATGCGGGTGTCCGTGGACGACGAGATCCGCGGGGGGAGAATGATCGACGCGATGGTGGCGAACGGCCGCTACCTCGGCGGCGGAATGATGATGTGCCCCGAGGCCGAGCCGGACGACGGGCTCTTCGACGTCCTCCTCATCGGGGACGTGACGAAGCGTGACCTGATGTTCACGCTTCCGAAGAGCTACCGGGGGAAGCACCTCCCCCACCCGCGGCTCGAGGTCCTCCGTGGGCGTACGGTGACCGTCGACGCCGACGAGCCCCTGCCGATCGAGCTCGACGGCGAGCAGCCCGGCACGACGCCGGCTCGATTCGAGATCGTCCCGCGCGCGCTCCGGCTGCGCGTGCCGGCCGGTTAACGAAACACGTTGCCGACGATCGGGAAGAGCTTCGGAGACGGTCGGCACCCGCTCTGATCGCAGACGGTACCCATGAGGCCGATGACGATGCGCCGGACGCCACCGCGGGGAACGCGGACCTGCGCCCGGTAGCGGCCGAGCTCGGGCTCCGATGCGTAGACCCTCGGCGAGCGAGCGCCGTCGGGGCCGAAGAGCCGGATGAACACGCCTCCTGCGCCGAAAGGCCGCCGCTTCCCGTCCTCGACGGACGAGAGCGTCCAGACGACCCTGAGCTTCGTACCGGGCTGGGAGTTGCGCGGGATCGGTGTCAGCACACGCGCAACGACGCCCTCCTTCGCAGCAGTGGGCGTCGCACCGACGACGGAGGCGGCAAGCGCAGCGAGGACGACGAAGGCGAACAGGCGGCTCATGCCGTACCTACACCACGCCGGGGCTCCGGGTTCCGCCGCGGGCTACGCGGAGGGCTTGCGCCGCGTTGCCCGCTTCGCGGGAGCCTTACGGGGGCGCTTGAGGGCGGCGATCTCCTTCTCGAGCTTCGCGACCCGGGCCTCGAGCACGTCGATACCCCGCACCTTCTTCCCCAGGTCGTCCACCGATGCGCGGAGATCGTTGAACGCGTTAAGTGCCCGTTGCCCACCGGGCAACTCTGCGAGCCGCTGGAGTGCTTCCTCACCCGCATCGGCCAACCGGGTCACGAAGTCCTTCTCCTGGAGCTGGGCCTTGCTCGCGCCGGCCCTGCGTGTCTTCGTCGTCGTCTGCGGCATAGCGCTAGTCATAGCACCCCGCGCGCCCGTCCGCGAGCTTCCGACAGAAGTGCGACCACCGCCGCCAGGGTTTCTCCCGCCGGTTCGTCGATCTTGACGAGCGCACGGTCGTCGAGCGCCGTGGGGCCGCGGTTGACGATCGCGAGCGAGCGCGCCTCGAGCGGGAGGCCCGCCACCGGCCAAACCTCGAGCGAGGAACCGACTACGAGCATGAGCTCGGCGGCCCTGGCGAGCTCCGTCGCGCGCTCCATCGCACCCGGGGGAAGCAGCTCCCCGAAGAGCGTGACGCCGGGCTTAAGGACGTCGCCGCACTGGGTGCAGAGCGGGGCGGGTCGCACTTCGAGCTGCGCGAGGACGCCCTCGGTTCCTTCCGTCCAGAGGCACCGGAGGCATACGGCCGAGCGAATGGAGCCGTGCACCTCGATCACGTCGCGGCTGCCCGCCCGAGAGTGGAGCGTGTCGATGTTCTGGGTGACGACGGCATGCACGAGTCCTCGCGCCTCGAGCTCCGCGAGCGCGTGGTGGCCGGCGTTGGGCTCCGCCTCGAGCAGCATGTGGATCCGCTCGCGGTAGAAGCCCCAGACGCGCTCCGGATCCCGCCGGAAGGCTTGGATCGAGGCGACCTCGAACGGGTCGACCTCTGCCCAGATGCCGGTCGGGGACCGGAAGTCCGGGATCCCGCTCTCCGTGCTCACGCCGGCTCCGGTGAGTACGACGCACGGCTGTCGCTCTCTGATCAGCTCGGCGAGCGCGGCAGCGGACACCCGGGAATTCTAGGGTTGCACCTGTGAAGGGCTTCTCGTTCTCGACAGACGTAACCGTGCGCTTCGCCGAGACCGACGCGCAGGGGATCGCTCACCACGCCGCGTTCGTCGTCTGGCTCGAGGTCGCCCGGGTCGCGTACCTCGAGAAGAACGCGGGCGGCTACCAAGCGATCCGCGACCGCGGCTTGGAGGCGCTGACGACGGAGGTGCGTGTCCACTACCACCAGGCGGCGTACTTCGACGACCGGCTGACGGTGTGGACGCGCTGCACCGACGTGCGGGGTGCGCGCTTCCGCTACGAGTACCGGATCACGCGGGACGGCGAGCTCGTGGCCGAGGGCTACACGGCGCACGCGACCGTCGACCGCGAGACGTACCAGCCGACGCGAGTGCCCGCGTGGCTCGCGGAGGCGGTTGCTACGGCCGAGTCGGGGGCGTCGTAGCGCCCTCGTCAGCCGGTGGCTTCGTCTTCGCTCCGGGCGTCGTCTTGGCGGCGTCCGGCTTCTTCGGCTTGGTGCCGACCCGAACGATGCGGGCCTCGGACTTGTACGACGTGCTCCAGGTCTCCGTCCGCAGAAGCTTCCCGTTCTCGCCGTAGATCGTGCGTGTGACGGATGTCCGGCTTGGCGGCGTCCCCTCCTCCTCGACGACCGTCTTCCCCTTCGGAAGGGTTGGATCCTTGACCTTCTCGACGCGGACCGGGCCGGTGATGCTCTTCGTCCCGGGAGAGCTCTCGACGCGGCGCTCCTCGCCTCCGTAGATCGACACGCGAATCCCGTCCGGCTCGGCGAAACCCTTGACGAGGATCCAGTGCTCCGTGTCGTTGACGAACTTGAGATCCAGGGACGGCCAGTACACGGTCGCGTCGCGGCCAAGCGGGTAGCGGCTGATGTAGAGAGCGTGGGGATTGCGCTCGGTGATCTTCACGCCTGCCTCCCAGGCGGTGTTGAACACGGTCGTCGCGACCTGGGACGATCCTCCGCCGATCTCCTCGGCGTACTCCGTGCCGATGATCACCGGCGCCGGGCGGAATCCTCGCTCGGCCGTCCGCTCGCCGATCGCCTCGTTGAGAGAGAACGTTCCCCCGGGGGCCACGAGTGTGTCGTCAAGCTCTTGGACGCCGAGGCGGAGGTTCGTGATCCGGTCGGCGGTGCCGGCGTTGTACGTCTTGTACGTCGACATGCGGCGGTCGATCCCCATCGCCAGCGCGTCCGGGGTCGTCCGGTCGGGGACGGCCCGGGACACGGCGAGCTTCGCGACGCGGTTCGTCGGCGACGTCGCAGCACGGAGGAGCGACCGCGCGGTCGACGGCACGTCGAGCTCGAGCCCTGCCCTGGACGGGACGACCTGGACTGTCTCGCCCGAAACCGCGAAGCGGGCGTCGACCGGCTCCCGGCCGACGCGGCGGGCGAGGGCCAGGAGATAGCCGTCTGCGCGCGGTCCGGCGATTGCGAGGCGCGTGGCACCATCGCTCGGGAGCGAGAGCAGCTCGGCGAGGCGCCAGCGCGGCAGACGCCACCGGCGTTCGGCCCCCCGGAGAAAGACCGGCGCAGAGAGGGCGACGCGTGCCCGCCGAGCTGCCGGCGCGAGCATGGGTGCGGTGACCGGCGGCGTTGCCGTCCCGACGGGAAGCGCCGTCGAGCCCACGGGTCGCTCGAGCGAGCCGAGGGCGCGGACGACGAGCTCAGCCGCGGCAGCGCGCTCAAGCCGGCGACCCAGACGCTCGGGCACGGTCTCGATCCGGAGCCCACGGCGAACGAGCGCCGCGCTCTCCGGTGCCTGGTCGACCTCGGCGGCGATCTTATCGAGAGCGTACTCGAGGGCCGCGTTCGAGACGGCGACCAGCGGGAGCACCTCCGCGCCGAAGAAGCGGGTATGGAGCCGACGGAACCCCCGAAGTGGCCCGAACCCGCCGCCCGCACTGGACGCCGCGGCCACGGCGGCACGCCAGTCCGGCTCGACGGCGAGCTGATTGGCGGCGAACGAGAACGACGTGTTGTCTCCTACGAACGTGACCGGATCGTCCGCCACCTCGGCGAAGCGCTGTTCGAGGCGCTCGACGGCCTGGCGCTGCGTGAGCCCGCCCACGTCCACGCCCGCGACGCGCGTACCGGACGCGAGCTCCTGGCGGGAGCCGGCGTATGCAAGCCCGACCAGGAGCGCGATCAGGCCGACGAGAGCCGCGGAGAGACCGAGCCTGAGGAGCGCCGGGCGGCCGCGACCGCGCCGACGCGGGCTGGACGCGAAGAGGGGCGACTCGGCGCGCACGGAGAGCCGATTCTACCCGGCGGCGGTTGCTGGTCCGGGCGTCCGGCCGGTGTCCATCCCGTGGAGGATTGGCACAGTTTCGTTTCCTTCTCGGTCAACAGATGCGCGCACTTCGACGATAGAATCGGCAGTGGGTGGTGGGTTGGGGTGCCCCAGGGGAAGCGGCGTCAAAAGACGAATAGCTCAATGCCGCCGGAGACGTAGAGACCCACCCCCGTGATGTAGGCGGCGAGGTCGGAGCAGAGGAACGCGATCGCGTTCGCGATGTCCTGCGGCTCGCCCGGCCGCTTGAACACCGTGCGGGCGACGATCCGCTCGTTCATCACGGGGTTCGCCATGTTGAACGCCTCGGTCCCGATCACGCCCGGAACGATCGCGTTGCACGTGATCCCGTGCCGCCCGCCCTCCATCGCGAGCGTCCGCGTCAGCCCGAGCACCCCCGACTTCGTCGTCGAGTAGCTCGCCTGGCCGAAGCCCCCGAGCGTCCCCGCGACGGAGGCCATGTTGATGATCCGGCCCCACGCCCGCTCTTTCATGTGTGGCCACACCGCCTGAGCGCAGTTGAACCCGCCCGTGAGGTTGACGCGAAGGTCACGCTCCCAGAGCTCCGGGCTTTGGTCGTGGAACTGCCCGACATGGTCGAGCGTGCCCGCGTTGTTGATCAGGATGTCGACCGCGCCGAGCTCCTCGACCGTCCGCTCCACCGCGGCGGCCACCTGCTCGCGGTCGGTGACGTCGCACTTGAGCGCGAGCGCGCGGCGTCCCATTGCCCGGATCTCCGCTGCGGTCGACTCCGTGTAGACCATCCCCTGCGCCCGAGCGGCCGTTGCGAGCGCCCCCCAGCGGTCCGTCTCCTCCGACACATCCGACTCGACGAGGATGTCGGCGATCACGACGTCCGCGCCTGCCCGAGCGAGCGTCAGGGCATCGGCCCGGCCAAGACCGCGTGACCCACCGGTCACGAGTGCTACGCGTCCCGACAGGTCGATCTCGATCGCCACAGCGCGACCGTACTACGCACCCATGATCGCGGCACTGATCGCAGCGATCACGTCGCTCCCGAGGCGCCTGTCGACGCCCACTCCGTAGTGGTTCGGGTATTCGAGATCATCGAAGTCTGAACCGGCGATCCGTCGCGGGCTCGCGTAGCGCGGGATCACGTGCAGATGGACATGCCGGTCCTGGTTCTGCAGGAACGAGTAGTTGAAGTGATCTGGTGCGAACGCGCCGCGCAGCTGTTCGGTGGCCCAAGCGATCTCGCCCCGCAACGCGCCCCATTCCTCGTCGGAAAGCCGCACGACCTGATCTTCGTGCCGCTGCAGTGAGATGAAGAGCTTGCCGAGCAAGTTCTGGTTGCGGTTCACCGCGATCCGCCAGTGGTGAGTCTCTCGGAGCACCGGCGTCTCCAGCCGTGGTCGGCAGAGGACGCAGTCCGAAGACTCTCTCGCCATCCCACCACCCTAACCGCGCGCGGACGTCAGTCTGCGCGGGGCATAAAGATCTCCTTCGCGATCACGAGCCGCTGGATCTGCGAGGTCCCCTCATAGATCTGGAACAGCTTCGCGTCGCGCATCAGCTTCTCGACGGGGTACTCCTTGATGTATCCGTAGCCGCCGAAGATCTGGACGGCGTCCGTCGTCGCCTTCATCGCCGTGTCGGCGGAGAAGCGCTTGGCGAACGACGAGTACAGCGTCGCCTTGCGCCCGTACCCCGAGTCGAGCATCCAGGCCGCCTGCCACGTGAGGAGCCGTGCCGCTTCGATCTCGGTCGCCATGTCCGCGATCAGGAAGCTCACGCCCTGATGCATCGCGATTGGCACGTCGAACGTCACGCGCTCCTTTGCGTACTCGACCGCGTACTCGTACGCTGCCTGCGCGACTCCGACCGCCCCGGCGGCCGTCCCCGGCCGCGTGAAGTCGAGCGTCTGCATCGCGATCTTGAAGCCGTCGCCCTCCTCGCCGAGCCGGTTCGCCGCCGGCACGACGACGTCGTTGAGCGCGAACGCCGACGTGTCCGTCGCACGCTGGCCCATCTTGTCGAGGTGCTTCTCGACGACGACGCCCTCCGCGTCCATCGGCACGACGAACGCGGAGAGGCCGCGGTGCCCTTGCGACTTGTCCGTCGAGGCGAAGACGACCGACCACGCCGCGTGGCCGGCGTTGGTGATGAACATCTTCGAGCCGTTCAAGACGTACTCGCCCCCGCGGCGCTCCGCGGTCGTCTTGATGCGGGCGGCGTCCGAGCCCGCGTCCGGCTCGGAGAGCGCGAACGAACAGAGCAGCGGCTCGTCCACGAGCGGGGGAAGCCACGTCCGCTTCTGATCGTCCGACCCGGCGATCATCACCGGCGCGGCGCCGAGGGTGTTCACGGTGATCGAGACGCCGATGCCGGAGCAGCCCCAGCAGAGCTCCTCCCCGACGAGCATCCCCTCGAACCCCGGCAGACCTGCGCCGCCGTACTCCTCGGGGACGTGGACGTTCATCAGTCCGACCTCGTGCGCCTTCGCGACGAGATCGGCAGGGTGGGTCTGGTGCTCGTCGTACTCGGCCGCCTTGGGCCGGATCTCCTTCTCCGCGAACTCGCGCGCAAGGGCGCGCAGCTCGCGCTGCTCCGGCGTGAGCGCGAACGACACGCCCCCGGCGACGCCGGTTTCCATCGCTGTCATGACCTCGGCTCCTCGCTTCGATTGACTAGTCAGTCAACCGTAGTCTACGACGCCGACGGGCACGCGGTCAAGCGTTAAGAGCTCGGGCGCGTCTCGTAGGATGTGGTCGTGGCGACCACGACGACCGAGCTCCCTGCCCTCGACCCCCTGGACTTCCTCGCAATCGATGCCCTCCTCGAGGACGAGGAGAAGGCAATCCGGGACACGGTCCGGCAGTTCGTACGGGAGAACGTCCTCCCCGAGGTCGGCGACTGGTTCGAGAAAGGGGTTTTTCCGCGTGAGCTGCTCCCGGAGCTCGCGAAGCTCGGGCTCTACGGGATGCACCTCGAGGGTTACGGCCTCCCGGGCGCGAGCGCGGTCGCGTACGGGCTCACGTGCATGGAGCTCGAGGCAGGCGACGCGGGTGTTCGCAGCGCCGTCTCGGTCCAGGGTTCGCTCGCGATGTTCCCGATCTGGCGCTGGGGCTCCGAGGAGCAGAAGGAGCGCTGGCTGCCGCCGATGCACACCGGCGAGGTGATCGGATGCTTCGGGCTGACAGAGTCCGACGCCGGCTCCGACCCCGGCTCGATGCGGACGCACGCACGACGCGACGGCTCGGACTGGATCCTGAACGGCGCGAAGATGTGGATCACGAACGGCACGATCGCGGACATCGCGATCGTGTGGGCCCGTACGGACGACGGCGCCGTCCGCGGCTTCATCGTGGAGAAGGGGATGCCGGGCTTCTCCGCTCCCGAGATCCACAAGAAGCTCTCGTTGCGCGCGTCGGTCACCTCCGAGCTCGTGCTCCAGGACGTCCGCGTGCCCGACGAGAACCTCCTTCCCGGCGCGAGCTCCCTCCGCGGCCCCCTCTCCTGCCTGAACGAAGCGCGCTACGGGATCGTCTGGGGCTCGGTCGGCGCCGGCCGTGCCTGCTTCGAGTGCGCGCTCGACTACGCGAAGGAGCGGATCGTCTTCGGGAAGCCGATCTCCGCCTACCAGCTCACGCAGGAGAAGCTCGCCGAGATGGCGCTCGAGCTCAACCGGGCGTCGCTCGTCGCGCTCCACCTCGGCCGCATGAAGGACGTGGGCACGCTCCGGTCCGAGCAGGTAAGCCTCGGGAAGATGGGGAACGTCCGCGGTGCGCTCGAGGTCGCACGATCGGCCCGCACGATCCTGGGCGCGAACGGCGTCACGCTCGAGTACCCGGTCATCCGGCACGTGAACAACCTGGAGTCGGTGCTCACGTACGAGGGCACGCACGAGGTGCATACCCTCGTCGTCGGCCAGGCTCTCACCGGGCAGAACGCGTTCCGCTGATGCTTTGCGCAGACCGGAAGCCCGCTAGCGCGGAGCTTCCGGTCGCGCGGAGTTCCCTGAAGGCGCCCGCTTCGCGGGCGCTGTCGCGGCGCAACCTCGTCCGAGGCTACTCGCCGTCCCAGTAGTCGAGCAGCGGCCCAGGCCGGCTCAACAGGATCCGTTCGCCGTTCACGCTCCGCGCGCCGACCTTACCGCTGTCCGGATACTCGACGATCTCGGGCACGACCATGCTCGAGAGCATGAGGACACGGATCAGCGAGTCCGTCCTGTTGGACACCTGATGGGCACCCGCTTTGCCGCGCGGGAAGCACACGACGTCGCCCTCACGCAGGTCCTGCTCGCCGTCCGGAGATCGAAGCGTCGGCTGTCCTCGCACGACGAGCAGCCATTCCTCATTTGCATGGTGGAGGTGATACGGCCAGAGACGGTCGCCCGGCTCGAGCTCGTACAGGCTCCCGCCGAGCAGCTCCCCGCCGATGCGCGCTCCGACCCACGCATCCTTGCTTCGCCACCCGGGACGCTCCTCGACGCGGTCCCAGTCGTCGCCGTAGAGATTGAAGACCTCCACGGCCGGAAACCTACGCGCGGAGGCCGCCGAGCGCGAGCTCGATCGCGGTGCGCTCTGCGCGCGCGACCGCCTCGTCGCCGTTGGGGAGCTGCCCGAGCACCCAGCCGGTAAGCACTTCCTCGAGGCCGCCATAGACGACCCAGCTCGCGAGGCGGGCATCGACGTCACGACGGAAGGTCCCGTCCGCCTGGCCCTGCTCGATGACCCGCTGGACAATCGTGAACGCCTCCCGGACCTCGTCCACCTGGGCCTGGAGCTGCGGGCTGCGGGCGACCTCGCGGACCATCACGGTGACGAGGTCCGGGTCGTTCCGCCAGGTGCGGAGCAGGATCTTTGCGATTCCCTCGAGCTTCTCGGCGGCCGGCTCGTCCGCCTCCTCGACGGCGCGGAAGCGCTCCAGCAGCTCTCCCCAGTTCTCGCGGAAGATCGTCTGCAGCACCTGCTCCTTGGACGCGAAGTAGTGGTAGAGGAGCCCGTGCGCAACACCGGCCTCCTCGGCGATGTCGCCGACGCGCGACCCGTGGTAGCCACTGCGCGCGAACACGCGAACGGCCGCGTCGAGGATGAGCTTGCGCTTCTCCTCTTGAGCGATTGAACGGTCAGTCAACGCTGTCGAGCATAGAGGTAGGCTCCGCCAGCGTGCAACCTCTCGCCGGGATTCTCGTCGTCGATCTCACGCGCTACCTCCCGGGCGCGTACGCAAGCAGAGAGCTCGCCCGGCTCGGCGCCCGCGTCGTCCGCGTCGAGCCGCCGGAGGGCGACCCGATGCGTCGGACGGCAGCCGCCTGGGACGCGGCCCTGCGAGACGGCACGGAGTCGGTCGTGTGCGATTTGAAGGCGGACGCGGCGTTCGCCCGCGCCCTCTGCTCGCGGGCCGACGTCGTCCTCGAGGGCTTCCGGCCGGGCGTGGCCGCCAGGCTCGAAGTGGGACCGAACGACGTTCCGCACTCAGTCGTCTACTGCTCGATCACCGGCTTCGGGCTCGACGGACCGCACGCGGCGCGAGCCGGCCACGACGTGAACTACCTCGGCTGGGCCGGAGTGCTCGAGGACACGGCGCCGGCGTGGCCACCCGTCCCGGTCGCGGATCTCGCGGCAGGAGCGCTGGGGGCCGTGACGCAGGTGCTCGCGGCCCTGCTCGAGCGCGAGCGGACCGGGCGAGGCGCGCACATCGTCGTCTCGATGACCCACCGGGCGCACGACCTCGTCGCGCACCGGGCGGGCGGCGACCCGGTCCCGCGGCTGCTCACGGGCGGGCTCGCTTGCTACCGGATCTACGCGACGGCTGACGAACGTTTCCTGACGGTCGGCGCGCTCGAGCCGAAGTTCTTCGCGCGACTCTGTGAGCTCGTCGGGCGGCCGGAGCTCGCGGAGCGCCAGTACGCGGACGACCAGGACGCGCTGGCCGCCGAGCTCGCGGCGATCTTCGCGGAGCAGGCGCTCGCAGACTGGCTCGCACTGTTCGACGGCGAAGACGTGTCCGTCGGGCCCGTCTGGACGCTCGCAGAGGCATCGGCTGAGTTCGGCTCAGCCACGGGAGAGGTCGTTCCGCTCGGCGCGCACACCGACGCCTGGCGCCGCGAGCTGGGGTTCGCCTCGTCGGCTCAGACGGGCTGAAGTCCCAGAGCGGCAGGAAGCGCGAAGAGCGTGTCGATCCTGTCGGGTGCGTCCGGCCACAAGCCGTCGCGGTCGAGCAGGATCGCCCGCATCCCGAGCGCTCGGGCCCCCTCGATGTCGTCTTCGTAGGAGTCCCCGACCATCGCGGCCTCGCCGGGAGGGACCCCGAGCGCTCGAAGCGCAGCCACGAAGATCGATGGGTGCGGCTTGATCCGCCCGTGCGACTTCGAGCCCACGACCGTGTCGACATCGAGCCCGTGATGGGTCACGAACTCCTCCAGGTCACGCTGGCCATTCGAGACGAGCCCGATGAGGAGGCCGTGCCGGCGCACCTCGTCGAGTGACGGGAGCGCGTCCTCGTAGAGGGTGAAGTTCTCGTGCCGCTCCCACTCGCGGACCATGTCGACTGCGCAGTCGCGAGCCCCGGCCGGGTCGCCGCCCATACCGAGCACGATCTGCTCGGTGAACGCGATCCACACCTCCTCGTCGTGCACGAGCGCTCGCTCTCCCTGCAGGGCCTCGATCGCAGCCGCGCGGGCCTCCGCGTATCGGCCAGGATCGAGGTCGAGACCATGCCTCTTGCCGACCCTCCGGTAGCCCTCCGGGCCGAGCTCCGGGCCCGGTCGAAAGAGCGTGAAGTCGACGTCGAAGAGGACGGCCCGGAGCACTCGACGAGGATAGCGTCGGCCTCGTCCGTAGTCGCCCGCACGGCCTCCTCAGCGGAAAGCACGCACCCCGCAGCTGAAGCGTCGTGCAGTGCACGCGCGCGGGTGGCCGAAGGCCGGCTTTGCCGGCCGGGAGGCCAAGCGCGGCCGGTGCCGTGCACGACGAAGACGAAGGGGGCACGCGGGGGGAAACATCGTTTCCCCCACGACCAGGGCGGGACGGACGAGCGCAACCGCCAGCGGCAGCAAAGCTGCCGCGCTTCAGGGATCTTCGCGAGGCCGGAATCCGCACTCGCGGATTCCGGCCTCCGCGCAACAAATCGGGGTGCCCAGATTCGAACTGGGGACCTCTCCGACCCGAACGGAGCGCGCTACCAGGCTGCGCCACACCCCGAGCGCGGAAAGGGTAGCGACTTCGCCCACAAGATTCCCCGCAAGGGCGTTGCGCACGGCGTCGGACCCGGAGTATGCTCAGACGGTGACGGAAGCTCTCGAGAGGCGGGCCGGTTGACCCGCCCGAGAAGCGAATGATCCCGAGCCCGACCGCGCGATCCACGCCGGCGGGCTTTTTTCGTGCCGGAAGGAGGACGACCCGATGGCCA
>Ga0209751_10003478_pt1 | contig 15258 bp, 10 predicted proteins | sample RifCSP13_1_FD_184019 | JGI IMG/M metagenome (GOLD analysis project Ga0209751, IMG submission 184019) | Soil microbial communities from Rifle, Colorado - Rifle CSP2_sed 13_1 (SPAdes) (version 2) | ecosystem: Environmental > Terrestrial > Deep subsurface > Rock core/Sediment | place: Rifle... | reverse complement strand
TGTTGATAATAATCAAGGCTATAGTTTACATTGCACAAAGTGGCAATAAGGAACCACCACACACGGCATTTTACCCAACGGGGTATTAAATTGGTAAGATTTCAACGCCATAAAAAATTACTTGCAGTATCAATCCCACTTTTGGCAGTTGGTGGAATACTTGGATTCATTTTTGCACCAATCCAACTCCCTGAATTTATGGAATTTGTTACTGGTCAGGAAGATCTCTTTGCATTAAGGCTTTCACCACTTGCAATAACAGGTGCAGAATCGTATCTGATAAATTGTGAAATTAGAAATATTGTAAATGTATTTGACAAAAGTAATGTAATAAGACAGGTGGTTTTTGCCGATTCACCACAGTTTTCTCCTGCAATTGAACTTTCATTTCTGATCTCATCAAGTGGTACACCTGAGTTTGGAAGGGCAACTGCAAGAACCTTGTTGAGTTGTGAAAATTCACCATTGTCAAGTCAGGGATTTCAGGCTTTTTTGGTAGGTGGTTCTGTCACAACAAAACTTGACGGTACAGATTTTAGCAGGACATACAAGGCACTTTCAACTAAAACCAAAACAATTACTGGAACAACAGACATGAATGGCAAGATGAATTTCGAGTTAAATTCAGTTGAAGTTACAGCAACACAACTTGATACAATCCTGAAAGATGATTATGATTATACATCAACAATTCGTGTTCTAACTACAGGACAATTGACATTCAGGCAATGCATTACAACAAATCCACTTTGTGTAGGTAGTGATGCAACAAAAAACTGGATTCATACAATTACATCAAATGATGCATTTACTGCATTTGGTCTAATTGTAAAAGGTGGGTTATTTGCACCTGTCACAGGAGTACAAGAATTACTAATAACTGAATCAGGAATTGATGCAAACAACAAACTAAACATTGCTACTGATAACAACATATCATATAAAATTAGAATTAAAAATTACGATACACGTGAAGGTTCACCTGTGACAAAAATTTATGATCCTAACAACATGGTATTCCAGACAAGAAATGAAGGCATACTTACTTTAACTGAAGAAGGTGGGACATATTTTGTAAAGACAGGTTCGGTTGCATTGCCAAAAACACAACTTGGACTTTGGTGTTTTGAACTGCAGGAAGATCCTACTGGAACTCGTCAACTTTCAAAAAAATGTCTGTCAACTTATGTTTCAACAACACCTGAAGTTATTGATCCAACTGACACTACAACAACAGGTGGTGCAACAATCACATCAGGTCAGGTAAGATTAAGATATGAGGTAACAACTTCAAGTGGGGTTTTACAAAATGACATTACAAAGGCAGGTGGTATTCCAATTGCATTTACTCCTGCACAGTTAATTGGTGTTGGAACAACTGATGCATTCATGAACGTTTTCTTACAACCACAAGTATTCTTTGGTGATGGCGTATTGGATAATCTTAATATAGTTTCAGCAAGTGCAAATATAAAATATTCTGGAAATATAATTCTCCCTGACAGAACTGTAACAATCAATCAACTTCAGTTGGCACCAAATGCAGGGGACTTTACAAAGAATCAGGCTTCGATAATTCTCCCATCAACTAAACTTGAAGCAAATGAGATCGAACTTGCAATGAAAGAACAGGGTGGGATACCAACATCACCAACTCCAATCACATTAGAACTTATTTCTGAAGGAACTTTCCAATTAAAGGAAGTTGGTACAGAAAAATTATGGTTGGGAACATTCTCAAATGCAAAATTCACTTGGAATATTGATTATACTCCTGCAAGTGTTACAGGTGGTGATGACTGTTCAATTACAGGGATAGGTACTTGTAGTAACCCTGATCTTTGTGATGGTGTAATTATTGCAAATACTTGTGTGATTGATGATTTATCAAAATGCTTTGATGCAAACAACAATCTAGTACAATGTGAAGATCTTAGTTCACCACTTGATCCAATACCTGATGATCCAAGTGCAGGTGAAAAATGTTTTGATACAAGTGGAATTGAAACAGTTTGTAATGCACCACAAAACTGTGATCCAAATACTGATCCTAACAGATGTGGTGGTGGTACATTTACAGGAAATCCAGAAGAGATTCCAAATGAATTTCCAAATGGAACAATAGGTGGTATCTGTGAAAGTTTGATTGGTTCATTTGTAGATTGTGCAGGTGCAGTAGAAACTCAACAAGGTCAGTTGCCAACATTTGATATTCTAAGTGGCGAGTTATTACCAATTGCAATTGCTATTGGTGCAGGAATTATAATTATTATAATAATTGCAGTAATTGTTGTAGTGATAAGGAGAAGATAATATGAAAATCAGGTTTTCATATCCTTTACTTGCTACTATAGTAATTCTTGGAATGGGTGTTACTGCATTCCTAATTTTTCAACAACAGGTGTTTGGTTTTTTCACAACATTGGAAGACAGGGTTATTATTGAAGACCAATTGCCACAGGCACAGATTCAGGAAACTGTTGATGAACCAGTTGCAGAACCAAGTATAACAGAGCAACCACCAGATGTTTCACCTGAAGGCTTTACAATATCAAGCCAAGATTTACTCTCAAGGCTATTAGAAACTCTTGCAATTAAAAAGACTGAAACTTTTGATGTTACGGTAGATGTAAAATTAATTGATGCAAACATGGAATCAACAGTTGAAAGTTCATTTCTCAAAGTACAACCACTCGATCCAAGAACAGTGATAATTGCACCATCAGGGGAAATTGATCCTTCAAGATTATTCTTAAATACAGACTTTTCAACACAGACTAATGATGCAGGAACAAATCATCATAAATTTACAGGTTGGGACATTGTAAATGATTTTGGTGGTGGTGCCTCAATTCCAGTAAGCATTATTACTACTTCAAGTTGCAGGGTTACTAATACAGGTATATGTGTTCAGGTAATCGGTGCAAAAAGCAAAGATGATGATACAAGAAACGGTTCGGTATTTCACGGAATTTCAAGGATTGTTGACATGTCAGACTGGACACGTGAAGGTGGTGTTAAAGTAAAGTTTGACTATGACTGCAATGCAGGTTATTTAAGAAGTGCAAGATTCCTTGCAATATTTACAGGGGATGCATCAGAAACACATGTACTTACATGTTCATCAAATAATACGATAGAATTTATTTTACAAAGTGCAACAATGGGAAATAACAATGGATTACGTGTATCATTGGGTGCACAGGCAACAAATGTAGATAAATTTGCAATGGACATTCAATATAATAACGTACAAGTTATTGCAAATTCTGTAGCAAAGAGAGAAGCAATTGAAACACTTCAATCATTAAGTATTGTACAAAACGATCAGGAACAGCGAATTTTAAACTTAGGTTTCATTGAAACATCATTAGTTGGTAAGACGTTTGCAGATAATGAAAGAGTTTTACTTGAAGGATTTCTGGAAACACGAATAGATGACAAAACACTCTCCAAACTGCCATTGTCGGCTTCAGGTATAACCATAAACAATGAAATTCCATTAAGGATTGACGGTCAAGAGAATTTTATCTTCAAATTAGACGATCAGTTCTTTACAGGAGATTCTTTCCATACTTTCAAGATTTATCTTAACGACTTTATAGTTAATGTAGGTTCAGGGGAAGAGCAAAGAACCTTCGAGTATCACACGCCATACTTGGCATATAGCCTTGAATTCAGAGTTTTTGTGGATCAGATTACTGCATTTAACCAAGACAATAGAGCAATAACATATCCAGTAAGCGATTCAACATTTAAAATCTGTGGTCTGACTTCATCACCTACAGTTCCAGAACTTTTACCCCCAAAGGTTTCAATTATTCATAATGGCTTTACAATTGCAGAAACAAATCCTAGTGCAGGCATATCAGGGTTCTTAGGAGAAAATGTAGAATTCTGTTCTATAATTCCAAATCTGCCAAAGGGAACGACAATAACTTTTAAGGTAAAAGACAACTTCTTTGATATTAACACACCTTTAACCCAAAACAACTATTTTCTAAAGTGTGTCAGAACAGGTTGCAACAGCAATATTGGCTTTACTGAGGTATTCTAATGGCAGGTAGATTCATTACAAAAAATGGTAGAAAGATCTTCATAGATGATAACAGAAGAAGAAAATCAAAATCTCCAAAACAAAAAACTATTCAAAAACCAAAACAACCTGACATTAGAACCAAACTTTCAGAATCAGAAATTGACGAGTGGGAAAAAATTGCAGGTTCGGAAGTTATTGGAGTAAAAAACGAGATGTTTGAGGGAAGACCAATTTCAACTATCATGTTTCAGAATGGAGATGAGTGGTTTGAGTTTGACAGTTTCAATGATCAGGAAGACTTCTTTGAGAAGACATTTGAGAAAAATGACAAGATTGGAGAATTCATCAAGGTTGATCACCCAAAGATTGCAGGATATGTAAACATGCTTAGTGGAAAGACTTTGTTTGAACTAATGGGTGGTATTAGTGGCAAAAAAATCTAAACTACCAGTAAAAAAAATAGCAATAATTTCAGGAATAACAATAATACCAATAATGATACTTACAATTGGATTACCGACTGTGACAATTCTTCCGCAGGAAAACCCTGATCTTTTTGAGATTCCATTTGTTGATGCAGAAGACATGCAAAATAACCAAGAAATAATTGAAGAAGTGACAGATATTTTTTCAGATCCAGAAATTATAATTGATCCAGTATTAGTACAGGCAGTTAATGATTGTCAGGCTTTGATTTTTTCAGCATCACAACCAAATTCTGCAGAAGGTGTAACAAACCAGACAGTTGCAGAATGTACAAGTCTTGAACAACAACTTCAACAACAGATTCTGCAAGAAACCCAAGAAACTGTAAACAACCTTGAAGAAGAGATTGTAGTTCCTGAAGCAGTTACAACTCCAACTGAATCAAGTACAAGTGATCCTTTCGAGCAATTATGCGACCAAAATCCATCTTTGATAATTTGTGGTGATACAACTTCATTGGAATTGATTACCAGAGTATTAAAGACTGATTCAAGTGGAATCCAAACAACTACTGAAACAACACGGGCTATACCACAGTTGGCTTTTTTTGTTGAAGATGTATCAAACATTGATTTTAGAAATGGATTACTTCAGTTTGAATTGATTGTTAAAGGTGATCCAGACTTTACATATAATGGGAATGGAGAAGTAGATCTTTTCATAGGTCAAGGATCGTTATTTACAGATTCAATTCCAGTTATAGTAAATGGAAAGGCAGATCAGGATGGAAAAATAACATTACAGTTCGTATCTCCTACAGGAGTAAATTCAAATTTGTTGTTATTCAAGTTTGCTGATAATTTTAACAGATTTCCAGATGGTCAGACAACACCAATAAGGCTTCACATTAACCAATTAGATATTTTAGGAGAAAGGCAACAATCATTCTCATTAACAGATGTTGATGTATTTTCAATGGACATTGCAAGAGATGAAACAAAGATACTGATAACTGATTCTCAGGGAATAATATCAAGAGTTTATCCATCTGACTCTAGGATAATATTGTCAACTGTTGCAGGTACAAGTTCTCCTTATGTATCTTATACATACAGAATAATTACATACGATTCAATATTTTATGGAAATGGTCAGGGTTGTTCATTGTTCAATGTGATAAGTGATGTATCATATCCTAAACCTGCAGGGGGTACAACCTATCCTGTACCTGCACCAACGATTTCAGGAATTTCTGTATTGGGTTCTAATAGTAATGTTATAACATCATCAACAGGCGGTTCAGGAAAAGTATTGGACTATGCTCAATTAACAAGGGATCAGAATTACAAACTGAAAGTTACATCGCCTAGCATAACATCAAGTGATTTGGTTTATGGAAAATCACAGGAAACAAAAAGTTATACATGCCAACAAAGTGCAACACCAAATCTTACTACAGTTACAACAACATCTGGTAACACTTCTAACTGTGGATATTATACGGTTTCATATACTTTTGTAATCAATTCAGCAAATCCCCTAACTTTGGGTTCAATATCATGTAATATACCATAGTGATGATTAATGGCTAAAAATAAATTAAATCCAAAACTGATAACGGGAATAATTCTTTCGGTGGTATTATTTTCATTCATTTTCTTTGCACCATTAGCAATTTTTTATCCTGATAGTCAGGGATCATTAGATGATGCTTTGCAAAGGGCAAATGAGGATCTAAATGCAGTAGAGGGGTTGGAGATTGAATTCTGTAACAGTATAGAAGAGTGTCCAGATGCACTTGTTATCGAAAACAGGACAATATTTGAAAATATAATAAATCCACCAGAAGGGATAGTCATACCACCACAAAATGACACGATTACAATAGATGATAGTTCATTTAAAATAATTGAAGGAACTGATGTGATAGAAGAAGTTCCAGAACCAATTCCAACACCTGAACCTGTTTCAATGGAAATAATCTCTTCTGTGATAAAAATTGACAATACTGGGAAAAGGACTGAATCAACAACAACAACACAGATTCCACAACTTGCATTTTTCGTAGAAGACACAAGCAATGTTGATTTTGATAACGGATTGTTAGAACAGGCATTAATTATAAAATCAAGCCCACAGATAGAAGTAACCGCAAGTGCAAAGTTTGATGTATTAATTGCAGAAAAATCAATTTTTACTGAACAGGTACCAATATCAATAAAAGGCACAACTGACTCAAATGGGGAACTAATATTACAATTCAAACCCTTACCCACAGTTTCTTCTGAACAATATCTCTACAAATTCAAAGATCACATAACTAAGTTCGAACTGAATGGCGTAACACCTGTCAGATTTGTCTTGAGTGAAATTACAATCGATGCAAATAATCAAAAGTTCTCATTGACGAATTCTACTGTTTTCTCGATGGATATTGCAAGAGATCAAAATCAGTTATTGGTAAAAGATGATTCAGGTGCAATAATCAGGGTTTATCCAAAAGATGATAGGTTATTATTCTATGCTTCTCTAGGCGGTTACAAAGTTTACACCTGTGTTGATGGAAGGGCTTACACTTGTTATAGAATGGGTTATGTTTCTTTGTCAACTCCAACAGTACCTTTAGGTGGTGGGAAAGTAACACATTTCAAACAGGATGGTACAAGTGAAGTGATATTTACATTTCCTGCAACATTAGCATCAAGTGTAGCACAAACAAAAATTAATATTTTACTGCAAAGAGATGAGGTTTACCAAATAAATTTTGACAGTCCAGTTGGGGTTGTAAAATTCAAGACACCTGTAACGAAAAAGGATTACACATTTTCTTGTACTGGAACAACACCAACAGTTTGTAATTACAAAGACATCACAGTTATTAATGCACTTACTGCATCATTGGGACAGTGATAAAATGGTAAGAAAAGCGATAGCACCACATTCGATCTTGGGAACTGCAGAAATTTTTGCAGTATTTGGAATTTTGTCATTATACTTTCTTGAATTCATAGGAATTCATTCATTTTCAAGCCTTTTACCACCTGATTCTGCACCTGCACAAATACCTGCATTGGATTTTACATCATTTGGAAGAGAGATCCTAATCAGCATTGGAACTATACAGATAATGGCGATAGTGGCAATTGCAATTTTAATCTATTTTACAGTGATAAGAAAAAGACTTTACAAAAGGTTGAAAATTTAGATGGTAAAAAAATCCATAATTAGAACAATAGAAATAATGGTTTTATCAGTTTTTGGTGTAGTAGTTTTACTTGAATTTATTGGAATAGCGACTATTAGTTTACTTGTACCAAGAGAATCATTGATGCAGTTCAATTTGATTGGATTGGATTTTGGTGGGCTTGAATTTACCATAAATCAAGGTGTGTTCAATATCATTGGGTTCATGGGTGGCTTTGTATTCATTTATTTCTTGTTTATCAGGGAATCGATATTCAAGAAGGGTAAAAAATGACATTTTTAAAGTTGAATGCAAGATTGATCGGTGGAATAGTCATTATAGGTTCAATTTTTATCATAATAGTTCCAATATTGGTTCTAGCAAATGAGGAACAAATCTCAAGTGAGGACGTTCCACAAAATCTAGTAAGACCTTTTGCATTTGAACAACGAAGCGGTCTTTCCTTTTTGGTAGTAGCAGGTGCATTAGTATTATTCCTGTATTTATATTCAAAAAAACGGAAAAACGTCAAAAAGTAAGGAGATCTTTAAATAATTTAATTTTGGCAACAGGTCAATTCTTTAAATACATTACACAATTTACAGTAATTTCAGTCATTTTCATGTGTGGGATCCAATAAATCTAGATCTAATTTTGGCAATTCAATAAAAGAAACAGGCATAATGGTATTTTTCTCACTTGTTGTATTTTCAATAATGTTAGGTTTACCGACTTTACTAAACACATCTCAACCACAAAATGCTTTTGCTGAAAAAAATATTGAGTTAAATTATAACTTCCAACCAAATTTGTTTGCAAAATATGGTTATTCTTATCTTGTAATGCAACAACAGTTTCCAATGTTTGATCCATTTTCAAAATGGCTACAAGATCAAACAAAACAACTTTCTGAATTAATTATTCCATCTGTATATGCAGACACTTTTGGATATACAACAGGAACAGATAAATTTATTTTTACTACATCAATATCTGGTTTTGTCTGTAGTACAATTGCATCAGGATCAACTGCTGATGCTCAAATAGAACTTGGTGACTCTGATGTTATAGATAGATGTGAAAGATCGTCAACAGAATGGAATATTTCTACAATACCTGATGTTGCAGATATAATAGATGTTGATTTAAGGTTTGACGTTTCAATTGCATCTGGTGCGACAGAAGATTGTGATTTTAATTCAATAGAACACAAACCATCAACATCTTCCAATCAAGGTTTATATGACGATATAGGAAACGGAACAACTTTTGTTAATACAAGTACATTATGTCATGGAGTAGCAAGTGATAAACTACTTGACTTGGGAACTTCTGCTGATTCTGATCTAGAAAGTAATCTTGTGGATGATTGGTGGGCAGTTGGAATCAAGTATGATCCTGAATCAAGAACTCCAACTGGTATTTTTTCAAATTTTGGTGATATTGAGTTACAAGTTACATACACACTTCCACCAGATCCTATAACAGATCTTCAGGCAAGAATTGAAAATACTACAAACATATTTTCGGCAGGTTCTTCAACATCAGAAACACTTGATCAGTTTCCATTAATTGTCACTCAACTTATTGAACCGTCAGTATTGACAAGATCACTATTGATTGATTCATTGGTTTACACGTCAACTCAGGGTGCATCAAATGCTTTTTCAGATGGTATAATACATGGGATAATTATTGGTGACAGAACAGGAGATCTTGACAGGTTTAGTTTGTTATCAGATATTTATTTTATTGAGAACTCAACAAACACGTTCTCAGCATCAAGTTTGGGTACAACAATGATATTGAATTTTTCAGGTAACACGATTCTTGATGAAGATGATAATAGGGTTGGAATTGGGGTGTATATTTCAAGTGCAAACAATAATCCAACGTTTGATTTGTCAAATTCAGTAAGTGTGACATATCCTTTAACAACTACAAATCTCAAGGCATTATCTAATGGATGGGATTGTTTATCAGATTCTTCTACATTTGACTATGACGACTGTACAGGAACATTTTTTGCAGGTATAGACAATTTTGACATTAAAGGTGGAAATGCAAGGACAGTTCTAAACTGGACTGCACCTGCAGACAACGGAGATCCGATTACAGGTTATCAAATAAATATTGCGAATGCAACAGTTATTCAGGAACTTGATGAAATTCAAGACGGCGAAACACATACAAGGGAAATTATTGGAACCGATGCAGATCCTTATGGAATTATAGGGCAAAGGATTACTTTCCCAACTGATATTGCATTACAGGGATTTACAGTTTTATTCGGTGATGGGGTTATCGGTTCTCCATTTTCATCTACAGGATTTTATCATGGAGTTATAGTACAAGGTGATAACGGAACATCAAATATAGCAAGAATAGCAAATTCATCGAATACTGAAATAATAACATCAACAGGTGAAGGAAATGATAATCCAACTGAATATTCTTCATTTGGTAACTGTTGTCCCCAAATGTTTTCATTTGATAATGTATTGTTAGAAGGTGGAACCGAATACATTATTGGTGTGGAAGTGTTTGGTGCGGATAAATCATTGGGAACTTCAAGCAATGCAAATGATGCAACTGGACACCCAAATTCAGGTCTTGGGCATCTTACAGAACTTCATGTGGGAACAGGAGATATTTGGTTTGATACGACTTCAACAGAGTTTGGTATAAATTTATTTGGTATTAATATGACAACAGAAACAGCAAATACAGGAAATACAAATACAGAATATACTTCTACGGCAGATTTCCCGACAAATGATGAAAAAATAAGTGCCTATGTATATGAAGTATCGGCAATCAATAGCGTTGGTACAGCAAACGGTTCAAATGTGGTAGAAATTTCACCTGATAGATCAGATTCATTTGATGCTTGGCAGTATAGGGAACATAAGGAAAGGGTTTTCTTTGGTGTAAATTGTGAATATAATGTAGAAGACGGTGGCACATTTTCCTTAAACATCACACAGTCAAGTTCATTAGGTTCTTGCATTATTTTGAAATCATTTGATGCAAACTTAATGGATGGATCAGACATAAGGATTGATTATGGAATTCCATTAGCAGGTTCAAGTACAATTGCTATTGTAGATATTTTAGACGGTTCATACGACAAAGATAATGCAACAGATTTTCCACCAAACCTTTTTGTTGATACTGCTTCACTACTAAAAGGTGGGGGAACATTAAACCATACAGTAGTTTTTGCAGGTCAAGTCGGATCATGTACTCCTACAGGTTTTGTATTTCCACAGGAATGTAGTATTATAATACCTGCTGAAAGTATTGACTATGCTTCTTCAACTGAAGATGAGATAACTTTGGTGTTTAGGAATTTTGCTTCCGCAGGTGCAGGAAAAAAATATACCGTCATTGATTACATTGCAATTTCCAATGTTGGTTCATGGAACTTTACACAGTCACCAAGAATAATTAAACAGATAAACTTGGGTACTATATCATCTACAGTATTAGATGATAATCAAGATGATCGTGGAATAGTAATTTCAAATTCAGTTTTTAACGGAACGGTAGATATTTTCCTTCCACCACCTAATGCAGAAAACCTAACTGCAACTGCAGATGGAAGAACTGCCCTGTTAGATTGGGATCAACCTTTGGGAGATGATGTAACAACAGCAGATGCAAATGATTTTGCCATACAAAGAAACGGAACAACAATAGTTCCAAGCGTGGTAGATTTATTCCCCCAAGTATGGCAAGATGATTTTTCTTCATATCCAGATAATGCAACAGGAAGTGCAACTTGGGTTCCAACAATTGTAGCATCAGATACTATAATCGGTATTGATGTAACAGATGGTGCATTCAATGATATTCCTTCATTTTTAGATGGTTCATTTGAAACACCAGACTCAATTAGCACACATACAGATCAAGGTGCAGGGCTAAGATTTATCGGTGATAGACTTTCTGCAGATAAGGTTGTTTTAGACTTTCTTCCAATTTTAGGTCAAACTTTAACTGATTCATCTGGACTTGGAGATTTCAGTTTAAGATGGACAGCAGAAAGTGTATGGTGTAAGGATAATAATCCAGTTGGTGCACCACAGTCAGGTGTAGATTGTTATGCACTTCCAATAGATGTAGGTCTTTCAGATACAACAGGAAGATGGGATAGTTCAACTTCAAGAAATGCTGTAATTTTTGAATGGAATGTTGATCAAGACAGTGTATTTCTAAATGATGCAAATCTATTTACACAAAATGATGGTGCAAGAACATTCAAATTCGGAGATACGACTTGTGGAGATGGATCTAATACAAGAACATTAACATCACATTATGATTCAGCAGTTCCATCATCATCAAAGTTTGGAAAACAGGATCTTGTCTTTTATGAGTTGAATAAAACAGGTACAACATATTCAATGCGAGCAGGAAATGCACCTGATTATTCAGGCTATGGTTGTAGTGCATCAGGAGTTATAGCAGATGTTTATCAAAATTTACGATACTTGGTAATATCAAAGGTTTCAGGTGGTGCAGTAGCAAATGACCAAAGAGATGAATCAAGATTTGACAACTTTGAGTTATTTACTGATGGTGCAGGTACCCCACTCTCAAGATATGTTGACAGTTCAGTATCATTGGGGACTTCATATAATTATCAGGTGATACCAATTAATGACAATGGAAATGCTACGTCAAACATTGCAACTGTATTGACCAATGATATTCCATCAGCAGTTACAGGTGCAACGGCAACATTTGTAGGTACAACGCAAATAGATGTCCAGTGGAATAACGTAACATCAACAGGGGAAGGTTCGCCATCAACAGGTATAGCACCTATTGTATTTGATATATTCAAGGAAAATATAACAGATGCATCGGCAATTTTTTCATTTGAAAACAACACATCTGATTTATTTGTTAATGATACACAAGTTGATCATCCAAAATCATATTCATATAAGATTTCATCACAGAACAGTATAGGAAACGGTGCAAATACAACTGTAACACTTCTATCGATAGTACCAAGTGCAATAACAGACTTGACAACACAAGTTGTTAGCAATACATGTAATCTGAGTTGGTCAACCCCATCAACAAGCGGTTTTCCAGTAACAGGATATAACATTCTAAGAGCAGTAGATGGTGGTTCTTTCATCACACTGGTTTCTAATACTGGTACAACTGCAACAACATATTCAGATCTAGGCTTGGTGGTAAATTCAAACTACCAATATGATGTAAGGGGAATAAATGCAATAGGAACTGCATCTGGTTCAAACATTGCATCATGTATTCCTGCATCAAGTGGTGCACCAAATCCACCGACAAACCTTACTTTACAAAATCAGAACGATGATGTGTTGTTATCATGGAATGCACCTGTAACAGGTTCTACACCGACTGGATACAAGATAGAAAGAAAAGTTGAAAGCGGTGTTTTTGAAATTCTAGTTTCAGATACAGGTAATACAAACATAACATTTCTAGATACAACAATTCCTGCACTTGGGACTGAGGTAACATATAGGGTAACATCACTAAATACATTCGGTCAATCTGCAACAACTTCGAACGAATCAACAATCACTACATCAAATCCACCTAACATGCCGACACTTATGGCATCACAGAATGGAAACCAAATTGATCTTTCATGGACTCAACCAACATCAGACGGAACAATAAATGGGTACAAGATTGAAAGAAGAATAAATGGTGGCACATTTTCGGATCTTGTTTCAAATACCACAACTACAAGTCTAACATATTCTGATCTAGCAGTAACAAAACCGAATACTTACGGATACAAGGTATCGGCATTAAATGATATTCCATCAACTGGAACTCCTTCAAACATTGTTGATGTACCATTTGGAAGCCATGTTACTGTCTTAGTCAGGGAACAAGACGGAAGTTCTTACAAGGGTGGTGGATCAGTAGAGGCAACAAATTCAACTTTCACACAGACAAATGCTTTGAATTCCCTGTCAAATGCAATATTTGACAATCTGGATACAGGAAGTTACAATTTCACATTCATAGATTTGGATAATTTCATTCTAAACAAGACACTCAACTTCCCATTCCCAAGCGGAAATTCATCAAGCAGTTTCCAGATTGATGCATTGGTCTTTGATGTTGACTGTCCAATAAATGGGCAGGGAACAGATGTGAGAATAAAATTAAACTATACACAGATTCAGGATATTTTTGCATTCCCTTCAACACCTGTATGCGATTCTAATGACAAGGTGAGTTGGTCAACTACATTTGATGGAACAAACGGCACAGGACAAAGCAAGGTAGTAGCAGACTTTATTTCTCCACGTTTCAAGGCAAATGCAGATAGTTTTGTTGTTGGACTTGTACCAGTTTCAACTACTTATGACATATTTACAAACAGGATAACATCAAGCACATTTGATGTTACAACGGCAAGTCAGACAACACAGATTTTTGACTTATTTTTGGGTGATGCACCACCTTCTAGTCCTGCACCTAGTTCTAGTCCTAGTGCTAGTTCAGGGAGTGTTGGTGCATCTATACCTGCTAACAAGATAATATTTGAGGATAGACTTACAGGTTTGACCATTTTATCAATCAGTCACATGTTCATCAAGCCCAATGATGTAATCACAGGACAGATTACGATTGGATGGAATGGAGAAGATGAAATGTCAGTAAAGAAAATTGATGTTGGAGAATTTACAGATCTAATTAGGTTTACAGATACACCAACGTTTGTACTTGATAAGAGAACAGAAGGTGCAGGGGAAACAGCAAGAAGTGAGGCAACTGTTGGATATACAATTTTCATTCCGCCTGCATTCTGTGATGAGGAACAGGGCATATTGCTAAACTGTCTTAAAAAAGAACTGATAACAATTCCAATAACATTTACACTTGAATTTCAAGGTCAGGAATTCATCGGGGAAACTGAAGTAATACTTGATGCACGTGAGATTCCAGTAGATATAGTACAATTGCAAATAATAGGACTTGGCTTAGTTGTTTTAATTTCAGCATTTGTAGGAAATGCATTAAGAAAGAGATTCAAAAGAAGCAACAAAAGAAAGGCAAAGATCAAGAAAAGGTTGACATCATCTTGATGGGAAAGCCTGAAGAGAAATCACAGAATCAGATAGTATCAATTCTAACAGACCTGAAAAACAAGGGATATGGAGTTGGAAACTGGATAATCGAAGGGAAATCAGCATTAAAGTATCTCAATCCAGATATTTCAAAAATAATTCAGATGGCAAAAAACCTTGCAACTACAAATCATATAATTTGTGAAAATCATGGAATACAGGATATTTTAGTAGATGACAATGGCATATTTTGCAAGAATTGTGGCAAGGAGTTAGTTTTAGTTCCTGCATGGGTTGTAGGATACCAAAAAAACGCTTTTAAGGAAGATATTTGAGTAAAAACTGTTGAAGACTGCAATAATTGCGATCACATTTCTAATAATATTTTCAATAATAACTATCCAGAATTCACACGAAGAAAATTCAAGGGAAAAGGCAAGGTTTTGGGGAACACATGATATGGTACTTTACGGGGAACCACAAATTGATTTTAAGGTTGATCCTTTAACTCCAATACC
>Ga0209751_10003477_pt1 | contig 15258 bp, 20 predicted proteins | sample RifCSP13_1_FD_184019 | JGI IMG/M metagenome (GOLD analysis project Ga0209751, IMG submission 184019) | Soil microbial communities from Rifle, Colorado - Rifle CSP2_sed 13_1 (SPAdes) (version 2) | ecosystem: Environmental > Terrestrial > Deep subsurface > Rock core/Sediment | place: Rifle... | reverse complement strand
GGGGGTCCTTCACCCTCTCGAGGTAACGGACATGAACGGAATGATCATGTTGATGGAACTGCGCCGGAGATCGAACGACCGCTTGCGGGAGTACGCACGCACCGAGTACGGCACCCCGGACGCCGCCTGGATTGTGGCCTCGGCGAACCGTGTTGCGCGAAAGCCCCGCCGGAAGGCCGCGCTGACCGCGCGGATCCGCGGAGCCTTCGCGGCCCGCGCGACGACGGGCGTCCCCCGCCTCCCGGAGGACTGCCCCGCGCGGGCGTGAGCGCAGGTTCTTATGGGACCGGATTCTGGTCCCGGGGATGGTGGACGTATCCATCACCTACTGCGTCCCGTGTCGCTATCAGTTCAAGGCGATCCAGGACGCGGACGCGATCCTCAAGGAGTTCGGGGAGCGCTTGACTGCCCTGCGGCTCGTCCCGGGCAACCGCGGGGTCTACGACGTCGCCGTGGACGGGGACCTCATCTTCTCCCTCGATGAGACGGAGCGCTTCCCGGAGACGCGAGAGCTGCTCGGGAAGATCCGGGCTCGCCTGCCCGAGTGAGCCTTTTCCCTACCCGCTCCGGCGGATTGATCCGGGCGAGCAGCATCGGGACCGTAGGCATGGGCGAGCGCCGGCGCCACCTCCTCGACTTCCTCCTCGGTTTCGGGACCAGTGTCGCGACAATCGCGTATGTGGTCGAGGTCCTGGGCACGCAAGGCATCCTCTGCATCGCCGTCCTCGGGGTCTACTGCAATCGTTACCCGGAAGGATTCCTCCTCAACCTCCTGCTCCACGTGCCCAGCGATTCCCCATGGGCCATTCCGCTCACGCTCCTGTGGTGGGGCATTCTTTCCATCCCGCAAGGCCTCCTCGCGATGGTCCTGCACGACGCCTGGGAGTATCGCCGGCGGTCCCGGCCGACGTCTACGCGGTCGTGAGGACGACCTTCCCGAACTGCTCGCCCCGGCCGAGGTACGCGTGCGCCTCTCCCGCCTGCTCGAGCGGGAACACTCGGTCCACGACGGGCTTCAGGCGGCCCATGAAGACGAGCTTCATCACGTCCTCGAACTCCCGGCGGCTGGACATCGTCGAGCCCATCAAGGAGAGCTGGCGCCAGAAGAGGTACCGCATGTCCAGCTCGACGAGGGGGCCCGAGGTCGCGCCCGGGGAGACGAGCCGGCCGCCTCGCCGCAGCGACCGGACGCTATCCTTGAAGGTGGCCTGGCCCACGTGGTCCAGGACCACGTCGACCCCTCGCTTTCCCGTGAGTTCCCACACCGCCTTGGACCAGGGCATCTCCTTGTAGTTGATGAGCACGTCCGCCCCGAGCTCCTTCGCCCGGCGGAGCTTCTCCTCGCTCGAGCTCGTGGTGAGGACGGTGCACCCCGCGAGCTTCGCGATCTGGATCGCCGCGGTGGAGACGCCCGAGCCCGCCCCCAGGATGAGGACGTCCTCCCCCGGCCGGATCTTGGCCTTCGTGATGAGGAGCCGCCAGGCGGTCATGAACACGAGCGGGGCCGCGGCGGCGGTGGTCCAGGGCAGGTCCACCGGAATGGGCAGGAGGTTCGCCGCAGGCACGGCGACGTATTCCGCGTAACCCCCGGGTAGGTGCTCGCCCAAGATCTTGTACTCCGCGCACTCCGGCTCCTCCCCCGCGATGCAGTACTCGCACCGCCCGCAGGAGATCCCGGGGTTCACGACGACGCGGTCCCCGGCCTCGAAGCCCGTGACATCGGAGCCGAGTTCCGCGACCTCGCCGGCGACATCGGCCCCGAGGATGTGAGGCAGGGTGAGCTTCAGGGTGGGGATGCCCTCGCGAACGAAGAGGTCCAGGTGGTTGAGGGCGACCGCGTGGACATGGACGAGCACCTCGTCCGGTCCGAGGACGGGCTTCGGATGGTCCGTGACGTACTCGAGGACCTCGGGTCCGCCGTACCGAGGCAAGAGGACCGCCTTCACCGACATCGCTCCTGGGCCGGGCGATACGCCGCGCGCCGATATAAGAGGCGCCGTCGGCGGCTCAGCGGACCCGGTAGCCCTTCTCCTGAAGGAGTCGAACGACGTCCTTGCGGTGGTCTCCCTGGAGCACGATCACGCCGCCTTTCCCGGAGCCGCCCGTGGCGAGGCCCTTCTTCAGGTCTCGCGCGAGCTTCTCCGCCTCGTCCGGGCTGGCCTCCAAGCCGTGGACGACGGTCACGGCCTTGCCATACCTCCGGGTGTCGAGGTCGACGGACAGCTGGGTCGTCTCGCGGCCCAGGTCCTCGCAGACGCACAGCTCCTTGGGGAGTCCGCAGGTTGCGCAGATCCCGGCTATCAAGCTGCCTCCGTGGCAGAGGTGATACCGTCAATCAGCTCTTTAAGCAGTCGGTAGTGTTTTCGAATCGTGACCTCGGAGACGCCGGTCAGGCGGGCGATCTGGGCCTGGGTCATCGGCACGTCGAGCTCCTCGGACGCCAGGTAGAGCGCGCCGGCGGCGATCCCCACGGGGGAGTTCGCCTCGAGGGTCTTCGTGTCCTTCACCCGTGCCACGAGGGAGAGGGCCCGCTCGCCCACCTGGGGGTTGAGTTCGAGCTGGGAGGCGAACCGGGGGACGAAGTCCTCCGCGCGGCTCGCGCGGCTGAACACCCCGAGCTCTCGGCTCACGACCTTCGCAGTCAGGGAAATGCGGTGGACCGTGACGCCCGTGGCCTGCGCAAGTTCATGCAGCCCTCGCGGGGCGCCGAGCTGCTTCGCGGCCAGGTAGACGACGGCCGCAACGATCGCGTCCATCGAGCGCCCGCGAGACAGGCCCGCCTCGATCGTCTGCCGGAGAAGGATCGCGGCCCGCTCCCGGAACACCGGGGCGAGGCCGAGGCGCGAGGACAGGCTCGACAGCTGGGCGAGCCCGGGCGCGAGGGCGCGCTCCGTGCGGTCGTAGCGGGTCCACTGGCTCACGCGGCGCAGGCGGTTCAGCGCGGCCACGCTGCGAGCGTCGATGGGATTGCCCTTCGCATCGCGGAGCCCGTTGCCCACCATGCTGCCCAAGCCCTTGTCGGGCGCCATGACGGACGGCGGCGGACCCGCGCGGATCCGGTCGTCGCCTTCGAACGTGGTCCAGTCGGGACCCTGGTCCACGAGACCCTCGTCCACGACGAAGCCGCAGTTGTCGCAGACGCGCTCCCCGCGGACGGGATCGAGGTAGATCGCGAAGCTCCCGCAGTTCGGGCAGCGGGAGGTCTCCCGGACCTGGCGCTCCTCCGGCGCTTTGAGGCCCTTATACTCCAAGTTGTTTCTCGTCTCCAACGAGTCGAATCGGCTCATGCCGTCACCTTCCGGGAACGTTCCTCCAGGACCCACTTGTTCGCCCAGCGCTCGAGGCCGCGGATCGAGTCGAAGAGGTCCTCTCCCATCTCGGAGAGGCTGTACTCCACCGCCACGGGCCGGTCGAGGATGACCTGACGCTCCGTGAGTCCGGAGTCCTCGAGCTCCTTGAGGGTCTTCGCGAGGGAAGACTGGCAAATGCCCGTGGACACGCGCACCTCGTTGAAGCGCTTCGGTCCCGCCATGAGGGAGTGAAGGACGCTCAGCTTGAGCTCGGAGCCCACCATGCTGATTGCGATCAGCGCGGGGCAACCGGGCCCGTCGCAGGGTGTCTGGGATTTCGCCATGGTCTTACGTTCCCGCATCCTCCTTAGTATGGGGGCTTATAAATAGTTTCCTTTGAGTACCAAGTTTCAAGTCCGTACTTAGTACAGTTCACGAACGAATTTCATTAGGGAAGCCGAAAAGTGTACATCCCAAGCCGAGGGACGCGGGGGACGGCCGTCAGGCCATCGCCACCAGTCTCGCCTCGTTCCGGTGGTTCTCCTCCGCGAGCCGCTGCAGGGTCCGCGCTGCCTCGGTGAGAAGGGCCTTGGCGACGACGGAGGATTCCTCGTAGAACCGGGCGGCCACGGCCTCCAAGGTCCGGGCCCGCGCGCCGATCTGGCCCCGCGGCGGGACGGAGGCATAATACACGTACCGCCGGCCGTCGAGGCCCGTGATCGGCTCGAGGACCATCTCGTTGAGCTTCTGCTGGCGGGTCCGCTCGAGGAGCCGATGGCGGGCCGAATGCTGAGCGGCGAGCTCGCGGAACAGGTCCGGAGGACCGCCCGGTTCCGGAAGGGCGGCCGCAGCCTCATAGAACGTCGAGGTCGCGGCCTCCAGCCCGAGGGCGAACCGGATCAGGGAGCCGAAGTTCGTCAGCTCGGGGACCTCGGAGACCATCGCGCTAGACCCACCGAGTAATGACGACCTTGCTCTCCGTGAAGAAACGAATTGCGTCCCGTCCCTGGGGATGGAGGTCCCCGAAGAACGAGTTCTTCATCCCGCCGAAGGGGAAGTAGGCCATCGCGGCAGCGATGCCCAGGTTGATCCCGATGCTCCCCGCCCTAACCTTGTACCGGAAGTCCCGCGCGGCCTTGCCGCTGGAGGTGTAGATCGAGGCCGCGTTGCCGAAGGGGCTCTTGTTGATCCATTCGATCGCCTCCTCAAGAGAGCCCATCTCGAGGAAGCTCGCGACGGGCCCGAAGATCTCCTCCTTGGCGACCGTCATGTCCTCCGTCACGCGGTCTAGGACCGTGGGCCCGACGAAGTACCCGTGCTCGTACCCGGAGACCTTCACCCGGCGTCCGTCGAGGGCGACCGTGGCGCCCTGCTCCTCCCCACTGTCGATGTAGCCCATCACCCGCTCCTGGTGCTTCTTTGTGATCACGGGCCCCATCTGGATCGTCTCGTCGAGGCCGTAGCCCACCTTGAGCTTCGAGGCGGCGTCCGAGAACTTCCTCCGGACCGGATCATGGGCCTCGCCCAGGCCGACGACCATGGAGCCCGCGAGGCAGCGCTCCCCCGCGGTCCCGTACACGGACGAGATCATGTTCGGCACGATCTTGTCCAGCTTCGCGTCCGGCAGGACGACGAGCAGGTTCTTCGCGCCGCCCCCGCACTGCACGCGCTTGCCGTGGGATGCGGCGCGGGCGTAGACGAGCTTCGCGATCGGGGTCGAGCCCACGAAGGACACGCCCCGGATGTCCGGATGGTCGCAGACCGCCTCGACGGCCTCCTTCGCGCCGTGCACGAGGTTCACGACCCCGGGCGGGAATCCTGCCTTCTCGATGAGTTCGAAGAGACGGGCCTGCACGAGGGGGTCCTGCTCCGAGGGCTTCGCGACCCAGCAGTTTCCCGTGGCCACGGCGTAGGGCCAGAACCAGTATTGGACCATCGCAGGGAAGTTGAAGGGGCTGATGCCGGCGAAGACGCCGAGAGGCTGGTACAGGACTTCCTCGTCGATGCCCGACGCGGCGCCGTCCTCGAGGTTGTAGCCCATCATCAGGCTCGGGATGCCCGCGGCGACCTCGACGTTCTCGATCGCCCGGCGCACCTCCCCGCGGGCCTCGTCGATGATCTTCCCGTGGTCCTGGCTGACGATCCGCGCGAGCTCCTCGAAGTGCTCCTCCATGAGATCCCGCAGGGCGAAGAAGTAGCGTCCGCGGGAGATCGGCGGCGTCTCCCGCCACTCCTCCCAGGCCTCCCGGGCCGAGGCCACGGCCGCGGACACGTCCTCCTTGGGGGAGAGGGGCACGCGCGCGATCACCTGTCCCGTGGCGGGGTTCGTGTCGTCGAGCCACTCCGTCGCGGTGGAGGCCACCCACTTCCCGCCGATGAAGTTCTTCAGGTCCCCGTAGTGCGCCTTGACCTCAGGGAGCAGGGTCGACGTCTGCTGGGCCATCCTCGTACCCCCCTCAAGCCTTTCCCGCGAGGGCCATCTCGAGGCTGTCTCCGAGCAGGTCGAAGGCCTTGTCCATGAGCGGGAGCGGGATGTTCAGGGGCGGGAGCAGGCGGACGCAGTTGTTGTGGTAACCCGCGGTCAGGAGCATGAGGCCGTTCCTGAGACCCGCGAGCTGCACGGCCCGCGCGAGCTCGTTGTCGGGCTCCTTCGTCCGGCGGTCCTTCACGAACTCGAGCGCCCACATGGCCCCGATGCCGCGGACCTCCCCAATCCGCTCGTGCCTTTCGTACATCTCGTGGAGCCGCCGGCCGATGAGGGCTTCAAGCTTCGGCACCTTCGGCATCGCCTTCCGGATCGTCTTCACGGCCTCGAGGGCCGCGGCGCAGACGACGGGGTTCCCGCCGAAGGTCCCGCCCAGGCTCGCGGGGCCGGGGGCCTCCATGATCGACTTCGTGCCGGTCACGCCGCCCAGGGGGAGGCCGCCCCCGAGGGCCTTCCCGCTCACCAGGAGATCGGGGACCGTGTCCCAGTGGTCGATGGCCCAGAGTTTGCCCGTGCGCCCCATGCCCGCCTGGACCTCGTCGTCCACGAGGAGCATGCCGTGGTCGTCGCACAGCTTCCGCAGGAGGGGGAAGAACTCCTTCGGGGGCACGATGATCCCGCCCTCGCCCTGCACGGGCTCGGCGACGATCATCCCGACCTGGCCCTCGACCTCGGGCTTCGCGATCGCAGCCTCGATCTCCTCCACGCGGGCCTTCGCGCATTCCGCCGGGGAAAGCCCCTCGGGGTCGCGGTAGGGGTTCGCGTAGTCCACGAGCAGGACCTCCCGGACGAGGGGATGGAAGCCCTCGCGGTAGGGCTTCTCCTTCCCCGTGAGGCTGATGTCGAGGAGCGTGCGCCCGTGAAAGCCGGTCCGGAAGGACACGATCCAGGGCTTCTTCGTGTACGCGCGGGCGATTTTGACCGCGTTCTCGATGGCCTCGGACCCGGAGTTGAGGAAGATGCTCTGCGTCAAGCCGGGCGGGCAGATCACGGCCATGACCTCCGCGAGATCCGTGTACGGGCCGTACGTCGCAACCATGTAGCAGATGTGGGTCAGCTTGTCGAGCTGGGCCTTCGCCGCCTGGATCACCTCGGGCGGGCGGTGTCCGGCGTTGTGCACGCCGATCCCGACGCCGAGGTCCACATAGACGTTGCCGTCCGCGTCCTGGACGAAGGGGCCTTCCGCCCGCGTGAGCTCCAGGGGCAGGCCCACGCGCAGGCCCTTCGTCACGAACTGCTCCTTCCGCGCCAGGGCGGCCTTCGACCTCGGCCCGGGCGGCACGACCACGACCTTCGGCCCGGTCAGCCTCGCATGTCGCGCGGCCCTCGTCCCCACCTTCCGACCCGCCTTCTTCGCAGTACGCTTCGCCATGGTATCGTCGCTCGGGCACGGTCCCGTCCGGGCCCCGCCCCTGCATGGAGAAAGGCGAGGGGGATTATAGGCTTTCGACAGGGGAGGAATGTACGTCCATGCACGAACCCGTCAGGGACGCGCTCCGTGCGCCCCCTACACGAAGGCCTCGCCCTTCGTCTCGGGCCCAATCCCGGCGAGGATGAGGCCTCCCGCGCCCATGAACAGGGCGATGAGGACGAGGGGCGCGAGCACGTGGCCGGAAGAGGCCAGGAGCAACCCGAACGCGACAGGCGCGAGAATCGCGGTAATCTTGCCGACGCCCTCCGCGAGCCCGAAGCCCGTGGCCCGGTACTGGGTCGGGAAGAGCTCGCTCGTGTACGGGTACACCGCGCCCCACGCCCCCAGGTTGAAGAAGCTCACGAGGATGAGGCTCGCGACGAGGGTGACCGCGTCCTGCGCGGTCGCGAAGATGAGGCCGCTCACGCCGCCGAGGATGAGGAAGACGGAGAGGGTGCGCTTCCGGCCGATCTTCTCGACGAGGACCATCGAGGTCAGGTAGCCGGGGAACTGGGCGACCGCGGAGATCGTCAGGAGGACGTACAGGTTGACGGACTCGAAGACCGCCAGGATGTTCGGCAGCCACAGGAAGAGCCCGTAGTAGGAGAAGTTCAGCGCGATCCACACGACGACGGTCACGGTGGAGCGGCGTGCCAGCGCACCCCGGAACAGGGCGATCAGGGGCGCACGCGGCACGGCCTGCTCCCGGGCGATCTCCCCCGGGGCCACGGGCCGTCCAGTGACGCGGCTGAGGACGTCCGCCGCCTCCTCCAGACGCCCCTGGCGGGCGAGGTAGTACGCGCTCTCCGGGACCGTGCGCCGGAAGAGGTAGGCCATGAACGCGGGGAAGGCCGCTACGACGAAGAGGAGGCGCCAGTTGCCCGGATAGGCCACGAGGAAGACATACGAGAGGACGATCGCGAGGAGGAAGCCCACGGGCCAGAAGAAGTCCAAGAGGACCATGAAGCGGCCCCGGGACTGGGGCGGCAGGTACTCCGACAGGAGGGAAGGGTCGATCACGAGCAGGGCGCCGAGGCCCACGCCGGCGAGGGCGCGGAAGGCGAAGAGGGACGGCACGTCCCACGACGCCGCGGTGATCGCGGTGAACACGGCGTACCAGAGGATCCCGACCTGGAAGGCGGTCCGTCGACCGTGGCGGTCGGAGTAGCGGCCCAGGAGGATGCTCCCGACGAACGACCCGAGGAGCGTGGCCGAGGTCACGACCCCGAAGGTCACGCTGTCGCCCACGCCGACCTCCGGGCCGAAGACGGGGAGCGCGAGGCCGATGAGGATGATCTCGAAGGCGACGAAGGTCCACGCGAAGCCCGTGATCAGCACGACCTTGCGGTGGAAGCGCGTGAAGCCTCCGTCCCTCAGGACCTCCTCCACCGTGCGGGTCGCCGTCGCCATCGAGGGCCGCACATCTCTCGCCTATTTGAGGGATTCGGGGGGACGAAGGGGGAGCCCCAGATCCGGGCCGAAAGGCTACGCCTCCGCCTGCCGCCGCTTCCCCCACGCCACGAGGAGGTGGAAGGACAGCTCCGGGACGGACTCGACCTCGACGTGTTGGAAACGATCCTCCAGGAACGCGACGGCCTTCTCGAGGGGCACCTCGGACACCCGCCCGCCCGTGCGCCGCACGCGCACGCCTTCGATGAAGGCGCCGACCTCGAAGGGTCGGGTCGCGTCGCGGGCCAGGAGCGCGTCGGGGAGGATGATCGCGAGCAGCCCGGGCGACCGGATCACGCGGTAGGCCTCCTCGATGGGACGGAACCAGCGCCGCGGCCGCGGGATCCACACGAGGACGGTCTGGTCGACGTAGCTGTCCCGCAGGGGGACGTAGGACTCGCCGCCGTCGAGGAGGGTGAGCCGAGGCTCCTCGATCTCGAAGGTCCCCCCGGGACGCACGAGGAAGATGTCTCCCTGGACCACGTCGAAGAGCTGGAAGAGGAACCAGCGGAAGTTGATCTCGCTCAGGTAGCCCGGGGGGACGACGAGGGCCGTCCGCCCGTGGAGTTTCGCGTGGGGGATGAACTTCGCGAGGAGGTCCAGCGCCCGCTGCATCGTCGTGCGATCCGAGGCCAGGTACTCCAGGTAAGCGAGTCGGACCATCGCGATCGCGTCGAGGAGGACGTCGTCCAGGAATTCCCGCCCCTTCGAGGTGATCGCGTACTCGCGCCGCATCGGCCCGCGTTCGCCCGGCGTCTCCGTCGACGTGACGAGCCCTTCCCTCTCCATGCGCTTGAGGGCCGGGTACAGATGGTTCAACCGGATCTCGAACTCCGCGTCGCCGAGGGCGCGGTGGATCTGGTAGCCATAGGTCGCGCCCTGCTGGATCGAGCGGAGGATCGCGGTCTGGAGGTCCGTCCTGGGCAGCTAGGTCCCTTCCCTGGACATAGTAGCCGCTCCACCAAGATGAACCTTGAGGCTGCACGCCCACGAGAGGTCAGTCGTGGCGGGGGTCCATGTAGCGGTAGACCATGAGGCCGCAATTCGGGCACGGGCTGGAGATCCAGCGAGAGTCCGCCTTCCACGCGTGGTTGCAGTAGGGGCAGTCCACGATGATCTCCGTCACGGGTGCGACGTCCGCCATCCGCTCCCCGGCATGAAGGCGCGCGCGCGGAAAAACCTGCGGACCTCGACCCGGAGCGGCCGGTTCCGTTAAGTTGAGCTTGGTGGGTCGCCATGATGACTGTGGGTGTGACGTAGACCATCGAGGAGTGTCGTTAGCCGAATCCGGATAGCCGGCTTACAACCCTACAGTTTTGGGCCGATGTCCCGCTCTGTCGGTTTCTGTACGTGAGGAATCCGTACATCGATGCTCAGTACCCTGACGCTGTTCGGTCCCACAGTGGAGGAGTGGAGTGCTTGACAGCGCACTTGAGGCGCGCAGCCGTGGTGATCATTCTATTGGCGGTTCTGTCCCCATCGGTTCAGATTGGGCTCCCCTCGACTCCCTGGTCTCGATAATCAATGCGCAGCATGTGAAAGGTGCCATCATCGAGACAGGTTTCAGCACATGTGAGAACGTTGGGATCTCTCACAATGAAATTCGGCAGCAGACGTGGATCAACAATGCACTGCCCATTATCAAGTCGAAGGTTGCTGCTCAGTACTCGAGTCAGTACAACCAGCGAATCGTCCTGTTGGACTGGGACACCCTAAAGGACAATGGGATACCCAACGCTTTCTGCGATCCGTGGATTTCCCTCCTCGGAGGCCCGTTCGACTGGGGAACCGAGAACAACTTCGGGATTGCGCGGCTCACGTACGTGCCAAAGATCGGTTGCGCGGATCTTAAGGTCCAGCTCAGTGGTTTCCCATACCGGTAATCAGCTGGGGGAGTGGGAAGGTTGAAGGGCGCCTTTGCGAGAAGTCCATGGTCTGAAGGGAGAGCAGGGTGAAGTATCATACGCACGCGAATGCAATGGGGGAGCCCGTCAAGGCTTCAGTGGCCGGGCCACACGCAATGGAATCACAACGAGTGGGAGGTGGCGTCGATCCGGGTCGGCGCGACAGCTCCTCCGGAATGCGTTCGATCAGTACCAGCTTACGGCGCAAACTCACGCTTGCTGCCTTGGCGTCCGTTGGCATGTTCGTCTTCGGGTTCCTCACCATCGAGATATTCTTGTACTTGGACTACCGGACCGGCACGGCCGTCAGCTCCACGATGGCGATCGCCCTTGTCTTCGCGTTGGTGTTCGGGGCCTGCATCCTCACCTTTTTCACCGGGAGGAGGGTTGCCAGTGGCACGGTCGGAGTTTTCGTTGGGCTACTCATGCTCTTCGTCATGCGCACCTTGCCGTTCCCCTGGTCCGTTCTTCCCGGGGCTTCGGTCCTAATCGGTGGAATCACCACGCTCATGATCGTCGGGAGCGAGAATCCCTCCCGTTGAGGGACGAAGAGCCGCCTCGACGGTACTCCTTCCCCAAACCGGGTTGTCCCATCCACCGGGCGCAAGAAACGCGTCGAGCTTGCCTTAACGAAATCCCGTGGCCATACGTTCTTATAGGACCGGACCGTAGTGCGGAGACAGCCCACATCGTCTCGACGGCGCGCGCGGAAGGAATTTTACCCTACGCCTTGCGACTCAAGGCTGTTGTGTCGGCAGAAGTGAGAACATGGACAAAGTGATGACGAAAGTCAAGGACCTGACCCCCGAGTCCAAGCAAGTGAATGTCTTGGCCAAGGTCGTCGGGTTGAGTGAAGAGCGAGAGATTACCTCCCGGTTCGGCGAAGCCCGAAAGCTCGTCGAGGCCACGGTCGGGGACGAGACTGGAACGGTCCTCCTGACCTTGTGGAACGACCAGATTGGACAGGTCGCCAAGGACCAGGTCGTGCTCGTCGACAACGGCTACGTGAGCCTGGTGCGCGGACACATCCGCCTCAACGTCGGCAAGTACGGCAGCCTGGCGAAGTCCGAGACGCCCGTGGAGACCGTGAACGCGTCCCTGGACATGAGCGCGGTCGAGTACGAGCGCGAGCCCCGGTACCGCAGCGGCGGCTACGGTGGCGGACGGGACCGCGGGAGCGGCAGCGGCGGCCAGCGGCAGTTCGAGTTCGGCACCTCCGGCGGCCGCGATGGCGGGAACCGAAGGGACCGAGGCCGGCGCCGCTTCTGAACGCCTGAACCCGTTTCCGACTCCAATCCGGCCCGGAAGGGCCGGACTTTTCCGCTTTGATCGCTCACGGTCCGCGGAGCGCTCGCGCTGGAGGGAAGAATGCCATCCGCCTGAGGGGCGAGATCTGGACGCCAGGGACTAGCGGCGTCGCGGCGGCCGTCGCCCGCCGCGGTCTTCCCCGCGCTCCGGGGCCTGATAGATCCGCTCGGGCTGCCATACGGTGAGTCGCCCGTTGTAGTATGCGCGAGCGTTCTCCTCCGTGACCTCCACGTGGAGCACGTCGAGCTTCGCCTTCATGTAGTTCCGGAACTTCACGCGCTTCGCGTCGCTCTCCTCGTTCCACATCCGGTTGAACTGCTGTTCCTTCTCGTCGGGCATGGCCGTCACCGCCTCAACCTTCTCGGGAACACGGACCGAGTCCGAAGGCGGGCCGACCGTGGTTCACTGGGATTTGAGGACAGGTGCGGCCAGAGGCTGGTGGCTCATAAGCCTTTTCTCATGATTCGCACGCGGGGCGAAGGGCGACGGAGGCCTCAGTAGGTGAAGGTGAAGACGAGATCATCCCCGGCGAGCTGGACCTCGTACACCGTGAGCGGGAACTTCGCGGGAGGGTCCCGCGGCTGCCCCGTCTCGAGGTCCCACGACCCCTTGCACGATGCGCAGACGAGGGCCTTCTTCTCCCGGTCAATGTGCCCGTCGGCGAGGTTCGCCCACTGATACGTGCACGCAGCATCCAGGCCGTAGAACCGACCGTCGAGGTTCGCCACGGCGATGTCATAGCCCATGATCTCGAAGTGCTTGACCGTGCCCTCGGCAATCTCCGAGGCCTTGCACAGCACCACGTCCGTGGGCATCGGGACGGCGGAATCTCCGCACGACCTTAAGGGTTTGCAGCATCACGTGGGCTTGCGGCGGAAGAGGCGGCGCAAGAAACCAATCGGGCTGGCGATCTTCGCCGGCGCGGGAGGCGGGTTCGTCGACACATGGAAAACGATTCCATCAATCGAGTGGATGTAGACGTTCTGCTCCGGCGCAAGGTCCACTGCCGAGATGGCCTGCCACAGTTCCCCGTGGTACCTCACATAGCCTCGCTGGCCCGCTCGGATCGGATCGACGGCGGTCGCCGTCTCCCCGACCATCACTCCGACCGTCGGCGTGCGCCGGCGGATCTCCATGACCTTGTACAATGCGAAAAGGAGGAATCCGCCGAACGCGGCCGTTGGGGCGAGGAGCGTGACGAGGAACAGGAGCTGGTACTCCGGGGTCACGAAGAAGCGCGGCGGCCGAAGGGGCGCGAGGAAGACGGCGCCGAGGACGATCGACACAATCCCGCCGACACCGAATGCGCCAACCCCGGGTGTCTTGAGCTCCACGATGATCAGGACTACGCCGAGGACGATCAGAAACAGGGCGATTGGGTCCACGCTGAACCCGAGTCCGATGAGCGCGAGAAGGAGGATGATGATTCCGGCAATCTCCGCGCCATGGCCCGGGGCGGACAACCCGAAGATGAGGAGGTAGATCCCGAGGATCAAGAGGAGGGATGAGATGAGCGGATCGGAGAGGATCCCCAGCAGGCCCACGCGCGCGGACGGCGTGAAGGCCACGACTTCGGCTCCTGCAACGCTCACGGTGAGGGCCTTGTACACGGTGGTCCGACCGTCCGCCTGGAAGAGGAAATCCGCGATCGTGTTCGCGATGAATTCTGTTGCCCCATACGACTGCGCCTGCGTCTGGTTGAGGTTCAGGTTCTCCCGGACGAACCAGTCCGCGAGGGACATCGTCTGGCCACCGATCGTCACATTCCGGTCTCGATTGTGGAGGGCCATCTGCTCCCGGAGGATGCCGATGACCGCCTTCACGATCTTCTCGTCCGTCACGGGCTCCACCCCGCCCGGACCGATCACCACGGGCTGCACGGATCCGATAGTCGTCCCGCGGGCCATCGCGGCGAGGTCCGTCGACTCGAGGAGGATCGTCCCCGCGCTGAACGCGTGTGCTCCGACGGGCCCGACCCAGCCAAGGATGGGCACGGACTTCGCGTTGTCCATGAGTTGGGCGATTGCGAGCGTGGAGTCGAGCTCGCCGCCCGGCGTGTCGAAACGCACGACGAGAGCAGCGTAGCCTCCGACCTCGGCCTCGTTGACCGCTTCGGCCATGTAGTCCGCCGTCGATCGGTCGATCGCGCCGTCAATCTCCGCGAGGAGCACGCGGGGCCCTTGGGCTCGGGCGGCGGGAAGGACCGCACCGGCGACCACCATCCAGAGAATCGCGGCGAGGACAACGCGGGCCCGCCACGTCGCACGCAGGCTCACTCCTTCGTCGCCCCTTTCTTGGTCATCGCGGCCGTCAGGGCGGCTACGTCACCGGCAAGCGCTTCCGCCCCGGTCGTCGTGACGACGATCATGTTCTTCTCCCGCGCAATCTCCGTTAGGGTCTGAAGCTCGCGGAGGCGCATCGCGGACGGGGCCGTCCCGTACAGGAGAGCGGCATCTTTCATCTTCTCCGCGGCCATGAACTCCCCTTCCGCCATGATGATTCTCGAACGCCGCTCGCGCTCCGCCTCGGCCTGCTTTGCAATCGCGCGGACCATCGAATCGGGGAGGGACACGTCCCGCAGGGTGACCGCGGAGACCTTGATTCCCCACGGCTCCGTCGCCATGTCGAGCAGGATCTGGATGCGCTTGCTCAGCTCCTCGCGCTTCGATAGGAGGTCGTCGAGCTCGACCTGGCCGAGCACGTCGCGCAGGGTCGTCTGCGCGAGCAGGTTCGTCGCCTGCACGTAGTTCTGGACCCTCACCACGGCGTTGCTAGCGTCGTACACCTTGTAGTACACGACCGCGTCGACCTCGACGGAAACGTTGTCCCGCGTCACGACGCGCTGCTGCGGCACATCGAACGCGATGATGCGCAGGTCCATGAGCACGCGCTTGTCGATGATCGGGATGATGACCGTCAGGCCAGGTCCCTTCGGCGGCGTCACGAGACGACCGAGCCGGAAGATCACAAGCCTCTCGTACTCGCGGACGACTTTGATCGCCGCCGCAAGGAAGATGAGAATGATGATCGCAATCAACACCGCAGCCAAGATGAGCTCCTCGCCCGCCATACCCACTCACTCCGACGTCCACCATGGACCTCCCACGAATATAGACGTTGCTGGGGAAGCCCCCGGACGTTTCGCAGGAGATGCCCCCCCTTCTGGAAGTGGCTCGATCGTTCGCAGATTCCCTGCTGCCGAACGACGGATTTCGTCACCGGCCCGCCGGGTCCTCCCTCCCTTTTTGTCCATTAAGAAGCATCGCTCACAAACATTGAAATAGAGGCCCCCGCGTCGAACCCCGCATCGGCCCGGGGATGGGATTCCTGGTGAACTGCATCGCAACATCCCGATTACGTGGCCCCATCGACGGGGACTGTCAGCGTGAGCAAGAAGGAGGTGAGACTCTG
>Ga0209751_10003476_pt1 | contig 15262 bp, 16 predicted proteins | sample RifCSP13_1_FD_184019 | JGI IMG/M metagenome (GOLD analysis project Ga0209751, IMG submission 184019) | Soil microbial communities from Rifle, Colorado - Rifle CSP2_sed 13_1 (SPAdes) (version 2) | ecosystem: Environmental > Terrestrial > Deep subsurface > Rock core/Sediment | place: Rifle... | reverse complement strand
GCTGCCTCGTGCGATTCGATCATCCAGCGCGCAAGCGCGAGTTCAAAGATTCTGGGGTGCGGCTTCCGGTAGCTGCACGCGGCCGAGGTGAGGACGAAGTCGAGCAGACTTCTGATTCCAAACCTCTTCACCAGATCCTGGACGTCCTGGTCATCGCCGGCATTCGACACAATTGCCAAACGATATCCGCTCTCCTGAAGGTCCTGCAGGGCCGCGGTTGCGTTGGCCCGCAACGTCCAGTTGTCCTGCGTCACCCTGAACATGGCGTCGAGCGCCACACGCACCGCGGACTCCGCTACCGCCCCGTGCCCGGTCTGCTCCAGGACTTCTCTCAGCACCATATGATACGTCGTCTCGTGGAGCTCCTTGTCTCGCCGTTCGTGGTACTCCCTGAGGCGCTGCCGAAAACGGCCAACATCGAGCTCGATTGAAGCGGCTTCGAGCCGCTGATGAAGGGCGCGGTCAGCTTCCGCCAACACGGGCGCCCAGGGCGCCAGCGGCTCCATCAGCGTCCCGCCGAGATCGAAGAGGATTGCCCGTATGAGCCGTGGCATGGACGCGGTCAGCGATCGCCGACGAGATGCTCCTGGCCCACGTGCGCGCCGGCGCGACCTCGCGGGTAGAGGTAGATCAGAAGAAAACCCAGCACGACGGCCGGCAGGAGAATCAAGCCGGCCTCCGGCCCGAAAGGCCCACCGGTCCATACGATCGGTCCATGGACTTCAACGTGGAGCAGGCGGTACGTGCTCAGTCCCGAGACCGGGAAACCGAAGATCACTCCTTCGAAGTAATTCCAACCGATGTGAAGGCCGATCGGGAGCCACAGGCTCTTCGTCCGGGCGTACCCGTACGCCATGAGGAGTCCGGCAAGAAAGATTCCTAGCATCACGCTGATGGCCGCATCGGAGTTGGGGTTTCCGAGATGCGCCGCCCCGAACACGAGCGAGGAAATCAGGATTCCCCAGGAGAGCCTGGTGCCGCTGGCGATCGTCTGCAGCAGATAGCCTCGAAACCAAAGCTCCTCATTCCATCCAACCAGAAAGAACACCACCAGCCAGCCCAACAACCCAGCCAGAAGGTTCGACGCCGAGTCTGTGCGCCATGCGAATTCTTCCACCGTGAGCCAGCCCATGGCTGCTAGCAAGCCGAAGATTCCTGCCATCATCGCAAAGGAAATGCCGATGCCCCCGAGCAAGTCTTGCCACTTTCGACGGCCCAGCTCAATGCCCAGGCTGGAGAACGAGCGTCGATCGAGGAATCGGCGCGCGACATAGATCGAAACCAGCAGCGCCAAGAACTCGGCTATCTGACCGACCCAGAAGGCCTCGGCGTCCAGCCAGTTCAGATCCCGGAACATGGCTATCGCCGCGATCGGCAGGACGCAGGCGACCAGCAGCGCCACCATCAGGAGAGTCTGAAGGAGGAGCCGCCAGCCGGCGCGCAGACGCGGCTCAGCGGAAGAGACGAAGGTCCGGGCGAGGATCGAACGCCGCGGTGCGGGGCCGACTTCCTGCATTCCTAGGCACCAGGCTTCACGTAGAGGCCGGCAGGATCCAGCTCCTCCCGAAGGATTCGTACCTCGGAATGCGATGGCTCCGGCGTAGTTCGGACCGGTTCGGCGGTTCGTAATGGCCAGCCGGTCTGCTGCTTGGCTTCGTCCACTGTTCGCCCTGGGTGTAGTGCAGTCAGCACAAGTTCGCCTGTCTGATCCGGCTCCAGAATTCCCAGGTCCGTCACTACTGCCAGGATGCCACCCCCGCGCAGGCCGGCCAACTGACGGTCCCTGCCCCCAGAGATCGCGCCGGCCGATGTCATGAACTCGACCTTTTCCGGGAATCTTCGCTTCTGGTGGGGTGTCATGATGTAGCACCGATTGGCCCAAGCGGCGATCTCCTGGGATCCCCCCGAGCCGGGCAACCGAACCTTGGGTTGCGCATAGCCACCGATCGCCGTGGCGTTGATGTTGCCGTACTTATCGATTTGCGCGCCGCCCATGAACCCAACATCGACGTTTCCGCGCTGCAGATAGTTGGTGAAGATGTCGTACATGCTCACCACCGAAAGGGCGCCGCTCACAAGCGTCGGGTCACCGATGGAGAGGGGGAGCCGAGCCGGTTCTGCGCCAATTACCCCGGCCTCGTAGATCATGACCAAGTTGGGCGCGTGCGTCCGCTTGGCCAGGTTGCATGCGAGATTGGGTTGCCCAACACCCACGAACACGACATCGCCATCACGGAGCAGGTGCGCCGCGTTGATGATCATGAGTTCGGCTGGCGAATAGTCCATTCCTTCAGCTCCCACATGAATTCGCGGGCGGGATCCACGACTGGGCGGGCGCACCCCAGTTGCATTGTTTGCGCATCAGTACTGCCCATAGTTGACCGGTAGGCTCAACCGCGGGGTCACCTGGAGGCGTCGGTGCGTCGCTTCCCCAAGCTTCTCCCAATAGTCGTTTCGGTCCCGCAGCCCATACACCCATTCCTTGAGCCACTCCTCCACGGCCGCGATGGACTCGCTGACCTTGTCCCATTTCACATAGAATTCGTTATCTCGATCGTAGTATCCCTGCGCGTACGAGGGGTGGCAACAGTAGGGCACGTGGCAGACCGCCGTCACGATCATCGAAGGGATCACCGTACGGTTTGGGTCTGAACGAATCACCGCCTCATCAACGATCTCCTCGGCAGTCAAGATTACCCGGCGGGCCGCGAAGGCCGCCTCCTTTTGTTCCCCGAGGATGCCCCACAGGTGAGCATTCCCGTTCGCATCGGCGCGTTGCACGTGGACGATTGCCACGTCGGGCTGCAGCGCCGGCACCGCCAGCAGGTCTTTTCCGCCATAGGGGTCTTCGACGCGCCTGATATTGGGATTGGCGCGTTCGAGGTCTGTGGCGCCCGTCTGATTCATCGGAAGAAAAGGCAGGCCTGCTGCGCCGGCTTGTAGTCGAGTGATCATGCCAAAGTGAGAGTACTCTTCCCATTGGAGCGTGCCGCCCTCGATCGCCCGGCGGACGATTCGAAGCGAACCGACGCCCGGGTTCCCCATGTAGGAAAAGATCACCTTGCGGGCGCAGCCCGCGGCGACCATCTGGTCGTAGATCAGGTCGGGTGTGGCGCGCGCCAACACGAGGTCGCGTCGACCTTGCCGGATGATCTCGTGTCCAGCCGCAAACGGAATGAGGTGGGTGAAGCCTGCCGCGTAGACGACATCGCCGTCGTGAATGTGGTCAGCGATCGCCTGCGAGAGTGGAACCAGCTTGGACACTAACTCACCTCATCGTCTTCGGAGGAAGTTCCTTGCTGATTGCCGTCGCGGCCGCGTGACCTGCGCTGGCGGAGCCACGCAAAACGTCCCGATGACTTCACTGGCAAGCGCTGCCGCCTCAGCATCCAACCGAGGCCGAGCACCAGCGTCGCCATGAAGAGGTAGTCGAAGTCTGGCGCGTCGGCGAGTTCAGACAAGATGAACAGCAGAAGGATGCCGAGCCCGATGACGATGACGAAGCTGCCGATGCGACCCGCAAGATCCCTCATGAATTCATTCTACCAAAGCAACCGGTCGCCGCGTTTGCACGACCCCGAGCCCGACGAAAAACCCCTCCCGCGCATCCGGGAGGGGTTAGGAGCGGCTACCGCCGTGTCTTGCGCCTCCGCGCCTTGGCCGCCTTTCGGGGCGATGCCTTCTTCGCAGCGGTGTGCTTTGCCGGCCTCTTGCCGTCCGATTTCGGCCGGATCAGAGTTCGAATTTGCTCATGCATGTAAAGTTGAACGTAGTAGTGCCCGCCGCCGTTCTTTCCGCTTGCTCCGGAGCCCTTCCAGCCGCCGAATGGTTGGAAGCCCGGCCATGCGCCGGTGGTCGCGCCTTGTGGTCGATTCGCATAGGTCACGCCGGCCTGGATCTCATCGAAGAATCGTTCAACTTCCTTGTCGGATCCGTACACCCCTGCCGTCAGACCGTAGTTCACATCGTTGGCGATCTTCATGGCCTCGTCGAACGTCTGAACCTTGCCGATCGTGGCGATGGGCACGAACATCTCATGCTTCCAAAGACGATGTGTGAGGGGAAGGTCCGTCACCAGCGTGGGCTCGCAGAAGTAGCCCTTGTCGAACATCCCGCCAGTCTTAACGTGGCCCCCGGTGAGGAAGCGGCCGCCGGCTTGGGAGACCTCCTCGGTGTAGTTCTTGAAGTCGTTGTACGATCCCTGGTTGATAACCGGGCCCAAATACGTCGCCCGTTCGGTTGGATCGCCGATCACAAACTTCTCAGTGGCCTCCCTGAGCCTGCCCAGAAGCTCATCGTAGACCGGCGCCTCCACAAGCACCCGGGACGTGGCCGAGCACTTCTGCCCCTGCAATCCGAAAGCGGACCGCACGATTCCAAGCGTTGCATGCTCCAGGTTGGCGTTCTTCGTGACAATCGCCGGATTCTTGCCACCAAGTTCAAGAACGACCGGACGCACGTAGTTGCGAGCGGCCATGTCTCGATAGAGCTTCATGCCCACATCAAACGAGCCCGTAAATGTGGCGCCGTCGACCTCCGGGCTGTCGACGAGCGCCTGCCCGAGCGTCGAGCCTGGTCCGGTCACGAAGTTCACGACGCCGTTCGGGAACCCTGCGTCGCGGAGGCATTCCACGTACAGGCGCACGATCCACGCTGTGTCCGTCGCCGGTTTGATGACGACCGTGTTGCCTGCCGTCAGTGCCGCGCCGACGGGCCCGCCGGTCAGAGCAAAAGGAAAGTTGAATGGGCTGATCACGAGCCACACACCGTAAGGCCGCAGAATCGATGTGTTGGTCGCGTCGTAGCCGACGAGCGGATCTTTCCCCATCGCACGGATGAAGCCCTTGTTTTGCTCCATCATCAGCGCTGAGAAGTACATGAGATCGGCTGTCTCCTGCACATCCCCGAGGGCCTCCATACGGTTCTTCCCAACTTCGAGGGCTAGGGCAGCCCCGAGTCTGAAAATCCGGTCCTCTATCAGGGAGGCTGCCTTTCGAACGAGTCTAACTCGCTGCTGCCACGGCGTCGCTTGCCAGGCTGGGAAGGCCTTGCGCGCAGCCGTCAGCGCCTGTTGCGCGTGGCTTGCGTTTCCCTTCTGCATCCTGGCGAGCACCCAGCTCGTGTTCACGGGTGAATGGTCCTCCCATTTATCATCCGCGAAGACGTCTCTGCCGTCAATGAACATCGCGTGTTCACGGCCGAACTCCTGTTTGACCTGCGCCACCGCCTTGTCGAAGCCGGTATGCAAGGCCTCGGGCGGATTGAACATCGTGGCGTAGGTGAGCTTGAATGCCGCCATTTTTCCTCCTCGGGATTCTGGGGCGCATCATGTCCCAGTTTGTTAATGTAGTATAGCGTAGCCGTTCACACGCGTCAAAGCACCGGGCGCCGAATCCGGGGTGACGTTCGTCCTCGACTCAAACATGAGCCGGGGTAAGGCTCCTCCGGCCCATGCTGTCCGTATCGGTAACTCATGAACATCAACCGCGCACCTTCGACTCGACACTTCGGGCCCATTGGCTGGGTCCTCGTTGCCCTCGTTTTGGGTGCGTGCGCACCGGTTTCGGACAGCGTTGCGGTACAGCCTACGGTGTCGGTGACGCAAGTCTCGCCAGCGACCGCGCCAGAGCTCGTGGCAACCCAGGCGGCCACGACAGTCGCCCCTCCCAGCCCCGGCCCACAGCCCGTCGCTACGTCCCGCGGGCCGGATTTGGAAGCAAGCGAGCCTGGTACGGTTAGCCTGGCTTCAGGCAGCCTGCAGCTTGTCGAGTTCTTCCGCTTCACCTGAAGTACCTGCCGCCAGATGGCGCCCATGGTACATGGGCTGGAGGCGAAATACTTCGGTCAGATCCGCTTCAGCTATCTGGACGCCGACGATCCTGCCACGATGGACTTCCAGCGTGCCCTGGGTTTCTACTATCAGCCGGAGTTCTACTTCCTGGATTCGGAAGGCACAGTTCTAATGAAATGGGTGGGCTACGTGAGCAGCGAGGCGTTCGAACTGGCCTTCACCGAGTACCTTAACTGAGCCCCGATTCTCGGCGCCAGCCCGACAACGCAGCACCCTCGCCTCGCCGGCGTCAACGCGCCCCGCTGGTTGTCCGTGTCAGGCCGGCGCAGAATCGAACGCCCGAACGTCATGGACTGCCTTGCGCAGGTTGACGAATGGCAGCAGTACCAACCCCGCAACGAAGAAGAAGATCAGCGACAGAATTCCGTATCGAAGGCTTCCAAAGACCTGGTTGGCGATGCCAAAGACCAATGGGCCAAGCCATGAAGTTCCGCGCTCGCTGATCTCATAGATCGAAAAGTATTCGGCTTCCTTGCTCTTGGGGATCATCTGCGCGAATACACTCCGGCTGATCGCCTGAGAGCCGCCCAGCACTATCGCAATGAACGCGCCCAGGATGAAGAACTCGAGCACTCGCGATGGGCCCTTCATGCCGAAGTAGGCATAGATTACGACCGCCGACCAGATCACAAGACTGACCAGAATGGCCTGTTTCGCCCCGATCCATTTCGCGAGCCGACCCCACAGGAGTGCCCCGCCAAATGCAACGAACTGGATCATGAGAATGGCGGCGTACAGCAGGTCCTCCGGCAGTTCAACCCCGCCCTCCAGCAGTGGCGCTGCCGCGAACACAGAGGCGATTCCGATCACGGTCTGGATCCCGTCGTTGTAGATCAGGTACGAAGTCAGGAACTTCGATGTCTCCGGAAGCACTCGTGCCTTTCGCACCAGGAAGATCACCAGCATGACGATGGGACCGAACATGGGCACGAACATGGGGAGGATTGCGAGATCCACCGGCAGTCGTTGGACCGTCAGATAGCGCATGACGGATGGCGCGATCAAGGGCGCCCAGACCAGCATCAACAGAGGTGACAGTAGCAGGAAGGCGATCAGTCGGGCAGGCGCCCCCATCGTCTCGGACAGTTGGTTGAATGCCACGGTGAGGATGTTTTCGCCCGGCGGCAGTGTCTTTGCCGTATGTCTTGACTGCAATCGTTTCCATGTGACTGTCGAGAAGCCAAGCCACCAGATGCCCGCAGAGGCCAGATTGATCCTCACTGCCAGTTGTGTAGAAACACCAAGCTGCTCGCGCAGGCTGAAGAACACGATGTTCAGCAGCAAGAGGATACCGCCTCCGAGGTACCCCATCGCCCACCCATACGATGAGACGCGGTCGCGCTCTTCCTCGCTGGCGATATCCGGAAGATAGGCGTTGTAGAAAACGATCGCTGCCCCGAATGCCACATTGGCAATGATGTACAGGAGGCAGCCCAACCACCACATCGTTCCAGATACGAAGAACATTGCCACGGTGGTCAGCCCGCCAATGACCGCGAATAGCTGCAACATCTGGCGTCGCCGGTGAGAGTAGTCAGCGATGGCTCCGAGAATCGGCAGGAGCCCTGCCTGGAAAACCACCGACAGCGATAGCGCAAAAGCGAATGCCGATCCCGGAGCGATCGGGATGCCGAAGAGCCTCGCCAGGCCGTCAGGGTAGGGTGCGGCGGCGGCCTCAGCCAGCCCCCGGATGTACGGGCCGAGGAATGCAGACCCGATGGTGGTGCTGAAGGCCGAGTTGGCCCAGTCATACATTGCCCAGCCGAAGATCTCTCTCTTGTCGTTCGTCAACCGCGCCGCTGTGGTCATGTCTCCTCCGCCTGGAACTACCGAGAAATCAAACACGTCTTCGTGCCCAGAGTTCCGGCGAACTGAACGACGTCCCGGCCCTCGCCCAACCATGCCACTGGCGACCCCTGCCGGAGCCTTGGTTCCAGTGCGCATAGGGAAGCGGAGGAAGACGCGGCCGGTTCACGGCAGTTACACCACTAGCACGACCATTGGCGCCGTATCGGCGAACCCAGCGCGCTCCTGTTCGTGATGCGTCTGGCCGGATCCCAGCGGCCGCGGCGAATTTCTGGTAAAATCATAAATTGCGGCCTGCACCGAGCGATCTTCAGGTTGCTCTGAAGCTTCAGCGGTTGGGGTGAGCCAGCGAACTGCAAGATTCATATTGAAGGAGAAAGTCTTCGATGGTTCGTATTCGATTTCGCCGCGTTGGGCTGAGGGGCCAGCCCACCTATCGTATCGTTGCCGCCGACAGCGAGGCTGCTCGCAACGGTCGGTTTCTGGAGATCCTGGGTTTTTACAACCCCCGGACAGACCCGGCGACCATTCATGTAAAGGAAGAGCGGGTTTACCACTGGATGTCGAATGGGGCATTGCCCACCGAATCTGTAGAGCAAGTCTTCACCTCGGCCGGGCTGATGGATCGCTTCCAGCGCCTCAGGAAAGGCGAAAAGGTTGACGTCTTGCTCAGCGAGGCAGCCCAGGCTGAGGCGCAGCGCGCCGCGCCCGCGAAGACTCGCAAAGACTAGGCGGGGGAGACTCGCGATCGGGAAGTCGTCGACCTGGCCGTAGGCAAGGGGCACAAAAGGTTGCCGATCTCCCCCATGGAAAACCATGATGAAAGAGCTGATCGAGTACATTGCCAAGTCCCTGGTGGAACACCCTGAGATGGTCCAGGTCAGTGAGATCGAGTCAGGCACGCGGGTGCGCATCCAGCTGACCGTCTCGAAGGACGATATGGGGCGGGTCATCGGAAAGAGTGGGAAGGTCGCGAATTCCATTCGCACTCTGCTGCGCGTCGCGGCCGAGCGAGAAGGGAAACAAGCATCGCTCGACGTGGTCGAGCCGGAGTAATGGCCCGAACGAAGATCCGCTCAGGCTCGCCGGCAGGCGAGCCTGACTATTTGGCCGTGGGCTTCCTCCGCCGGTCGCACGGCGTGGCCGGTGAGCTGCAGATGGATGTACACACGGACTTTCCAGAGCATCTGAAACCCGGCCGAGTCCTCTATCTCGGAGAATCGCATCAGCCTGTCACACTGACAGGCTGTCGGCCTCACGGGGCGGCCATGCTGGTCAAGTTTGGCGGCATTGATACTCCAGAGGCGGCTGCGCGCCTTCGAAACACATGGGCGTTTGTGCAGGCAAGCCAGGGCGCTCGACTTCCGCCCGGGAGGCTCTACAAGCACGAGATGATCGGAATGGAAGCCATCTCGGAAGACGACGGGCCTCTCGGCAAGATCACGGAGATCATCGAGACTGGCGCCAACGACGTCTATGTCGTGCGAACGCCATCCGGTTCAGCGGTTCTCCTGCCTGCAATCCCATCGGTAATCCTGGAGATCCGTTCGGATACCCGCACCGTGCTCGTCCGCCTCATCAGCGGGCTTGTCAATTCTCCGCCCGCGGGCTCGCGCGGGGGCTAGTCAGCAACTCAAGGCGATGGACGATCGAAAGTACTGGCTTGGATTCAACCTGGTCAAGGGCATCGGGGCTGTTCGTTTGAACGCTCTCCTTCACCACTTTGGCGATGCCCGGACCGCCTGGTCGTCGTCAGCCGCCGATCTTAAGGCCGCGGGCCTTAGTCCGCGTTTGGCCGAGCGCATCTGCGCAGCCCGCGAGAACGCGGACCTTGACCGCATTTGGGAGGATCTCGCGGCTCGAGGTATTCGGGTGCTAACCTGGGCCGACGAGGACTATCCGCGGCGGCTGCAGGAGATCGATCAGCCCCCACCCGTGTTGTACGTCCGCGGGCAGTTGCTGCCGGAGGATGCGTTTGCAGTGGCCATCGTCGGTACGCGGCGTATAACGCCCTACGGCAGACAGATCACGGACGAACTCGCCTCGCACCTCGCCGCGCAAGGCATCACGATTGTCAGCGGCCTGGCACGCGGTGTTGATGCAGCCGCACATTCCGCAGCCATCCGCGCCGGAGGACGCACGATCGCCGTCTTGGGTTCCGGCGTCGACCGCGTCTACCCACCTGAGCACCGCGCCCTCGCTGAGAAGATTCAGCAGCAAGGCGCGCTCGTAAGCAACTACCCGGTTGGCGCTGCGCCCGACGCGGCGAACTTCCCTCCCCGGAACCGGATCATCTCGGGTCTCTCGCTGGCCGTGATCGTCGTTGAGGCCGGCGAGACCAGCGGTGCGTTGATCACGGCCGGGTTCGCGGCGGAGCAGGGGCGGGAGGTCTTTGCCGTCCCAGGCAGCGTCTTGGCTCCACAGAGCAAAGGTACCAACCGGCTCATCCAGACCGGTGCGCAGCCGTTGTTGTCGGCTCAAGACGTGCTTCAGGCGCTTGACCTCACGCAGGCCGGTCAGAAAGCGTCTGCGCGCAGAGTGCTGCCGACCGACTCGACCGAGCGACAGCTCCTCGAGATTCTCGGCGAGCAGGCGTTGCATGTGGATGAGATTCGCGGGCGATCCGATCTTCCGATCGAGAAGGTCTCTGCAGCACTCGTCCTGATGGAGCTGAAGGGGCTCGTCCGGCAGGTGGGCGGCATGAATTACGTCGCGGTCCGTGAGGTACAATCGGACTATTCGATCTGAATCATGAGCCATCACTACGCGGTCATCATGGCCGGAGGCGGCGGCACGCGCCTCTGGCCGATTTCTAGGAAGGACAAACCAAAGCAGTTGCTCCCCCTGATTGGACAGGAGACGCTGTTCCAGACAACTGTGAAGCGTCTGGAGAATCTTTTCGCGCCCGAGGAGATTCTGGTCGTGACCGCCGCGGATCAGGCCCGCGAAATGCTGGAGCAGGTACCCTCGATCCCGGAAGCGAACTACCTGCTCGAGCCCGCTCCTCGCGGTACCGCCTCGGTCGTCGGACTCGCCGCCCAGGTACTGTCCCTCCGCGATGAATCAGCATCCATGGCGGTGCTTCCATCCGATCATTTCATCCGGAACCGCGATCTGTTCCACTACCTGATGCGTGCGGCCTTCCAAGTGGCTGAAGACGGCTATCTTGTAACACTGGGCATTACGCCAACTCACCCCTCGACGGCCTACGGGTACATCCAACAGGACAAGCCGCTTAACGGTGCCTACCGGTACCCGGTCTATCAAGTGAAAAGCTTCATGGAGAAGCCCAACGAGGAGGCAGCTGAGAGGCTGCTGCGTTCGGGGGACTATTCGTGGAACAGCGGCATGTTTGTATGGCGTGTTCAAGACATCTTGTCGGAAATTCGTCGTCAGATGCCGGCGCTGGGTAACGCCCTTCAGGAGATCGGGAAGGCGTGGGGAACCGACAGTCAGGCCGAGGTTCTCCAAGCACATTGGCTAAAGCTGACGGCCGAGACGATCGATTATGGTGTGATGGAGAAAGCCGAACGCGTCGCGATACTACCCGCAGGCGGCCTGGGCTGGAGCGACGTTGGCTCTTGGCAATCCCTGTTCGAAGTCCTGCTCCCTGACATGAACGGCAACATCAGCGCCCGCGACGGTCGTCACCTCTCGTATGAAACCAACAACACGCTTGTGTACGGCGTGAACCAGGAACGTCTCATTGTCACGATCGGCGTGGAAGACCTGGTGATCGTGGATGCCGAGGATATTCTTCTTGTCTGTAAGGCTGACCAAGCTCAGCGCGTCCGTGACGTCGTCGAGCACCTTCGGAGGCACCGTCAGGAAAAGTACCTCTGAGGTGCGGAGGCCGAATGGAAGTTTACTGCATTAAATGCAGGACCAAGCGCGAAATGATCGAGCCGGTAGCCACCTACAATTCCCGTGGCGTCGCGGCTACCGTCGGAAAGTGCCCGGTGTGCGGTTCCAGACTGTACCGTGCTGGCAAGACGACCGCACACGAGGGGCTCGCACCGCCGGCCATAGAACCTGAGCCTCGGTCCGGTAAGCTCGTCATCGTCGAGTCCCCTGCAAAGGCCCGCACTGTCGGGCGTTTTCTCGGTCGCGGATACACGGTCAAGGCTTCTGTCGGTCACATCCGTGACCTCTTGCGGTCGCAGTTGTCGGTCAATGTCGAGAACGACTTCGAGCCTAAGTACCGGGTCCCCAATGAGAAGAAGCATGTCGTAAAGGAGCTGAAGGAGCTCGCGCGCCGCGCCGAGGAAGTCTATCTCGCGACTGACCCGGACCGCGAGGGCGAGGCGATCTCCTGGCACTTGCTCGAGGCGGCCGAGATCGAGCGGCCTCGGGCGAGGCGCGTCGTCTTCCACGAGATCACCGAGCCGGCCATCCATGAAGCCTTCGCCCACCCACGTGAAATCAACATGGATCTGGTCGAGGCGCAGCAGGCCCGGCGCGTTCTGGACCGGTTGGTCGGCTACAGCATTACCCCGATCCTGTGGGAGAAGGTACGCAGCCGCTTGTCGGCCGGCAGGGTCCAATCGGTCGCGCTTCGACTTGTGGTGGAACGCGAACGCGAGATCGACGCCTTCGTGCCCGTTGAGTACTGGTCGATCGCGGCCGAGTTACGTCCCGAGGGCCTTGACTCCACATTCATCGCCAAACTTGCCAAGGTGGACGATCGCGAGCCCGATCTGGCGAACGAGGACGCCGTGAAACCCCTCCTTGGCGACATGGAGTCTTCAGCGTACACGGTGACGCGGGTCAAGCGTGGCGAGCGGCGTCGCCGGCCGACTGCGCCCTTCACTACCTCGACGCTCCAGCAGGAGGCCTCAAGGAAACTGGGCCTGATGGCGCGGCGGACGATGGCACTGGCTCAAGGACTGTACGAAGGGCAGGATGTCGGGGAAGGCGGCGCCACCGGCTTGATCACGTACATGCGCACCGATTCAACAAACGTCTCCGCACTCGCGCAAGAGGAAGCCCGGCAGTTTGTGACGGCCCGGTACGGAGGCGATTTTGTTCCCGCCGAGCCCCCGCGCTACAAGACGAAGGCCGCCGGAGCCCAGGAGGCTCATGAGGCGATCCGGCCCACATCCGTGTGGCGCGAACCCGACAAGATCAAGCCATTCCTCGAGCCGGCCATGTTCAAGCTCTACCAGCTCATCTGGCAGCGATTCGTCGCCTCACAGATGGAGGCCGCCGTGTATGACACCTTGCAGCTGGAGGTGAGCAGTCGCGGTGCCTTGCATCAGTACCTGTTGCGGGCCTCCGGTTCTTCCGTCAAGTTTCCAGGCTTCCTGGTGGTCTATGAGGAGGCGAAGAACGAGGATGCCCGTACTGAAGATCAGGACGAAGACGCCCGCATCCCGCCGGGCGTCGTAGAAGGGCAATCCCAAGACCTCGTGCGCCTGATTCCGGAGCAGCACTTCACGCAGCCCCCGCCCCGTTACTCAGAGGCAAGTCTGGTCCAGACGCTCGAGGAGTACGGCATCGGCCGACCGTCCACTTACGCTCCGATCGTCTCCACGATCCAGCAGCGCGGCTACGTGCACCGCCTGGATCGGCGCCTGATACCGACGGAGACTGGCTTTCAGGTTAATGACCTGATGGTCGAGTACTTCCCGGCGATCGTCGACTATCAGTTCACGGCGAAGATGGAAGAGGACCTCGACAAGATCGCCGAGGGGGATGCCGAGTGGGTAGATGTAATGCATCGCTTCTACGGTCCCTTCGCCGAGACCGTGAAGAAGGCGCAGGCCGAAATGCCGGTCACGAAGAGTGCGCCCGAGCCGATCGGCCGAACCTGCCCTCTTGATGGGGGACAGCTCGTCATCCGCTATGGCCGGTACGGCAGGTTCATCTCATGCGCGAACTTTCCGGCGTGCAGGTACACGGAACCGTGGCTCGAGAAAATCGGCGTCACTTGCCCCAAGGATGGCGGCGAGATCGTAGAGCGCAAAACCCGCAAGGGCCGGGTATTCTATGGCTGCGGCAACTATCCCGCCTGCGACTTCTCATCCTGGAAAAAGCCCATCCCCCAGCCCTGCCCCAAATGCGGCGGCCTGCTTGTGATCAGTAGCAAACGTGAAGCTCAGTGCACCAACTGTCAGGAGACCTTCCTCCTCGAGGCTATCGTTCCGGAGACGACAGAGTAGCGGGGCCCTATGGACTTTGCACCCCTTCCCTATCTCGATCCAGGCTCCGGCAGCTTCATTATCCAGATTCTGATTGCCGGTTTACTCGGGATCGGTCTGGCCGTTCGGACATCGTGGTCGCGCCTCAAGCGCCTCTTCGGCATCCAGCCGAAGCGTAAGGACGAGGATCGCCCCGACGACGGACGGGCCTGAGCGCCTCGCCGCATCCTTCAGGGATCCTTCAGGCTTCCTTTTCACGCGGAACGGCGTCCTCTACCGCCAGGTAAACCGCTCCTACGCGAACGAATATAACCACTTGATCCAATCGGGCCTCTACGCGCGGCTCACCGAGCGCGGCCTATTATGCCGTCATGAGGAGACGGACCATCCGCCCTTCGATCCGGGCAACTCCTTGCGTGTTATTGAGCCGGAGCCGGTTCCCTTCGTCTCCTACCCGTATGAGTGGTGTTTCGGCGAACTCAAAGATGCTGCCTTGGTAACGCTTGCCATCCAGCGCCAGGCCCTCCAGTCTGGAATGTCCCTCAAGGATGCCAGCGCCTACAACATTCAGTTTGTCGGCAGCAAGCCCGTCCTCATAGACTCTCTTTCGTTCGAGATGTATGACGAGGGTAAACCCTGGATCGCCTATCGCCAATTCTGCCAGCACTTCCTGGCACCTCTCGCCCTAATGTCCCGCCGTGATATCAGGCTGGGCCAGCTGTTGCGTGTGCACATTGATGGCCTGCCGCTGGAGCTGGCAAGTCGCCTCCTGCCGCGGCGCACCTGGCTCGACGCTGGTCTGCTGATTCATCTCCACCTGCATGCCCAGGCGCAGAGTCGCTTGACCGGCCGGCGCCTACCCTCACGGGGGCGGATGAGCCGGGAAGCGATGGACGAACTGATCTTGAGCTTGCAGAGAACTATCCAGCGCCTCACTTGGAGGCCGCATGGTACGCTGTGGGCCGACTACGAACTCAGCAAGTCCTATTCAGGCGCCGCAGCAGAGGATAAGCGCGGCCTCGTGGCCGAATGGGTGTCACGCATCCGGCCGTCGACCATCTGGGACCTCGGCGCCAATACCGGAGTGTTCAGCCGCGTTGCACTCGAGGCTGGAGCCAAAATGGTCGTGGCTTTCGATCTTGATCCGGCTGCGGTCGAGCGCAACTATCTTCAGACTCGAGCAACGCACGGTGAGCAGCTCTTGCCCCTCGTGCTGGACCTAACGAACCCCAGCCCTGCCCTCGGCTGGGCGCATCGGGAGCGCGAATCCTTCATCGCTCGTGGGCCCGCGGACTTGATTCTCGCCCTCGCCCTCGTTCATCACTTGGCCATCGCGAACAACCTCCCACTCGAGATGATCGGGGCCTTGCTCGCATCCGTCGGTCGCTGGCACATCATCGAGTTTGTTCCGAAATCCGATTCCCGTGTGCAGCAGTTGCTGGTTTCCCGGCAGGACATTTTTCCC
>Ga0209751_10003475_pt1 | contig 15263 bp, 14 predicted proteins | sample RifCSP13_1_FD_184019 | JGI IMG/M metagenome (GOLD analysis project Ga0209751, IMG submission 184019) | Soil microbial communities from Rifle, Colorado - Rifle CSP2_sed 13_1 (SPAdes) (version 2) | ecosystem: Environmental > Terrestrial > Deep subsurface > Rock core/Sediment | place: Rifle... | reverse complement strand
GTAGGTGTACTCGGCGGAAGGGAAGGCACGGCTGCGGACCTCGCTGGCGAAGGCCTTGACGGCACCCTCGATCCCCGCGCCGATCTGCGCATATTCCTTGACGAATTTCGGCACGCGCGGGGACAGCCCGAGCATGTCCTCCAGCACCAGGATCTGCCCGTCGCATTCGGCCGAGGCGCCGATGCCGATGGTCGGGATGTCGATCTGCTTGGTGATGCGCGCGGCAAGAAGCTCGGCCAGCGCCTCGAGCACCACGGCGAACGCGCCTGAGTCGGCGACGGCCTTGGCGTCGGCCTCGAACGCCGCCCATTCCGAGCGCAAGCGGCCGCGCGGGGAGAAGCTGCCGATCGTGTTGATGGATTGCGGCGTCATGCCGATATGGCTCATCACCGGGATGCCGCGCTCGGAGAGGTAGCGGATGGTCTCGGCCATATGCACGCCGCCTTCGAGCTTGACCGCGCCGCAGCCCGTCTCCTTCAGCACGCGGGCGGCGTTGCGGAAGGCGATCGCCGGGCTTTCCTCATAGGAGCCGAACGGCATATCGACCACGACCAGCGCGCGGGTCGAGCCGCGCACCACGGCCTGCGCGTGCATGATCATGAGCTCGAGCGGCACCGGCACCGTCGTCTCGTAGCCGTGCATCACCATGCCAAGGGAATCGCCGACCAGCAGCATATCGACATGAGGGTCGATGATGCGCGCGGTATGGGCGTGATAGGCGGTGAGCGCCACGATCGGCGCGCCCCCTTTGCGGCTGCGAATGTCCGGCGCGGTCACCCGCTTCAAGGCAAATTCCTGCGACAATTCTTCCAGGCTCCTCAGTAAGGCTAGACCGTTGGGTCGAGACCCTTGGGTCTAGACCCTTGGGTCTTACCCTTTGGTCTTATGGCAGAAATATAAGGCGTTTTGCAGTGCAAAAAACGGGCCGCAACCCCTGGTTTTCTCAAGTCGGCAGAGGGGCGGTCCCGATCAGGAGCGGATGCAGCCACACCAGAAAGACGGCGTACAGCACCGTGCCGAGGGCCACGGCGATGAGGTCGTTGCGCGGCGGCCCTGCTCCCGCGAGGCCGATCAGGCTCGTCGGCTGGCGCCGCTTCAAGGTGATGCGGTCGAAGACGGCATAGGCGAGGAAGGAGCCAAACAGGATGATGGAGGCAAGATCGCCATTGGCGATGAGATGGGCGAGCGCCCAAATCTTGATGGCGACGAGGAAGGGATGCTTGACCGTCGCCTTGATCCGGCCCGGGACATAGGCTGCGACGAGGAAGACGAAGGCGGGCAGCATCAGCACGACCGCCACCCATCGCGTCCAGTCGGGCGGCGACCAGACCTGGACGACGGGCGCCTTGGCGAAGCCATAGACGAGCAAGACGAAGCCCGCGACCGAGAGCAGCGAGAACAGAGCCTTGTAGCCGCTCTCGCCCAAGCTTCCGGCGAGCTTCGCCCGCAAGTCCGGAACGGTCGGCAAGAGATGCAGGCCGAGAAAGACGATGATGCCGATGATGAGAAGCGTCATGGGTCTCGCTTAGACGGCCTGCCTTCTCTCAATCCGTGACGGGCGGGCCGAACCGGTTCGGCCCGGGCGTGCCTTTCAAGAAGCCGAGCTCGATGAGCAGCCAGATGGCGCCGATGATGGGGATGAGCCCGATCAGCACCCACCAGCCGGACTTATCGCGATCATGGAAGCGCTTGATATAGACGATGATCGAGGGAATCAGCGCCAGAGCCACCATTGCTTCCGGTTCACCCGGCCGTCCGGCGAGAAATAGAATTTCTTGAAATCCATTGTTTCCCCCTTTGTTGCCCCAGGGAGCAAAGCTTACCGGCGCCAGGTCCGTCAACAAGAACCGCCGGTCGGTAGTGGCTCATTTTGAAATCCGCATTTCAAAATGCGTCACCACCCGCCGGTCTCGTCCAGCGGGAGAATTCAAGACCGCTGGCCTTCTGGCTCGCCCGCGACCTCGGGGGGTGCTGTTGGCCCGAAATCAGAGCATGGGTTTTCGCAGCGTGCAAATAGCGCCTGAACACGCGAAGCAGGGAATCGGTGGGCGCTAATTTACAGTTCTGCAAAAAATCAAAGATCGCGGTGAGCGCTCGCGCCTCTGCCTTCGCATCGACCTGTTCGCGAAGGTCCTCATTCTCAGCAAGTTCCGCTTCATGGTCCTGTTCGATGGCGGCCAGCTTGGCCTCCAACAGTCGCAGAGCTTCCAGTCTTTGCATGACGGCCACCACGCAACACTTTGCCTCAACAATGCCCAGATCCTGCCCCGCTCCCAAACGCATTAACACCAAATTACTAGCGATGCTCGGCTGCTACGGGTGTGTGTTGTGAGTTTGAGGGAGCAGTCTCATGTGGAGTCAATCCAAACCTTATCGCCCCGAGCTGCACTATATGCGAGGTCCGGGCCCAAGGTGGCGCGAAAAGAACACGGAGCGGACTTGCCCACCTTCCGACCGGAGACTTGAGCTGCCCAAACCCAGTTGGCTCATCCCGGCCGCTACGGTCGCTCTCGTGGTCGCGGTAACAGCTTTGGCACGGGTTTCGCGAAGCAGGCAGTCAAAGTGATCCCTGCCTGGCCAATACGGCTCTGGCGATCACGGCCTAAGCCGCCCAAGAGCGAAGCTTCAAAGCCAGCGGCAAAGCCTCATAAGGCTCGCTGAACTCCAGTTCCGAGATCGTGCGGAGAAGCGCCTGATCGGAGTCCAGCTCTGCGGCCAGTCTCGTCCACGTCTCTGCCAACGCGGTGAAAACCGCGCGCATTTCTGGCCTGCGCGCGTGTTCGGCCAGCCTCAAACAGCGCTTCGCATTTAAGCGGCATTGGTCGGGATTACCTGGCATGTGACCCCTCCTTGAGTCACACACACAGCGCAATTGGGATTCCGAATTGGTCTGCGAGTCAATGGGCTGATCTCGCAGCGCAAAAGAAGAAACCCCGATCGCTTCGCACCGGGAACCTCGTCGCATGATCTTGGTTTTGCTAATGGCTGCGGCGCCAGTCCACGACAGCCGCGCCGAGGGAGGTTTGCCGACATGATCCGAGATCTTTTCGCTGCGCTTTTGCTCCTTTCCCTGGCCGTGAGCATGGCATTGTGGTTTGGCGGCGGGCCCCACCTCGATGTTCGGCAGGTGGAGGCAAGTCTCGCCAGGTGATGGAGACGAGGCTCGCCCCTACTCCCACTCGATGGTGCCCGGGGGCTTGGAGGTGATGTCGTAGACCACGCGGTTGATGCCGCGCACCTCGTTGATGATGCGCCGCGCCACAGCCCCCAGAAAATCGTGGCTGAAGTCGTAATAGTCGGCGGTCATGCCGTCGGTCGAGGTCACCGCGCGGAGCGCTAAAGCATAGTCGTAGGTGCGCGCGTCGCCCATCACGCCGACGGTCCGCACCGGAAGCAGCACGGCAAAGGCCTGCCAGATCTTGTCGTAGAGCCCGCGCTTCCTGATCTCGTCGAGATAGATGGCGTCGGCTTTCCGCAAGATCGCCAGCTTCTCCTCGGTCACTTCGCCGGGGATGCGGATGGCGAGGCCCGGGCCGGGAAAGGGGTGCCGGTCGACGAAGGCCGACGGCAGCCCAAGCTCGCGGCCAAGCGCGCGCACCTCGTCCTTGAACAACTCGCGCAACGGCTCGATCAGTTTGAACCGCATGTGCTCGGGCAGCCCGCCGACATTGTGGTGCGACTTTATCGTGGCCGACGGGCCGCCGGTGGCCGACACGCTCTCGATCACGTCGGGATAGAGCGTGCCTTGGGCGAGGAAATCGATCTGGCCGAGCTTCTCGGCCTCAGTATCGAACACGTCGACGAAGAGCTTGCCGATCATCTTGCGCTTCACCTCGGGGTCGGTGACGCCGGTGAGCGCATCGAGGAAGCGCGCCGCTGCGTCGACCGCGACCAGCGGGATGTTGTAATGGCCGCGAAAGAGATCGACCACCTGCTCCGCCTCGCCTTCGCGCAGCAGGCCGTGATCGACGAAGATGCACGTGAGCTGGTCGCCGATCGCCTCATGGATGAGGAGCGCGGCGACGGCCGAATCGACCCCGCCGGAAAGCCCGCAGATCACCTGCCCGTCGCGTACCTGCGCACGGATGCGGGCGACCGCGCTGTCGCGGAAATGGGCCATGGTCCAGTCGCCGGCGCAACCGGCGATGGTGCGAACGAAATTGGCGAGAAGCGCGGCACCATTCGGCGTGTGCATTACTTCGGGGTGGAACTGGACGCCATAGAGACGCCGCGAATCGTCGGCAACGGCCGCGAACGGCGCGCCGGTCGAGATGCCGACGGCGCGAAAGCCCGGCGGGAGCCGCGTCACGCGGTCGCCGTGACTCATCCACACCGGGGCCCGCTCGCCCACCTGGAACACGCCCTCGAACAGCGGCGTGTCGTCGATGATCTGAAGTTCGGCGCGGCCGAACTCGCGGGAATGCCCGCCTTCGACCTGGCCGCCCAGGGCCGCCACCATGGCCTGCTCGCCATAGCAGATGCCGAGCACCGGCACGCCGGCGGTGAAGACGGCTTGCGGTGCTTGCGGCGTGCCCGTCTCGTGCACGGATGCCGGGCCGCCCGACAGGATGATTGCCCTGGGCAGAACCGGGCCCAGCGCGTCTTCGGCCTTATCGAAGGGCACGATCTCCGAGTAGACGCCGGCCTCGCGCACGCGGCGGGCGATGAGTTGCGTCACCTGGCTGCCGAAATCGACGATGAGCACGCGGTCCTGGGCCGGGTCGGGCGCCGCATCTCGCGCCTCCTCCGTGCCAACTTGCGTCCGGTCCTGAACTTCGCTCGTCATGGCCGGTGGTTATAGCAGCGTCTTCGAGTCCGCAATGACTCTCCGTTTTTCCTCCCCCTGAAAGGGGGAGGTCGGCTTGGCTCTGGCCAAGCCGGGTGGGGGTCAGGCTTCGACGACCCGATCCTGCTAGAGTAAATGTCGATGAGTGACCCCACCCCGACCCTCCCCCTTTCAGGGGGAGGGAGTTAGCCGCGATCGACTGATGACCGACCAAGAAGCCTTCGAGGAGCGGCTGCGCCGTCAGATCGAGGCTTACCATGAGTCCGCGCTGCTCTATGCCGCGGTAAAACTCGGCCTGCCCGACAGGATGGGAGAGCGGCGTTGGGCGCCCGAGCAATTGGCGCGCGAGCTGAGCTTGTCGGCTCCTCATCTCCACCGCGTCTTGCGCGGGCTTTGCACCATCGGCCTATGCGAGGAGCTGAAGGATGGAACCTTCTCTTTGACGTCTCAGGGACAGTCTCTCGCTCACGACTCGACTTCGCGCCTCGCCGAGAAAGTTCAGATCGTGGTCGAGCAATATTGGCAACCTTGGGCCAAGCTCGTCGCCGGCCTCAAGACGGGCAAGCCCGCCTTCGAGCAAGCGTTCGGCATGAGCGTCGGAGACTGGCGCCGCGCGCACGCCGAGCAGGGCGCACTGTTCGACGCTTATGTGGCGAAGGAGACCCTCGCCCAGGCGGGCCCCATCATCGCAGGGCTCGATTGTTCCGGCGCCGGAACTGTCGCCGATATCGGCGGCGGATATGGCGGCCTGCTCGCGGCGATCCTGCAAGCCCATCCCCATCTTGCCGGAATTCTCTTCGATCGGCCGCCCACGATCGCGGCGGCGCGTTCCTTCCTCCAGTCTCAAGGCGTGGCAGATCGTGTCCAACGCGTGGGCGGCGATCTCGTGGCCGAGATTCCACTCCAAGCCGACCTCTATCTGCTGAAGGGCGTGCTCCAGCAATGGGACGATGAAGAGGCCGTCGCGATCATCCTGAAGAATTGCCGCAACGCCATGCCGGATGGCGCCAAGCTCGTCATCGTCGAGCGTCTGCTGCCCGAGCGCGCGACCGACGACCCCGCCGCGATCATGCTCGACCTGCATTTGATGACGATCACCGGCGGCCGCGCGCGCAGCCTCGCCGACGTCGAGGCGTTGCTGTCAGACGCAGGCCTCGCGCCCTTAAGCGTAGGCCGCACAAGTTCAGGGCTGTCCATCATTCAATGCGCCTGAACCTAATCCCTGTCATGGCCCGGGCTTGTCCCGGCCATCCACGTTTTCATATGTGGATTTGAATTCGTGGATGCCCGGCACTTCGGCCGGGCATGACGATTCTGAATTTAGGTTGAAGAACCTTGACTCTGGATCCCGGCTTTTCGCCGGAGTGACCCCCACCCCGGCCCTCCCCCTTTCAGGGGGAGGGAGTTAGGTCTTTCATATAGATGATCTTGCCGTCGCCCGGGCCGTAGAAGTCGGCCAGCCGCGCCTCCTCATGGAAGCCCATACGCTGGTAGAAGCCGCGCGTGCCGGCATAGCGATCCGACGACGAGGTATCGGCATAGACGTGCTTGGCGCCCGCTTTGCGCATGGCCGCTTCGGCGCGGGCATAGACCTGGGCGCCGAGCCCCCGCCTCTGCTCCTCGGGCGCGACCGCAATCCAATAAAGGTCGAACGAGCCTTGCGTCCCCTCGATCGGCCCGTAGCACGCATAGGCCACGAGCGTCGAGCCGCGCTCGGCCAGCACGAAATGATAGCCGGAGCGGATGCCCTTGGTGAGGCGCTCGGTCACGAGGTCGGCCGCCACCTCGACCTCGGCCGCGTTGAAGAAGCCGGTGCCCGCCACCAGCGAGCGCACGCGCCCCACATCGTCGGCCATCACCGCGCTTCGCCACTCGAGCCCGTTGCGGTGGCCGCTTCTGGCAAGCCCGGCGCTCCGGTTGAGCGCCGGCGCCACCTGCCGCGCCGATCCCTGCCCGGTCACGAGCCCGTTGAAGAAGCTCCGCACATTGGTCCCGAGCGTCCGCACCCGATAGCCCCCCTCCTGCACTACGAGCGTTGAGTAGCCCTGTTCGCCGATCATGCGGCCGAGCTGCTCGAAATCGCGTGCCCGGTTCGGCCACGTGCCGGTGGGATCGCCGCGCGCGGTATCGAAGCCTGCGCACACCACCAGGAAGGCCGGCGCGAACCGCCTGATACGCCGCAACCCTTCCGCCACGGCGTTGCGATGCTGTTCGGGCGTGATGTGCTCGGGCAACGGGATGTTGAGATTGTAGCCGGCGCCGGCGCCGGTGCCGGTCTCGTCGCGGAAGCCGGAGAAATACGGATAGGCGAAGCTCGGATGGCCGTGGATCGAGACGGTGAACACGTCGGCGCGGTTATAGAAGATCTCCTGCTGGCCGTTGCCGTGGTGGTAGTCGATGTCGAGGATGGCAACCTTGCCGTAGCGCGACAGCAGGTTCGCCGCGATCGCGCCGTTGTTGAAATAGCAGAAGCCGCCGAAGGTGCGCGTCTCGGCGTGATGGCCGGGAGGCCGCACCAGGGCATAAGCGAGGTCGGTCCCTTCGAGCACCTTCTCGGCGGCCGTCAGCGCGCAGTCGACCGCCGAGCGCGCCGCCAAATAGGCGTTTTGATTGAGCGGCGTGAAGGTATCGATGCAGTAATAGCCGGCGAGCACCGTCTCGTCCTTGGGCGCCCGCGCCGGATTGCGCGTCGGGAAGACGTAAGGGTAGATCGACTTCTTGGGGCCGGCCATCAGACAGGCCTTGCGGATGTAATCGACCAGCCGCCCGTCGTGCACGGCGCGGATATGCCGGTCCGAGTAGCGCTTCGCCGGCATCTTCGCGAACAGGCCCGAGGCCTCGAGCTCGGAGAGGATGGAGCGGATGCGCACCGGGGCCTCCACATAGCCCCGCTCATGCACGTGATGGATGGTGTGATCGTCATTGAGCACGAGCGCGATGCGCGGCTCCGATGCGGCGCGCACCTCACCCCTCAGCGCTCGTCGCGACTTGGTGTAGCGGGGCTCACGCAGGCGAACGGGATCGTCCCTGATCGAGTCGACCACCATCTGCACATAGTCCGCCGGGCAGCCATATTTTCGCTCCAGGATGGCGCGCACCACCCGCCTCACCTTGTCGCGGCTGGGCAAATCGTTTGAGCCAAGCGGATCGAGCAGGAGATAAGGCGGGTCGGTGGTCCCCGGCTTCACCGGCGTTTCATAGGCGGTATTGATGATCGGCCGCGCGCCGTAGCGTTCGTAGAATTTGAGCCGGGCGGCGTTGCCGGCCCTGATCTCGGCGTTGGGGCTGAGCGCGGAATCGTCCGGCAGACTTTCGAAATAGATCTGGGTGCCGAGCGCGCGCGCCTCCTCGCGCACCCGCTCGTAGAGCGTGGCCCCGATGCCTCTCCCGGTGCGGCCAAGCGCGGTCGAGATGAGCTCCAGATAGGAGAAGCCGATATCCGGCGCGTGCAGCAGGAGCGCCAAGCCAAGCGTCTGGTCGCGCGCATTCTCGGCCACGAACAGCCGCGACACGAAGCGATGCTTGAGCGGGTTGGCGAGCTGTTCGGGCAGTTTGGCGATGTCGTAATCCGGCATCGCCGAAAACTGCTCGCGCATGATCTTCTGCGCCGCTTCGATGGCAGCGCGGTTCACCGCCGTCGTGGCGTCTGCCACCTTGCGGATGCGGAGCATGGTTAGATGAGAGGCACGTCAGGCGGTGGCTTGCAAGCGCCCAAGCGAGGCCTCGACGATGCGGCCGATCAGGTCCTCGTAGGAGAGTCCGGCCTCAAGTGCCGACGCCGCAAAGCCCGCATCGAGGCCAAGACAAGGATTCATGTTGACCTCGAGGATGAACGGCGCGCCCGTTTCATCGACGCGGAAGTCGACGCGCGCATAGCCGCCAAGCCCGAACAAGTCCCAGCAGGCCAGCGCCAGGCGAGTCAGTTCGGCGGCAAGCTCAGGCTCGTCCCGCTCGATGCCGAAGCGGCGCGGCGTGCCGTTATAGGCCTGGCTGCCGGGCGTCCATTTGGCGTCGTAATCGGTGATCAACGGCTGGCCTTCAGCGAAGCCCTGGAAGATCGTTTCGCGGAGCGGGAGCACCTCGACGCCCTCTGGCCCCTCCATCATGGCGGCGGCGAATTCCCGGCCGTCAATATAGCCTTCCGCGAAATGCTCGGTGTTCCAGCGGAGCGTGCGTTCGACGATGGCGCGCGCTGCCTCGGACCCAAGCATCACCGAGGCGGGATCGATGCCGAGCGAGCCATGCTCCCATATCGGCTTGACGATGACCTTTGCCTCCGGATCGAGGCCCGTCCCATCTTCCGACCAGTCCGGCGTGGGCAAGCCGGCGTGCGCGAGCTTAAGCTTGGTGCCGACCTTCGAGAGCGTGTCGAGCCAGGCGCTCGTCCCGGCCCCGGTGTAGGCAAGTCCGAGCGCATCGAGCCGCGCTGGCACCATCGGCGCGAGCCGGCCATTGCCGCCCACGGCATCGACCAGGTTGAAGACGAGAAGCGGCCGGCGCCGGGGCAGCGCATCGATGCCTCTGAGGTCGGCAGCAAGCCCGATGATCTCGGTGGCGAAGCCGAGGCGGGAAAGCACCCCCGCCACAGCTTCGGCGGTAACGATCGTATCGATTTCGTCGGGGCGGCTTTCCGTGGCCGCATGCAGGACGGGGATGAAGCCTGCCGTCCCTGCCATCAGGCACTTTTCCGCCGGAGATCCGCATCGAGCGGGGGAAGCCCGTAACGGGCGAGCCCGGCATCGAGGATCATGCCGATCAGCGTCACGAATTCGATTCCGTTCTGCGCGGCGAGGATCGGCAGGTCGGAGTGCCACGGATTGAGGCCGGCAAGTGGATTGGCCTCGAGGAAATACGGCTCGCCATGCGCGTCAGAGCGGAAATCGATGCGCGCAGTGTCCCGGCACTCAAGCGCCCGATAGACTTGCAGTGCGCGCGTCCCGGCAAGGCGCGCCTCGCCGTCAGAGGCCGGTGCGTAGGTGACCAGGTCCTCGCACAGCTCCTTGTTGTGCAGCGAGTAGACATTGGCCTCGGCATTGGGCCTGAGCAGGATCTCGCAGACCCCGAGCACGCGGGCGCCATCGCCGTTGCCGACGAGCCCCACGGTGAATTCGCGGCCCGGAAGGTAGCGCTCGACCAGCGCCGGCTGGCGGTAGCGTTCGATGACGCGGAAGACCGCTTCTTGCAGCTCGGCTTGAGAATGTACCAGCGAGGCGGCTTCGCAGCCTTTGCCGGTGCCCTCGGCGAGCGGCTTGACGAATGCCGGGAAGTCCGCCCAGTCGAGAAGCTCGTTCGCATTTCGCTCTGCCACCGCGAAGGACGGCGTCGGCACCCCGGCGTCGCGCACGAGGCGCTTGGCCACCGCCTTATCGAGACAAGCGGCCAGTGTGAGCGGGTCTGAGAAGAGATAAGGCTGGTCGAACAGCTCGCACAGAGCCGGCACTTGCGCCTCGCGCGAACGCCCCTTCACCCCTTCGGCGATGGAGAACACGAGATCGTAGCGGGTCCCTGCGACCAGCCGCGCCGCCAGCGCCTGGCCGCGGCCGACGCGCGCGACCTCGCAGCCCAGTGCCTCAAGCGCGGCAGCGAGCTGGTTGATGGTCTCCACCGAATCGAACTCGGCGATCTCCTCCTCGGAGAGCCCTAGCGCGCGATAGTCGTCGCGGAGATCGTAAACGAGAGCGACGCGCATCAGAGCGCCCCGGAATCAAGCGGCCGGTCCGCGCCGACCGTCCCGTCCGGGTCGGCATAGCGGTAGGTCTTGCCCTCGAAATTCCTGAGAATGAGGTCGTCGCCTTCCCGGCCCACGACATAGTCGGGAATGAGCGGGATTTTGCCGCCGCCGCCCGGCGCATCGATCACATAGGTCGGCACGGCATATCCGGTGGTATGGCCGCGCAGGCCTTGCATGATCTCGAGCCCCTTGTCGACGCTCGTGCGGAAGTGGGACGAGCCCGAGATCGGGTCGCATTGATAGAGATAGTAGGGCCTGACGCGCCGCATCAGCAGCCCGTGGAAGAGGCTTTTGAGCGTTTCCACCTCGTCGTTGATATCCTTGAGCAGCACCGTTTGGCTGCCGAGCGGGATGCCGGCGTCGGCCAAACGGGCCGTCGCCTCGGTGACTTCGGGCGTCAGTTCCGCGGGATGGGTGAAGTGGAGGCTCATCCATAAGGGGTGGTGCTTCTTGAGCACGCGGATCAGCGCGCGCGTTACCCGCATCGGCAGCACCACCGGCACCTTGGTGCCGAGCCGCACGAACTCGACATGCTTGATGGCCCTGAGCCGCCCGAGCAGATAATCGAGCCGCTCGTCGGAGAGCGTCAGCGGATCCCCGCCCGAGATCAGAACGTCGCGGATTTCGGGATGAGCGGCGATGTAATCGAGCGCCTCCTCCCATTGCGGCCGGCTGAAGGAATAGTCGCCGCCGGGCTCGCCCACCATGCGCGAGCGGGTGCAATAGCGGCAATAGGTCGAGCAGAAGCCCGTGGCGAGGAACAGCACGCGATCGGGGTAGCGGTGCACCAGCCCCGGCACCACGCTATGGCCATCCTCGCCGAGCGGATCGTCAGCCTCTCCGGGCGTCTTGAGATATTCGGTGCCGACCGGGATATGGGTGCGGCGGAGCGGCTCGGCCGCATCCTCGCGGGACATGAGGCTCGCATAATAAGGGGTGATGCCGAGCGGCAGAGACCCTTGATGGCGGGTCACCGCATTGCGCTCGTCCTCCGACAGGGCGAAGATGCGCTCGAGCTCGGCCAGCGTTCGGATGCGCGAGCGCGCCTGCCAGCGCCAGTCGTTCCACTGGGCGGCATCCACCTCGGGGTAGTAGCGCTTGCGGAAGGCGCGGGCGAGTGGCCCGACCGGGAAGCGCTCCAGGCGCACCACGACGTCGAGCTGCGGCCCGGACGAGGTCTTCGCGGGCGAGATAGATTTGATTGGAGAATGTGGTGTGGTGAGAAGTTGAGATGTCGCCTGCGGGCGACTGGGTGGCTCTTCGGCCTCGACCTGAAGCAACTTCATGGGATATGCGTCCCCTCCGGGCTTTCGAGGGATCGTTGGTGGCGCCGACCGCCACTCTTAGCGTCCGTCAAAAGCGCGAGTCATTTCATCGAGGTCCTCAATAATTTCAAGTGGTAAAGGTGGCGCAGGCGAATTTTTTTGCCGCCCGTTGCTAGGGTGCACGGCCTGCCCCGCCCTGCCGTCATCGGGGCGGCGAGAGGACGAAAGACATGAGAGGCTGGTTGGCAGCTGTGACCTTCAGCTGCTGCTCCCTTGTCGCCGGAGAGGCCCTGACCGAAAATCAGGGCCCCGACTACATCAAGCTCAAGGCGCTGTTGCCGCCTGCTCCGGGCGCGCAGGCCTGCTACGCCAGGACCTATGACCCCGACCACCTGAAGCGGCACCCCAAGCAGACGGTCACCGAGATGGTCTTCTCCCTCCGCTATGTCACCCTCGGCGAGGAGGAGGCGGTCATCGTGGCGACCGAGGGCGGCGGGACCGAGAAGCGGTATTTCGACTACGACTTCACCCTGGCGGCGAAGACCAAGGAGCACGATCGGACGCTCTATGCGAGCGGCGATTGCGCGTCGGCGGAAGGGATCGGCTGCGGGGTGGAGTGCGACGGCGGCGGCATCGAGATCGAGCCAATTGCCGGCGACAAGGACTCTATCCTCATGCGGTTCAGCGAAAGCGGGTATATCCGCATGACGCTGGGTTGCGGGGACGAAGAGAATTCAGTGGAGCTCAAGCCGGGCGAAGATGACAAGGTCTTCAAGCTCGCGAAGGCGCCGGCTGCGATCTGCACCTCAATGGAAGGAGAACTGGGCAAGTGATTCGAACGATTCGCTGATCCTGCCTCTAACCGCTTCAGCTGCGGCGCTCCAGCACGGCGACGAAGAAGCCGTCGGTGCCGTGGCTCAAGGGCGTCATCTGCAAGGTCTCGGTGGAGCCGTCGGCTGAGGGGACGCCTGGCACCCCCGGCAACGCCTTCTCCCAGAGCTCCGGCCAGGGAATGAGCTTGAACTCGGCATGGCGGGCAAGAAAGGCGTCCACCTGATCGCGGTTTTCTGACGGCAGCACCGAGCAGGTGATATAGGCGAGCCGGCCCCCCGACTTGACCAGATCGGCCCCTTCGTCGAGCACGGCCCGCTGCTCGGCGAGCCGCGCCTCGAGCATCTGGGGCGAGAGCCGCCATTTGGCGTCGGGGCGCCGCCGCCACACGCCGGAGCCGGTGCAGGGCGCATCGATGAGAACGAGATCCATCTTGCCTTCGAGCTTGGCCAAAGCCTGCCGGTCTCCCGCGGCCAGCACCTGGGCGTTCCTCACCCCGGCCCGCTTCAGCCGCTCGAAGATGGGCCGCAAGCGCAGGCGGTCGACATCGTAGGCATAGAGCTGGCCGGTATTCTCCATCAGCGCGGCGAGCGCCAAGGTCTTGCCGCCCGAGCCGGCGCAGAGGTCGATGATTTGCTGGCGCGGGCTCGCGCCCGATAGGAGCGCCGCGAGTTGCGAGCCCTCGTCCTGCACCTCGTACCAGCCCTTGCCGTGACCTGGCTCGGCCTCGACATGAGGGCTGCGGCCAGGCCCCGGCGCCTGCTCGATGCGGATGCCCATTAGCGAGTAGGGCGTAGCTCGCGCCTCGAAGTGGCGGAGCGCCTTCAGCACCTTGTCGCGATCCGCCTTCAGCGTGTTCACCCTGAGATCGACGGGAGCGCGGCGGGAGAGCGCCGCCCCCTCCTCGCCCGCGCGGATGCCGAAGGCTCGGCTGAACTCAGGCTCGAGCCATTCCGGGTAGTCGCCCCTCACATAAGCGGGCGCATCGGCTGGGATCTCTCCCCTGAGCCCGGCAAGCTCGGCCTCCGACAAAGGCTCAGGCGCATGGGGGCCGGCGCCGGCAAGAGCGGCAACCTCCTCAGGGCTCAAGCGCCAGACCGTGACGATCGTGCGCAGCACGAGCGCGCGCGGACTGGCTTCGCCCATGGCGGTGGCCGCCGAGGTACGGCTGCGCAGGCAATCGAAGACGAGATTGCCGATCGCCGCCCGGTCGCCGGAGCCCGCGAAGCGGTGGGAGACCCCCCAGTCCTTCAAGGCCTCCGCCGCCGGGCGCTTACGCCCCTCGATATCGGCGAGAACCTCGATGGCCGCAGCCACCCGCGCCCCTGGCGTCATCAGGAGACGGCTTGCAGCAGGAAGCGGGCGATGACGATCACCCACATGAGCAGGAGCGCAATGGCGCCCACGCCGAACACGCCGGTGCGGCGGTCGAGCCGGTTGGAGGTCACATGGACATAGGCGTGGACGAGCCGCGATAGCACGAACATCCAGCTCAATACGAGAAGCACCACGTCGAGGGTCTGCGTCTGAAACGCCAGCAGCACCACCACATAGAACAGGACCGGCAGCTCGAGTTGATTGTGATAGGCATTGCCGATCTGGAGCACCCGCGGCGGCCAGTTGGGTTCACGCAGCCTCACCTGGTGCGCATCGACCTGGCCGAGGCGCAGCGCGCGCGCGCGGAGCGCACCCATCCAGAACAGGAGCACGAAGGTGAGCCCCACCTGCACGAGCATCGGCATCAGAATAGCCTGGATCGACATGGCCCCTCTCCGCTTGCCTCAGTTGGCGGGTCAGCGACACGCCGGCCCGTCGCTCTTATACAGGCTCGAGGGGCTTGGCAAATATGGACGGAAGTTCAATTGACGAGGGCCGGAAGCCCCCTCTAAACCTAGCCCCAAAGGACAGGTATCAGAGTTCCCCAAGGAGGTTTTCATGCGCTTTCGCGCCCCCCGCCGCATTTTTGCTCCCGCCGCCCTTGCCGGTGCGCTCGTCTTCGCCGCCCTCGCGAGCCAAGCCCAGGCGGAAGAGACGAATCCTTGCTTCACCGGCGCCGGCACCGTCAAGGAGGTGCTCGACGGCTGCGCCACCTTCATCGCCTCGGGTTCGACCGACACCGATCAGCTGGTCAGGGCCCATAGCGTCAGTGCCATGGCGTTCTCCGCCATCGGCAATCTCGATGCGGCCATTGCCGATTTGGATGCGGCCGTGAAGATCGATGCCACCAAGCCCCACAGCTATTTCATGCGGGCGGCGGCTTACGATGCCAAGAAGGAGTATGACAAGGCCCTCGCCGATCTCGATGAGGCCATTCGCCTCGATGCCAAGTTCGGCGATTACTTCCTGCTGCGCGGCATCGTTTACCAGGACAAGGGCAATCTCGACCAGGCGCTCGTCGCGTTCAACGAGAAGATCAAGCTCGATCCCGACGCGACCAGCGGTTATTCCAAGCGCGCCGATCTCTACCGGCAGCGCAAGGAGTACGACCTTTCGGTCGCCGACTACGATCAGGTGATCAAGCGCGATCCTGACAGCGCCAAGGGCTATATCGACCGCGGCTGGATCTTCGTGCTGAAGAACGACCTCGACAAGGCCGGGGCCGATTTCGACAAGGGGCTCGAGCTGCACCAGAACGATCCGTCCGCGCTGG
>Ga0209751_10003471_pt1 | contig 15275 bp, 22 predicted proteins | sample RifCSP13_1_FD_184019 | JGI IMG/M metagenome (GOLD analysis project Ga0209751, IMG submission 184019) | Soil microbial communities from Rifle, Colorado - Rifle CSP2_sed 13_1 (SPAdes) (version 2) | ecosystem: Environmental > Terrestrial > Deep subsurface > Rock core/Sediment | place: Rifle... | reverse complement strand
TGTGGAACTGGTTTAGTGTCACGATACCTCTCAGGTTTACATAATCACAGAAAAGAGGTCGAATGTCAGGAAATGTCAACCTCGGAAGCTGATGTACCGCAACGAAATAAAGTCCTTGACTTTGAAGTGCTCGTAAATACACTTGCGCCCAAGGGGGCGTGGGGGTGGAAGCCCCCACACAGCAGTACAGCAGCAGCTGTACTAGCTGCTGGATTCAGAATCAAGCCAATCTCTTGCGTTGACGAGTTTTTCGATCAGGTCATCGATCTTGTCGGTTCTCAGGCTGATGTTGGCGCCTTTCTGGTACGGTCGGTCCTTGCTGTTGAATGTGGTCTGAACCGCCAGGAAGACATATGGGGTCCCGTTAAGCAGGGCCCTGGTCACACGGATCGTGTCAGTTTTATTCTTTTGGATCTCGCCTACGATGAAGTGCCCCGTTATTTGAAGTCCTCTTCCAGACATCTTCCCCTCTCTCAATAAATCGTTCCGTTCGTGAGGTGCGGAGCTGCACTGACCTAACGACGGTCGTTCGGACCACTTGTGGCGCGGCCGGGCTTGATTCCGGCTCTGGGACTCTTCTGCCCCTGATTCTAAAGGCCCTCGCGGGCCAGTTGTCGCTTTCCGCCCTGGTCGGCCCAGGACGTAATCGGGGCCTTCTCGCGGTTGCTCGCCCTGTGCCAGACAGCTAGCATTCTGGCCCTTGGAGCCCTTTCGGGTTGGCCGACCCCTGCGCCCAGTATGCGCGAGCCAGCATGTCCTTCCATGCCGCGCGCCACGAGCCTATTTTAATCTTGCGGCCGGCTGATTTCCAGTTTATTCTCTCAGCCGGTCGATTTCCTGCCCAGGGATGGGCTCCACCTGTGATGTACCCTCTGGAGGAGCCGCCTTGGTCCAAGAAGTTGTTGCGGTCGCCGTATCCATCGAGGAGGAAGTCCATGCCGCTGTTTGAGGTCTGCATCATCGAAAAGCCCACGAAGAAGGCTGCGGAAGAGGGAGCGTTGGAGAAACTTGTGGTCGAACCCAAGCTCATCATCGCGCGGGATGCCCAGGCGGCAGGATTCGAGGCAGTGTTCGGGGCAACGATCTCGCCAGAAGCCGATCGGACGAGGTTAGAGGTCCTCGTTCGCCCTTTTGCCTAGACGCGCTGAAGACGGCGATCAATCCGATGTACGCCACGAGTTCAGCCGGGGCGACCGCCGGGGCCGGCGGAATCTCGACCTACAATTTTGGGATCGGATACGACGATCGTGAGACCGCTCGCGCGTTCTTCAAGGAATACAAAGCCCCTCGCGGGGCAACGACTTACACCGCTGCTCAACTTCGCTAGGAGACACCATGCCTAACCTGATCGAGCACGTTGAACTCGCCCAAGCCGCTGGTTTCATCACCGCGGCTCAGAAAACTGCCGAACTCGCCGATCGCGCCGCTCGGCTTGCTCAGGCTTACGAGCACTACCGATTCGTCTCTGAGGAGAAAATCAAGGAATTTCAGGCCCGGCTGAAGCAGAAGACGCTCCGGGGCATAGGCGGACCTGGCCATGGCTCCGTACCTCATCTCTACGAGACTTACGACCAGCTGAAGTTCACGGACGCCACCCAGTATCCCGAGATGCCACCCCCCGAGGCGATGCAGCAGGTCAAGCACGCAGCCGAGCGCCAAATCTTTAACACGTTCGAGGTGGCAAAGATCGAGAGCGTCATGGAGTACAAGGACCCGATCGTGTTCGGTCGGATAATTGGTTGTCCTGACAGATTTTATATATGTCAGTGGGACAATGACGTGAAGATCGACGACCTGATCGGCCAGAATGAAGGCTAGTCTCAAAGCGGTCGGTGGGCTGGCCATCGCTGTCGGTGCCTATTTTGCGGCGTGGCCGATTCGGTGGATCATGCACCTTCCTCCGGAGACGGATAAATTCTGGACCGGATGCCCGTTCTGGCTCCAGCCGGTTATTGTGGACTTATACGCAGCCGGGGCTGGGTCTGTAGTAGGGTTACTTGTCTACGGAATTTTTAAGTGGGGCGAGTGGGTCGTTGAACGAACGATGCGTCTCCCGACCGAACGAGATCGGCCACGGGAGGGCCCACCGACACAACCGGTACCAGAAAGGACTCCTGTTATGTCTCTCGCAGCGAAAATGGATACACCCCCACACGACCCACTGATCCTAAAGACCCTGCTTGCCGATCTGGAGCAAGGAGATAGCCAGCGGGCCAGGAAGTGGCTGGTGGTGCCGAACAAGAAAACGGCAAAGGAAGTCTCGCAAGCACCGAACGAATTGCTCTATCTGCAACGCCTCGCCGCGCAACAGAATTTGCCTGAGCGGTTGCTGAACTACACCTACACCTTGACCATGGACTCGCGTTATCCGTAATATCCTCTCACGCGGTGAGACGGATCGCGTGAGGCCCCGGTTGCCCGGCTCCGGGTCATCTGTCGGATGCGGCCTCCGGCGGGGTGAGAGAAAAGCCGGGGTTAGTTTCTGATTCGGCGGATGCGCTGAGATTCTATACGGCCCCAGTAATTAAGTCGGGGCGGCATCCCAGGGGCATGATGCTGCTCTGGGGGAGCCCGCCGCAGGGCGACACCTAACCCCGACGCTGCCCCGACGCTGCCTCGACGCTGCCTCGACGCTGCCTGGACGGATGACCTATCGCCACGGACGGCGAACACCCTGGAGGAGTTGTCATGCCAATGCCGCTGTTTGAGTGGTCCGATAGGCCCGTCACCAAGAAAGACCTGCTGATGGCACTGGGTACCGTAGCCTTGGGGATCTGGCTCTCCGATTCAGATGATGCCCAGGACGGGATCAAGAAGCTCCGCCAAGGTCTCGGTGGCCTGATCGCGGGGAATCAGGAGGAGCCTAAGAAGGAAATTGAGGCGCCGAAGTGAAGCGCACCGCCACCGACCCGTCCGATCGGGTCATTGCACTCCTCGTCGAGGCGTACCGGATCTATATGGGTGAACTAGAAATTGCCGTTGGACAGCACGGCACGAGTATCATCAAGCCCGCCATGGAACGATGGTTTCCCAACATCGGTTCGGTCTGCCAGCGATTCGTGGATGACATGTTCGCGAAGGGGGCCGACTGATGAAAAAGTTAGTGATCGTCGTCGGCATCATCGGCACTGGGATCTTCTTCTTGGCCAAGGGCCTCTACTCGCTGCTGTGGCGGGCAATTCTGCTCGCTAGCCTCTTGAGCCCCGCGGCAATGGGGGCTTACCTAGCCTACGCGATTAACGTGCTGGACTGGAAGATCGAGACCTTGTGGGTCATGCCCCCGCTGCTGTTGCTTTCACTTGCGGTAGGACATCGTGAGTTCTCATGGACGGAATCGCTCGTCAACAAGCGCTCCTAGGCCAGCATCTTGGTAATTCTTGCCAGATTTTTAGAGGAAGCGTACCCATGGCTACCTACGGTGGCTACTCCTCGCTCGACATGCAGCAGCGTCAGCTCTCAGCGGCCTACCAGCGTGCTGTTCATGAGGGCTGGATGCAGGCTGGCGTGGCGACGGCGTCTGTTGGCCCCTGGCCTTATGACCAGCCTTTTGTGAGAACTCCTGTCGCTCCCAACGCCACGGTCGTGACGGAGACTAAGACCATCCCTGAGCGGAAACGGACGAGTTTCCGGAGCCAGATCCTGTACTGGGTACTGATTGCGGTGCTGTCGGTGCTGTCGATCTGGCCTGCGTGGTGGCCGCACCTGCTTCCTCCCGCTCGTGCCGACAAGGGTAATCCCTCTGCTAGATCAATGTACGTCGTCCCTGAAATCGTAACTAGGAATGTGGCATGGCGTTACTTTGTGATCTCGACCACCTCCGGCGGCAAAATTCATGTCGCTGGCGACCATTTCGCCTATCGGGACGATGGGTTTCTCTATATTCTTAGTCCGTACAAGACCACATCGTTCAGGATTGATGATTCTTTGGTTACTGGTCTGCTGGAAGAGACAGAGTTAGACTGGGCGGACGCGACCGGTAGGCGAAACGGAATAGGCATACCATGAAATCATCCTTGCGCTGCCCCTCCAGACTGGCGTAGGGTGACGGTGGTGCGCGGCGGTGCCGGCGAACTATACCGAGCGCTCGTTTCAGACCGCCGCGCCCACCTTTCACTCCGGGCCGGCCCGGCAACCAAACAACGGCACGCCTCCGGCCCGGTTCCTAACCCTTGCGAGCCCGCACGACGCGGGCATGGTGAGTTAAGCCTACTCAAGCGAAAGGACTCGTAAAATGGCACGTTCTTCTCCTCGCGGTAAGTCCTCGAAGCGTATCATCCACGGCGACGCCCTCAGCGGCAACCCAGGTGCCCCAGAAATCATCAAGAGTGGTACCGGTGGTGGTGGCGGAGCCGGTGGCCCCAAGAAAATTAAGGGTCCAGGCGCCCAGGCCAAAGTCGGTGGCATGAAGAGATAGTCATGCCGGCTTCTCAGGTCATGAGTGAGTATCGAGCCGGGAGACTTCATTCCGGCTCGAAGACTGGCCCGATCGTCAGATCCAAACGCCAGGCTAAGGCTATACTCTTGAGTGAGTTGCGTGATGAGGGGCACGACATCCCCGAGAGACCTAAGCGGGGGAAGCGACCCCGGCGCCGGAAGTACGGATGAGCGAGGTTCCACGTGGAACTCCGGCATCTAAGGTACTGACACTAGAAGAGATACGTCTCGGATTGTCGGACCTAGCTGAAAACGGCGAGGGCGCGCAGCGCACCCAGGCCTACCGGATGTTAATGAGCATGTCCGGAACCGAGGCGGTCCTCCCGGCGCCAATGACAGTCTCGGACATCGTGGCTCGGCTGGTTCGGATCAACCGCGGAGCGGGGCAGAAACTATGTCGTATCGCCTACGTCAGAGCGTTCCCGAGACGAACGAGCCAGAGCACCATCCTCAAGGAAGCCTTGAATGATGGGGATGTTGAGATCGCCGGTATCGACACCACCAACCTCCCGCGGACTCTCAAGAAATTCTACCAACGCTACCCCGAGATCAAACGCCACGGATTCCCCAAGGGCTACCCGGTAGGCAAGGGTATCCCGGAGCAGCAAGCCTGGATTCGTAAAGCGAGTGTTCGCATCGAGCTGGATAAAGTAGAGGCCAGAAAGGCCGAGGCTGCTATGAGCCTAGAAAGAGCCAGGGATGGAGAGACGGAGGCTACCGAGCCCGACCGAGACAGTCGTTCGGCATAGCAACCGAAGACGACCGACACAGCCTGAGAGCGAGCACTTCTGGGACACTGACCAGGAAGTCAAACTCCTCGCCGATTTTGGGCGCAGGAATTTCTGGTCGTTTTTCATGGATGTGTTCGGTGCCGGAGCGAACCCCAAGGGCGAGCTGTGGATCGATCCTCTCGTCCACCAGCCGTTAGCCGACTGGTTCCAGCTCCACGTGGATGAGTGGTTTGCCGCCCGCGAGCACGGCCGAGGGTACCAGAAGCACCTGGCGATCCTGATCCCCCGCGGCATGGGCAAGACCACGATGTTCACCCAGGCCGGCCAGCTCTGGCTCCACGCCCGCGACCCCGAACTCAGCTCCTTCGTCGGCTCGGAGAGTAATGTCCTGTCTCAGAAGATCCTGGGCGCAATCAAGGGCACTCTGGACGGGTCCGACCCCTACAGCCTGTTCACCAAGCTCTACGGCAACTGGAGCACCGAGGCGAGAGGCTGGACGGGGCGAGCGATTACCCACAGCGCTCGCAAGAACACCAGCCGCCACGACCCCAGCCTCGGGACGTTCTCGGTCGAGACCAGCATCGTCGGCGCTCACCCGGACGTGATTTTCTACGACGATCCGATTTCCTACGAACGACTGACGACCGACCAGAACTGGCTCGCCACGGTCAACTCCCAGATCACCTCGCTGTTCCCCGTGATTCAGGCCGATGGGCTGATTGTCTGGGTGGGAACGAGATACGACGCGAACGACCACTTTGGCGTGGCGTTTAACGGCAAGGACGCCGAAGGGGTGAAGAGCCTCTCCGGCATGGAGACCGACTCGATCGACGTTCGCGACAATGGGAAGTGGCACGTCTATTTCCTCGCGGGGAGGGACAAAGCTGGCAAACCCATCTCGGACATGATCTGGAACGAAAAGAACCTCACGGACTACGAACGTCGCGATCCCTATCGCTACGCCAGCCAGATCATGAACGACCCGAGCCTCTCGGAAACCAATCCGATCACCAAGCAGCAGCTCGACGAGTGCGTCATCCCCTCGAAGGAAGTCCCCTGGGGTGCCCTGACCTACGTGATCACCACCGATACGGCGTTCTGGGACGGTAAGGCGATCGCGAGGCGGGGCCAGAAGGACGAGACCGTGATGCAGGTTTGGGGGTATCCACGGAATTTATCCGGTGACGTTTACTTCATCGAGGGGTATTCTTCCGACCGCTGGCGGGCCGAGGAATTTGCCGATCGCCTCGTTTCGACCGTCCAGCGCTACCGGTCCCAGGGGAGGAGAATCCGCGCCATCACCGACGAAGTGACGATGGCGGGCAAGAAGGGCGCCTGGGAGATGAGCCTCCGCAACTACTTCCACGACGCCAACGAACCGATGCCCACGATTATCAGCTTCCGCCGCGGCAATGAGATGAAGATCAACCGCATCGTCGCCGCCGCGAGCTTCATGGTCCATGGCCACGTCCGAGTCGTGGAGAACGCTCCGGGGTGGAAAGCGCTTAGGGACCAGCTGAACCAGATCGGCCAGATGCAGATCAAGCGCAACATGCGGGATGACTGGGTGGATTGCTACAGTGATGTCTTCCAACCCGAGCTTTACTCTCCGATGCGCCGGGGCCTCAACGTCAAGCCGCCGTGGGAGAAGGGGAGCCAACTCCTGGGCATGGATGATCTCGACACCGATCTGTTTCGCAATAAGGATTGGGACTTAGAGGTCGCGAGGCCACCGATTAAATGACTGACCAAGAACCCCAGACCCTTACACCATTGGAGCAGCAGCTGGCCTACCACCTACGCCGGCGATGGCATTGGTGTTTGACATGTGCCAACCTAACATCGCGGCCCGCCGACGAATGGTTCTGGCGTGCCCGCGAAGTTATTCGCCTCATGACGTGGGCGCGGGAGGCTCCGTGGCGCCACGACGAATGGATTGTCTCGGAGCGGACGCAGAACGGTGAGGCCGCATGGACATCTAGCGAAAGGCTCAAGCCGCTTTCGATGCCACCAGATGATTGGGAGCCTGAAGCGAAACCCCGGTAAGTAGGAGCAAGGATGCACGTCGAGGCCAAGACGGCCGTTTACACTGAGCGCAAAACATGTCGTGCCTGCTCCGCAACCGGCCTCATCGATGTCTTAAGCCTGGGTGTGCAGTTTTTAGCCAACTTCGTGCGCGTGATTGATATGAACCTCCCCCGCGCTCCGCTCGATCTGATGCGCTGTCCCCGATGTGGCCTGCTCCAGCTTAAGCACACGGTAGCCCCTGATCTCTGCTTCCGCGACTACTGGTATCGCTCCAGCATCAACCAGACGATGAGAGACGCGCTCGCCGATGTCGTGATGGACGGTTGCCGTTACGTCAAGGAAGGCGTGTGGCTCGATATTGGAGCTAACGACGGTTACTTGCTTTCCCGCGTCGGCGGGCGCTTTACTAAGGTGGCCTGCGAACCGGCCCTGAACATGCACTCGCTCCTGGAGGAGCATGCGGACAAGATCCTCGCCGATTACTTCCAGGCCGAGCCGCTGCTGGAGATGGCCGATACCTATGACTGTATCACCAGCTGTGCCTGTTTCTACGATGTGGACGATCCGGACCGGTTCGTGGGAGATATCGCGAAATGCCTGGCGCCTCAGGGGGTGTGGATCAACCAGCTGAACGACGCCCCCACGATCTTGAAGAACAACGCCTGGGATGGGATCTGCCACGAGCACCTGACCTATTGGAGCGTGACGGCGCTCAATGACCTCTACTCCCGCCATGGACTCCACATGATCAGCATCAAGTACAACGACATCAATGGGGGCAGCGTCAGGGTTGCGGCGGCGAAGGCGAGAGGAAGCGGCACCTCGCCGTTGCTGGGTGTTGCCGAGATTCACGAGGAGGAGGTGGTCGCCTTTGCAAGTCGGGCGGTTCGGTGGAAGGAACTGATGAGTGAGCTGTTGGACGTGCCCTCGATCCGCGGCCACGAACTGTGGGGCTATGGCGCCTCGACCAAGGGTGCGGTGATGCTCCAGTATGGCGGATTCGCGGATCGGGTCGTGGCCATTGCGGATCGGAACCCCGCCAAGTGGGGTACGTTCGCTGCCGGTAGCTGGTGCCCGGTGCTGGATGAGGCTACGATGCGGAAGGCGAGCCCGAAGAACTTACTGATTTTCCCGTGGGCATTCCGGAACGAGTTCGTTGCCAGGGAGGCCGAACTGAGAGCCGCAGGGACGCGGCTGTGGTTGCCGTTGCCTAATATTGAATGCGTACTCTAAGGGAGGCATCATGGCAGGAGGTCGAGTTTCCACGAAGTCGTTCGCCGTACAGTATGAGGAAGTGATCGCTCGCGTCGAGGATACGCTGGTCAAGCTGGATGTCGCCGCAGCAAGCCTCAGGAAGACCCTGCGCCAGCTGAAGCGAGCTGACGTTCCCGTCTCTGAGCCGCCCAAGACCACGCCGTGAGGGTTCTGATCCGCTACCGGAACGACAAGGACAGGACGTTCGCGATCGGTGATGTTGCCTTGCTCGATCCCCCAGATGAAGGCACCTCATTCTATACGATCGAGTTCGAGAGCGGTCTTGTCACCTACATCGAGAGCGCGGTTGTTGGCGAGATCGGTACCGCGAACGACGAGGACAAGCCCGCGTGATCGAGAAGCGTTTACACGAAGAAAGGTAAGCTGAAGTGGCAACAGTATTTAGCATGCCAGGGAAAAAAGGAGATGCCATCCTCCAGTGGCCCGTGGCCCGCCAGTGGAGCAGGCAGACGGGCAAGAAGTTTGTGCTGTGGCTCGATGAGACCGAGCTGAAGCCACTGGAACGGCTGTTCGCCTCGCAGGACTGTGTGGACCACGTCGAGTTCAAGCCGGGCATCACCAGCTACCACTGTGGCGGCCAGCCTTGGCATTTCGACCTGAGGACGGAAGATACGTTGGACCACATCGTCTACCACTTGGGGTTCCGACAATTCCCCGAGCGGCAGATCACGCTCCAGACGGCGCTCGACGTGCCGGTCCACATCGACACCAAGGAACTCTCTCAGCCCAGTATCCTGATCCCCGACCCGCTCGTCGCGAACCGAGTCGTGATCCACGCCACATTCGCTACGCACCAATCGGGCACCCCAAAGATGTGGCGCTTCCTCCGCGACATCAAGGCCGACTTGGAGGAGATGTATGACGAGATCGTCTTCATTGGCAGGGCGGAGGAGCGCTCGCGGGCCAAGGAACTTTACCCGGGAGGGACCTGTGGCCCAGAGTGTGTCTGGGGCGACTTCGAGGACGGTGGAGATTTCTACGAGCTGGCTCGACTTATCGCAGGCAGTCGCCTTGTTATCGGCCCTGGATCGTGCGGGGTTGCACTTGCGGGGGTCATTGGAGTTCCGGCTATTAGGGTCCATGACCCGATTGGGGAAGCGCCTAGGGTCATCTGGTCTGGCCTGGGGCCATGGCAATGGAATGAAGAAGAAAAAGCGCTGAGAGCGATGTGGCCAGAGATTCGCGATCAAATAAAAATGAAGGATCTAGCGGCAACTTCATGAAGCTTTGCCCAAAGTGTGGATGTGAAAAAGATACGGCGCTATTCTATAAATCTCGTGGCAGACCGGCATCATGGTGCAAGAGTTGTCATAACGCTGCTACGGCTGCGTGGTGTCTGGCCCACCCCGAACGCGTTCGTGAACGTGCTAGAAATGGAATGGCCAAGATCCGTTTCCTGAGCCCCGAGCGATTGCGCGCCAATAATCGGCGCTGGTGGAGATCTGCCGGAGAGACACGTCCAGCCGAACAGCTTATTGCGAAGCGTGCTATCAGGGCCGCGGTGGTTCGTGGCGACATCATTCGACCCGATCGCTGTTCTCAGTGTGGGGTCGAGTGCAAGCCCGACGCTCACCACCCGGACTACTCCAAGCCGTTGGCGGTCATCTGGCTCTGTAAGCCATGCCATGGCGTGACGTGGCGGATTGAGAATCTGACGGATGGCTAGCGCCGGCCAGGACCAGTGGATCGCGCACCAATTCCCCGCAGGCTACAAGGGTTGGGGATTCGACATCGGTGCTGCCGATGGGATCATGCTCAGCAATACTCTGGGGCTGGAGGTATTGGGGTGGGAGATCTTATGTGTTGAGGCGATGCACGCCTGTTCTCCGATGCTCCGGGCGGCCCGCAAGAACTTCATGATCTGCGCCGTTGATGCTCACGCCCATGAGTGGGGGGAGTTCCACTTCAATCTCGAAAACCCTTCGGCCTTTTCATCGATCAGGCCGGATGCTGCTCGGGTCCAGGCCACTCGCGAGGTCCGGGTTCCGGTGCTGACCCTGAACCAGATCCTGTGTATTTCTGGATTCCCAAGGCTGGATCTGGTGTCGATCGACATCGAGGGGACGGAACTCGACGCCTTGATGGGTCTGGACATCGCCCGCTGGCATCCACGGGTGATCGTGGCCGAGTGCTGGCCGGATTCGGACGCGGCCGAGAAGATGCAGGATTACCTGGGGCCCTTCGGCTACCGGGACATGATCACCATGGATCAGGATCACGGGTTCCTCTATGTCGGAGACCATTGGCGAGCTGATCGACAAGCTGTGCATCACGGAATTGAAGCTGTGGCACGTCCAGGAGCAGGTCTACCGCTACCAGCGGATGAGCCTGGAGGAGTACGCCCTCGTGTCCGCCGCCGAGACAAAAAGGACCTGGGATCGGCTCGCGCAACTTAATCTTGACCGCAGCCGCCTGATCACCGAGACTGACGTAGCGATCAACGAAGCCATCCGAACCGGACAGGCTCGTGTCGATCCACGGGTTAAGCTCACGGAGTGAGCCTCAAGCCCATCCGTTCCAAGGAGGGAACGACATGCCGATGCCAACCAGAATCGCGACTGCGAGTGTTGTCGCCACCACATCGCCCTTTACGCGGGTGATCACTTCGGCGAGCAACCTCCAGGCGGGTAACACCCTGTCGAACCAGCCCGCGCTCTACGGCGTCTACTGGCAGATGATCTGTACGGCCGGTGGCTCTGCGGCCGGAACGACCTATCCCCCGCTCTTCACTTGGTACGACGCCTCGATCTCCGCGGGCGTCACCGCGACGGCCTCCCCATGGAGCACCCTGTTCGGGGGACTCGCGACCGCCAACATCCTGGGTACCGGCGTCACCTCGATGGGTGTTTCAGGCGTGGTGAGTGGTCGTCTGGCGGGAGTCGAGTACTTTCAGTGCGGTTCCGGGGCGAGCGGTGCTTCGGCCTATATCCAGTACGCGATCACCGGCAACGTGGGGGGCGGATCGCATCGGCTGGACCTCCAGCTGTTCCAAGTCGATCTCTGGGGCGTCTAACGAACTAGCCAAGGACGGCACGTGCCTGCGGGCAAGTCGAACACGGGAGCCACTCGCACCCGCTCGTACCCATCAGACGAGCGGGTCGTCGAGTTGGTGGACACCCGCCGCCAGCACTCGCTCCGCTACAATCACAAGTTCTATAGCCGCATCCCTAGCTGGTACAGCACTTACCGGATGGTGTGGCAGGGCCGACTCTCCCAATTCCGCAACAACATCCAGCTGCCGTTCATCTTCTCGATGATCCAGTCGGATGTGGCCCGCAAGGTCCAGACCTCGCTCGGGGCCTGGCCGATCGTCAGCTTCGCCGGCTATTCCCCCGAAGACGCCGCCCGCGCCCGCAAGAACGAGATCCTGATCTCGGCCCAGATGAAGGACGCCGACTCGCTCCTTAAAGGCGTGGACTTCTTCCTCGAAGCTGACCTATATGGTGTCGCCATCGCACGTTACGGCTGGAAGAACATCACTCGGAAGAACAAAGTCCGCACCCGCGAGCAGGTCGCCCCCGGCTTCGAGATCCCCGTCGTCAGGGAATACGATGCCGAGCACTTTAACGGCCCCGATTGGGAATGCGTTGACCCGCTGGACTTCTGGCCCCAGCCCGGGAAGAAGAGCATCAAGGAGATGTCCTGGTGTATTCATCGGTACTGGAAGGACTTAGACGACATCAAGGAAGACGCTCAAGAGGATTACCCCTACTTCGATAGATCCAAGATCGGCCTCTTGGAACAGCAAGCCCCTGGAGCCATGGCAGCGGATGAGTATCGTGGCCGGCAGATGCTGTTCAGGAACCCGATGGATTACGAGGCCCGTGAGGCGGAGCGGTTCGCTAAGCCCGTGGAAATATGGGAGATGCACGGGCTGGTCCCGGACGAGTTCGCGACCAGTGGGATCAGAGCCCGCTGCATTGCGGTGGCTAATGGCAGAGTGGTGCTGAAGAACCGCGAGGAGCCATTCTGGGATGCCCAGAAGCCGTTTCTCTCGTACAGTCCTATGCCCGATCCCCACAGCTTCTTTGCTCCGGGGAAGGTCGAGGTCGCCGAGAAGATGCAGCAGGCGGCGAACCGGATCGCTAACCAGAAGCTCGATGCTCTGGATCTGCTGATTGACCCGCAGTATGTCGTCAGCGATACGGCTAACTTGAACAGCCAGAACATGTTCAGCCGCGCGGGCAAGATCATCCTCGTCAGTGGCCCCGCAGACGACTCCAACATCCGCCCGCTCCAGCACAACATGCAAGGGCTCGCAGGAGCCTATCAAGAAATTGGGCAGCTGTGGCAGTTCATGCAGCTGGGGGCCGGAATCAACGACATCGTGATGGGCCTGACCCAGAACGATCGCGAGACCGCTCGTGGGTTCATGGGGCGCCAGGAGAACGTCCTCACGAGACTCATGCTGGAGGCCCGCATAGCCGAGGAAGGCTTCATCGAACCCCTCGCTAATGCGTTCCGGAACCTCGACCGACAATTCCTGACCATGCCCTACGAGCAGAAGATTCTCGGGAGCATCGCCACGATCAACCCGATCACCGGGTTGCCCTATCCTCAAGAGAACGTCGAGATCGACTTCGACGACATGGTCCCAGACTACCGAGCGAGAGCAGTCGGTGCGAGCCAGATGATCGGTAAGTCCATCCGGCAGCAGAACTTAGTGAGCCTGCTCCAGATGATGAGCGCCAACCCCGTCTTGGTCAAGATGGTCAACTGGAGCGCCTTTGCGCGGCAGATGTTCGAGCTGTTCGACTTCAAGAACGTCGAGGAGCTGCTCGTCTCCCAGGTCCCGATGATCAACCAGCTCGCCCAGGATAGTGGCCAGAACCCTATGGCAGTGGCGGGGACGGCCGCACAGGGCTTAGAGCAGCTGAACCCAGAGGTACTGGCTGCGCTCATGAACAACCAGCCTACGGGGCAGATGGGTGGCCTGACGGGCCAGCCCCAGGGGGCCTGATGCTCGATTCTGACCAGGTAGACAAGATCCGGATGATGTTCTCGACGGCGGGCTGGAACGAAGTCGTTAAGCCTGCGATCGAGAACCGCTTTCGGCAACGGATGAAGAGCCTGATCCTCCACCCCTCCGAACGAGCGAACGATGATCGGGATGATTCGGTGATCCGTGGCGAGCTTAAGACGTTGGAATGGCTGCTGATGAGTTTCCCAAACGAACTGATTGCAGCCGAGAACAACCGGCGCCTCGACGAACTCGATCGCGCCAGCCAGATGAACGGTGCCGAAGAACTCGGTGTCGGCCCTCCGGCGAACCCGTGAGGAAGGACCCTCCATGACCCGCAGGACCTATCAGCTCGATCAAGAGCCTCAGGGCAGCGCGGCGAACCCGCCCGCCCCGACTCCACCGATCCAGAACCAGCCTCCAGGCGACTTGGCTGGCTACCCCTCGATTGATGCACTGGTCCAGGGCTACCGAAACTCCAGCCAGGAAGCCCAGCGCCTGACTCAGCGAGTGCAGCAGATGGAGCAGGCGATCGGCCAGCTCCAGCAACCGCAGGCCCGCAGCACCCGGCCGGAGGATAGACTCTCCGATCTGGGAATCCCGGTGGATGCGCTGGACGAGGTGATCAACGAGCGGATGCAGCGAGCGTTTGCCCCGATTGCACGAGGGATCGGCGCCCGCACTCAGGTCATGGCTCAGTACCCCGACTTTGTGAAGTTCGAGAACGATGTGAACCAGTATATCCAGAGCGACCCGGCTCTTCAGCAGACCTACGGCAACATGTTCAACGCCGATCCGGTCGGTGCGTTCGAGTATGCGTTCCTGAAATTCGGCGAGAGCAGGCGCCGGGCAGGAGCGCAAGGCAACGGCCAGGGGGATGCGAAGGAGAAGGCGAACGCTCAGATTCCCACGGGCAGAAGCAATGAAACGCGCGCTCGGCAGGACGCCGGCGGCGAGGACCTGACGGCCAAGGCCTGGGAGCACTTCCGGAAGACGGGAGATCCTAAGCCATTCGCGAAGGCGAGGCTCAGGCAGGCGATTCCGGATAGCTTCTACGAGAAGTAGCCGGAAAGTTCCAAGGAGGGAACGACAGTGCCATCGACTTATCCACTTCCCGGGAACTTGGTGTCTACCTATGACATCGGGTTCTTCCCATCGGACACGGCGATCCATCACGAGGATTTCACCGATGTCCTGACCATTCTGGATAGTTTCCAGACGCCGGGGTTCTCCAGCTTCCCCAAGATCCGCTGCAAGGATGTGGTCCACAGCTGGCCGGTGGACACGCTGGCAACTCCGAGCACCGCAGGGGCCCCGGATGGTGTCGATTTCTCGGGGGATGTGCTCACCATGCCGGTTCGACTCTTCAACGGTACCCAGATTTTCCGGCGTGACGTGGTGGTGTCGGATCGCGAACGAGCATCGAACCCCGCCGGCATCAAGGACATGTACGAGCATCAGATCATGAAGGAGTTCAAGGTCCTGGCTCGGAACGCCGAGTACGTGCTGTGGAAGAGCACGGCGGTGGTTTCGGGTGCGGCCAGCTCGATCGTATCGGGGTCTGAGTCGCCCTCGGCGAGCAACGCGCCGATCATGGCAGGCTTCCGCGGATTCGCGATCAGCACGGCGGCACGGTAACCGTCATCACGATGGGGCCGCCGAAGGCAGGATTGAAGTCCCACGTCTTCCTGAGGGTCTGGCTGCCCACGCCCCGGGCCCTCATGTCCTCCGAGATGTTGTCCGACGTCATGCTCTCGTTGGCGAAGTACGTCGAGAAGCTGCCACTGAACCTGTTCCCGCCGGACTTCGGGATCATGTTCGTGACCAAGCCCCCCGCCTGCTGGTCA
>Ga0209751_10003462_pt1 | contig 15295 bp, 10 predicted proteins | sample RifCSP13_1_FD_184019 | JGI IMG/M metagenome (GOLD analysis project Ga0209751, IMG submission 184019) | Soil microbial communities from Rifle, Colorado - Rifle CSP2_sed 13_1 (SPAdes) (version 2) | ecosystem: Environmental > Terrestrial > Deep subsurface > Rock core/Sediment | place: Rifle... | reverse complement strand
CGCGATGAAGCCCGCGGCGCCCTCGAAGTCCTCCGCGTCGAGGACGGCCTTCGCCTCGCTCAGCTTCTTCAGCGGGACCGCCATGTCTGCCCCGAGCCGTTTCGCGGCGTCCGCGATCTCCCGCGCGTCCGTCAGGCGTTCGTCCACCTCCGCCTGGACCGCAATCCGCGCCGCGTCTAGGGCCTTCTGGAACGCGTCGCGCGCGGGATCCGGCTGGCCGGCCTCCACGGCGGACTTCGCGGCCTCCAGGTGCCGGTCCGCCGTGCTCGTGTCGACGCCCACCGCCGCGGCCACGTCCCGCAGCCGCTGCGCCCGCTTGCCGACCTCTAGGGCGTCCTCGAACTCTTCCCGGACGTGGTTGAACTCCTCGCCCGTCTTGATCGCCATGTCGAGGGCGCGCACATAGTCCCCGTCGTCCAGGGCGCGCTTCGCCTCCGCGAGCATCTTCTGCAGGTCCGGGATCGGCGCCGAGAACCCGCCGAGCTTCCTCTCCGCGGTCGCAATCGCCTTCGCGGCCATGTCCTGCTGGAGGCCGACTTTCTCCGCCTCCCCCTCCGCCTGCATCGCGAGCGCGAGCGCTTGGCGGTACTTCTTCTCCTTCAGGAATTCCCGCGCCCGGGCGAGGAGCTTCTCCGCGGAGCGGGTATCGACCTTCTCCCGCTTCGCCTTTTGGATCGCCTCCTCGAACCGGTCGATCATCCCCTCGATCCCCTCCTGGCGGTTCTGCTCGAGCTGAGCGACCGCCTGCGACGAGAGGGAGAGCGCCTCGTCGAACCGGTTCTCGCCCGCCGCTTTCTGCGCCCTCTGGATCGTGGACTGCGCGGCGCGCGTGTCGACGTTCATCGCCTCGAGTTCCGTGAGGAGGTCCTGCGCGCGGGAGATCGCCACGACCGACTCCTCGCTCTTCTTCTTGATCCCCTCGATCTCCGTGCGGATCCCCTGCGCGAGCTGGAGGGCCGTCGCGAGGTCGCCGCCGTTGAGCGACTCCCGTGCCCGGATCAGCTTCTCCTCCTGCGCGAGGAGGTTCATGTTCTCCAGGGAGTCGACGAGGGTCTCGCACGCGCTGATCATGCTCTGCACCCGCTCTCCGATCAGGTCGCGGACCTCGCGCTCCCCACGCTCGGAGTACTCGAGGGCCTTCTCGTACTCCTTGCTCTTCATCGCGTCCTTCGCGTCGTCCAAGATCTCGCGGAGGTGGGGCGCATCGACGCCCGCCTTCGTGATGAGGTCGAGCAGCTCCCGCGCCGCGATGATCTTCTGCGCGGACGTGTACAGGATCATCAGCTTCTCCGTCTCCGCCTTCGCGCGGTGGGCGAGTTCGAGGGCGCGCTCGTGGTCGAACCGCTCGTGGGCGCGCTTCCCCTCAAGGAGCATGTCGAGGACCTTGCTCACGTCGACGCCGCGCTTCTTCGCCTCCGCGACGAGGGCGGCTGCACTCGAGATCGCGTTGTACACTTCCTTGTGGAGGCCGACGGTGCGGTTCGCCTGCACGTTGCAGTCCCGGAGGAGGTTCAGGGACTCGACGTAGTCCTCGACCCCGATCGCCATCTTCGCCCGCTTCAGGAGCTCGCGCATCTCCGTGATGTCGACGTTCAGGTTCTTCGCCTCGACGACTTTCGCCTTCACGAGGTTGAACACGTTGTCGACAACGACGCTGAGCTCGCGGACGATGCGTTCCTTGAGCCCGATCACCTCCGCGTACCGGCCGCGGTCGATATCCGCGTTCGCTTCCTTCAGACCGGCCTCCAAGTTGGTGACGTCGCAGCCGAGTTCGATCCCGATCTGGATCGCGCCCCGCAGCAGGTCGTGGAACTGGAGGGCCTTGTCCTTCGTCTTCCCCTCCGCGAGCCGCATCGCCTCCTCGAGGTACCCGTAGGCGGTCTCGAAGTCCCGCGCGCTAAGGGCGGACTCCGCTCGCTCCAAGAGCGTCCGGACCGAGGATGCGTCCTCCCCGAGGTACTGCATGCTGCTGTGGAGGCCCGTGATCGACTCGTTCAGCGCCTTCTGCACGGACCGCTCCGTCAGCTCCCGGCTCCGCGTGGCGAGCTCCATCGCCTTTGCGTGATTCTTCCCGCGGGCGGCCGTGACGGCCTCCTCGAGCGCCCGGCTTGCCTCCTCGAGGTTCGCGCCCATCTTCTCGCCCGATGTGAGCATGAACTCCGCCTTCTCGATGACCTCCATCGCCCGCTCGGACTGCGCGCGCTCGAGCTCGTCACGGCTTCGGCGGAGCTGGTCCACGGCCGCGCGGAAGTCCCGGCTCGCGAGCATCGTCCGCGCCCGCTCGAGGTACCGCTTCGCCGGGGTCGTGTCGACGCCGAGGACCTCGGCCTCCGCGAAGGAGCGCATCATCGCGCGGATCTCCCCCTCCACGTTCTGGTACTCCCGCACGATCTGGTCGACCGTCTCGTCCGCCTTCCGAGAGGCGGCGATCGCCTCCTGAAACTGGCCGGCTTGGAGCGCGGACCGCGCCTTGTTCAGGTGCTCGATCGCGGGCGTGATGTCCGCGCCGATGCTCTTGGCGGTGACGAACTTCTCTCGCGACGCCCCGATCGTCAAGAGCACCTTGTCGAACTGCGCCTTCTGGAGGAGCTGGTACCCCTGGCGGGCGACGTCCGTGGCCTGCGCGAGGTTGTCGTCCTTGAGGAGCCTCTCGAACTGACGGAACAGGTTCCGCGCGGCGCTGACGTCCGCGCCGATCGCCTCCGCGTCGCCGAGCATCTTCGCGAACTCGGACGTGCGGGACTCGAGCCCCTTTCCGAGGGCCTTCTCGCCCTCCTGGCGGGCCTGCCGGAGGGAGTTGAACCCCTTGTCGTACTCGCCCCTCGCGACGTCCGCCTTCGCCCGCTCGATCAACCGGGAGATGTTCGTCGCGTCGCCGCCAAACTCCTGGACGGTCCGCAGGGCGGTCTGTGCATCCCCCATCGCGCGGTCGACCTCCTCGCGGAGCTCGCCGGTGACGGCCTCGAGGCACTCCTTCGTGAACGCGATCGCCTGCTCGAAGTCGTTCGACTCGACCGCGGACCGGGCCCGGGAGAGGAGGTCTTCGGCCGCCCCGGTGTCCTTCCCGATGTTCTTCGCGGTCAGGATCAGGGACTGGGCCGTGGAGAACGACGACGAGAGGTGCTCGTGGATGACCTTCTCGCTCTTCTTCCACGCCTTCTTCGAGAGGTCGATCGCCTCCTCGAACGCCTCTCTCGCGAACGAGGCCTCCGCCTGCTCGAGCGCTTGGAGACCGTCCCGGTCGTCGACCCCCATCCCCTTCGCGACGCCGAGGAGGGAGCGTGTGCTGTCCAGGAAGTGCCGCGCGCGCTCCCCGTACGCCCGCTTCCCTCGCTCCTTCGCCTCGGCCGCCTTCTCGAGGGCGGACTTGTAGTCCTTGTTCGAAAAGAGGGAGTTCGCCTCCGCGAGGGCGGTCTCCGCCTCCGTGACGTTCGCGTCGAACCGCTTCGCCCCGTCGATCAGGGCCTTCGCCGCCGCGAGTTCCGACTCCGCGGATTGGCGGGTCTTCGCGGCCTCCTTGACCTTCTCTTCGAGCTGCTTGCGCAGTGCGATGTCCCGAAGGAAGCCACTGCCCATGTTCCCGGCTCCGCTAGTCCAGCATCTCCGCTCGCGCGATGGAGGGGTGCTGCGCGCACGATGAAGTTCCGGCTACTTAAACGTGCCTTCACGATTCGCCGGAAGCCGGAGCGGACGCGGAATCGGAAGCGGCCGGGGACTCCGCCGGGGACACGCCGGCCCGCGCCGCAAGGAGGCGCTTGAGCCCTTCCCGGTCGGAGACGGGGAGGCCGAAGAACTCCGCGAAGCCGGGGCTCGTCCGCAGTTCGAGGGTCTGACCCACGGGGTTGGCGGTGATCAGGCTCCGCTCCAAGAGCGCACGGACGTGATCGTACCCCTTGCTGCCGACCATCCGGACGACTTCGCTCTGTCGGACCGGCTGGTGGTACGCGATCAGGGCGGCCGTCTTCAGGAGGTCCATCGGGATCTCCGGCGGCGCGAACGTCTGCGCCTTCTCCACGTACTCGGCGCGGATCTGCATCGTCCACTTGTCCCCGATCCGGGCGACCTCGATCGCGCTCCCCCGATCGTCGTACGCCGCGGCGAGCGCCGCCAGGGCCGCGCGCACGGTGTCCAGGGGCAGGCCCGTCGTCTGGGCGATCTCCTCCGAGAGGAGGGCCTTCCCCGCGGAGAACACCGCCGCCTCAACGACGCCCTGCTCGCTCATGCCGCGACCTCCGGCGACGGGGCGGGGACCGGGGCCGGCACCGCCTCCAGGGCCTCGTCCGCGGACAACCGCTTCACGAGGATGTCCCCGTACGGGAAGTCCTCCTGGGTGAGGGCGACCTTCTCCATCTTCGCGAGGAACAGGACCGCGACGAAGACGGTCACGCGGTCCCACGGGTCGTGGTTCGCGAGGCTCTCGAGCGGGACGGGCACCCCGTTGAACGGCAGGAGCCGCGACCACGTGAGGGCGAGGTCCTCGTTCAGGTCCTCCCCGTGGACCTTGTTCCCGAAGTCCTTCGGCGCCGTCGCGCGCGCCTTCTCCCGCAGCGCCGTCAACTCGAGCTGGCGGGCCGCTTCCACGCGCGCCTCGTCGAGCGCCTGCATGAGCTCCATGAGGGTCACCGCCCGGCGGCCCTCCCGCCGGATCGCCTCCTGCAGCGGCACGCGGCCGAGCAGGACGGATTGCGTGTAGTCGGACGGTCCCGCGCCGTCGTACGCGTCCATGCCGACGTCCCAGTCGGAGAAGAACGCCTCCTCCTTCGGGGGCTCCGCCCGCGCGACGAGCGCGTCGCTCTGGAGCTTCAGGATCGACCACGCCATCGCGACGAGCTTCCCGGCAGTCACGAAGTTCACGACTCCGTCGTCCCGCACCTTCTCGAGGTACAGCTTCGTGAACGCCGCGAGGTCGATCTCCCACGGGTTGAACTGCTGCTCGAGGACGAGCTCGAACGCGGCCGCGATCGCCTTCTCCATGGGGTCCCGGACGGCGAGGAAGTGGCCCTGCTCGATCTCCTGGACCATCCCCAGGTACCGCGTGATGCGGTCCCCGGACTCGTGGTCCGCGGTCAGCGCCTTGTGGAACATCAGGTGGTTCCACACGTCCTCATAGTTCGTCACGCGGGCACCTCCTCCGTCGGCTTCTCGTCGTGCACGTCCGCCAGGTTCACCTTCATGACGACCTCGCTGATCCCGTCCGAGCGCATCGTCACGCCGATGATGTGGTCCGCCTCCTTGAGCGTGACCTTCCGGAGGCTGATCTGCACGAACTGTGCGGTGTGGGAGTTCCGGCCGACCATCCGCGCGACCTTCTCCGCGTTCACGGCGTCGAGGTTCTGGTCGACCTCGTCAAGCATGTAGAACGGGGACGGGTCGTACTGCTGGATCGCGAAGATGAACGCCATGCTGACGAGGGACTTCTCGCCGCCGGAGAGCGCTTCGAGGCGGAGGACCTTCTTGTGCGGAGGCTTCGCCTTCATGATCAGCCCTCCCGCGAGCGGGTCCGCCTCGTTCTCCAGGGCGAGTTCGGCCTCGCCGCCCTCGCTCAGGTCCGCGTACACCTGCTTGAAGTTCTCGTTGATCGCTGCGAACACCTTGAGGAGCCCCTCCTTCTTCTTCCCGTTCAGCTCCCCGACGAGGTTCACGAGGTCCGTCCGCTGCACCTCGAGCTGGCGGAACTCCTGGCTGAGCTCGTCGTGCCGCTTCTGCTGCTCGTCGTAGTCCTCGAGCGCCCGCAGGTTCACGTTCCCGAGGGCGTCGACCTGCGCCTCCGCCTCCGCGATCGTTCGCTTCAGGGTCTCCAGGCTCGGGATTTCGCCCGGGACCTCGACCTGGAGCTGGGCAATCTCCGCCTCGGCTTGGCGGAGCTTGTTCTCCTGGTCCTGGAGGGCCACCTGGAGGCTGAGGAACATCGACTCCTTCGCCTCCATCCGCTGCGCGACCTTGTCGATCGCGGCCTCGACATCCGTCTTCTCCCGGTACGCCGCATCCCGCGCGTCCTGGAGCTCCTTCACCTCACGGCCCATGTTCTCCGCCATCTTCTCCAGACCGCGGAGTTCCTTCGCGACCTCGTCGAGCCGGGCCGTGAACGCGGTCACCTGCGTCTCCGCCTCCTCGGCCGCCTGGCGGTTCGCCGCCAACCGCGCGTCGACCTCTTCGAGCCGGAGCCCGAGGACCTTCCGCTGGGTGTCGGACGTCTCCATCTTCGAAGTGAGCGCGAGCGCTTCCTCCTGGAGCTTGGCCTTCTCCGCCGCCAGCTCCTTCATCCGCGCCGCGACCTGCTGGGGCGTCGCGTCAAGGACCTGCTTCTTCCTCGCCTCCCGCTGCCCCTTGAGGTCCTCGAGCTGCTTCCCGAGGCGTTCGAGGTCCTCGGAGGCCCGTGCGGCCGTCTTCCGGAGGTCGGCCAGCCGACCCGCCTTCTCCTTGAGATCGTCATCCGCCGCCTTCACCCTTGTGGCGAAGTCCTTCCGCTTGGCCTCGAGGGCGTCGAGCATCACCTCGACGGTGCTCGTGGCGGCGCCGACTTCCTTGAGTCCCGCCTCGAGCTTCGCGAGCTCCGCGCGGAGGCCCGCGAGGCGGGTCCGCGCCTTGTCCGCCTGCTCCGTCGCCTTCCGCAGGTCCGCGGCGACCCGGTCCAGATCGCCCCGGGAAGCGGCGCCAAACGTGGGGCGCGCCTTGTCGAGCTCCCCGCCGATCATCGCGCCGGAGGCCTCGATCAGCTCCCCGCCGAGCGTCACGATCCGGACACCGCCCATGATCGCCCGGGCATGGTCGAGGGTGCTCACGACGAGGGTGTCCCCGAACACGTAGTAGAACGCGTCCCGGTACTTCTCGTCGAATTTGATCAGGTCGATCGCGAACCCGAGGGTCTCCTTCGCGAGCATCACCGCCTTCCCCCGTGGCCGGCTCGAGAGCATCTTGTTCAGAGGGAGGAACGTCGCCCGGCCCGCGTGGGCCCTCTTCAGGAAGTCGATCCCCTCCGCCGCGGTCGCGTCGGAGTCGACGACGACCGCCTGCATGCGGTTCCCCGCCGCGACCTCGATCGCCGTCCCGAACTTCCCCTCGACCTTCGCGAGCTCCGCGACGGTCCCGTGGACCCCCTTCACCTGCCCCCGGTCCCGCGCCTCGAGGATCGCCGCGACCGCGCGGGAATACCCCTTCGCGAGCGCGTCCGCGACCTGCGTCTCCGCCTTCAACCGTTCGTATTCTCGGGTGAGACCGAGGATCGCCTGCTCGAGCTCCCCCGTCTCCTTCGTGAGCTCCGCTTCCTCCTTGCGCTTCGCGTAGAACTCCTCCTGGAGCTTCCGCGCGGACTTCGTGGAATCCTTCGACCCGCCCTTCGCCTCGCTGATCTGGAAGTCCGTGTCCTCGAGCTCGAGTTGGTACGTCTTCCGGGACTCCGTGACCTGCGCGACCTCCTCCTCGAGGCGCGCGATTCCGTCCCGGTGACGGTCGTTCTCGAGGGTGAGCGCGTGGACCTTCTCCTCGAGCCCGTCGATCTCCTTCGTGAGCGCGAGGATCTCCTTCTGGAGTCCGTTCACTTTCGCGTCGGACTTCGAGGCGGCCGCGTCAACGTCCGCCAGATCCGTGTCCGTATCCTTCAGCCGCTTCTTGACCTCGAAGAGGCGCTTGGCAGTCGCGTCGCGCTCCCGGTCAAGGTCGTCGATCTCCTTCCGCTGGCGGACCCGTTCCTTCGTGACCTCGCCCGCCTCCGCCTTCAGCTGCTTCCCGGTCTCTCGCGCGCCCTCGAGCTGGTGCTCCGTCGTCGCCCGCTCGACCCGCAGCGCGTTCAGCCGGTCTTGGACCTGCTTTGCCTCGTCCCCGCCCCGCTCGGCGACCTTCGCCTCAAGCTCCTGGAGCCTCGCGACCGCCGCCGCGAGCTCCTCCTGCAGCTTCGCCTTCTGCTCCTCGAACTTTCGGCGCTCCGCCTCGTGCTTCTCGAGCTGCTCCTTCGTGCTCGCGACCGCCTGCTCCGCGAGATCGCGGTTCTTATGGGCCATCTGGGCCTTCGCGAGGTCCAGCTTCCCCTTCAGCTCGCGGTACCTCAGCGCGTGCCCGCGGTCCGCCTCGAGCTGCTTGATCTGCTTCTCGATCTCCGCGAGGATGATCCGGATCCGCTCCAGGTTCTCCTCCGCCGCCTTCCGCTTCCCCTCGGCGGCCCCGATGTCCTCGTCGAACTTCGTGATCCCGGCGATGTCGTCCAAGACCCGCCGGCGGTCCATGTTGCTCATCTGGACGATCTTCTGGATGTCCCCCTGCTGGACGAGGTTGTATCCCTCCGCGCTGATCCGCGCGTGGGCGAGGAGCTGGTCGAACTCCTGGAGCTGGGACGACCGGTCGTTCACGTAGAAGTATGAATTGTACCCGCCCTCCACACTCTTGCTGAGCACGACGCGCCGCGTGAGCTTCACGTCGTCGGACTCGATCGGGATTACGCGGTCTCGGTTGTCGAACAGGAGGGACACCTCCGTGTACGAGGCGCCCTTCTTCTCCTTCCCGCCGTTCCAGATCAGGTCGGACAGCTTGCCCGCGCGGATCGCCTTCGCGCTCCGGGGGCCGAGGACGAAGAGGATCGCGTCCGCGATGTTCGAGTTGTGGGCGACGAGGCCCTCCGCGACGAAGTTGTGCGTGCGCAGGACGGACAGGTCGTACACCCACCGGTCCGGCGGGGTGACCCACTCGATCGACTCAATCTCGTCCCAGAGGACGCCGGGAATCCACTCCTCGTGGGCCTCGCGGACGACCGCCAGGGTCTCTTCCCCGCCGACGTCCCGGTCCTCGAACCGCTCCAGGAGGATCGCGGGCGGGGGCATGTAGCCGGCGACCTTCTGGCCCACCGCCAGTTCGTCCGCGCGCGGGCACACGATCCGGCCCTCGTGGACGGAGAAGAGGGGATGGTACGGGGTCGCGAGGATCTGTCGCCCGGTGCGGGTCCGGAGGTGGAGGAGGTGGTCCGGCGCCTCCCGCTTCACGAACGCGATGACCGGGGCCCGCTCGAACTCCTGCGTCCGCGGGTTCAGGCTGAGGACCTCGACGTCGTCCGGGTTCTCGTACGCCGCGACGCCGTCGTCGAACGCGTCCACGATGTCGCTGTGGCGGAGGGCGTGCTCGACAAGCCCCTCGATCGTCCGCTCCTCCCCGTCCGGGAGCCAGACGCGCGTGTGGCCGGCGACGCACTTCCCGCTCCCGTTCGGACCCGTGATCGCGGTGTACCCCTCGAGGAACGGGACCTTCACCTTGCGGCCGAACGACTTGAAGTTCTCCATCTCGATTTCTTTCAAGTGCATGGCTTCACCTTGAGTATGCAACGTGGCTGGTCGCTGGGCTGTGCCATCCCGACGGCTCCCTTCTGACGAGTCCGACGGATGTCGGACGCCCCGCCGTATGCCCCGTACTCGATTTAAGCGTTTGGGGGGCCGCCTTTCATGTATCGCCCCGCGAATGGCGGCGCATGCCGGACTTCCCGTGCCCGTCGTGCGGCCAGCCGATGGACCAAGGGTACCTCGTCGCGGAGAGCCTTCTGGGTGGGGCGAAGTGGATGCAGGAGAAGTCCCGCCTCGCGATCGGGGGCGAGCCGATCCAGACGCGGGACGCGTGGGGGAACATCTACCTCGCCGGCCTGCGGTGCGCCGCCTGCCGGTTGATCACCCTCCGGTATTGAGAAAACCCTTATCCGGGACCCGTCTTTCCCCGCCCGCGAGACGATGCAGTACTTCTCGATCGAGTTCTTCGAGGAGTTGGCCCGGCGCCTGAACGCGGACGCGGAATGGAAGAAGCGGGCCGCGAGCCTGACCGCGAAGATCACGCTGACGGTCACGGACCGGGGCCGGTCCTTCCAGGTCGACATCGCGAACGGGGCCGTCACCGCCCGAGCGGTGCAGGCGGACGACCTCGCGGACTTCAAGTTCGAGGCCCCCTGGGAGATCTGGGCGAAGGTCGCTGCGGGGCAGACGGACTTCAATACCGCCGTAATCACGGGGAAGATGAAGTTCAAGGGGAGCCTTCCAAAGATCATGGGGATCCAGCCCCAGATGAACCGCCTGACCGCGGTCGCGAAGGAGATCCCCGCGCAGGTGTAGGGCGCAACCCCTTATACCGGGGCGGGGAATTCCCGACGGGTAGGCCCGGATGGTCGAGTTTGAGCTCACGGACGAACAGAAGCTGATGCAGAAGACCGCGCACGAGTTCGCGGAGAAGGAGATGCGGCCCGTCTCCCTGGACTACGACAAGAAGGGGGTCATCCCGTGGGCGGTCGTGAAGAAGGCCCACGAGATCGGGCTCGACACCGCCTTCCTGCCGACGGAGGTTGGCGGCGGCGGGGTCACGTCGACCCTGACCCACTGCCTCGTGAACGAAGAGCTGAACTGGGGGTGCGCGGGGATCGCGACGGGGTTGATCGGCGCGGGGCTCGCGTACCTGCCGATCATCCACATGGGGACGAAGGACCAGCTCGTCCGGTTCCTGAGCCCGTTCTGCGGCCCGGAGGCGAAACTCGGCGCGCTCTGCCTAACGGAACCGGACGCGGGCTCCGACGTCGCCGGGATCGCGACGCGCGCGGTCCAGGACGGGGACGAGTGGGTGATCAACGGGGTGAAGCGGTTCATCACGAACGGGGGGATCGCGGACCTCCACGTGGTCTTCGCCACGATCGACCCGTCCCTCCGCCACTTTGGCATCCGCGGATTCGTCGTCGAGAAGGGCACGCCCGGCCTGAAGATGGGGAAGGTCGAGGACAAGATGGGCGTCCGGGCCTCCCACACGGCGGAGGTCATCTTCGATGACTGCCGGGTTCCGCGGGACAACATGCTCGGGGACGCGGAGCAGCCTGCGTTCGTCGGCGCGATGAAGGCCCTCGAGTCGTCCCGACCCCTCGTGGCGGCGGGGGCGATCGGGATCGCGCGCGCGGCGTACGAGTACGCGCTGGACTATGCGCGGAAGCGGAAGGCATTCGGCCGTCCGATCGCGACGCGGCAGGCGATCGCGTTCATGCTCGCGGACATGAAGACGAAGATCGAGGCGGCGCGGCTCCTGACGTGGCGCGCGGCGTGGATGCACGACCAGGGAATGCCGATGAACAAGGAGGCCTCGTACGCGAAGCTGTTCGCGGCGGACATGGCGATGGAGGTCACGACGGACGCCGTGCAGATCATGGGCGGCGCCGGCTACATGAAGGACGAGCCCGTCGAGAAGTGGATGCGGGACGCGAAGGTGTTCCAGATCTGGGAGGGGACCTCGCAGATCCAGCGGATTGTGATCTCCCGCGATGAGATTGGCGAGCTATAGGCGGCGGAACAGGCGGGACATCGGGAGCAGCCACGAGATCTCGAGGAAGAGGCTCACGATCGCGGGGAGCGCAGCGATCGCCCCGAACAGGGAGAACGCGAGGAGCGCCGCCAGCCCGAGGTTCTTCAGGGACGCGAAGAGGGTGTCCGAGACCCGCTGCGGGGGGTCCGCTCCGAGGCGCGGGGAGAGGACGTAAGCGACGGCCCCGATGCCCCACGTGCGGACGAGCCCGCCCGCCACCAGCGCCGCGATCAGGGTCGAATCCTGCACGAACACGGCACGGTTCGCTCCGACGAGGGCGAAGACGAGGGTGAAGAACGAGGCGTTGACGAGGATCGACCGGTGTCGCGCGACGGCGGCGCTCCCCGCGAGCGGCCGGGACGCGACGAGGGGCAGCGCGATCTGGATGAGAATCTGGACGGCGAGATCCCTGATGTTCACGGCTTGCCCGGCGAACGCGAGCGTGACTGCGGGGTAGATCGCGAGGGCCGCCACGTAGAGGAAGGCGGTGGAGACGAGCGAGGACCGGACGTTCCCGCGGAAGGCCGCGGTCAGCGGGATCACCGCCACGGCGGACGGGAGCGCCGCCATGACGACCCAGCCCGATCGGATCGATGGGTCGGAGTAAAAGGTCGAGAGGACGAGGATGAGGCCGGTGAGGACGACGTAGTTCCATCCGAACGCGCGGCCGAAAGCGCGGGCCTCCGCGCGCGGCAAGAGCCCGGAGAACCGGACCTCCGTCAGGGAGAACGTCATCGCGAAGACCAAGGCGACCGTGGAGACCTCTCGCGCGTACGCGGGGACACCCCCCGTGAGCGCTCCCAGGACGGCGCCGAGGCCGACCATGAGCGGGAAGCTCTCCCACGGACGGCGCACGACGCGCGATTGGTGGTGCCGCCTAAAACCTATGGTGGCGCCAGGGCTGGTAGACCCTCGACCCGTGGACTGCCCCGCGGGTGGCACCCTCAGGTCAGAAGCGGAGGACAGGCCTCAATGGCGCCCGCACGTCTCCATGCAGGCCTCGTGCGCGGCCTTGCAGGCCTGGATCATCGCCGTGTAGGCCTCCGCTGCGGCCTTGAAGCAACCGGCCCGCTCCGTCGGGTGCGGCAGCCCGCGGCAATCCTCCAAGAGCTTCTCGTAGTCCTTCTTCGCGGTCTGCAGACACTGCTCGTACGATTGCAGACACGCGTCGCGGCACCCTCGGCCTTCGCCCCTTGGCTCGGCGTCCGGCCCGTCGCTCGAACACACGCCGTCGTCCGCTCCCGCCTGCACGGGCCGCACCGAGCCCGCCCACGCGACGCTCGCCGTCGAGAGGACTGCCATGAACAGCAGCACCGACAGCAGCTTTCCCCACTTCCGGTTCATTCTGGGACCCTCCCGGGACCAGAACGGGATGGGAATCCTAAAGGCCGCCGCCTCGGACCGCGGCCGAATGCCGGGGATTGTGCATTCCGCGGGTTTACCGCCTCTCGATGATCGTTGCGACGCCTTGGCCGAACCCGATGCACAGGGTCGCGAGGCCGTACCGGAGCTTCTGCCGCTCGAGCTCGTGGAGGAGCGTCGTCGTGATCCGCGCGCCGGAGCACCCGAGCGGATGCCCGAGGGAGATCGCGCCGCCGTTCACGTTCACCTTCGAGTAGTCGAGCCCGAGGGTCTGGATCGTCGCGAGGGGCACGGAGGCGAACGCCTCGTTGATCTCCCACAGGTCGATGTCGTCGACCGTGAGGCCCGCCTTCTTGAGGGCCATCCGCGACACGGGGATCGGGCCCTCCAGCATGACCGTCGGATTCGTCCCCACGACCGCCATGGTCACGATCCGCCCCCGCGGCGTCAGGCCGAGTTCCGCGGCCTTCTCCTCGCTCGTGAGCAGGAGGGCGGACGCCCCGTCGTTGATCCCGGAGGAATTCCCGGCGGTGACGTTCCCGTCTGGCTTGAACGCGGGTGGGAGCGACGCGAGCTTCTCGACGCTCGTGCTCCGCCGCGGGTGCTCGTCCGTGTCGAAGATCCGCTTGTTCCCCTCCCCGTCCATCACGGGCACGGGCACAATCTCTCGCTTGAATCGCCCCTCGTCGATTGCGCGGATCGCGCGCATGTGGGAGTGGTAGGAGTATTCGTCCATCTGCGCGCGGGTGACGTGGTACTTCTCTGCCACGTAGTCCGCGGAGATCCCCTGCGGGACGATCTCGTACTTCTCCAGAAGACGTTGGTTGAGGACGCCCGCGTCGGAGCCCATCGGCACGCGGCTCATCGACTCCACCCCGCCCGCGATCACGAGGTCGTGCACGCCGGCCATGATCGCCTGCGCGCCGAAGTTGATCGCCTGGAGGCCGCTCGCGCATTGGCGGTTCACGCTCGTCCCCGGCACGGTCTCCGGGAAGCCCGCGACGAGGGCGGCGATCCGCGCGAGGTTCAGCCCCTGCTCGTCGATCTGCGTGACGCAGCCCAGGATCACGTCCTCGACGAGGGTCTTGCTGATCCCTGTGCGGTCCACGAGCTCCTGGAAGACGACCGCCGCCAGGTCGTCGGGCCGTACGTCCTTCAGGGCGCCGCCTCGTTTCCCGATCGGCGTGCGCACCGCTTCAACGATGACCGCCTCCCGCGCCATGGCCTTCATGAATTGCATGCGGGCCGTCACTCTTAAGGTCTTGCTCCACGGAATCGCGACGGACGCAATTCCGCGCCGAAGAACCCTTAAGCGCGGCGGAACGTTCCCCGCGCATGCCCCGTCCGCTCGACGGCGTCGTCGTCCTCGACCTGAGCCGCCTTCTGCCGGGCCCGTTCTGCACGCAGCTCCTCGCGAACCTCGGCGCGGACGTGATCAAGGTCGAGCACCCGGACCTCGGGGACTACATGCGCGCGGTCCCGCCCGCGATCGACGACACCTCGTACCCCTTCCTGATGGTGAACCGGGGGAAACGGAGCGTCGCGATCGACCTGCGGACGGAGGACGGTCGAAAAGTCCTGTACCGCCTCGCGAAGAAGGCGGACGTGTTCGTCGAGCAGTTCCGACCGAGCACGGTGAAGAAGCTGAAGATCGACTATCCACAGATCCGGCGCGCGAACCCGCGGATCGTCTACTGCTCGTTTGGCGGCTACGGTCGCACGGGACCGTACGCGGACAAGCCGGGGCACGACCTGAACTTCGAGGCGCTGGCGGGGATTCTGAGCGTGACCGCCGCCCGGCAGGTCGGTCAACCCGCAATCCCCGGCGTCCCCGTGAGCGACCTCGCGAGTGCGCTGATGGCGGCGTTCTCAATCGTGGCGTCCCTGCACCGGCGCGAGCGGTTCGGCGGCGGGGAGTTCCTCGAGGTCTCGATCTTCGACACGAGCGTCTCCCTGATGGTGCTCAACCTCGCGCGATACCTGGGGACGGGCGAGGTCCCGCTCCCCGGCGAAACGATCGTCACGGGGATGTTCCCATTCTACAACCTGTACGAGACGAGGGACAGGCGGTGGATCGCGATCGCGTGCGTGGAGCCGAAGTTCTGGCGGCGGCTGTGCGAGCTCACCGGGCTGGAGGCGCACATCGGCGACCAATTCGTGAGCGGCGAGGTCGCGCGCGCGACGATCGGGAAGATGGCGGAGAGGATGCGGGAACGGACGCTCGCCGAGTGGATCGCCGCGTTCGACGGCGAGGACCTCCCGATCACGCCCGTGCAGCGGCTGGACGAGGTCGTCGCAGATCCGCACCTCCGCGCCCGCGGCCTCCTCCCGGGGGTGAACGTCGAGGGGCGGCGCCGGCGCGTCCTCGCGCACCCCGCGAAGCACCACGCCGCGCCCGCTAGGACGCCCTCGAAGGCTCCCGCGCGCGGCCAGCACACGGACGAGGTCCTGCGGTGGGCGGGATACACCGCCCAACAAATTAGGGAGCTTCAGGCAGAAGGCATCATCGGGCCTACTGCCCCTTGAACTTCGGCTCCCGCTTCTCCATCATCGCCTGGATCCCCTCGTAGATGTCCTCCGTCGAGACGACGTGCCCGAACGCGGTGGACTCCGCCTCGAGGGCGGCCTGCGT
>Ga0209751_10003461_pt1 | contig 15299 bp, 16 predicted proteins | sample RifCSP13_1_FD_184019 | JGI IMG/M metagenome (GOLD analysis project Ga0209751, IMG submission 184019) | Soil microbial communities from Rifle, Colorado - Rifle CSP2_sed 13_1 (SPAdes) (version 2) | ecosystem: Environmental > Terrestrial > Deep subsurface > Rock core/Sediment | place: Rifle... | reverse complement strand
CTCGGTCACGGCCGCTGCGTCGGGCGAGCCGCTGAGGCGAAGCAGCGACCGAAGGAGCGGGCGCTCGCCGGTTGTGCGGGCCAGCTCGATTGCTCTCGTGATCAGTTCACCGCGCGCGGCGTCTTCGACCAATGCCAGCACCCACAGCGCGCGCGCCAGGAATCCGCTCATGCCCCGCTGCTCCGCGAACTCTCTGAGCGCTACCGCGTAGCGAGACGCTTCCCCGGGGTTCCCGGCCCGGGCCGCGAGGTAGCCCAGCCCCCATCGCCCCTCCGGCGGACCCCACAGCACGAACCGGCTGTTCGCGGCTTCGGTGAAGATCTGGCGGGCGCCGTCGATGTCGCCCCGGTGGAGGCGGGCGGTGCCGATTGCGCCGAGGGCCATCCCTTTGCCCGGCATCATCGACATGACCCGCCCGATCGCATCCAGGGCTTCCTGTTCTCGCTGCAGTGCCAGGTCGGCGGCTCCTATCTCGGCGTAGAGCTCGGCGAGTGAGCCCGCCACATACCCGATGACCTCCGAGTCCCGCAGGGCGCGGGCCAGGGTGAGCGCGGTCTCCCCCTCGGCCATCGCCTGTCCGAAGTCGCCGAGGCGGAGGCAGGCCATGGCGACCCAGCGGCGGGCGTACTGCTCGCGATACCGATCGCCGCTGGCCAGGGAGAGCTGTCTGGCCGCTTCCGCGTGCGATCGCGCTTCGTCCGGGCGCCCCCCCTGGATCAGTGCCTGGGCCAGGTAGTTCAGGTTGCTGGCCTCGATGCGCCGCTCGCCGATCTCTTGCGTGCGTGCCGCGGCGCGGCGGTGGTAGGTGATGGCATCCTGGAGGCGCCCCACGTCCTGCAGGGCCAGCCCGCGCATCGCGTGGACGGTCCCTCGTTCGTACCCGATGCGCCCGGCAAACTCCGCCGCCTCGTCAAAGGCCTGCACGCCCTCGTGCACTCGACCGAGATTGTGGTACACGGAGCCCAGGTCGAGCAGACAGTCCACAACCAGGCGGGAGGTGCCGGTCTGCCGGGCGATGGCCAGCGCTTCTTGTGTGGCCTCACTGTTCGCGACGTAGTCGCCCTGGTGGCCCTGCACCCAGGCCATCCCCAACAGCGCCGACACTTCGGCCTCACCGGCCCCCGCTTCCCGGGCCAGCCGGCGCCCTTCCAAGAGATCGGGGGCGGCGGCCGCATATTCCGCCAGGCGAGCCAGCGTCCACCCGCGCTGCACCAGGAGGTTGATGCGTTGCTGATCAGTGGGGGCGAACCGGCCGGCGAGGTCCGCGGCGCGACCGTAGTGGGCCAGCGCCACCCGGTAGGTGTCGAGCGCATAGGCGCGGTCGGCCAGGCGGATGACGTAGTCGTAGGCCTGCTGGGGCGCCTGGGCCTGCTCGTAGTGGTGCGCGATGAGATCGGCGAACTCGTCGGGCCGGTCGCCGGCTACTTCGGCGAGCCAGTCGGCGATGACCCGGTGCTTGGCGGGCCGCGCCGCGCGCGGGATGGTGTTGTAGGCGACGTCTCTAATGAGGATGTGCCGGAAGATGAACTCCTCGTCACCGCCGACGGTGTTCCAGGGGCGTGCCTGGACGATGTCCATCTGCTCCAATCGGCCGATCATCTCGCGCACGGGCACGCCGCCCCCGAGCCGCCGCACGGGTTCGGTCCAGAAGATCCGGCCGATCACGGCGGCGTCCTGGACGATGAGCTTCTCTTTCGAGGGCAGTTGATCGAGGCGGGCGGCAATGACCCCCTGCACCGTGTCCGGGAGGCGGATCTCCGCGTCGCGCAGCTGCCACCGGCCATTGCGCCTGATCAGCCGTCCGTCATCGATCAGCATGCCGACGATCTCTTCCACGAAGAAGGGATTGCCTTCGGCCCGGTCCAGGACCGTGGTCGCGATCTCATCGGGGGCGCGGCCCTGGAGCAGCGCCTCCAGGAGCTGCCGGCTGGCCTGTGCCGGCAGCGGATCGAGATGGATGGAGAGGACGTTGCGCCGGCCGCCGCCCCATCCCGCCCGCCGTTCCAGCAGCTGTGGGCGGGCCAGGCAGATGAGGAGCACGGGGGACGCGGGCGGACGCAGCGTGATGTCATCGAGGAGGTCCAGCAGATCGTCGTCCGCCCAGTGTACGTCCTCGAGGCCGACGACCAGCGGCGCCCGGCGGCCCAGCGCGTCCACGAGGCGCGTCAGCGCGGAGAAGAGGTCGGCCCGCGTGATGGGAAAGGGCGTGTCGCGAGTCCCCAGGCCCATGGCGTGCAGGAGGTGGGTAAGCCAGCGCGGGGCGTCGTCCGCGGGACCGAGCGCCGATTCGGCATACGCCGTGAGGCGGGCGCGCGCTTCGTCCAGCGGGGCCGTGTCCTGGATGTCGGCCGCCCGCTTCACGGCGTCCACGAGGGCGGAGAAGGCGACGTTCGAGCCATACGGCAGGCACCGGCCGCGCAGCAGGGCCGTGCCCGCGGGGAGGCGCTCCCGGAACTCGGCGAAGAGGCGCGACTTGCCCACCCCCGCCTCGCTGATCACCGTGACCATCGCCGCCCGGCGGTCGCGGATGACACGCTGAAGCAGCATCTCGATGAGGGCCAGCTCTTCGTCCCGGGCGAGGAGCGGCGCCCGGAGCGCGCGGCCGATCCGTTCGGCCGGCGGCGCGACGGACCGGACCTGCCAGGCCGCCACCGCGGCCGCGAATCCCTTCAGCGCAAGCGGCTCCGTCGGGACGGCCTCCACGACGCCGGCCACCGTGCGGTGCGTCCGCGCGTCGATGAGCACGCCTCCCGGCGGCGCGGCCGCCTGCAGCCGGGCGGCAAGGTTGACGACCTCCCCGGTGACCAGGAACTCGCCTTTCTCCGCGGCCGACGGGTTGGCGATCACTTCGCCGGTGGCGATGCCGATGCGCACTCGCAGCTCCGGTAGGGCGGGCGGGGCGAGAAGGATGGCCAGGGCGGCCCGGACGGCGCGCTCCGGGTCGTCGTCGTGCGCCGAAGGGAGCCCGAAGACAGCCATCACCGCATCGCCGATGAACTTCTCGACGGTGCCGCCGTACCGCTCGACGGCGGTGCGCGCATCCGTGAAGTACCGGGCGACCACGGCGCGCCAATCCTCCGGATCCCGCGAGCCGGCGAGCGGCGTGGAGTCGACCAGGTCGCAGAAGAGGACGCTGACGATCTTCCGTTCTTCGGACGGGGGCACGAGCGACCGCGACCTCCCGACGAGGAAGTATCGGGGACTTCGGGAGGATGAGATGCTGCTCCTTCGGACGTTGCAGAAGTTGGGAAGATGACGATTCCGGTGACCGTCCTCGGTCTGGCCGGCGCGGCGGTCAGCGCCTACGTATGGTACAAGCAGGTCACGCGAGGTCCCGTCCTCTGCCTGGGTGATGGGTGCGCGCGGGTCATCCGCAGCCCTTACGGAAGGCTGCTCGGCATCCCCAACGGTGCGCTGGGGGTCGGGTACTTCGCCGGCGCCGCGCTCATCCCGCAACTCGCCGGCACCGGAACAGCGCTCTGGACCGTGCTGCTCGCCGCGTCCGGGGTGGCCCTCGTCTTGTACGCCTATCTCACGTACCTGCAGGCGGCCGTACTGCGGGCGTGGTGCGTGTGGTGCCTGAGCTCCGCGATCCTGACGGCCGGCATCCTGGCGGCCGCGCTGGGCGCCCGGGCCTGACAGGGCGCAGGCTTGACAGGCGCCGGGGGCGGCCGGAAACTGAAGCCAGTCCGCGCAGTGTGCACAACTAAATCAGAGGAGGGTACCCCGCATGTCCTATCCGTTCAAGCTGCCTGACCTGGGGTTTGCCACCAACGCGCTCGAACCGCACATCGACGCCCAGACGATGGAGATCCACCACGGGAAGCACCACGCCGCGTACGTGAACAACCTCAACGCCGCGCTGGAGAAGCACGCCGCTCAGCACGGGAACGAAGTCGAGGATCTGCTCCGCAACCTCTCCGCGCTTCCGCAGGACATCCAGACGGCGGTGCGCAACAACGGAGGCGGCCACCTCAACCACACCCTGTTCTGGACGTGGATGACGCCGGGCGGCGCAAAGGAGCCGTCCGGGAAGCTCTTGGAGGCGATCACCGCCGAGCTGGGCGGCGTGGAGAAGTTCAAGGAAGCGCTGAATCAAGCCGGGACGACGCGCTTCGGCTCAGGCTGGGCGTGGCTGGCCATGGACGCCGGCGGCAAGCTGAAGGTGTACTCCACGGCGAACCAGGACAGCCCGGTGTCGGAGGGACTGACGCCGGTGCTCGGCGTGGACGTCTGGGAGCACGCCTACTACCTCAAGTACCAGAACCGGCGGCCCGACTACCTGAAGGCCTGGTGGAACGTCGTGAACTGGACGAAGGTGGCCGAGTCCTACGACCGCGCCCGCGGCAAGATGGGGAGCATGGCGCGGTAAGACACGTTCGCACCCGGCCGGTAGGGCGGCCCCGTCGCACCTGAGGCGGCGGGGCCGTCGGCATCTCTCCGCTCTCGGAGGCGTAGCAATGGAACTAGCGATGGTTGGACTGGGTCGCATGGGCGGGAACATGGCGGAACGCCTCCTGCGCGGCGGGCACCGAGTCGTGGGATACGCGCGCCGGCCCCAAGGCCTCGACCGCATCCGGCGCGTCGGCCTCGGCGGGGACGGCGTGACCTCCCTGCCGGCCCTGGTCGAGAGGCTCTCGCCTCCCCGGGTGGTCTGGCTGATGATCCCGGCCGGCGCCGCGGTGGACGAGATGCTCCGAGCCCTGGGGGGCGTTCTGGCGCGGGGCGACATCGTGGTAGACGGCGGCAACTCGTACTATCGCGAGACGCTGCGCCGTGCCGAGACGCTGCGGGAGACGGGGTTTCCCTTCGTCGACGTCGGCACGAGCGGCGGGATCTGGGGGCTCACCGAAGGCTACAGCATGATGATCGGAGGGGAGGCCGAGACGGTGGGGCGGCTCCGTCCGATCTTCGAGACGCTGGCCCCGGCCCCGGACCGCGGGTGGGGCCGCGTCGGTCCGAACGGCGCTGGGCATTTCGTAAAGATGATACACAACGGGATCGAGTACGGCATGATGCAGGCGATGGCCGAAGGGTTCGCCATCATGAAGCGCAAGACGGAGTTCGGCCTGGACCTTCATCAGGTCGCCGAGATCTGGCGGTACGGAAGCGTCGTCCGCTCCTGGCTGCTCGATCTGACCGCCCGGGCTCTCACCGACGACCAGTCGTTCACCTCCGTGGCCCCCCACGTGGCGGACTCCGGGGAAGGCCGCTGGACGGTGACCGAGGCCATGGACCTGGACGTCGCCGCTCCCGTCATCACATTGGCGCTGCAGCAGCGGCTCCGCTCGCGCGATGACTACGCCTTCGCCGACCGGCTGCTGGCCATGATGCGCTACCAGTTCGGAGGGCACGAGTTCCGGCGCGAGGAGTCTTGAGGGAGCTGCGTGTTCTGCCCGATCTCGAATCACTCAGCCAGGCGGTTGCCGAATCGCTGGCCGACCGGATCGGGGCCGCCGTGGCCCAGCGAGGCCGCTGTGCCCTGGTGCTCCCGGGAGGACGCACCCCCCGCCGGCTGTATGAGCTGCTTGCCGAGCGCCACGCTACGGCGATCCCGTGGCCTCGGGTGGACCTCTTCTGGGGTGACGAGCGCTACGTCCCCCCCGATGACCCGCGGAGCAACTACCGGCTGGCCCGCCTGACCCTGCTGGATCGTGTCGCCATCCCGGCCGGGAACGTGCACGCCATGCCAACGCACCACGCCGATCCCGACGGGGGGGCGCGGCAGTACGAGGCTCTCCTCCGCGGATACTTCCAAGCGGGCCCGCCGCGCTTCGACCTGATACTCCTGGGAATGGCGGCCGACGGCCATGTCGCCTCGCTGTTCCCGCATCATCCGGCCCTGACCGAGCGCCACCGCTGGGTGATCGCCGCCACGGTCCCGGCCGACCCCCCGCACCGGCTGACGATGACGTTCCCGTTGATCAACGAGGCCGGGGCGGTGGCCTTCGTGGTCTCCGGGCCGGCGAAGGCCGAGGCAGTGCGCCGCGTCCTCCTGCCCGGGACGGCGGTGGATGACGTGCCGGCCGTGGGTGTCGCGCCCGAGTCGGTGGTGGTGACCTGGTGGCTCGACGCGGCCGCCGCCGGCGGCCTCAGCGCGCCCCCCGCTCCTCAGTCATGACCTGAGCGGGGGGAGTGCGCGGGTTGGGAATATCCTGCGTGGCCCTGCGGTAGAGTCACATGAAGGCGGGGGAGCGATGGCGAAGTCGATCGTGGTCTATACGCAGCCGGGCTGACTATTTTGCGGCAGGGTGAAGGAGTTCCTTCACCAGCGCGGCATCGCGTTTACCGAGAAGGACGTCAGCATCGACGACCAGGCCCTCAGCGAGCTTGAGGAGAGAGGGTTCCTGGCTACACCCGTCACGGTGATCGACGGAGAGGCCGTGGTCGGGTTCAACCGCACGAAACTCGAGGCGTTGCTCGGGACGTGACGCCGGAGGGACTGATGGAACCAACCTGGGACGAAATCCGCAAGATCCTGAAGGATTCGAAGGTCATCGCCGTGGTCGGGCTGTCCAACAATCCGGACCGCCCCAGCCATGACATCGCCGACTACCTCAAGCGCGTGGGCTACCGGATCATCCCCGTGAACCCGACCATCAAGGAAGCCCTCGGGGAGAAGGCGTACCCCTCGCTGCGGGACCTTCCGGAGAAGGTCGACATCGTGCAGATCTTCCGCCGCTCGGAGGAAGTGCCGGCCGTGGTGGACGACGCCATCGCCATCGGGGCCAAGGTCGTGTGGATGCAGCCCGGTGCGGAGAACGACGACGCCGCGGCGCGGGCGGAACAAGCGGGCCTGCGCGCGGTCAACGGCGCCTGCATGATGGTCGCGCACCGCACCCTGCGGATCTAGCCCTCCGTGCCGACCGCCAGCGAGCGTGTCGCCGAGGCGCTGCGCGCCCTCGGCGTGACCGCAGAGATCCGCGAGTTCCCGCAGAGTACCCGCACCGCGGGCGAGGCCGCCGCGGCGGTGGGCACCACGGTGGGGCAGATCGTGAAGTCCCTCGTCTTCCTCGCCGGCGACCGCCCGGTGCTGGTCCTCGCCTCGGGAGCGAACCGGGTCGATCTCGCCAAGCTGGCCCTCGCCTGCGGCGTGCCCTCCGTGCGGCGCGCGTCGGCGGAGGAGGTCCGCCGCGCGACCGGCTTCGCGATCGGCGGGGTACCGCCGGTTGGGCACGCCACTCCGCTGGCCACGTACCTCGACCGCGATCTGCTCCTGCACGACGTCGTCTTTGCCTCGGCCGGCACGCCGACGGCGGTCTTCGCCATCGCGCCCGGCCGTCTCCAGGCCCTGACAGGTGCCGCGGCTGCCGACCTCGCCGAAGCCTAGCAAGATTCGCCGTCTCCACGGTCGAAGCAGGGGGCATGGCGACCCGGACCTACTTCACCCCCGCGCTGTTCGAGTTCCTGACGGAGTTGCAGCGGCACAACACCCGGGAGTGGTTCGGGAAGAACCGAGACCGCTACGAAGAGGCGGTCCGGGATCCGATGCTGCGGTTCATCGCCGATCTCGGGCCCCGCCTGCGGCGGATCAGCCCGCACGTGACCGCCGACGCCCGTCCGGTGGGGGGGGCGATGTTCCGCATCCACCGGGACATCCGGTTCTCACGGGACAAGAGCCCGTACAAGACCCACGCCGGGGCGCATTTCACGCACGAGCGCGCTGGACGCGACGCGCACGCGCCCGGATTCTACCTCCATCTGGAGCCCGGGCGGTCCAGAGGCGGGGGCGGGTTGTGGCATCCCGACGGGCCGTCGCTGGGGAAGATCCGCAGCCGCATCGTGGCCCGGCCTGCGGAGTGGGACGCCGTCCGCCGCCGGATCAGCGTGGAGGGGGAGGCACTGAAGCGCGTCCCCGCCGGATACGACGCGGTCCACCCGCACGCCGAAGACCTCAAGCTCAAGGATTACTACGTGATGGAGGCGTTCTCCGACCGGGAGGTGTGCGGCCGCGACGTCATGGAGCGGTTCGTGGCCGTCTGCGGGACTACGAGCCCACTGATGCGATTCCTGACGGCCGCCCTCGAATTGCCCTGGTGAAGCAGCGCGCACCGGCGGGACCACGCCGGCGCGGACATCAGTCCGCCCAGCTGGCCCGCAGCCGCACGTCCACGATCTGCAGAGACAGCAGGATCGCCTGTGTCGAGCTCACGAAGACGGTCGCGCTGCGATCGGCCTGCACGTCGACATCCAGCGTGACCAGCTTGAAGTGCTCGAGGAAGGGATCGAGCGCCCAGAGGCTGGCCCGGACCGTGACATGGCTGACGGGAAGCCCCGTCGCGTCCGCGCGGACGACGAGCATTCCGTTGCGCGTGTCGCCGTGGACGCGGATCAGCGTCCGGACGTGCTGCCGGTAGAGCTCGGCGTCGATCGTCCGGCGGGTGGACGTGAGCGGGCGGGGCAGCCCCCGCAGCGTGACCTGGACCACGTACTCACGGACGAGCTGCGGGCCGAGCGGCAGGGAGATGCTGAATCTCTCGAGCACGCCGGGCCGGATCTCCCAGGGGATGCCGTCCGTCCCGGCCGCGATGAGATCACCGCCCGGACCGTACCCATTGGCGTCGATAATCAACCCGCGCAGTACAAGCGGCCCGGTGTTGCGCAGGACCCCGCTGATGGTGATCATGCGTCCGTCGAGCGTGTGGAAGGCGTCGATCAGCGCGGCGGAGGGCTCCGCCGTGGCGGCGGGAGCGCCTGAGGGGGCGAGCACGAGGATCAGGAACAGACCGAGCGCACCCGCGACGCGCATCCGGAGCCACCCCCCTCATTGCCTTCTACGATCTTCGTGCGGGGTCTGTTCCGACCTTCACGCCCCCCGTGCTATGCTGAGCCCACCATGCATCCCCCCGACGGCGCCGACCGCCCAGCGGCGCCCGAGCGCGCCGCCTCCCCGGGGCGTGACCTGGATCTCCTCGAAGAGATGGGGGCGGCCATCCTTGAGGCGGCGACCATCCTCTCAACGGCGCTGAACGGCACGCGCCCCGTCGACGACGCCTGGCAGGCGATCCGCGACCTGGAGCACAAAGGCGATGCCGTCGCCCGCGACGTCTTCGAGATGCTCGTGCGGCCGCAGCCGGTCTCGCTCAATCCCGAGTCGTTGAAGGCGCTCACCGGGTACCTGGACGATATCCTGGACGCCGTCGAGGCCGCCGCGGCGCGCCTGGCCATCCATCGCGTGCGGCGGGCCATCCCCCAGGCCCGGGAGATGGGACGGGTCGTGCTGGAGTCCGCGCAGGAGCTGCGCCGGGCCCTCTTCCGGGGGCGGCGCAATCCGAAGGACATCATCAAGTGGAAGGACGTCCTGGAGACCCTCGTCGTCCAGGCCGGCGTGGAAGAACGCCTCAGGGCCGGCCAGATCTTCATGTCGGTGGAGCGCCACGAGATCACCGTCGGCGGCCGCCCCGTCGGGCTCTCCGCCAAGGAGTTCGCCCTGCTGCACCTCCTGCTCCGGCACCAGGGGAAAGTCGTACGCCGTGAGCGTCTGCTGCACGGGGTCTGGGGCGAGGACTACTACGGGGACACCCGCACGCTCGACACGCACGTGGGGTGGCTGCGCCGGAAGCTGGAAGCACCGGGCGGCATTCGCATCGTCGCCGTGCGCGGCCTCGGGTATCGCCTCGATCTGCGCGAATGAATCTGCGGCGTTGGCTCCTCGTTGCGGCCGCGGCCGTGCTGGTGACCGCCTGCGGCCCGCGGACCGTGGCGCCGCCGGAGGGGCAGTCCGGGTCTGACGTCACGCTGGTGGGCGCCGGGGCCAGCTTCCCGTATCCCCTCTATTCCAAGTGGTCCCAGGTCTACGCGCAGCAGCGTGGCGTGCGCATCAACTATCAGTCCATCGGTTCCGGCGGCGGCATCCGGCAGTTCATTGCCCGCACAGTGGACTTCGGCGCCTCGGACGGGCCGATGACCGATGAGCAGGTGGCCCAGGCCGGCGGCGGCGTGCTGCACGTCCCGATGATCGCGGGAGCGGTCGTCCCCGTCTACAATGTCGAGGGCGCGGGTCTGGGACGACCCCCGCCTCGTTCGGGCGAATCCGTCGGTCGCGCTCCCGGCGGCCGACCTCGTCGTCGTCCACCGCTCAGACGGCTCGGGGACCACGGCTATCTTTACCAACTATCTGGGCAAGGTCAGCCCGACCTGGAAGTCCCGGGTTGGGGAAGGAACCTCCGTGAACTGGCCGGTCGGGTTGGGAGGGAAGGGGAACGAAGGGGTCGCCCAGCTGGTCGATCGGACGCCGAACGCCATCGGCTACGTCGAGCTCGCCTATGCCGTCACCTCGGGGATGACGCTCGGCGCCGTGCGCAATCGGGCCGGCCGGTTCGTCGCGCCCTCCCTGGAGAGCACGAGGGCGGCTGTCGCCGGTGCGGTGGACATGGTGCCGGACGACTTCCGTGTGTTTATCACCGATCCGCCCGGCCCCGGCGCCTACCCCATCGCCGGGTTCACGTGGATCCTCATCAGGCAGGAGCAGCGCGACGCCCGAACCGGAAAGGCGCTCGCCGAGTTCCTGTGGTGGGCGACGCACGAAGGCCAGCGGCACGCCGCCCCGCTGCTGTACGCGCCGCTCCCGGCGCGCCTGGTGGACCGGATCGAGGTCTCCCTGCGCCGGATCACCGCCGGAGGCCATCCCCTGCTCCCCTAGGCTTCACCTTCGCTTGACCCAGGCTTTGCCGCGGATTGGCCCGGGCTTCACGCCGGGCCGGGTAGGCTCGTCTGGACAACGTCCCGAGGAGGCATCCAAGGAGAATGGGCATGACACTGAGGCAGGTGGTCATCGCCGTCCTGGCGGTGACCGCAGGTGCGGCGGCTGTACCGGCAGCGGCGCAGGGACTCACGCTGAACGGGGCCGGAGCGACGTTTCCCTTCCCGCTCTACTCGAAGTGGTCGCAGGTCTATGCCGCGGAGAAGGGCGTGCAGATCAACTACCAGTCCATCGGTTCCGGCGGCGGCATCCGCCAGTTCATCGCCAAGACGGTGGACTTCGGCGCCACCGACGGCCCGATGACCGATGAGCAGGTCGCGCAGGCCGGAGGGCGGGTCCTGCACGTTCCCATGGTGGCCGGGGCCGTGGTGCCCGTCTACAACGTGCCCGGCGTCCCCATCGGATTGGACTTCACCCCGGACGTGCTCGCGGACATCTTCCTGGGCAGGATCACGAAGTGGAACGATCCGCGCCTCGTGAAGAGCAACTCCACGGTCCCCCTGCCCGCCGCAGACATCGTCGTCGTGCACCGGTCGGATGGATCCGGGACCACGGCGATCTGGGTCAACTTTCTCAGCAAGGTCAGCGCGGAGTGGAGATCCAAAGTCGGGGAAGGCACCTCGGTGAACTGGCCGGCCGGGCTCGGCGGCCGCGGAAACGAGGGGGTCGCCGGGCTGGTCCGGCAGACACCGAACTCGCTGGGCTACGTGGAGCTCGCCTACGCCCTGACCAACAAGATGACCTTCGGGGACGTGCAGAACCGGGCCGGGCAGTTCGTGCGGCCGACCCTCACCAGTACCACGAAGGCCATGGAGGGGGCCCTGAAGAACATCCCTGAGGATTACCGGGTGTTCTTCACCAATCCCGAGGGAAGGGACGTCTATCCCGTGGCCGGGTTCACCTGGATTCTCATCCAGGGCGACCAGGGCGACCCGGCGAAGGGCAAGGCGCTGGTCGAGTTCCTGTGGTGGGCAACGCACGACGGGCAGAAGTACGCGCCGACGCTGCTCTACGCGCTGCTGCCGAAGAGCCTCATCGGCCGCATCGAGCGCACGCTGAAGAGCGTCACCGCGAAGGGGGCGCCCGTTCTCCCGTAGGAGCGCCGCTGTGATCGGCGGACGAGGGGGCGCGGCCGTGTCGTCCGCCCGCACGGCCGACCGGACGTTTCAATTCCTGCTGGCGGCGATGGCCGCCGCGGTCCCGGTGATCATCGGGGCGATGCTGGTCGCCCTCATCGCCGCGGCCTGGCCGGCCATCCAGCGGTTCGGCGGAGCCTTCTTCGTCACCTCGACCTGGGATCCGGTGGCGGAGGAGTTCGGCGTCCTGCCCTTCGTCTACGGCACGCTCGTCAGCTCGGCCCTGGCCCTGGTCATCGCCGTGCCGCTCGGGCTCGGCGTAGCCATCTTCCTCGCGGAGCTCGTCCCGGGATGGCTCCGGTCTCCGATCAGCTTCTTCGTCGAGCTGCTGGCCGCGATCCCCAGCGTGGTCATCGGCCTGTGGGGCATCTTCGTGCTCGTCCCTTGGGTCCGCACCGCGCTCGGCCCGCTGCTCAGCGCGTCGCTCGGCTCCCTGCCGCTGTTCCGCGGTCCGCCGCTGGGGATCGGGATGCTCACGGCCGGCCTGATCCTCGCCGTCATGGTCGTCCCCTTCATCGTCGCGGTGAGCACGGAAGTGATGCGTACGGTGCCGCGCTCACAGCGCGAGGCGGCGCTGGCGCTGGGGGCGACGCGCTGGGAGACGACCCGGACCGCGGTCCTGCCCTACGCGCGATCGGGGATCATTGGTGCAGTCTTCCTCGCCCTGGCCCGGGCGCTGGGTGAGACGATGGCCGTGACGATGGTCATCGGGAACGTCCCGCAGATCAAGACGTCGCTGTTCGCGCCCGCCTATACCATCCCCGCCGTCATCGCCAATGAGTTCAGCGAGGCGACGAGCGATCTCTATGTCGCCGCGCTCATCTATGCCGGGCTCGTCCTGTTCATCGTCACCGTCATCGTCAATGCCCTGGCCCGCCTCCTCGTCCGCCGTGTGGCGCACGGGCCGACGCAGATCCGGGAGTGAGCATGGACCGCCGGTATCAGGTCCGTCGTGCGACGAACGCGCTCATGGCCGCAGTCACCTTTGGATGCACGCTCCTGGTGCTGACCCCGCTGGTTGTCATCCTCGCCTTCCTAGCCCGCACCGGCCTCTCCGCCCTGAACGGTGACTTCTTCACGCAGCTGCCGGGGGCCGCCGGCGAGCCCGGCGGCGGGATGGCCAATGCGATCGCCGGCACCCTCATCCTGGTCGCCCTGGCGGCGGGGATCGGTATCCCGATCGGGGTGCTCGGCGGGACGTACCTCTCCGAGTTCGCGAGCACCCGGGTGAGCCGGACGGCACGCTTCACCGCCGACGTGATGAACGGGATCCCGAGCATCGTCATGGGCCTCTTTGCCTACGTCCTGATCGTCCTCCCGATGCGGCACTTCAGCGCGCTGGCCGGCGGCGTGGCCCTGGGGGTAATGTTGATCCCCACCGTGATGCGCACCACCGAAGAGATCGTCCGGCTCGTGCCGCAGAGCGTACGCGAAGCCGCACTGGCCCTGGGTATCCCGCAGTGGAAGACGATGCTGCGCGTCGTGCTGCCGACCGCCGCAGCCGGGATCGTCACGGGGATCATGGTCGGGGTGGCCCGCGTCGCCGGCGAGACGGCCCCGCTCCTCTTCACGGCGTTCGGAAACCGGTTCTGGAATCGCGACCTCCTCCAGCCCATCGCCGCCCTCCCGATCCAGATCTTCGCCTATGCCATCTCGCCCTTCGACGATTGGCACCGGCAGGCGTGGGCCGGGGCCCTGGTGCTGGTGACGCTCGTGCTGCTCGTCAACATCATGGCCCGCTACGCGGCCGGCCGCCAAGTGAAGCTGCGGTAGAGGGGAGACGGGGTGGAGCCACAGAAGGCCGGTTTGATCGACCGCACCACGGGGATCCAGGCGGAGGACGTGCACGCCTGGTTCGACCGCCTGCATGCGCTGCGCGGCATCTCGATGACGATCCCGGAGCGCAAGGTCACGGCGATCATCGGCCCCTCCGGGTGCGGGAAGTCTACCTTCCTGCGCTGCCTGAACCGGATGCACGAGCTGGTGCCGGGCGCGCGCGTGGCGGGCCGGATCCTCCTCGGCGAGGAAGAGATCTACGGGAACGGCGTGGACCCCGTGGTGATCCGGCGGCGGGTCGGGATGGTCTTCCAGAAGGCCAACCCGTTTCCGACGATGAGCATCTTCGACAACGCCGCCGCGGGGTTACACCTGGCCGGGGAGCGGAACCGCCGGACGCTGGAGACCGTCGTGGAGCAGAGTCTGCGCGCCGCCGTCCTATGGGATGAGGTGAAGGACCGCCTGCAGAAGCCGGGGACGAGTCTGTCCGGGGGACAGCAGCAGCGGCTGTGCATCGCCCGGGCCCTGGCCGTGTCGCCGGAGGTCCTGCTCATGGACGAACCGGCCTCCGCGCTGGATCCCGCCAGCACGCTGCGCATCGAAGAACTGGCCCGGGACCTGGCGAAGGACATCACCATCGTGATCGTCACCCACAACATGCAGCAGGCCGCGCGCGTCTCGGAGCTCACCGGATTCTTCCTCGACGGCGAGCTCATCGAGTTCGGGCCGACGAACGAACTGTTCACGCGGCCCGGGGACCGGCGGACGGAGGACTACATCACGGGGCGGTTCGGGTAGATGACGCGCCAATCGTACGAGCGGGAGCTGCAGCAGCTCAGGGACGACGTTGTGCGCATGGGCGGGCAGGCCGGCGAGGCGATCCATCGCTCCGTGGAGGCGCTGCGCGAGCGCGACGTCGCCGCCGCGGAGCGGATCATCGCCGAGGACGACGCCATCGACGCCCTGCACATGAGCCTGGAGGCGCGGTGCATGCGGCTGCTCGCCACGCAGCAGCCGATGGCGCGCGACCTGCGCACGATCGCCGCGGTGTTCGCCATTACGATCGACCTGGAGCGGATGGCCGATCACGCCGAGGGGATCTCCCGCGCGGTGAAACGTCTCGGGGCGGAGCCGCCGGTCAAGCCGCTCATCGACATCCCGAAGATGGAGGCCCTCCTGCAGGAGATGATCCGCGAGACCCTCGACGCCTTCCGCGCGCAGGACGCCGACCGGGCCAGGGAGGTGGCCAAGAAGGACGACATGGTGGACGAGCTGCGGAATCGCCTCCTGCACGAGCTGCTCGACCTGATGATCAGGAACCCGGGGATCGTGCCCCGCGCCCTGGAGCTGCTCATCGTCGCCCGTCACCTCGAGCGCGCCGCCGATCACCTCACCAACGTCTGTGAACGGATCGTCTTCATGGTGACCGGCGACCTGCGGGAGCTGAACGTCTAGAAGGCGACGGGCATCGCCCGATGCCCGCGGATGACGAATCCGCCTGTGTACTCCACCGGCTCACGGGCGACGTGGATGTGGGGCAGCCGGCGCAGGAGCGTCTCGAACGCGGCCTGCAGCTCCACGCGGGCCAGCGGTGCGCCGATACAGTAGTGGATGCCCAGCCCGAAGGTCAGGTGGGGGTTGTCCCGCCGCGTAAGGTCCAGCCGGTCCGGGTCCGCGTGGAGCTG
>Ga0209751_10003460_pt1 | contig 15307 bp, 12 predicted proteins | sample RifCSP13_1_FD_184019 | JGI IMG/M metagenome (GOLD analysis project Ga0209751, IMG submission 184019) | Soil microbial communities from Rifle, Colorado - Rifle CSP2_sed 13_1 (SPAdes) (version 2) | ecosystem: Environmental > Terrestrial > Deep subsurface > Rock core/Sediment | place: Rifle... | reverse complement strand
GAGAACAAAATGCGAGAGGAGAGACGGGTGTCTTTGGAGGGGCGAGGGGAACTGGGCCTGGTCCCGGCGGAATCTGGTTTGCGGGTCAGAAGCCCTTTCGACCGGAGCGCAGCGCAGGTGGGGGGCTAATTACGGTTCACCGAGACCGATAGCCGATGACAAAGAAACCCCTCTGATCTTTGCGGTCGTCGGACTTCGGCGAGCTCCCTTCGGGTCTGAGCCTCCCCTCGATCTTCCTCGGGGTGGTGAGGGTGTCGAACCACAGGGTCGAAGACAGTCGAGCCGTCACCGGTCATCGGGTCCGTGGCTTATCTCCTGAAGTGGCCTCCTTGAGATAGCGATAGTAGTCGCTATCCGTTGTCAGGATCAGCACGGAGTTTTCGTTCTGTCCTTCCTTGTAGGCCTCGAGTGTCCGCGAGAAGGCGTAGAATTCCGGATCCTTGTTGAAGGCTTCCCCGTACACCTGGGTTGCCTCGGCATCGGCCTTCCCGCGGACCTCCTGGGCCCGCCGGTAGGCAGTGGAACGGATCTGGCGGAGCTCTTTCTCCATGGTACCCAGGATCTCGGCACTCCGCCCCTCGCCCTCAGAGCGGAAGCGGGCGGCGATGCGCTTCCGCTCGGAGATCATGCGCGCGTAGACCTTCTCGCGGACGCTCTCCACGTAATCCAGGCGCTTGATCCGCACATCCACCAGCTCGATCCCGTACTGGGGGATGATCTTCCGGGCCTCGGCCAGGATGAACCGGGTGATCTCTTCGCGGCCGCGGGCGATTTTAATCTTCAACTCCTCCTCCCGTTCCGCGGGGACCTCCTCCAGGGCCTCTCCCTTGGGGACCACCCACGAGGTGCTGCGCACGAGCTCCACCAGCTCGCTGCCGGAGACCTGGTCCCGCACCACGGAGTCGATGATGTCGTCCAGGCGGGACTGGGCTCCCTGTTCGGTTGCCACGCTCTCGAGGAACTTCTTTGGGTCGGCGATGCGCCAGCGGGCCGTGGTATCCACCCAGATGAACTCCCGCCCCTTGGTGGGGATCTGGTTTGGGTCACCGTCCCAGATCAGAAGCCGTTTCTCAAATCGGCGGACGTTTTGAATGAACGGCAGCTTGAAATGGAGTCCCGCCTCGGCAACCGGATCCCCGACCGGCTTGCCGAATTGCAGGATGATCGCCTGCTGACCCTCCTCCACGGTGTAGAAGATGCCGGAGAGGACCAGGACTACCAGGAAGGCGAGGATGCCGACCGCGATGGTGAGTGTTCTCTTCATGGTTTTGTCCCTTCTGCGGCCGGCTTCAGGCCTGACTCCAAGGAGAGCCAGGGGATCAGGGCCTTTTGGTCGGCGTCCACGATGTACAGGGCCTTGGCATCCGGGAGAATCGTCGTCAGCGCTTCCAGGTAGAGGCGCTTACGGGTGACCTCGGGGGCCTTCCGGTATTCGGCCAGGACCGCTTGGAACCGGTTCGCCTCACCCTTCGCCCGATTCACTCTCTCGAGGGCATAGCCTTCGGCCTCGGTGATGGTCCGGGCCGCCTCACCCCCCGCCTTGGGGATCTCTCGGTTGGCTTGCTCCTGGGCCTGGTTGATGGTCCGCTCGCGATCCTGGCGCGCCTCGTTCACCTCGTTGAAGGCCGGCTTGACGGGATCGGGCGGCGTGACGTCCTGAAGTTCCACCGTGACCAGGTGAACCCCGGCTCCGTAGTCGTTCAAAATCTTCTGCATCTCCTCCTTCACCTCGGTGGAGACCGCCACCCGGCCGACGGTGAGGACGTCGCTCCCCAGCCGATTGCCGACCACCCGGCGCATGACTGCCTCCGCCAGGTCCCGGATCGTCTGTGGGGTGTCGCGGATTTGAAACAGGTAGCGGACCGGATTCTCGATGCGGTACTGGACGATCCACTGGACGTCGATCACGTTCAGGTCGCCGCTCAGCATGAGCGACTCCCCCTTGAACTGCTTGTCTGCGTATTGCGTCCGTTGCCCGGGAGTGGTCACGCTTCGGAACCCGAACTCCTCCTTGAGGACCCGCTCTGTGGGAACGAGGCGGACCCGCTCGATGCCGTACGGGATCTTGAAGTGCAGACCCGGGCCGGCCGTCCGGACGATCTTCCCGAATCGCTGCACGACTGCAGTCTCCTCCGGCTGGACGGTGAACCAACTGGACCAGAGAAGGACCACGGCGAGCACCAGGACCACGATGCCCCCGATCCCCCCCAGGGGGGGCATGCGCTGCCCCCGCAGTTGTCGGAGGAATCGCTCGATCACGTCTCGGAGGTCGACGGGAGGTCGTCCGCCTCCCGGACCCCAACCTCGTGCTGCCATACGGACCTCCTTTGTTCTGATCGAAGATGAACGGCTCCGGCGGGCGAAGTGCCGGGGGTCCCCAATGTGATCTTCGTGCCTTTCGGTCCAGCGGCGCGGTCGTCCATCTTCGGGCGTCGGGGGCGGGCGATACGACGTGGACATCGATCGCATCTGCCTCAACCCTACCACACATCCCCTGGCCCGTGCAATGTGTTCCTCTCCCCTCATCGGGATGCGGGTCGCGGCGGACAGAATGGGTCCCGCGCTCACGGAATGCTGATTGCTCTCGAACAGGTTGAGGCGGGTGGCGCGCTAGAGGAATGTCGGTTCGGCGGCGTCAGGCGCCCCAGGGCTGAGCGCCTTGAGAGCGGGATATTGTTCGGCGAGGCTTTTCGGAACCCTGCCGACGGGAAGGCCCAGGGAGTGCTTCATCATGAAGGCATTGGCAGCCGCCTTGCCGCGCGGGTGGTTATTGAAGAAGACGAAGGTCGTCCCCGTCTGCGACGCGAGGGCCTGGATCTTCGGGACCCATTCCTGGAGTTCGCCCTCCGCGTACAGGTAATCGTACCGCTCCGCGGCCTCTTGATGCTTCCACCACTTCTCCGCGGCGCGGCCGTGGAACCGCACGTAGCCCACCTCACTCGTGGCTTCAACTACCTTGGGCGGGAGCCTGGGGAGTTCCGGCTCGTCGACCGCGCACAGGCCCATCCGGTGCTTGCGCAGCAGGTCGAGGGTCGCGGGGGCGTACCAGGAGGCGTTGCGGAACTCCACGACCAGCGGGACGCCTTCCAGGGCCTCGCGTAGGCGGAGGAGATGATCGCGGTTCTCCTGCTTGTTCCAGAAGCTATACGGAAACTGGGCCAGGACGCAGCCGAGGGCCTGTCGATCCTCGAGCGGGCGCAGCGCCTCGCGAAAGGCCGGGGCCGCGGCATCGAGATTCTCGCGCCGGTGGGTCATGTCGCCATGGGCCTTGACGGTGAACATCATCTGGCCGCCCGCATTTCTGGCCATTGCCTCGAGCGTCTTCGGGCTCGGCACCTGGTAGTAGGTGTAATTGATCTCCAGGGTATCGAAGCACTGGGCGTAAAAGGCGAGCATCTCCTGGTCGCGGAGCCTCTCTGGGTAGAAGGCCCCCTTCCAGTCCGCATACTTGAATCCCGACGTCCCAATCTTGATGCTCTTCTCAGTCAGGCTCTGTCCTCACTCCACCCGTACGTGCCAGCGCTCGTACAGGGGCTCGGGGATTTCGAGGAGAAACCGTGAGGGCTTCAGGATGAGCTCCCGCCGCCTCAGATCCGTCGTGCGCAGGGGGTGGCAGAGAGTGAGCTGATCCTTGGCCCTCGTGCTCGCCACATAGAAGAGACGCCGCTCCTCTTCGAGCCCCCCCTCCTCGCGGAGGGCGGCAGAGGAGGGGAACCACCCATCGACCAGCCAGATGAGGAAGACCACACTCCACTCCAGGCCCTTGGCCTGGTGGATGCTGGAGAGGATCAACAGCTCATCCCGCGGTTCATCCCAGTAGACGTCCTCGCCGGTGATCGCCCCGAGGAGCGATAGTTCCGTGAGGAAGGCCTCGACGGACTCGTAGCGGAGGGCGAAGATGGCCAGTTGCTCGAGGTCCTCCACCCGGGAGGCCCAGTTGGGATACCGCGTCTTCAGGACCTCGCGATAACCGCCCTCGAGCGCCGCGGCAATCATCTGGGCCGGGGCGCGAGGGAGGGCGAGGAGCGTCGCCAGGAGAGTCGAGAACTCCTGAAAGCCCCTGCGGGCCCTCGGTTGAAGCCGGGGGGCAATGGCCCCGAGGGCCTCGAGATCGATGGGCTGGCTCTGCTCCGCCACGGCGCGCCAGATCTCGTCGGCAGTGGCGTTGCCGATCCCCGGATGGAGCTTGACCGCCCGCTTCCAGGCCAGCTCATCCCGCGCGTTGGCCACGATCCTGAGATACGCGAGGATGTCCTTGACGTGGGCCTGCTCGTAAAAGCGGAGGCCCGAGCGGATCTCGAAGGGGATGCCGCGCCTCGTGAGCTCCAGCTGCAGCTGGATGCTCTGGTAGTGGGCCCGGTAGAGCACCGCCATTTCGTGAAGCGGGATCCCTTCATCGCGAAGCTCCAGGATCCGTTGGGCGACGAACGCGGCCTGCTCCTCCTCGTCGGCGAGGGCCGTCAGAGCCGGCCTCGGCCCGGAGGACCGAACGGCCCGTAACGTCTTGTGGTGCTGGTGGACGTTGTGGGCGATGCTGGCGTTGGCCAGCTCGAGCACCTCGGGGGTGCTCCGGTAGTTGGTCTCCAGCGTGTGGACGGCCGCGTCCGGGTAGCGTTCGGTGAAGCGGAGGATGTTGGCGTAATTCGCGCCGCGGAAGGCGAAGATCGACTGGGCATCATCCCCCACCACCATGAAGTTGCGGTGCCCGGAGGCGAGGAGATCCAGGATCTCCCCCTGGATCGCGTTCGTGTCCTGATACTCATCGCACAGCACGTGGAGGAACCGCTGGCGGTAGGTGTCGAGCGCCTCGGGGCGCTCGCGGAGGAGGCGGAGCCAGAGCGAGAGGAGGTCATCGTAATCGACCAGGTTGTCCTTGAGCTTCCGCTCTCGGTACCGGCGGGCGATCTCGAGGATCTCCGCCTCGAAGAGGGTGAAGAAGGGATACCGCTCTTCCAGGACCTTCATCAGCGACCGCCCGGTATTAATGACGCTCGACAGGATGTCCTGGAGGACGTCCCCTCGCGGGAAGCGGTGCCTCGTCACGGCGATCCCGAGATCGGCGACACAGGCCTGGAGAAGCTCCTTGGCGTCCTCGCGGTCGAGAATGGTGTAGCCGCCCGTGAGGCCCACGGCGGATGCATGGCGGCGGAGGATCAGGTTGCCGATGTGGTGAAAGGTGCCCCCCCAGACCTCGCGACTGTCCCCCTTGCTCACCAGGGCGACCCGGCGGAGCATCTCGCGGGCCGCCTTGTTGGTGAAGGTGACCAGGAGGATGCGGGACGGATCGATCCCCTGGTCGATGAGGTAGGCGACGCGGTAGGTGATGACCCGCGTCTTGCCGCTCCCCGCGCCCGCAATGACGAGATGCGGACCGGGACCGGCGGTCACCGCCTGAAGCTGCGCGGGGTTGAGCTGGGCCTCGTAGAGCGAGAGGTCCACGGGGGCCTTGGCCGTCTTCAGGACATATTCCTTCACCGTATCCGCCTCGCGTCGGTCAGTCGCATCGGCCGGGCTCGCCCCGGCCCCCCAGGCGTTTCAGCCGCCTGCCGAGCAGACAGGCCCGCACCGTTGGCTGAGCGGTTCGACGTTGCTCAGACTTCGGCTGAGCTCAGTCGAATGCCCCGCCCTGAGCGCGTCGAAGGGCTCACGGCCGAAGCTTTCCAGGATCACGGGGGTTCCGTAGGCGCAGTCGGCGGGAGCGATGAGGGGCGGAATCACCGTTTCCGGAACTGGTAGACGGTCTCCCCGGGCCGAACCAGCCCCAGGTCCCGCCGGGCGATCTCCTCGGTGCGGGACGGGTGCCGGCGCAGTGCCTCGACCTCCTGCCGGAGCAGGGCGTTCTCCTGCTTGAGGGCTTCGATCTGCTGCTCCAGGTGCGCCCTGGCACTCCACATCTGGTAGAGCTGGAACAGGCTGCGATCCCCGAACAGCGACAGGAAGAGCAGGAGCCCCAGGAAACAGAGGAGGAGGAACAGGCCGGGCCGCGGCCGTCTCCCGTGCGACTCCAGGGGATCTGCCCCTTCGGCAGGCTCAGGGCGGTGAGACTTCGGCGAGCTCAGTCGAGCCGCCCGGTTAAACCGCTTAGGCATCACCGCCCCCTCAACGGGCGAAAGGCGTCCACCCCGGGAAAGCGGGCCGCCGCCCCTAACGCCTCTTCGATGCGGAGGAGCTGGTTGTACTTGGCCGTGCGGTCCGTGCGGGATGCGGAGCCGGCCTTGATCTGGCCGGCGTTCACCGCGACGGCCAGGTCCGCGATAGTGACATCCTCGGTCTCGCCGGAACGATGAGAGATGATCGCAGCGTACCCGGCCCGCTTGGCCACGGCGATCGTCTCGAGGGTCTCGGTCACCGTCCCGATCTGGTTCACCTTGATCAGGATGGCGTTGGCGAGTCCGCTGGCGATGCCCTCGCGGAGGAGGGCGGCGTTGGTCACAAAGAGGTCGTCCCCGACGAGCTGCACCCGGTCCCCGAGGGCAGCCGTGAGGAGCGCCCATCCCTCGAGATCCCCCTCGGCCATCCCGTCCTCGATGGAGACGATGGGATACTGCTTGACCCATCCCGTGTAGAACTCCACCATCCCTTCACGACTGAGCTCCTTGGTGGTCTCGGCCACGAGATGATACCGCTCTCCCTCGTAGAACTCGCTGGCCGCCGGGTCGAGCGCGACGAAGACGTCCCGTCCCGGGCGATAGCCGGCCCGGGTGACGGCCTCGAGGATCAGCTCGACCGCCTCTTCGTTCGAGCGGAGATCAGGCGCAAAGCCCCCCTCGTCCCCGACGGCGGTGCTGTAGTCGCGCCTCTTCAACACACCCCGCAGGCTCTGAAACACCTCCACGCCGATCCGGAGCGCCTCGGCAAAGCGCCCACCGGCGACCGGGACGATCATGAATTCCTGAAAGTCCACGGTGTTGTCGGCGTGCCTTCCCCCGTTGAGGATGTTCATCAAGGGGACCGGAAGGTCGCGGGCATCCGCCCCCCCGAGATAACGGTACAAAGGCAGGCCAGCCTCATCGGCCGCCGCCTTGGCCACGGCGAGCGACACCCCGAGGAGGGCGTTGGCCCCGAGCCTTCCCTTGGTGGGTGTCCCATCCAGCCGGCACAAGGTCTCGTCCACGCGGGACTGGTCGAACGCCTCCGCGCCGATGAGCGCCGGGGCGATCAGGGTGTTCACATGCTCCACCGCCTTCTGGACCCCCTTCCCCGCGTAGCGCCGTGGATCGCCATCCCTGAGCTCCACCGCTTCGCGCTCGCCCGTGGACGCCCCGGAGGGGACTGCGGCCCGGCCACAGGCTCCACTTTCCAGGCGGACGTCGACCTCGACGGCCGGGTTGCCCCGGGAATCCAGGATCTCGCGCGCATGGATGTGAACAATCTGACTCATAGGGACGATCTCCTGGGCCTCATCATCGGGGCTACGCACTGTACACGAGTTTCCGGCTCGCCTCGATGAGCCCCTCGAGATCTCTGGCGTTCTGGGCTTCCACATAGAGCCGGACGACTGGCTCGGTCCCCGACGGCCGGATCAGGAGCCAGCTCCCATCCTCGAGCAGGAGCTTGGTGCCGTCCTTCCGCTCGACCGCTGCGACCCTCCGGCCGATCAGCTCACGTGGGGGCTCCTCGAGCTTCGTGAGGAGGCGTGCGCGCTCCTCAGGCCTCAGGGTGAAATCGATCCGTCGGGAGAGGATGGTCCCGACCTGGGCGTACAGCTCGTCGAGCAGCTCCCTCAGGGATGCGCGCCCCCGGTGCGCGACCATCTCGGCCACGAGCAGACAGGCCAGCACCCCATCCTTCTCCGGGATGTGCCCCCGAATGGAGAGCCCGGCACTCTCTTCGCCGGCCAGGATGACCTTCTCCTGCAGGAGCAGCTCACCGAGGTACTTGAACCCGACCGGGGTTTCATATACGGGGACGTGGTAATGACGGGCGACCGCGTCGAGGAGATGCGTGGTCGCCACTGTGCGCGCGACGCCCCCCGGCGGACGCGTGCTGAGCAGGTGCTTGAACAGCAGGGCCAAAATCTGGTTGGCGCTCGGGACCGTGCCGTCGTTGTCCACGATGCCGAAGCGATCGGCGTCTCCGTCCGTGGCGAGGCCGAGGTGGGCGCGCCGCTTCACCACCCGTTGCGCGAGGTCCTGGAGCCGTGTCGGGGCCGGGTCCGGCGGGCCGCCCCCGAAGAGGGGATCCCGCCAGTCGTGGAGCATCTCGACCTCGCACCCTGCCTCCCGGCAGGCGGTGTCCAGGACCCCCCGTCCGGTCCCGAAGAGGGGGTCCACCACTACCCTGAGGTGAGCCCGGCGGATCGCCTCGTAGTCCACGAGACTCTGGAGGTGTGTGAGATAGGGCGGGAACGGATCGATCATCGTGAGGAGTCCCGCCTTTTCTGCCGCCGCGATCTCTATGGTCTCCGCCTGGGCATTCGGCAACCGTGCATTCGCCTGGGCTTCGATGTAGCGGGTCACTTCGGGCGGGGCCGGACCTCCGGCAGCCGTGGAAAACTTGATACCGTTCCACTCCGGCGGGTTGTGGCTGGCGGTGATGGTGATCCCTCCGCCCGCCTGCCGGCGCCGGATCTCGCAGGCGACGACGGGGGTGGGAGTATCCCGCTCGCAGAGGAAGACCCGGATCCCGTTGGTGGCCAAGAGCTTGGCCGCCTCACCCGCGAAGCGTTCCGACAGGAAGCGGGTATCGTACCCGACCACGATCCCTCGCCCCTCGAGCCCCGCGGCCCTGAGGTGGTCGGCGATGCCCTGGACGACGGCCAGCGCTCGGGGCAAGGTAAAGTCGTCGGCGATGACGCCGCGCCAGCCGGACGTCCCAAACTGAATCCGCGTCATGGCCCCCTCACGCACACGTGCGAAGATTGTCGGCAGTATAGGGACGGTTCCTCGACACTGTCAAGGTGAAATGACTTGCGAGAAGCCCTGGAGTTCAATATACTTACCACGTCCGCGGAGCGGTGGAACCGCAGGGAGCCGGGTGTGGCCGACGAAAAAATCCTGATCGTCGATCCTGACCAGGCTGCGCGTCGGCGGCTCGCAAAGGTGCTGCGCCAACGAGGTCTTCAGCCGGTGGAGGCCTCCGGCGGCGAGGAAGCCCTGAAGGAGCTCGCCAAGGAAGAGTACGCGGTTGTCTTCCTTGACCTGGCGGGGGTAGGACCCGACGTGGTGGGGCGCATGATCGAGCAGAAACCGGAGCTGTCCATCATTGTGCTGGCGCCTCCCGCGAGCGCGGGTGCCAGCGCTGCTACGGCGAAGGGGGCGTACACGGCCCTCGCGACGCCTGTGCAACCGGTTGACCTCGAGATCGGCCTCAGAAATGCCCTCGAGCGATATGACCTGTTCCGCACCAACACCCGTCTCCGCCACGAGACCCTGCAGGATGACCTGACGGGGGTCCTCAACCGTCGATATCTGGATCGATATCTGGGCGAGGAGATCGAGCGGTCCCGCCGGTACAAACACCCCTTCTCTCTCCTCTTTTTCGACCTCGATCACCTGAAGCACATCAACGACCAATATGGGCACCTGTCGGGGAGCAGGGTGCTGGTCGAGGTGGTGAAGGTCATCATGAAGCAGCTCAGACGGACCGACAAGATATTCCGGTTTGGCGGGGATGAGTTTTCGGTGACGCTGCCCGAGACCGATCAGCGAGGGGCGGTGGAGACAGCCCACCGCCTGCGCCAGGCGATCCGGGCCCATCGGTTCCACCCGGTGGAAGGGGCCGAGGTGTCGCTCACCGCCAGCTTCGGGGTCGCCACCTATCCTGAAGACGGGCAGAGCGGAGAAGATCTCTTGCGCCACGCCGACGAGGCGATGTATCTCGTCAAGACGGGGACCAGGGACGGGGTCGGGATCAAGGAAAAGCAATGAAGCGCCTGAGCGTCCTGGGCTCTACCGGCTCCATCGGCATGCAGACCCTGGAAGTGGTCCGCGCCCACCCCGAGGCCTTTGAGGTGGTGGCGATGGCGGCCGGGCGGCGGCTCGACCTCTTTGCCCAGCAGGTCCGGGAGTTTCGACCGCATCTGGTCTCGGTGGCGGGCCGGGACGGGGCGCAGGAGCTGCAGGAAAGACTACGCGGCCTTCCGGTGAAGATCTGCTTCGGGGAGGAGGGGTTGAGCGAGGTTGCGGCCTACTCCGATGCAGAGCTGACCCTGCTGGCGGTCGTGGGGGCGACGGGACTCAAGCCGGCGCTGGCGGCGATCCGGGCCGGCAAGGACGTGGCGATCGCCACCAAGGAGGCCCTCGTAATGGCCGGGGCACTGCTGACGGCTGAGGCCGCAGCCCGAGGGGTGAAGCTCTTGCTGCGGCAGGTCCCGAAGGAGCGGCTGGCCTCCGTCACCCCCGAGGAGGCCCTGAACCATCCGGTCTGGAGCATGGGGAAGAAGATCACGATCGACTCGGCGACGCTGATGAACAAAGGACTCGAGGTGATCGAGGCGCGATGGCTGTTTGACATCGACGCAAAGCAGGTGGACGTGATCCTGCATCCCCAGTCGATCGTGCACTCCCTCATCGAGTATGTGGACGGGTCGGTCCTGGCCCAGCTCGCCCCGCCCGATATGCGCCTTCCCATCCTCTATGCCTTGAGCTACCCGGCCCGCCTCAAGAACGCCTTCCCCACGCTCGATCTGGTGCGGGTGGCCCCGCTCACGTTCGAGCCGGTCGATCGGGAACGGTTTCGGTGTCTCGGATACGCGTACGAGGCGGTCGCGATGGGAGGGACGGCACCGGCCGTCTTGAACGCCGCCAATGAGGTGGCGGTCGAGCTGTTTCTCGGTCGGCAGATCAGCTTTGGCGAAATCCCCGAGGTGATCGAGGCGAGCCTCGGCGGGCACCGGCCGGGGGACGGGGACAGTCTCGACGAGATCCTGGCGGCGGATCGAGAGGTCCGCGCGCAGATCGCTCGCACATACCGGGCCAGGGTGAGGCCGGTATCATGACGGTCGAAACCATCGTCTCTTTCATCATCATCCTGGGGCTCCTGATCTTCGTCCACGAACTGGGACACTTCCTGGTCGCCAAGCGGGCCGGCGTCGGGGTCCTCAAGTTTTCCCTCGGGTTCGGTCGCCGCCTCTTCGGTTTCCGGTGGGGAGAGACCGAGTACCTGATTTCCGCCATCCCGCTCGGCGGCTATGTCAAGATGGTCGGCGAGGACCCACGCGAGGTCGTGGTGGACGCCACCGGTCAAGCCTTCGATACCGCGGGCCAACCCCTGGATCGTCAGAAATCCTTCGCCCACAAGTCGGTGTGGGTGCGGATGGCCATCGTCCTGGCCGGGCCCGGCGCCAATTTCCTCTTGGCCGTGCTCCTCTTCTGGGGGGTCTTCGCGCTGGTGGGTCGCCCGGTCTTCCCGCCCGTGGCCGGAAAGCCCGAACCGGATTCCCCGGCCGCCGTCGCCGGCCTCCGCCCGGGCGATCGCATCGAGGCGGTGATGGGCGGTCGGGTGGGGACATGGGAGGAGATCGAGGCGGCGTTCCAGGCCTCGAGAGGCAACCCCGTGACGCTTCGTGTCGGGCGGGACGGGGTCCACCGGGACCTCACGGTGACGCCCCGCCGCAAGATCTTCACCGATCTTCTGGGCGACGAGCGTGAGGTCTGGAGTATCGGGGTCGGACCCTTCATCTCGACTGCCGTGGGCCGGGTGATGGAGGGATTTCCCGCCGCGCAGGTGGGGCTGAAGGTCGGCGACCGCATCGTCGCCGTCGACGGGGAGCGGGTGGAGACCTGGGAAGATTTGGCCCGACGGATTCACACCCGGCCTGGGCAGGAGATCGCACTGACGGTGGAGCGGGGCGGGACACGCTTCCCGGTCGCTCTGATCCCGAAGGCCTCCGTACAGCAGGATGCGGGTGGTCAAACGGTGACGGTGGGGCTCATCGGCATCAGCCCTGTAGAGGGTTTCGTGTACGAGCGGATAGACCCGGTGACCGCGCTGGTCGATGCCGGGGCCCGAACAACGGTCACGAGCGTCAAGATCCTCTATGTGCTCGTGAAGATGGTGGAGGGGGCCGTGTCCCCTCGAACGATCGGCGGCCCGATCCTCATGGCCCAGATGACCGGCGAGCAGGCCCAGCAGGGGCTGCTTAACCTGATCTTCTTTACCGCGCTCCTCTCCATCAACCTGGGGATCCTGAATCTCCTCCCCATCCCTATCCTGGACGGCGGCCATCTCGCCTTCTTTGGCATCGAATTGCTCCGCGGCAGGCCGATCAGTGTGAAGAAGCGAGAGGTGGCGCAGCGGGTGGGACTGGTCCTCTTGGTGGCCTTGATGATCTTTGCCTTCTATAATGATATCTTTCGATTGCTCGGGCGGCCCTGATGTGGTAATCTTCACCGCCCATGGTTCACAGTTCACAGACTGGCAATTCCGCTTTTCCCGTGAACCGTGAAGTGAGAACTGTGAACTCGCTGCGCGGACAACGCGGAGGCTGATCCATGAAAGCACGGCGGAAGACGCGGCAGATCCAGGTGGGCACGCTCAAGATCGGCGGGGACGCGCCGGTCTCGGTCCAGTCCATGACCAAGACCGATACCCGCAACGTCGAGGCCACCGTCGATCAGATCTGGGCCCTGGAGGCGGCGGGCTGTGAGGTGGTGCGGCTCGCTGTCCCGGATGAGGAGGCCGCGGCAGTCCTCAGCAAGATCCGCGCCCAGATCCGCATCCCCCTCATTGCTGACATCCACTTCAACTACCGGCTGGCGCTCCAGGCGCTCGAGCAAGGGGTGGACGGCCTGCGCCTCAATCCGGGCAATATCGGGGCGCGCTGGAAGGTAGAAGAGGTGGTACGGGCGGCGCGAGAGCGCCAGATCCCGATCCGCATCGGCGTCAACGCCGGCTCGCTGGAGAAGGAGCTGCTGGCGAAGCACGGCAAGCCCACGCCCGAGGCGATGGTGGAGAGCGCGTTGAAGCATATCCGCATCCTGGAGGATCTCGACTATCCGGAGATCAAGGTCTCCCTGAAGGCGTCGCACCCCGCCATGATGATTGCCGCCTACCGTCTCCTGGCCGAGCAGGTCGACTACCCCTTTCACCTGGGGGTGACCGAGGCCGGGACCGCCTTCCCGGGAACGGTGAAGTCGGCGGTGGGGATGGGGGCGCTGCTCGCTGATGGCATCGGCGATACCATCCGGGTCTCCCTGACCGAGGACTGCGTCGAAGAGATCAAGGTCGGCTTCGAGATCCTGAAGGCGCTGGAGCTGAGGGAGCGGGGGCTCAACATCATCGCCTGCCCCTCCTGCGGCCGGGTCGAGATCGATCTCATGGGGCTCACCAAGGAGGTGGAGCGGCGGCTGGCGGCGCTCGGCCTGAAGAAGGCGATGAATGTGGCGGTGATGGGGTGCGCCGTCAACGGCCCGGGCGAGGCGCGGGGGGCAGATATCGGGATCGCCGGCGGCAACGGGGTCGGCATCCTCATCAAGAAGGGGCAGATCATCCGCAAGGTGAAGGAGGCGGAGATGGCCGACGCCCTTGTGGAGGAGATCCTGAAGATGGCGGAGTCCGGCGAAGCGGAAGACGCCTCCCCCGGGGCCGGGAATCTCCTCACCATCCTTCCCAAGGAGTGAGTCTCGCCTTTTGTCTCACCATACCGTGCGGTGGAGTCGCCTGCTCATCCCCACGCTGAGAGAGGATCCCGCCGAGGCCGAGGCGGTGAGTCACCGGCTCATGATCCGCGGTGGGCTGGTTCGCGCCCTCGCCGCCGGGATCTATTGCTACCTCCCCCTGGGCCAGCGGGTCCTGGATAAGATCAACACCATCATCCGGGAAGAGATGAACCGGATCGGGGGGCAGGAGTTCACCCTGCCCGCGCTCCACCCCGCCGAGCTCTGGCAGCAGACCGGTCGGTGGACCGAGATCGGCGAGGAGATGTTCCGCCTGAAGGACCGGGGAAAGCGGGACATGTGCCTCGGGATGACCCACGAGGAGATCATCACCTGGTTGGCCGCGAAAGAGATCCGCTCGTACCGAAACCTCCCCCAGATCTGGTACCAGATCCAGGTCAAGTTCCGGGACGAGGCCCGGCCCAAGAGCGGCGTGCTCCGGACCCGGGAATTCCTCATGAAGGATTCCTACAGTCTGGACGCGGACGAGGAGGGGCTCGCGCAGAGCTACGAGCTGCACAAAGAGGCCTACGGCCGGATCCTTCGACGGTGCGGCCTCACCTTCACCGTGGTCGAGTCCGATCCCGGGATGATGGGCGGCGCCGGTTCCCACGAATTTATGGCCCCGTCTCCTTCGGGGGAGGATGAGGTGGCACTGTGCGGATCGTGCGGCTACGCGGCCAATGTCGAGCTGGCGGAGTCACGGCCCGCGCCTCCACCCTTTCCCTCGTGGCCTGCGCTGGAGGAGATCGCGACCCCAGGGGCCAGGAGCATCGACGAGGTCTCGACCTTTCTTCAGATTGATCCCCGCCTCACCCTGAAGACCCTCATGGTCATGACCACGGCGGGACCGCTCCTCTGCCTGTTGCGGGGCGATCAGCAGCTGCACGAGCGAAAGGTCGAGCGTCTCGTCGGCCCGTTCCGGCCGGCGCATCGGGACGAGGTCAAGGCGATTGCGGGGGTCGAGGCCGGCTTCCTGGGCCCGCTGCATCTTGAGATCCCTCTGTTGGCTGATGAGGCGCTCGCCGAGGGGGTCTATGTGGCCGGGGCCAATCGCGAGGACACCCATGTCCGCGGGGTGGTCCCGGGCAAGCACTTCAGGGCGCGGCACGCGGATATTCACCGCGTGCAACCGGGAGACGGCTGCGTGAAGTGTGGGAGCCCGATCATGGTCGAGCGGGTGATCGAGGTCGGAAATATCTTCAAGCTGGGTACCCGCTATTCGACGCCGCTCAAGGCCCTCTATCTCGATGAGAAAGGAGAGGAGCGGCCCATCGTCATGGGGAGCTACGGGATCGGCCCGGCCCGGATCGCGGCTGCCGCCATCGAACAGCATCACGACCGCGATGGCGCCATGTGGCCCGTGAATATTGCCCCCTTTCAGGTCCACCTCCTCACGGTCAATGTCAAGGATCCGGCGATGCGAGAACTGGGCGAAAAGCTGTACGGCGCCCTGAACGGGGCAGGGGTGGAGCTCCTGTACGATGATCGGGATGAGCGACCCGGGGTGAAATTCAAGGATGCGGATCTCGTGGGGATTCCCTATCGGGTGACAGTGGGGAGCCGGGCCATCCAGGAAGGGCAGGTGGAAATTCGCAATCGCCGGAGCAAACAGGATTCGTTTGTGCCGGTCGCGGAGACCGTCGCCCGCATCCAGGCCCTCTTACTCCAGACGGAAGGGGGGTAGTTGGGGTCAGTCCTGGTCGGAC
>Ga0209751_10003456_pt1 | contig 15312 bp, 13 predicted proteins | sample RifCSP13_1_FD_184019 | JGI IMG/M metagenome (GOLD analysis project Ga0209751, IMG submission 184019) | Soil microbial communities from Rifle, Colorado - Rifle CSP2_sed 13_1 (SPAdes) (version 2) | ecosystem: Environmental > Terrestrial > Deep subsurface > Rock core/Sediment | place: Rifle... | reverse complement strand
GCCGGATCGGCCGGCATGGGCATCCTGACGGGACGCACCGACGATGGCGCCGGCCTCGAGCGAGGCGACGCCGGAGAGGAGGCATCGATTTCGTACGCAGGTGATGGTGGCGAGGCCAGCGCGATCCTCGTCGGGGCCGACGATTCGCTGCGGGCGGTCATGCGCTCGGGCACGGTCGGCCGCTTCGTCGCCCCGGGCTCGATGACGAGTGGGAGGTTCGGGCTCTTCCGCTGGGACATCGGCCCGCTCGGGCGGCGCCGGGCCGCATTTCCACCGGACCTTCTCGGAATCGTTCTACGTCCTCTCCGGCACGGTCCTGCTGTTCGACGGCCGGACATGGGTCAGCGGCGGGGATGGCGACTACCTGTACATCCCGGAAGGCGGGGTCCACGGCTTCCGGAACGAATCCGACGCCGCCGCCTCGATGCTCATCCTCTTCGCGCCGGGGGCGCCGCGCGAGCTGTACTTCCAGGAGCTGGCCGAGATCGGCGCCTCGGGCAGGGAGCCGTCGCAGGAGGAATGGGCCGAGGTCTACGCCCGCTACGACCAGACGATGGTCTGAGCCGGGACATCGGGCGAACGCCGGTCGGCGGCGGAGCCGAACGAACCGAACTCGTCGTGCCTCACCGCGGCAGGGGAGCGATCTCCCCGGAGCCACGAATGATGAGCCTCGTCGCCACGACCTCGATCCTCGACGGCGTCTGATCGCCGTCAAGCCGCCGAAACAGGATCTCGGCCGCGAGCCGCCCGATCGCCGCCGGATCCTGCGCCACGACCGTGACCCCCGGATCGAGCAGGTCGGCCAGCGGGAAGTCATCGAACCCGACAAGGGCCACGTCGAACTGCCGGCGGAGACCGCGGAGGCCCGCGAACGCGCCGATCCCGAGGCTGTTCTGGGCCGCGAAGATGGCGGTCGGCGGGTCCGCTAGGCGGAGCAGCTCCTCGACGGCGGCGCGGGCCGCCTCGCTGCTGTGCAGGTCGCGACGGACGATCGTCAGGTCGACGCTCTCGCCGGCTCGCTCCACCGCCTCGACGTAGCCGGCGAAGCGATCGGCTGCGGTCCGGATGGTCACGAGGTCGCCGAGAAAGCAGATCCGCCGGTGGCCGACCGACATGAGGTGACGGACGCCCTCCGCTGCCCCCGATCGATTCGCCGCTACGACCGCGTCCGCGTCGAGGTGATTCGGTGGGCGGTCGACGAAGACCAGCGCGGTCCCGGCCCGACGATCGGCGAGCATGTAGCTCTGGTCGTCGGCGGCCGGGACGACGATGAGGCCGTCGACGCGCCGCGCCACGAACTCCCGCACGAGCGCGCGTTCGCGGTCAGGGTCCTCGTCCACGCTGCCGGCGACGACCGTCACGCCGCGCGGCCTCGCCGCGTCCTCGACCGCCCGGGTGACCGCCGCAGAGAACGGGTTCGCGAGATCCTCGAGGACAAGCCCAACCGTCGCCGTCTTGCGGTCGCTTCGTCGGAGGCTGCTCGCCGTCAGGTTGGGTCGGTAATCGAGCTGGTCGATGGCGCGGTGCACCCGCGCCAGAAGGTCATCGGACACCGCCGGCTCGGCGTTGATGACCCGCGATACCGTCTTCAGGCTGACACCCGCCAGCGCGGCGACGTCGCGCATCGTCGGCCTGGACCGGCCCTGGGAGGCGGGTACCTGACCGCCCTCTGACAAGGTTGTCATGTTGCTCACCCAGCGATGCTACAGGTTCGGACGTCACCGGGCAAGGACAATTCAGGTTTCCTACTTGACAACCCATCTGCTACCGCGTTATAACCCGCTGACAACGTTGTCACGATGCCGCGCCCCAACGACCTCGACAACGAGCCAACCGAAGGAGGAGTTCAGGTGAACGTTTCGACTCGCGGCAACAGGTTCCGGGGCCCGGCGGCGGCGTTGTCGGCCGTCGTCCTGCTCGCGGCCTGTGGCACCGGCAGCGCGAGCCCCAGTGCGTCTGGCGCCACCGGACCGATCGGGGTGTCGCTGATCACGAAGACCTCGACCAACCCGTTCTTCATCGCCATGGCCAACGGCGCCAAGGAGTCGGCCGACAAGCTCGGCATGACCCTGACCACCGCGGCCGGGACCGAGGACGGTGACACGGCGACGCAGATCACCGCCATCGAGAACGCGATCTCGCGGGGCGACAAGGGCATCCTGATCACACCCGGCGGTCCCGACGTGAATCCCACGATCACCAAGGCGCGGGATGCGGGCCTCTTCGTCATCGCGCTCGACACGCCGCCCGACCCCGCCAGCATCGTCGACATCACGTTCGCGACGGACAACTTCCTGGCCGGCAAGCTGATCGGCCAGTGGACTGCCGCCCAGCTGGCCGGCGAGCCGGCCGTCATCGCGCTCCTCGACCTGTTCAGCGACAAGGTCGTGTCGGTGGACTATGACCGTGATCAGGGCTTCCTGACCGGCATGGGCATCGACGTCAAGGACGCCAAGAAGAACGGCGACGAGTCCCCGACCGGCTCCTACAGCGGCGGCGACTACACGATCGTCTGCAACCTGCCGACCAAGGGTGCTGAGGATGGCGGACAGACCGCCATGGAGAACTGCCTCTCCATGAACCCCGACATCAACGTCATCTACACCATCAACGAACCGGCAGCCAATGGGGCATACAAAGCCCTGACGGCCGCCGGCAAGGCCTCTGGCGTCCTCATCGTCTCGGTCGACGGCGGCTGCGCCGGCGTGGACCTGGTGAAGACCGGCGTCATCGGCGCCACCTCGCAGCAGTACCCGCTGAAGATGGCCTCGCTCGGCGTCCAGGCGATCTACGACCTCGTGACGACCGGCAAGAAGCCGTCGGTCACGAGCGGACTCGACTTCTTCAACACCGGCGTGACGCTGATCACGGACAAGCCTTCAGACGGCGTCGACAGCATCGACACGACCGAAGGCGCCGAGATCTGCTGGGGGTAGGACCTCCTCCTCGTCCTGCCGTGGGGCGGTCGCCGTCGGCGACCGCCCCACGCTCCCAGGCTCAGCCCGCCGTTCGAAGCGGCCCCTAGACTGTCGCTGGTCGACCCAGGCTCGACCCGTGACGAGGTTGCGATGTCCAACATCCCCGCACCACCGGCGGATCCGGCCGAGCTGTTCCTCCACCGCCGCACACCCCTGCAGCGCGTCCACGGGATCCTGCATGCGTACCCGGCCCTCAGCCCGACGTTCGTCCTGGTCATCGCGGCGATGGCGTTCGCCTACCTGAACCCCAGGTTCTACGCGCCGGCGAACCTGTCACTGATCGCCCAGCAGGTTGCCGTGGTCGGGGCTCTGGCGGTGGGCCAGACGATCATCATCATGACCGCCGGCATCGACCTGTCGGTTGGAGCGATCACGGTCCTGACGGCCATGGTCATGGCGGCCAGCGCCGCCAACTACGGCGTGCCCGGACCGGCGTCCCTGGCGATCGGGCTGGTCGTCGGGACGCTGGCCGGCGGGGTGAACGGCGTGCTCGTGACGAGGCTGCGGCTGCCACCCTTCATCGTCACCCTCGGCACGTTGAACGTCTTCCTGGCGCTCACCCTGCTGTATTCGTCCGGGCAGGCGATCCAGGGACCTGACATCCCGGCCATCCTGCTGTGGACCGGACAGGACATTGCGGTCGGGTCGTTCAGGATCACCACGGGCGTGCTGTTGATGCTGGCGCTGTATGTGGTCTTCACGTACCTGCTCCGAAACACCGCCTGGGGGCGTCACGTGTACGCCGTCGGCGATGACGCGGAGGCGTCCCGGCTGGCCGGCATCCCGGTGACGCGGACGCTGCTGTCGGTCTACCTTGTCGCGGGCTTCATCTACGCGCTGGGCGCCTGGATCCTCATCGGGCGGGTTGGGGCCGCGAGCCCGAACGCAGCGTCGGACGCCAACCTCGACACGATCACCGCCGTGGTCATCGGCGGCACCAGCCTGTTCGGCGGCCGCGGGATCATCATCGGGAGCCTCCTCGGCGCGCTCATCGTCGGCGTGTTCCGGAACGGCCTGGCCCTCGCCGGCGTCGACGTCCTGTTCCAGACGCTGGTCGTCGGCGTGCTCGTCATCGTTGCGGTCGCGATCGACCAGTGGATTCGGCGGGTGCGGGCATGACCGCCAGCGGCCAGCCCTCGCCGGTCATCGACGCCACCGGCCTGATCAAGACCTTCGGCAGCGTCGTCGGCCTCGACGGGACCGACTTCGACCTCTATCCGGGCGAGGTCCTGGGCGTGATCGGCGACAATGGCGCCGGGAAGTCGACCCTCATCAAGTGCCTGTCCGGAGCCATGGTTCCCGACGCGGGCGAGATCCGGATCGACGGTATGCCCGTCCACTTCCGACGCATCCAGGACGCCCGGGCCGCCGGGATCGAGACGGTCTACCAGTCGCTCGCGATCGTGCCCGCGCTCGACATCGCGACCAACCTGTACCTCGGCCGCGAGCTCCGCCGATCGGGCTTCCTCGGTCGCGTCCTCCGGATGCTCGACCACAAGGCGATGCAGCGCGGGGCGAAGGCCCAACTCCAGCAGCTCGGCATCGGGACCATCCAGTCGATCACCCAGACCGTGGAGACCCTGTCCGGTGGCCAGCGCCAGGCCGTGGCCGTCGCCCGGGCGGCGGCGTTCGGGAGCAAGGTGATCATCCTCGACGAGCCGACCGCAGCCCTCGGCGTCCGGGAGTCGGCCCAGGTGCTCCGCCTGATCCGCGACCTCCGGGATCGCGGCCTGCCGGTGATCCTGATCAGCCACAACATGCCCCACGTCTTCGAGGTCGCCGATCGAATCCATATCCAGCGGCTCGGCCGACGAGCCGCGGGGATCACGCCGGCGAGCCACACACCCTCCGAGGCGGTGGCGATCATGACCGGCGCCGTGGCCGTCGGCGGCGCCGCCTGATGATCATCGTCGGGGGCGAGAGCCTGATCGACCTCCTCGTCTACCCGGATGGACGCCTCGCCGCGATCTCGGGTGGCGGGCCGTTCAATGCGGCGAGAACGATCGGGCGGCTCGGCGGTTCGGCGGCCTACGTCGGGTGCCTCTCGACCGATCGCTTCGGGCGCGCGCTTCGCGATCGCCTCGACCTCGACGGCGTCGACTGCCGTTTCGTCCAGACGACGACGGCCCCGACGACGCTCGCGGTCGCGGAGCTCGACGAGACGGGCGGGGCGACCTATCACTTCTACCTCGACGGGACCGCCGCGCCGGGTCTGTCGGGCGACGGGATCCCGGATCCGCTGCCCCCCGAGGCTCGGGCAATCCACGTCGGAACGCTGGGCCTAGTGCTCGAGCCGATGGCCACGACCCTCGAGGCGCTGGCGCTCGGCGCGGCCGATGACGTGCTCGTGATGCTCGACCCGAACTGTCGCCCTTCGGCGACGCCCGACGCCACCGCGCTCCGGGCGCGCGTCCAGCGTCTTGCTGCTCGGGCGGACGTGATCAAGGTGAGCCGCGAGGATCTCGAGCTCCTGTTCCCTGGGGTCGCGGCGGGACGAGCCATGAGCGAGCTGCTGGCGCTCGGGCCGTCCGCGATTCTCGTGACCGACGGCGGGCGCGATGTCCAGGTCGTAGCGGCGGCCGGGGCGTTCACCCTGCCGGTCCCGATGGTGACGATCGTCGACACGGTCGGCGCCGGCGATGCCTTCGGCGGCGCGTTCCTCCAGTGGTGGATCGGTCGAGGATTGGGCCGCGCCGACCTCGCCGATCGGGTCGCTCTCCAGCCGGCCGTGGAGTTTGCGATCCGCGTGGCCAGCGAGACGTGCCGGCGGGCGGGCGCAGAGCCACCGACGGCGGCGGAGATGGTCGCGCTGGCGTGATCCCTGGCGGCCGGCCTGGGCTGCGGGGACGGGCTGGGCAAGACGGGGATTTGGTGGAGATGAGGGGACTCGAACCCCTGACCCCCGCGATGCGAACGCGGTGCTCTTCCAGCTGAGCTACATCCCCACCGGGACGTCGCCGCGCACCGGGCGGCTGGACGGGCCGAGAGTGTAGCACCGGGGCCCTGGGGCCCTTCGGCTCCCGGCCGGGCCGGCGAATCGGTGCCGGCCGCGTCGCGTCCACGGCGCCGATGAGGCTGGCCCATCGATTCGTAGCCGATAGAGCGCGCCCGGCCAAGGATTCGGTATTGATTCATTCGAACAGATGTTCGATACTTGACCCTGATGGCGGCACTTTCCCCGGACGTGACGGCGGCCCTGGCGACCCTTCGATCGCGCTGGGGAGCGGCCGCGCCCCGCGCCGTCGGGGAGGTGATGGGCGCCCTCGCGATGGCGACGCCGGAGCTGGACGTCGAGATCGATCCCGCCGTCGATCCCGCCGCTCGGCCCGGTGCTCCGGACCCGGCCGAGGTCTTCTCGACCGGCTTTTCGGAGCTGGACGCGATCCTGGGGCCCGGCGGGCTGCCCCGCGGGATGGGCCTGTCGCTCCGGGGCGACCTCTCGAGCGGGCGGACCACGCTCGCCCTTCGGCTCGCCGCGGAGGCCCAGGCGGGCGGTGCCATCGTCGCCTGGCTGGACCTCGCGGGCGCCTTCGACCCGGTCGAGGCCGTGGCCCGCGGCATCCAGCCCGAGTGGCTCGTGGTCCTCACCCCCGCCGACGCGGAGGAGGGGCTCGCGATCGCCGGCGCGCTCCTGTCCGGGCGGACCGTGGATCTCCTCGTCGTGGACCTGCCGCCCCGGCCGGGGAGAGCGGCGCGGTTCGCCGATCGCCTCGGTCGCCTCGCCGCCCTCGCCCGCCGGGCCGGGATCAGCCTCCTCGTCCTCGAGCCGCCGGGGCTGACCCCCTCGGTGGCCGCCGCAGTCGGAGAGGGGACGGGGGTCCGCCTCGAGCTCGCCCGGCGGGCCTGGATCCGCCTCGGGCGGGACGTCGTCGGCCAGGCGACCGAGGTCGTCGTGGCCCGCAACCGGGCCGGCCCGCCCGGCCGGCGGGCGACCCTCCGGATCCTCTATGCCGACGGTGGCGAGCGCGACGCCTGCCTCCGCCGGGACGAGCTGCTCGGCCTCGGCGAGCCGCGGCCGCTCGAGATCACCTCGCCGGCCGCCGCTCGCACCACCCCCGCCGCCGCGCTCCGCGCCCTCGGCGACCGCCGCTCCGTCCATGCCCCCGCCCCCGTGCCCGGGACGTCACGCCATGCGACTCCTCCACCTCTACCGACCGCACCTCCTCCTCGACCTCGCCCGGCAGCGCCGGCCCTCCGGCTCGTGGCCGGCGGGACCGGTCGTCCTGGGCGGCCAGCCCTGGACCGCGGGGACAGTCCTGGACGCGGATCCCGCGGCCAGGGCGCTCGGCGTCCGGCGCGGGATGCCGCTCGGGTCGGCCCACCGGCTGGCCCCGGAGGCGACCTTCCTCGATCCGGAACCGGAGGCTGACCGGGCGGCCCTCGAGGGGGCCTTCGAGCGACTGGCCGGGTTCAGCCCGGCGATCGCCGGCTCGGCCGATCCGACGGCGACCTCGTTCGGGCTGCTCGAGGTCCAGGTCGACGGCCTCGAGGCCCTCTGGGGTCCCGAGTCGGTCCTCGTCGAGCGGCTCTCGACCGCCCTCGAGCCGCTTCTCGCCGGCCGTCCGCGGTCGGGGATCGCCGGGACCCGCTTCGCCGCCACGGTCGCCGCGGCCGCCGCCGCGCCGGGCCGCCTCGTCGCCGTTCCGCCGGGCCGGGAGGCGACCTTTCTCGCCCCGTTGCCGGCCTCGCTGCTCACTCCGGACGACGACGTCAGGGCCCGGCTGCGCCGGTTCGGCCTGCGCCGGATCGGCCAGGTCGCGGAGTTCGCGGCGTCCGCGCTCGTCGTCCGGTTCGGCGAGGAGGGCGCCCGGATCGGAGCCAGGGCGCGGGGCGAGGAGACGGACCCGTTCCGGCCGCGTCGTGCCCCGGAACGCCTCCGCCTGGGCCTGCCCATCGAGCCGCCGGTCGGCGAACTCGAGGCGGTTCGGTTCGTCCTCCGCCGACTGGCGACGGCGCTGGCGGCTAACCTCGCGGCCCGCGGCCTCGCCGCCGCGTGCGGCCGCCTGGCCCTGGGGCTGGATCTCGCGTTCGCGCGCGCGGGCACGCCCGGCGAACTCGTCGTCGAGACCCGCTTCCCCGAGCCGACTGCCGACGCCGAGGCGATCGAGCGGCTGCTCCTCGCGAAGCTCGAGCGGACGCCCCCGCCGGCGCCGGTCGCCCGCCTGGAGCTGGAGCTGTCCGGCGCGGAGCCGGCGGCCGGCCAGCAGCTCCCGCTGTTCGTGCCCCAGGCTCTCCGCGACGCCCGACTCGGCTGGCAGCTCGCCCGGCTCGCGGTCACGTTCGGCGAGGATCGAATCCGCCGGATCGAGATCACGGACCCGGAGGCGCCGCTCGCCGAGCGGCGCTGGACCTGGCGGCCGGTCGAGGGCATCGAGGCGCGGGGGCTCGATGGGGGACCCGCGGCCATCTCCACGGGCGGCGCCCGATGACCCGCCTCCTCCACCCTCATCCGGCCATCGACGTCGAGCTCGATGCCTTCGACAGCCTCGTCGCGATCCATTGGGGTGGCCGGCGCGAGCCGGTCGAGGTCTGCAATCGCTGGCGGATCGAGGAGGCCTGGTGGCGCGACCCGATCGCCCGCGACTACTTCAAGGTCGTCGGTCCGCGCTGGCTCGCGCTCGTCTACTTCGACCGCGTCGCCGGCACCTGGCATTTGGAACGCCTGTACGACTGATCGATGGTCGGCGGCCACGCCTCCACAACCGGCCGAGCCGGCCGACCTCGCCGATCAGCGAATCGGGACGAGCAACGACACCAGAAGCAGCGACAGGAACAGGCCGACGACGAAGATGAGCGCCCCGACGTCGCGCGGTCGTGCCGTCTGCACCGCAAACTCCCCCACAACCATGCTGCCGGGCCGGTCCCGGACGGCCCGTTCCACGAAGTGTAGCTGCGACCCGGTCGTCTGGAAAGCGCGTATTCACCGAGTCGTTGCACGCTTCAGACGCCGAGAGAGGCGTGATGGTTACGCGGCGCCCTGCCAGGTCAGAAAGAAGATCAACGCGACCGCGCCGACGAGGACGAGCGTCAGCAGGCCCGCTCCGATGAGGTCCCTGAGCCTGGGTTCCATCGCCGCGGTGCCTCCGTCAGTTGAAGGGGCAGGTTGCCCCGTACAGAACCGTGATCAGCGTAACGCCTCCGAGCGGCTCGATCGTGATCCGGGCGGCGCACCCGCCAGGCGGGGCCGTGGCCTCGATCTGGAAGCTCCCGTCCTCGTACGGCCCGGTGCTCGTCACCGCGAAGCCGGCGCTCTCGAGCGACTCCTGGTAGTAGTCGGCGACCTCGGCCGGCTCCACCGCGCCCACGTCGAGGATCGCGCTCGCGGGGCCCTCGCCGGTCTCGGCCGGGCTCGCGCCCGCGAACTCCGGGAACGTTTCGGGCAGCGCGTCCCAGATCCGCCCCCACCCGGTGTCCGTCTGGCTGGGCGCGGTGGGTCGGGGAGTGGCGTCGACGTCGGTCGGGACGGACGTCGGCCCGGAGGAGGCTGTGGCGGCCGCCGGGGAGCCGGTCGGTGACGGGTCGGCGATCGTGGTGCACGCCGACGCCCCCAGCGCGGCCGCGAGAACGGCGCCCGCGATGAGGTTCCGGCGGCCGGGTCCGTGTCTCGGCATCGGCCAATCCTAGCCGGGGATGTGACAGGACCCCGTCGCCCCCAGATGCGACGGGGTCCTGCTGTTCGGATTGCCACCCGCTCACCAGGTGGCAGCCCCGGTCGATCGTCGGTTGTGGCACCGGCGTCGCCATTCCGTTCCCGGGCTCGGCCCGCGAACGTCAGATCGCGTGGGATCAGACGCCGTGAGCCGCCTGGACTGCCAGGGCCGCCGGGAGGAGGACGAGGATGAGGAGACTCGCGATGGTGACCAGCGCGACGATCCTCGCCAGGACGGCGACAAGGCTGCGGACGTTCCTTCCCACGGCCCTAATGACGCCACGGCGTGCCCGGATGTTGCGTCCGGGCGAGGCTTTTGATGATAGAACATTTGTTCTATCATCAGCAGTCCCCCAGACCGCCCCTGATGCCGGCCGATCATGATCCAGCCACCCTTCGCCGAGCTCCACTGCCACTCCAACTTCTCGTTCCTCGACGGGGCCTCGCCGGTCGAGGACCTCGTCGAGCGGGCGGTCGAGCTCGGCCTGACGGGCCTCGCGATCACGGACCACCAGGGCCTCTACGGCGTCGTCCGATTCGCAGCGGCAGCCCAGGAGGCCGGCCTCCGCCCGGTCATCGGCGTGGAGATCGAGCTCCTCGATGCCGCCGCCCCGGATCCGCGCGGGACCGTGGTCCCGGCCCGGCGCGAGGGGCGGCGCGGCCGGGGTGGCGGGCCGGAGACCGCGGAGTCGCCCCCCGCTCCGGTCGGCGGCAGCCCGGCGCGCCCACGCCCGTCGCGGGCGCGCCTGCCGGGCCATCGGGCGGTCGTGAAGGAGGACCTCCGAGGGATCGGCGAGCGGCAGCGAGGGCCGCACCTCGTCCTGCTCGCCCGCGACGCCGCGGGCTACCGGAGCCTCTGCCGGCTCGTCTCGCGGGCCAACCTCGCCGGCACGAAGCGGGTGCCCCGGTTCAGCCAGGCCCTCCTCGCCGAGCATGCCGAGGGGCTCGTGGCGCTCACGGGCTGCCACGAGGGCGAGATCGCGCGGCGGCTCCGGGTCGGCGATCGCGAGGGCGCCGCCGAGGTCGCTCGGCGCTACGCCGGGATCTTCGGCCGGGGCGACGCGCCGGCCTCGAGCGGGTTCTTCCTGGAGCTCTCCCACCACCTCCTGCCCGACGACGACTGGCTCGTGGCGGAGACCGTGGCGCTGGCGCAGGAGCTCGGCCTCCCGGTCGTGACGACGAACGACGTCCACCACGCCCGCCCCGAAGATCGCGAGCTCGGGGACGTCCTCACCGCGATCTTCCACGGCCGGACGCTCGACACGCTCGGCAACCTCCGCCGCCCGGACGGCGAATCGCACCTCAAGTCGGGGGCGGAGCTGCTGGCCCTGCCGCCCGGCGAGGCGGCCTTCGCCCGGACGAATCCCTCGACCGCGCGGGCCTGGGCTGAGGGGATCGCCACGGCGTCCGAGGTCGCCGCCTCGTGCACCGTCGACCTCGGCTTCGAGCAGTACCGCTTCCCGGGCTTCCCGGTCCCGGCCGGTGAGACGGCCTTCAGCTACCTCGTCGAGCTCTGCCAGGCCGGCGTCCGGCGGCGCTACCACCCGGTCTCGCCGGCGGTCGTCCGGCAGCTGGCTCACGAGCTCGACGTCATCGAGCGGACCGGCCTGGCCGAGTTCTTCCTCATCTGCTGGGACCTGATGCGCTTCGCGAAGGCGCGGGGAATCCCTGCCCAGGGCCGCGGCAGCGCGGCCGATTCGATCGTCGCCTACGCCCTCGGCATCACCCGGGTCGACCCGATCCGCCACAACCTGCTCTTCGAGCGCTTCATCAACGAGGGCCGCACGACCTACCCGGACGTCGACATCGACTTCAGCTCCGAGCGCCGGGAGGAGGTCATCCAGTACGTCTACGAGCGCTACGGGCCCGAGCACACCGGGATGGTCTGCAACCTCGTCACGTACCGGGCCCGGTCCGCCGTTCGCGAGGTGGGCTATGCCCTCGGCTTCCCGCGGCCGCTCGTCGACCGCGTGGCCAAGGCGCTCGAGACGTACGACAGCGTCATGGTCCGGCGCGACCTCGAGGCCGACGGCGGCTTCGCCGAGTTCTTCCGGCGCCCGGGCGCGGGGGAGGTGCTCGGCGGCGCGGCGGGCGGTCGGGCGGTCGCCGAGGACTCGGTCCGGGCTGCCGCGGCACTTGCCGGTGCGCGCGGCCTGACGGACGCGATGGGCCAGCTCAACGTCCGCCGCGGTCCGGGTGCCGCGCTGGTGCCGGTCCCGCCGGGGCCCGCACCAGCGGCCGCAGCGCTCGTACCGGCCGGACCGGCACCCCATCCGCCGTCAGGTACGACCCCGGATCGTGGTAACGGCCTCGACGCCCCGATTCCTCGTCAGGTACGACCCCGGATCGTGGTAGGCGCCGGAACGGGTTCGGAACCGGCCTCACCAAGCGCCTTGGCCGGTCCACTGAGCATGGCGTCCTCGGTCGAGGGGCCCGAAACGGCGCTCGAGGGTGACAGGCTCCTGCCTACTACGACCCCGGATCGTATCTGGGGGGAATCCACGGCCGCGGGCGGGCCCGGGCCCGCGCCCGGGCCGAGCGCGTCGGGGATGTGGGAGGCGGCGCCGCAGTCGCCGCCGGCGATTCGGGCCGGCGGGACGAGCGACGACGAGGGCGGCCCCGGCGACTCCCCGGCGAGCGTCGCCTGGCTCCGAGGGGGCCGCGGGACCGGCTATGGCAAGGGATCGTGGGCCGGACAGGCTCCGCCGGCGGCCGACCCTCCGAGGTCCGAGGCGGAGCTCCGCGACGCCATCGGCCCGAGGATTCGGGCGATCGATCCGGAGTCAGGCGCGGTCGAGCCGCCGGGCCGGAAGGCCGACCGGCTCGGCAGGCCGAGCCCGTGGGATCCACCCTCCCCGCTCACGCACGGAATGGGGAGGGGCAGCGCCCACAGCTCCGTCGCGCGGTTCGAGCCCGAGCCGCCGCCGCAGCCCCACGGCGGGAGCACGGTCGGGATGTCCGACTGGGAGCGCTGGCTCGAGCTCTGCGCTCGCATCGACGGCTTCCCCCGGCACCTGAGCATCCACTCGGGCGGGATGCTCGTGACCGCGGCCCCGCTCATCGACATCGCGCCCCTCGAGCGGGCGACGATGAAGGACCGCGTCGTCGTCCAGTTCGACAAGCGCGACGTCGAGACCCTCAAGCTCATCAAGCTGGACCTGCTCGGGCTCGGCATGCTCGCCGCCATCGACGAGACCCTCGGGCTCATCGAATCGGACTGCGCCACCTGCATCGACCTCGACGCCATCCCCGAGGAGATCCCCGAGGTCTTCGAGATGCTCCAGGCGGCCGACACGGTCGGCGTCTTCCAGGTCGAGAGCCGGGCCCAGATGCAGACCCTCCCGAAGTCGAGGCCGCAGAGCCTGGACGACCTCGTCGTCGAGGTCGCGATCATCCGGCCCGGCCCGATCCAGGGCAACGCCGTCCACCCGTACCTCCGCCGCAAGCAGGGCCTCGAGCCGGTCGAGTACCTCCACCCGAGCCTCGAGCCGATCCTCGCCGAGACCCTCGGCGTGATCCTCTACCAGGAGCAGGTCATGAAGGTCGCCATCGAGGTCGCCGGGTTCACCCCGGCCGGCTCGGACGGCTTCCGCCGGGCGATGGGCACGTGGCGCTCGACGCGGGAGATGGAGAAGCTCCATCGCCAGTTCGTCGACGGCGCGCTCCGCCAGCCGGGCATGGACGAGGAGACCGCCGAGGAGCTCTTCCGGCGCGTCGCCGCGTTCGCCAGCTTCGGCTTCGCCAAGAGCCACGCGGCGGCGTTCGCCCGGACCGCCTACGAATCGAGCTTCCTGAAGCTGTTCTACCCGGCCCAGTTCCTCGTCGGGCTCATCAACGCCCAGCCGATGGGCTTCTATCCCGTCGAGGTCCTCGTCAACGACGCCAAGCGCCACGGGGTGGCGGTCCTGCCGGTCGACGTCAACGCTTCCTCCTACAAGACCACGACCGAGTGGGCCGGCCGGCCGGGCTGGGCCCTCGCCGGCACGGCCGGCGACGATGGCTCACATGATGCCGATCCGGGCGAGTCGATCCCCGAGGGTGCCGGGATCGCGGCCCGGCCACGGCCGGTCCGCTCGTCGGCCTGCTTCAACCCGGGCGCGGCGGCCCGGGATCGCTGGGCGGCGGCGGATGCGGTCGGCTGGGGCGTCCGCCTGGGGCTCCACCTCGTGAAGGGGATCGGGGAGCAGCACCAGGAGCTCCTCGACCGGGAGCTCGGGCGTGGTCCCTACACGTCGCTCGCCGACGTCGTGGAGCGGACCGGGCTGCCCGAGGAGACGATCGAGCGGCTCATCCGGACCGGCGCCCTCGACTCGCTGGACCGCCCTCGCCGCGAGCTGCTGTGGCAGCTCCGCGAGGTTGCCGGCGCGTCACGCGGCCGGGTGGACGGGAAGACCATGCGTGCCACGAACCGAGCGGCGGGCAAACGATCGGCCGCCGCCGGCCGGCCCATGGACCTGCGACTGCCCGCGACCGATGCCCCGGCCCTGCCACCGATCACCGAGCCGGAGCGGGTCGGGGATGCCTATGCCGTCGCCGGCCTCGATGCCCGCCGGCAGGTCGTCTCGCTCTTCCGACCGGCCCTCGATCGCCTCGGCGCGGTGACGAACGCCTCGCTCGCCGATCGACGACCTGGTCAGGTGCGGATCGGTGGCCTCGTCGTCACCCGCCAGCACCCGATGACGGCCAAGGGCACCGTCTTCCTGGCCCTCGAGGACGAGACCGGGATGGTCAACGTCACGCTCTGGCCGAAATCCTGGGAGCGCCTCCGGGGGATCGTCCGGCGGCACGCCCTCCTGCTCGTGGACGGGGAGCTCCAGCGGGAATCATCGGTCGTGAACGTCGTGGCCAACGAGGTCCGGCCGTTGCCCGAGATGGCGACGGCGGCCGGCGGGCCGGAGCGCCCGGACGGCGTCCGCCAACTCGGCCATGCCGGGATGCGCCGGCTGGGCTGAACGGCGTCGCGACCCGCCCCGATGTGTCGGCGGTCGCCCCGCTCGAGGCCGAGATGGGATGTTCAGCCCCGCGCTGGACGTCCGGCGCGCGAATTCGCCTGGCGCCGCTGCTGCGCCCTGGGGTTTGACAGGTACAGGAACCGTCGATACCAGGCCGCCGCTGCCGCGAAGAAGATGCCCGACAGCGGTCCCACCGAGATCGCCGAGAAGACGGCCTGCTCCTGCGCCGCAGGATCGACCGGCGTCGTGGCCGTCATCGGTAGCACCAGGTAGACGACGGCGGTGAAGACCGCGACGTCGATCAGGGCGACGATCAGGCCGAGCAGGTAGCTCGCCCGCCGGGCGAAGAAGCCGACGATGAAGATCGGGGCCATCGCCGGCGGGTAGAGGAGCGACTGATAGAGCAGCACCGAGATCGTGTTCTGCGGCGCGACCGCGACGGCCACGGCGCCCAGAGCGACGAGCGCCACCGCGCCGATGAACGAACGCGTCAGGAGGAGCCCGGGCAGAAGCCCGATATCCTCGCGGACGTTCGCCCGGCGGTAGGCGTTCCGGAACGCGGTGCCCAGGCTTGGCCGGGCCGGCACGGTCGGGGCCGGGCGTTGGCCGCGGGTCGACTCCGGCGGCGCCTCGGTGGCTTCGGTGTCGTTGACGTCCTCGGCCTGGTACTGCCGGTAACGGCGGCGCGCGTCGGCGCGGTCGGTGCGCTTCGCACGGGCCACAGGTTGACTCC
>Ga0209751_10003455_pt1 | contig 15319 bp, 11 predicted proteins | sample RifCSP13_1_FD_184019 | JGI IMG/M metagenome (GOLD analysis project Ga0209751, IMG submission 184019) | Soil microbial communities from Rifle, Colorado - Rifle CSP2_sed 13_1 (SPAdes) (version 2) | ecosystem: Environmental > Terrestrial > Deep subsurface > Rock core/Sediment | place: Rifle... | reverse complement strand
ACCCCGATCGCCCTCGAGACCGGCCAGCGCTTCGCCATCCGGGAGGGCGGCCGGACCGTCGGCGCCGGCGCGATCACGAGCATCACCGAGTAACCGATGGCCAAGGTCGAGGCGCGCCCGACGATCCAGCTCGCCTGCACCGAGTGCAAGGAGCGGACGTACACCACGCGCAAGAACAAGAAGAACGATCCCAACCGGATCGAGCTCAACAAGTACTGCCCGCGCTGCCGGCGCCACACGCTTCATCGGGAAGCGAAGTAGGATCCGGCGTTCCACAGGGGTGTAGCTCAATTGGCAGAGCACCGGTCTCCAAAACCGGCGGTTGTAGGTTCGAGTCCTATCGCCCCTGCCACGATCCTCGGGTCCGATGGCCTCGAGGGCTGCGGCCTCCGCCATCGGCGGGACCACCGTCGTAACGCAAGCTAGAGAAGAAGAAACGTGACCCGAATTCGCCGCTTCACCGCCGAAGCGATCTCCGAGCTCAGGAAGGTCTCCTGGCCGACCGTCGAGCAGACCCGCAACCTGACCGTGCTCGTCTTCGCCGTGAGCCTCGCGGTCGGGCTGTACGTGTTTGCCTTCGACAGCGTCTTCCAGCGGGCCATCGGGCTCCTCTCGGGGGTCTTCCGGTGAGCATGGTCATGAGCGAGACCGAGACCAGGGGTCCGGACAAGCGCTGGTACGTCATCCACACCTACTCGGGCTACGAGAACAAGGTCAAGGCGAACCTCGAGCACCGCATCGAGTCGATGGGGATGGAGGACCGGATCTTCCAGGTCCTCGTGCCCATGGAGGACGAGATCGAGATCCGCCAGGGCCAGCGCCACACTGTCCAGAAGAAGGTCTACCCGGGCTACGTCCTTGTCGAGATGATCCTCGATCCCGACAGCTGGTTCGTCGTCCGGAATACGCCGGGCGTCACGAGCTTCGTCGGCGGCTCGAACATCCCGGGCGTCCGGAGCGAGCCCATCCCGCTCGACGAGACCGAGGTCAAGCAGATCCTGCGGCACATGGGCGTCGAGACGCCCAAGTACCGCGTCGCCTTCACGAAGGGCCAGAGCGTCCGCGTCACCGACGGGCCGTTCGCCGAGTTCATCGGCACGGTCGACGAGGTCAACCCCGAGCGCAACAAGGTCAAGGTCCTGGTCAGCATCTTCGGCCGCGAGACGCCCGTGGAGCTTGACTTCCTCCAGGTCGAGAAGCTGTGAGCACCGCCCGGACGACCCAGGCGGGCGTTGTCGGCTCCGCTGCCTCGCTCACGCACGGACGGGCGCTCGCTCGCCTGCTCGCCTCCGCCTTCGGCTGGCCTCGTCCAGCCGGCGCTCATTAGGAAGGATTCCCCCGTGGCCAAGAAGGTCCGCATCGTCCTGACGCTCCAGCTCCCCGCCGGCAAGGCGACGCCTGCCCCGCCGGTCGGCACGGCGCTGGGTCCGCACGGCATCAACATCGTCGAGTTCACGAAGTCGTACAACGAGAAGACGGCCGACAAGGCGGGCCAGGTCATCCCGGCCCAGATCACGATCTTCGAGGACCGCTCGTTCACGTTCATCCTCAAGACTCCGCCCGCGGCGGACCTGCTCCGCAAGGCGGCCGGCGTCGAGAAGGGCGCCGCGACCGCGAAGCGCGAGACGGTCGGCCGGGTCACCCGTGACCAGGTCCGCGAGATCGCGACGATCAAGATGGCCGACCTGACCGCCAACGACCTCGACGCCGCGGCGAAGATCATCGAAGGCACGGCCCGATCCATGGGCATCGAGGTGGTCGGCTAGGGCCCTCGGACCGAATCCAGAGCCCGGGCGCTTCAGCGCCCGGCGGCAACCCCACGACACGGGGGAGACCGGCGGCCCCGGTCGACAAGGAGAGAGCACCGATGGCACATGGCAAGAAGTACGTCGAGGCGGCGAAGCTCGTCGACCGCACCCAGAGCTACGCCCCGGCGGACGCCGCCCGGCTCGTGAAGGAGACCTCGACGGTGGCGTTCGACGCCTCCATCGAGGCGCACCTCCGGCTGGGCGTCGATCCCCGCCACGCCGACCAGATGGTCCGTGGCACGGTCGTCCTCCCCCACGGCACAGGCAAGGTCGTCCGGGCGGCGGTGTTCGCCCAGGGCGAGAAGGCCCAGGAGGCCCTCCGGGCCGGTGCCGACGAGGTCGGCGGCGAGGACCTCGTGAAGAAGATCGAGGCCGGCTGGCTCGAGTTCGACGTCGCCCTCGCGACCCCGGACATGATGGGCCAGGTGGGACGGCTCGGGAAGATCCTCGGCCGCCGCGGCCTGATGCCCAACCCCAAGGCCGGGACGATCACGTTCGATCTCGACCGGGCCATTCGCGAGGTGAAGGCCGGCCGCGTGGAGTTCAAGGTCGACAAGGCCGGCATCGTCCACGTCGCGGTCGGCAGGGTCAGCTTCGACGCCGACCAGCTCGTCGCCAACCTCGCGACGCTCGTCGACGCCATCAACCGGGCCAAGCCGGCCGGCGCCAAGGGCACCTACCTGAAGACCCTGTCCATCGCCTCGACGATGGGGCCCGGCATCCGGGTCGACATCCCGGGCGTCCTCGCCGCGGCCGCCGCGGCCTGACGGACATGGGCGGCGGCGTCGACCGAGACGCGCCGCTCGATTTCAGGCAATACTGTGCGCCGGCCTTCGGGCCGACGAACTGAAGCAAGACGGAACCGCTGAAGACAGCGTGGGACCCTACGGCGCCACCAGGGTGACGCCCGGGACTTAAACGGTCGAAGCGATTGCCGGAAGGCAATCGCTCGAAGTGAACGCCGCGGGCGTTCACTCCACCACGCCGAGGCAGGGACACGGATGCTCCGCCCTCACGGGTGGGCGCAGCCCCTGCGGTCAAGGCCAAAGTGGAATGCCCAAGGCATTCACTCACCGTCGCAGGGGCACCGGCGGCGCGGCCGCCGAGCCCACCGCGGCGCGCCGGCTGCGCGCAGGAAGCACGGAGGGCACCATGCCGACCGAGGCCAAGCGACGGACCGTCGACGAGCTGCGCCAGCAGCTCAGCCAGAGCCCGACGCTCATCGTCTCGGAGTACCGGGGTCTCACGGTCAGGGAGATCGGCGAGATCCGGCGCAGCCTGCGCAAGCAGGACGTGACCTACAAGGTCATCAAGAACCGGCTCATGAAGATCGCCGCGTCCGACACTCGCGGAACGGCGCTTGACGCGCTCCTCGTCGGCCCGACGGCGATCGCCTTCGGCACCGACGAGACGAGGACCGCCAAGGCGGTCATCGACACGATGCGCCCGTTCAAGCAGGTCCGCATCACCGGCGCCCTCCTGGGCGACCGGGCGATCGACGCCGACGGCGTGACCCGGCTGGCGGCGCTTCCCTCGCGGGACATGCTCCTGGCCCAGATCGCCGGTGCGCTCGAGGCCCCGCTGGCCACGACCGCCGGCCTGTTCGACGCCCCGTTGCGGGACGTCGCGGGCCTCGTCGGCGCCCTCGCCGACAAGCGGGCCGCGGCCTGACCTGACATCCGAGACAACCGAGACAACCGACCCACCAACCAGACCACGGAGAAGGTGAACCCCATGGCCACGATGACCACCGACAAGCTCCTCGAGGCGTTCGAGTCGATGACCGTCCTCGAGCTGTCCGAGTTCAAGAAGAGATTCGAGGACCGCTTCGGCGTCACCGCCGCCGCGCCGGTCGCGATGGCCGCCGCGCCGGCCGCCGCCGCCGCCGAGGCGGCTCCGGCTGCCGAGGAGCAGACCGAGTTCAGCGCGACCCTCGTCGAGATCGGGCCCAACAAGATCCCGGTCATCAAGGTCGTCCGCGAGCTCACCGGCCTGGGCCTCAAGGAGGCCAAGGACCTCGTCGACGCCTTCCCGAAGCCCGTCAAGGAAGGGGTCGCGCGCGACGAGGCCGAGAAGATCAAGGCCGCCCTCGAGGAGCAGGGCGCCAAGGTCGAGATCAAGTAGCTCGCCACGGGACCCGGCGTCGTCGCCACCGCCTTCGCCGCGATCGCCCGGGACGACGTGACCGGTTTGACTCGGTAGGACGAGCCGGGCCGCGCTCCCCGGCCCTTGGTCGATGGAATCGACCATGCGTCGAAGCAACGGGTGGGGAGCGGCTCGTCTGGCGTGCTCCGACGTCGAGTGGTCGACACGCACGCCGCTCGGCTTCTGAGGATCAGTCGACGAGGCCGTCCTTCGTCGGATGGGCGATCGGCGGACCAGCCGCGCGTTGGCGGACCGGGCGCGCGTCAGCGCACCCGCGCGCGCGACTGCACCGGACCGCACCGTGGGGCGACCATCGCCATGCCTCGGCGCGGGCTCCGACCATTTGACAACGCAAGGAATCGCGGTATCCTTAGCCGTTCTGTGAGCGCGGCCTTCCCAACTCTCCACGTCCTCCGTCAAGGAGCGGTCGTTCATGCTGTCTTCCGCTGAGTCGCCGACCCTCTCGACCGCGTCGGCGCGCAAGCGTTACGCCCGGATTCCCGAGGTCCTGCCCGTCCCCAACCTGATCGAGCTCCAGCTGGAGTCGTTCCAGTGGTTCATCGAGAAGGGCCTGCGCGAGCTGTTCGACGAGATCAGCCCGATCAAGGACTTCACCGGCAAGGTCATGGAGCTTCAGTTCCTGGACTACGAGTTCGGGGACCCGAAGTACTCCGAGGAGGAGTGCCGGACCAAGGACCTCACCTTCAGCCGGCCGCTCTACGTCAACGTCGAGCTCCTCATCAAGGAGACCGGCGAGATCCAGCGCCAGCGCGTCTACATGGGCGACTACCCGTGGATGACCGATCTCGGCACCTTCGTCATCAACGGCGCCGAGCGCGTCGTGGTCAGCCAACTCGTCCGCTCCCCGGGCGTCTACTACTCGGAGCTCGAGGACCCGGCGTCGGGCCGGATGCTCTTCAGCGCCAAGGTCATCCCGAACCGCGGCGCCTGGCTCGAGTTCGAGACGAACAACAAGGACCAGCTGTGGGTCAAGGTCGATCGCAAGCGCAAGATCGCGGCGACGACCCTGCTCCGCGCAGTCGGCTACGAGACGAACGACGAGATCGGCGCCCTCTTCAGCGCCGTCGACATCGATCCCGAGCACACGTTCATCGCGAACACCCTCGACAAGGACGTCACCCGGACGCCGGCCGAGGCGCTCATCGAGGTCTACAAGAAGCTCCGGCCGGGCGACCCGCCGACCGGTGACAACGCCCGCCAGCTCGTCGAGGGCCTGTTCTTCAACTTCCGGCGCTACGACCTCGGGCGGGTCGGTCGCTACAAGTTCGACAAGAAGCTCAACGGCGTCGCCGAACGGATGGGCATCGAGCTCCCGCGCGAGGGCCGGACGATCACCCGCGAGGACATCGCGGCCATCGTCGGCCACCTCATCGAGTGCAACCGCGGCCTCCACCCGAAGGACGACATCGACCACCTCGGCAACCGCCGTATCCGGGCCAACGGCGAGCTGATCCAGAACGCCTTCCGGATCGGCCTCCTGCGGATGGAGCGCGTCGTCCGTGAGCGGATGACGATCCAGGAGATCGACAAGGCCACGCCCAACGCCCTCATCAACATCCGCCCGGTCGTGGCGGCGATGAAGGAGTTCTTCGGCGGCAGCCAGCTCAGCCAGTTCATGGACCAGACGAACCCGCTCGCCGAGCTCACCTCGAAGCGGCGCCTCTCGGCCCTCGGGCCGGGCGGCCTGTCGCGCGAGCGGGCCGGCTTCGACGTCCGCGACGTCCACCACAGCCACTACGGCAGGATCTGCCCGATCGAGACGCCGGAGGGCCCGAACATCGGCCTCATCGGCTCGCTCGCGACATACGGCCGGATCAACAGCTACGGCTTCATCGAGACGCCCTACCGGCGGGTGAAGCGGACGGTCGGCTGGGACGACCCGGCCCTCCTGACCTACGCCGCCGGCGGCGACCTCGTCGCGAAGGGCGGGGCCGTCGTCCTGAAGAAGGGCGAGGCCTTCACGGCCGCCGCCGCCGCGGAGCTCAAGAAGCAGAAGGCCAACGCCTTCCCGATCCGCTCGATCGTCACCGACCAGATCGAGTACCTGCCCGCCGACGAGGAGGAGCAGCACGTCGTGGCCCAGGCCAACGCCCGCCTCGACGACGAGGGCCACTTCCTCGATGAGCGCGTCGCGTCCCGCTTCCGCGACCAGTTCCCGGAGGCGCGCCCGGACCAGATCGAGTACATGGACGTCAGCCCCAAGCAGGTCGTGTCCGTGGCCACTGCGCTCATCCCGTTCCTCGAGCACGACGATGCGAACCGCGCCCTGATGGGCTCGAACATGCAGCGCCAGGCCGTGCCGCTCCTGGAGCCCGAGGCGCCGATCGTCGGCACGGGCATGGAGGAGCGGGCCGCCCGTGACTCCGGCCAGGTCGTCGTGGCGACCCGGGCGGGTGTCGTCACGAGCGTGACCGCCGAGCGCATCCGGGTCGAGGCCGACTCGGGCGAGCTCGACGAGTACCGGCTCCTGAAGTTCGTTCGGAGCAACCAGGGCACCTGCATCAACCAGCGCCCAATCGTCGACGTCGGCCAGCGGGTCGACGCGGCCCAGGCGATCGCCGACAGCTCGTCCACCCAGAACGGCGAGCTCGCCCTCGGCCGGAACGTCCTCGTGGCGTTCATGAGCTGGGAAGGTGGCAACTACGAGGACGCGATCGTCATCGGCGACCGCCTCGTCCGGGACGACCTGTTCACGAGCATCCACATCGAGAAGCACGAGATCGAATCCCGGGACACCAAGCTGGGCCCGGAGGAGATCACCCGCGACATCCCGAACGTCGGCGAGGAATCGCTCAAGGACCTCGACGAGGAGGGCGTCGTCTACATCGGCGCGGAGGTCCGCCCCGGCGACATCCTCGTAGGCAAGATCACGCCCAAGGGCGAGACCGAGCTGACGGCCGAGGAGCGGCTCCTCCGGGCGATCTTCGGCGAGAAGGCCCGCGAGGTGAAGGACAGCTCGCTCCGCCTGCCCCACGGCGAGCGCGGCAAGGTCGTCGAGATCCGCGAGTTCAGCCGCGACAACAACGACGACCTCCAGCCCGGCGTCAACCGGCTGGTCCGGGTCGCCGTCGCCCAGAAGCGAAAGATCTCGGTCGGCGACAAGATGGCCGGCCGCCACGGCAACAAGGGCGTGATCGCCAAGATCCTGCCTTCCGAGGACATGCCGTTCCTGCCGGACGGCACGCCCGTCGACATCATCCTCAACCCGCTCGGCGTGCCGAGCCGGATGAACATCGGCCAGATCCTCGAGACACACCTCGGCTGGGCCCTCCACGCCAAGGGCGAGATGGCCGCCACCGCGGTATTCGACGGGGCGACCGAGGAGCAGATCCGGGTCGAGCTGAGCGAGGCCGGCCTGCCCGAGGACGGCAAGATCGTCCTCCGCGACGGGCGAACCGGCGAGCCGTTCGACCGGCCGGTGACCGTCGGCTACATCTACATGCTCAAGCTCCACCACCTCGTCGAGGACAAGATCCACGCCCGGTCCACCGGCCCGTACAGCCTCATCACCCAGCAGCCGCTTGGCGGCAAGGCCCAGTTCGGCGGCCAGCGCTTCGGTGAGATGGAGGTCTGGGCCCTCGAGGCCTACGGCGCCGCGAACATCCTCCAGGAGCTCCTGACGGTGAAGTCCGACGACGTGCTGGGCAGGGTCCAGACGTACGAGGCCATCGTCAAGGGCGAGGAGATCCAGCCGCCGCGGGTACCCGAGTCGTTCAAGGTCCTGATCAAGGAGCTCCGAAGTCTCGGGCTCAACGCCGAGATCCTCGACCACAACGACGAAGAGATCCCGCTCGCCGAGGACGACGCCTCCGGCTACCTGCTCCCCGATCTCGGCGGGATCAACCTCGCCGGGTTCGAGGACTGACGCAGAACCTTCTTCACGCGGCGGCGGGTCCCGGCCGGCCCGCCACCGCTCGCCACACGCCCGGATCGCGCCGCTGAAGCCAGGCGGCGGCGCGGAGGAGAACGATGCTCGAGGTCAACAACTTCAACGCGATCCGCATCTCGCTCGCAAGCCCCGACCAGATTCGGGAATGGTCCAAGGGCGAGGTGACGAAGCCGGAGACGATCAACTACCGGACGCTCAAGCCCGAGAAGGACGGTCTCTTCGACGAGCGCATCTTCGGTCCCACGAAGGACTGGGAGTGCTACTGCGGCAAGTACAAGCGGATCCGCTATAAGGGCATCATCTGCGACAAGTGCGGCGTCGAGGTCACGCGCTCGAAGGTTCGCCGCGAGCGAATGGGCCACATCCAGCTGGCCAGTCCGGTCAGCCACATCTGGTACTTCAAGGGCACGCCGTCGCGCCTCGGGATCCTCCTCGACATCAGCCCCCGCAACCTGGAGCGCATCCTCTACTTCGCCCTGTACATCGTCACGAGCGTCGACGAGGACGCCCGAAAGCGCGCCCTCAGCGCGCTCGAGGAGGAGGCCACCGGCCGGGGCGGCAAGTCCGGCCAGGCCCTGTCCGAGCTCGAGGACGAGCTCCGGGCGAACCTGACCCGCCAGAAGGACGAGCTCGCAGTCCAGCTGGCCGCGACGAAGGCGGACCTCGAGGCCCAGCGCGCCGCCCGGACCGAGGAGATCGCGGCCGCCGCACAGGCCGTCGAGGCCGAACTCAAGGCCCTCAAGTCGGCCGTCGCCGCCGAGACGATCGTCTTCGCCCCGACCGGCGAGGTGATCGTCGCCGCCGGCGACAAGGGCGGCAAGGATGCCGTCGCCCGCCTCCGGGCCGTCGTCAGCGCCGAGACCGAGCGGGTGAACGAGGAGATCCAGGCCCGCGAGCGAGACGAGGCGACCGCCGTCGAGCAGAAGGTCGACGACCTTCGGGCGGCCATGGACGACGCCCTCCGCGCCGAGCGCGAGACGCTTGCCGAGCAGGCCCAGGGGACCAAGGAGGAGCTCCGCCGCGTCCGGGACGAGCTCGAGAGCATCAAGCCCCTGATGACGATCGGCGAGACCGAGTTCCGGCAGCTTGACGAGCGCTTCAACCAGGCTGGCCGGGGCCGGCTGTTCAGCGCCGGGATGGGCGCCGAGGCCGTCCGCGACATCATCAGCCGGATGGACCTCGAGGAGCTCGCCCGGACCCTCCACGTCGAGGTCCGGACCAGCTCCGGCCAGCGACGCAAGAAGGCCATCAAGCGCCTCCGGCTCATCGAGGCCTTCCGCCGCTCCGGGACGCGCCCGGAGTGGATGATCCTGTCCGTCCTGCCGGTCATCCCGCCGGACCTCCGGCCGATGGTCCAGCTCGACGGCGGTCGTTTCGCGACCTCCGACCTGAACGACCTCTACCGCCGCGTCATCAATCGCAACAACCGCCTCAAGCGGCTCCTCGAGCTCGGCGCGCCCGAGATCATCATCCGCAACGAGAAGCGGATGCTCCAGGAGGCCTGCGACGCCCTCATCGACAACGGCCGCCGCGGTCGGGCGATCGCTGGCACCGGCAACCATCGACTGAAGTCCCTCAGCGACATGCTGAAGGGCAAGCAGGGCCGGTTCCGCCAGAACCTTCTCGGCAAGCGCGTCGACTACTCGGGCCGGTCGGTCATCGTCGTCGGCCCGGAGCTCAAGCTCCACCAGTGCGGCCTGCCCAAGAAGATGGCCCTCGAGCTGTTCAAGCCGTTCGTCATGCGCCAGCTCGTCGAGAAGGGCTTTGCCCACAACATCAAGAGCGCGAAGCGCATCGTCGAGCGGGTCCGGCCCGAGGTCTGGGATGTCCTCGAGGAGGTCATCAAGGACCACCCGGTCCTCCTGAACCGCGCGCCCACGCTCCACCGACTCGGCATCCAGGCGTTCATGCCCGTCCTCGTCGAGGGCAGCGCGATCCAGATCCACCCGCTCGTCTGCACGGCCTTCAACGCCGACTTCGACGGCGACCAGATGGCGGTCCACGTGCCGCTCTCGACGGCCGCCCAGGAAGAGGCCCGGCAGATGATGCTGTCGACGGCGAACCTCCTGTCGCCGGCCGACGGCAGCCCGGTCGTGGCCCCGACCCAGGACATGGTCCTGGGCTGCTACTACCTGACGATGGAGCGCGACGGGACCCCCGGCCTCGTCCGCAGCTTCGCCGACGAGGACGAGGCGCTCTACGCCTATGAGCTCACGGCGCGCGGCCTGGCCGGCGCCTCCGAGCGCCGGAGCGAGGCGGACGGCAATACCGGCACCCATGTGCCCGGCGTCGCGGGCACCGGCGTCACCCTGCACGAGCCGATCGACGTCGTCGTCGGTTCGTGGGACGAGGAGGCCGGCGAGCTCCGCCGGACGTCCGTCCGGACGACGGTCGGCCGGATCATCTTCAACGGCATCGTCCCTGATCGCCTGCGGTATGCCAACCAGACGATGAAGCGGAGCGAGCTCAAGCGCCTCGTCGACGAGTGCTACCGGATCCTCGGCCCCGAGGACACGGCCGAGCTGGTGGACGGCATCAAGACCGTGGGCTTCCAATTCGCCACCCGCGGCGGCATGACGATCGGCCTCTGGGACATCGTCACGCCGGTCGACAAGGGCGCCCGGCTGACGGCGACGGACACCGCCGTCACCGACATCGACAAGCAGTTCCAGCGCGGCCTCATCACCGAGGACGAGCGCTACGAGCAGGTCGTGGAGCTGTGGCAGCGGACGACGAAGGACGTCTCCGACGCGATGATGGCGACGCTGCCCGAGGACAACTCGCTCCGGATGATGACCGACTCCGGCGCCCGCGGGAACAAGGGCAACATCGGCCAGCTCGGCGCGATGCGCGGCCTCATGGCCGACCCGTCCGGCCGGATCATCGACGTGCCCGTGCGGAGCAACTTCCGGGAGGGCATGTCCGTCCTCGAGTACTTCATCTCGACCCACGGCGCCCGCAAGGGCCTCGCCGATACCGCCCTCCGGACCGCCGACTCGGGCTATCTGACGCGGCGCCTCGTCGACGTCGCCCAGGACGTCATCACCCGGGACGAGGACTGCGGCACCGAGGAGGGGAGTTGGATCACGGCGGCCGACACCGCCGACATGACCGGCGCGTCGTGGCCGGCCACGGACGACGGGACGCGGGCCCAGGTCCGCGAGGAGTTCCGCAAGCGCCTCGTTGGGCGCCTGTCGGCGGCGCCCATGCCCGACCCCCGGTCCAAGTCCAAGAACCCGCCCCTCCTCGTCGATCGCAACGAGATGATCACCGAGGAGACCTCCACCGCGATCGAGGCGGCCGGAATCGACGAGGTCCTCGTCCGCTCACCGCTCACCTGCGAGGCACGCTACGGCGTCTGCCGCCGCTGCTACGGCCGGAATCTCGCCACCGGCGAGCCGGTCGGCGTCGGCGAGGCCGTCGGGATCATCGCCGCCCAGTCGATCGGCGAGCCGGGCACCCAGCTGACGATGCGGACGTTCCACACCGGCGGCGTCGCCGGACTCGACATCACCGCCGGCCTGCCCCGGGTCGAGGAGCTGTTCGAGGCCCGGATCCCGAAGGGCAAGGCCGAGATCAGCCACATCGACGGCTCGGTCTCCATCCTCCGCTCGGACGCCGGGACGAAGGTCAAGGTCACCAGCCGCGAGTCGTACGACACGGCCCTCGCCGTACCGAAGGGTGCGGAGCTGCTGGCCGCTGCGGGCGACCTCGTCGAGGCCGGCCAGGTCATCGCCCGGGTCGCCGGCGATTCCCCGACCGACATCAGCGCCCCGGTCCGGGGCTTCCTCGTCCGGACCGACGACGGGCTCGTCGTCCGGGCCGAGGACATCGTTGAGCGGGAGTACGCGATCCCCCACAATGCCCGCCTCCTCGTCGACGACAACGCCGAGGTCCGGGCCGGCGACGCCATCACCGACGGGCCGATCAACCCGCAGGAGTACCTCGACACGCGGGGTCGCGACGCGGTCCAGCGCTACCTCGTCAAGGAGGTCCAGAAGGTCTACCGGAGCCAGGGCGTCACGATCAACGACAAGCACATCGAGATCATCGTCCGCCAGATGCTCCGCAAGGTCCGGATCGACCAGCCCGGTGATAGCGAGCTGCTGCCCACGGAGCTCATCGACCGTCTCGACTTCGAGGAGGTCAACAACCGCGTCCTGGCCGAGGGCGGCGAGCCGGCGACGGCCCAGACCGTCCTCCTCGGGGTCACGAAGGCCTCGCTCAACACCTCGAGCTTCCTCGCCGCGGCCTCCTTCCAGGAGACGACCCGGGTGCTCACCGAGGCCGCCATCAACGGCGCCAAGGATCACCTGATCGGGCTCAAGGAGAACGTCATCATCGGCAAGCTCATCCCGGCCGGGTCCGGGGCGCCGGCCAACCTCGCGGCCCGCAAGGAGCGGGAGCGCCGGGCGGCCCTCGAGGCCCTCGCCGGCGAGGCGCTCGAGGAGGGCGCCGCGGCCTACAACCCCTTCCTCGAGGAAGGGGCTGGCCGGCCGGCCGAGGACGACGCCGCCGGGCTCGCGCGGGCGGCGACCATCGCCGGCTCCGACGAGGACGAGTTCAACCCGTTCCTCGCCGAGGTGGGCGGCGACGACAACGAGATCGACCCCGACAAGAACCCCCTCCTGCAGGGCGAGGCCGAGGCGGCCGAGAAGGCCTGACCGGAACCGGCGGGCACCGCCCAGGCGGGGCCCGCCACGGGCCTCGAGGCCACGCTCGCGCGTGGCCTTGCACGTTTGACACGTGATCGGGCCGATTGGTACACTCCGCGATCGTGGCTCCGGATGGAGGAGCTCGTCAGACGCGTCCGCAGACGCCGTCCGCAGACGCAGCGTCGACGGGCCGCCGGAGCCCCCATCGATGGATGGAAAGGGTCCTTTCGCGAGGGTCCCGGACCCCGCAAACATGGACCCGCGGTCCTCCGACCGCCCACCGACCGACGAACCGAAGGGAGCAGCGTCTTCGTGCCGACGATCAGCCAGCTCGTGCGCCATGGCCGGCGTGCCAAGATCCAGAAGATCAAGGCCCCGGCGATGCGCAAGAACTGGAACAGCCTGCGCCAGCGCCAGGTGCCGATTCCCGGCGCCCCGCAACGCCGCGGCGTGTGCCTGCAGGTGCGGACGATGACGCCCAAGAAGCCGAACTCGGCCCTCCGCAAGATCGCCCGCGTGCGGCTCACCAACCAGATGGAGGTCACGGCCTACATCCCCGGGATCGGCCACAACCTCCAGGAGCACTCGGTCGTCCTCGTTCGTGGCGGTCGGGTCCGCGACCTCCCGTCGGTCAAGTACCACATCATCCGCGGCGCCCTCGACGCCGCCGGCGTCCGGGACCGGAAGCAGGGCCGCAGCAAGTACGGCGCGAAGGCGACGCCGGGCGTCGGAGGCAACCGCTGATGCCCCGCCGCACGAGCACCCCCCGCAAGGCAAAGTACGAGCAGATCCCGGCCAACCGGACGACGGCCCGCTTCCATGCCAAGCTGATGAAGGAAGGCAAGAAGAACCTGGCCGAGCGAATCCTCCGCCAGGCCCTTGCCCGGGCCGAGTTCCAGGCCAAGCGGCCGGGCCTCGAGGTCCTCGAGGCGGCCCTCCGCAACGCCACGCCGATCATCGAGGTCAAGCCCCGCCGCGTCGGCGGGGCGACCTACCAGGTGCCGGTCGAGATCCGCGGCGATCGCCGCCTCTCGCTCGGCGTTCGGTGGCTCGTCCAGTCCGCCCGCAAGCGGAGCGGCAAGAGCATGAGCGAGAAGCTCGCGGCCGAGTTCGTCGACGCGATGAACGGCCTCGGCGCCGCGGTCAAGCGGCGCGAGGACACGCACAAGATGGCCGAGGCCAACAAGGCCTTCAGCCATTTCAAGTGGTAACCCGGGAAAGGTACGGACCGTGACACGCCAGGTTCCGCTCGCGCGCACGCGGAACATCGGGATCATCGCCCATATCGACGCCGGGAAGACCACCGTCACCGAGCGGATCCTTTTCTATACCAAGAAGATCTACAAGCTCGGCGAGGTCCATGAGGGCGCGGCCACGATGGACTGGATGCCCCAGGAGCAGGAGCGCGGCATCACCATCACCGCCGCGGCCACGACCTGCTACTGGAACGACCATCGCATCAACATCATCGATACGCCCGGGCACGTGGACTTCACCGTCGAGGTCGAGCGGAGCCTCCGCGTGCTCGACGGCGCGGTCGTCGTCTTCGACGGCGTCGCCGGTGTCGAGCCCCAGTCCGAGACGGTCTGGCGACAGGCCGACCGCTACTCGGTGCCCCGGATCTGCTTCATCAACAAGCTCGACCGGACGGGGGCCGACTTCTGGCGCTGCGTCGACATGATCGTCGACCGCCTCGGCGCCCGGCCGGTGCCCATCCAGATCCCGATCGGCACAGAGGACACCTTCGAGGGCGTCGTCGACCTCGTCGAGATGAAGGCGATCCTGTACCGCGACGACCTCGGCAGCCAGATCGACATCGTCGAGATCCCGGAGGCCCTCCGGCCCGAGGCGGCGAAGCACCGTGAGGCGATGGTCGAGGCGGTCGCCGAGGCCGACGACGCGCTGACCCACAAGTACCTCGAGGGCGAAGAGCTGACGACCGACGAGATCCGCCACGGCCTCCGCCTGGGAACCCTCCAGTCGAAGTTCGTGCCGGTCCTGACCGGCTCGGCCCTCAAGAACAAGGGCATCCAGCCGATGCTCGACGCGGTCACCGCGTACCTGCCCTCGCCGCTCGACGTGCCGCCGACGATCGGCCTTCGACCGGGCACGGACGACGAGATCGTCCGGACCGTCGACGACAGGGAGCCCTTCTCGGCCCTCGCCTTCAAGATCGCCGCCGACCCGTTCGTCGGCAAGCTCGCCTTCTTCCGCGTCTACTCGGGCACGCTCAAGGCCGGCTCGTACGTGCTCAACACCGCGAAGGGCAAGAAGGAGCGGGTCGGGCGGATTCTCCAGATGCATGCCAACCACCGAGAGGAGATCGACGAGGCCTACGCCGGCGACATCGCCGCGATCGTCGGCCTCAAGGACACCTTCACCGGCGACACGCTGGCCGATCCCGACCATCCGATCCTCCTCGAGACCATCTCGTTCCCGGAGCCGGTCATCGAGGTCAAGATCGAGCCCAAGACGAAGGCCGACCAGGACAAGATGGGCATCGCCCTCCAGCGCCTGGCCGAGGAGGACCCGACCTTCCGGGTCAAGACCGACCCCGAGAGCGGTGAGACCCTCATCGCCGGGATGGGCGAGCTCCACCTCGACGTCCTTGTCGACCGGATGGTCCGCGAGTTCAAGGTCGCGGCCAACGTCGGCCGGCCCCAGGTCTCCTATCGCGAGACGATCCGGCGCAAGGCCGAGGGCAACGGCCGGTTCGTCCGCCAGACCGGCGGCAAGGGCCAGTACGGCCACGTCATCCTGACCCTCGAGCCGAACGACACCGGAGCCGGCTTCGAGTTCGT
>Ga0209751_10003454_pt1 | contig 15322 bp, 29 predicted proteins | sample RifCSP13_1_FD_184019 | JGI IMG/M metagenome (GOLD analysis project Ga0209751, IMG submission 184019) | Soil microbial communities from Rifle, Colorado - Rifle CSP2_sed 13_1 (SPAdes) (version 2) | ecosystem: Environmental > Terrestrial > Deep subsurface > Rock core/Sediment | place: Rifle... | reverse complement strand
ACAACCACCGGGCCCTCCCCTGCCACACGTCCCGTTTCCAGGGCGCGCGTGTTGAAGCAAGGGGGCGTGCGATCGTCCCCCCTTTCCAGAGTTGCATCATGATGCTATCATGCATGTATGACAAAGACGCGTACAACGCTGACGATTGATGAAGACGTTCTCCGCGCTGTGAAGGTGCGCGCCGCAAGAACTGGAATGGGCGAGAGTGAAGTAATCGAAGAGGCCGTTCGCAAAGACCTCGGACTCGATCTACTCGACCGACTGTGGGCCCGCAACGATCTGACCGAAGGTGAGGCAATGGATCTCGCTCTCGAGGCCCAGCAAGCAGCCCGCAACGAAGCCGGTCATTGAGGGCGGTCCTCGATCCGAACGTGATCATCTCGGCAACCCTCTCACCTGGGGGTTCGCCTGCCCGCGTCTTCCGTCTTTGGCTTGAGGGTGGCTACGAGCTCGTCTGTTCACCGTTTCTTCTGGAGGAACTGGCCATGGCTCTCAAGTACCCGAAGCTGAGCAAGCACATCCGCTCTGACGAAGCGGAGGAGCTGCTTCAACTGCTCAGACGAGGAGCCTTAATGGTCGATGACCCGGCGATCCCATCCGACGTCTCATCTTCTGATCCGAAGGACGACTATCTGATTGCGCTCGCGGGTAAGTCTCGATCAGTGCTCGTGTCAGGTGACCGCGACCTACTCGATTTGTCAGATCAGATTCCGGTGTATTCGCCAACCGAATTCCTCGCACTGATTGGGGAGCATTCCTAGCCAACCCGTCCCGTTTCCAGGTGCGCGGTCTGAGACCGTCGCGGAGCCTGATGCAGGGAGTTACCTAGGTGGTAGAGCGTGAGTGTCGGGCCGGTTCGAAGTCGCCGTGCAACACATCGGGGTCCAGATCGGCACCATTAGGCCAGCTGATCGTGCCGATCTCGGAGTCAACTCGTACTTGCCCAAATAGGTCGTCGTCCGTTGAGATGTCCTTGAACGCGGGTCCCCACAGGAGCGGTGAGAGGTCGACAACGCGCTTGGATCCATCTGAAAAATGGAGCCGGACGGTCCGGTCCTTGACGACCTCAACATTGGTGATGTTGACCAAAAACGCCCTCCTAGGGGAGTGGGTCAATGCTACCCGGCGGCTCCTGATTGACGGCTCGCTCCCAGCACGCCGCGAGCTCATCCTGATGGAGGCTGGTCCAATCCCTAACGAGTTGAAGGGCCCTCCGTGGGAGCTCTCAGTCGAGCACGGTCCCATCGAGGGCGATCCGTGCGTCGTGACCCGAGTAACGAGCATGAAAGTGGGGCGGGTTGTGGTCGCCGAAGAACATCAAGACGGTTATTCCGTAGAAGGAACTGATTCGAGGCATGGGCTTGAGAGTACGAGCCGGGCCTGACAAGTTTGACGCGGCCGAAGCGGGCGCCATCAAGGACCATTGCGCCTACCCCAACACGTCCCGTTTCCAGGCGCGCGCTAAGACGGTGCAGACACCGTCCAACCGAGAGCTTGAGCTGCCGTGGCCATACGCACGTCGTAGGTTATGAGGCCACGCAGAGTGGTCTCAAACAGGGCTGCTGTTGCCAAATGAATCGCGTCCAAACTTCGAATCTCGTCAGGCTTCATCAGGCCGGCCGCGTTCAGCACCAGATTGTTGATACGAACTAGCTCGATTCGGCCGAGAACATCGTCGACTCGCCGCAATACAGGGGGCCCGAGTGGGAGGACGGCTCTCTTCACCTCGGTACGAACAAGCGCACTTGATACCAAGGTTCGCCGGCCACGGAGATAGCGACGCAGGGCGACCGATTCAGGCTCTTCGACAATCAGCTTCACAATTGCAGACGAGTCGATATACGAGACCGAGTCAGCGCTCATCCGCTCTAATCCTGGCGAGTATCGACGACGGAGCCTCTTGCCCCGGTTCGAGCGGCAGCGGTGAAGGGAGATCGTCCACACTTCCCTCGGCACTATCCACGTCTCCAGCGGCTCGAAGTTGCTCGAGAGGCGGTGCCTCTGGAATCGGCGTCAGCAACGCAACAGGACGACCACGATCAGTGACCTCAATGGTCTCCCCCGCTTCAACCCTACGGAGGTATTCACTCGCCCTCTGGCGGAGTTCCCTGATCCCGATCTTGGTCATAGTGCTACTTATAGCACATCAACTGGTAGAGCTCAAGACCTTCGTTTGATCAACGACACGTCCTGTTTCCAGGCGCGCTTGGTTAGGGCGATCTGATCAGACAGGGTCATGACAAGTGTCTAACGGGGTTGACACTGGGCGTCTAGCCAGTTAGGCACTATTGTGTGAGCCAAAGGTCGATGCGGCCCGGCGAAGTCATCAAAGTGATCGAGCAGCTAGGCGGCGAGAGAGTGCGACAGAAGGGCTCTCATGTCCGGATGCGGGCCGGCGACTGCTACACAACAGTTCCGATTCACAGTCGGGACGTTCCCAAAGGTCTGCTTCGAGCCATCGAAAGAGACCTCGAAGCTTGCCTGGGAGAAGGACGGCTCCGCAAATGAACAGATCTGAAGTGGACTCCTACCAGGTCGAACTTGCCCATGAGGACGAGATCTGGCTCATTCATGCGACCGATCTGGAGGGAGTGCGTTCGTACGGCAGAACCGTCCGTGAGGCCGCGGAGAATGTTCGAGAAGCGATTGCCGCCGCTGAAAATCTGAACGAGTGGAAGGATCTCGACCTCCGCTTTGTCTTCGAAGATGACGCGGCGTCAGAGGCATTGCGCGCCTTCGAGAATGCGAACCATGTCGAGGAGCAAGCCGCTGCCATGCGTGATCAAATGTTGAGAGAAGCAATCTCAAGACTTCGCCATGTCCATCAACTTTCCTACCGGGACATTGGCACCGTTATCGGACTGTCACACCAGCGCGTGGCCCAGCTGGCTCGCGAAGTTCAGGTTTGATCTCCCGCGTCCGAGAGCGCAACGCGCACGAATCGAACAGAGCCATTCTGCTATCACACCAGTCCCGTTTCCAGGGTGCGGCGTTGAAACGAGATGGCTCGCGGCTGGACATGACGGATCAGTCAAAGGCCCCGAACCTGACTCCAGCCGAAGTCCGAGCGGCAGTGACTCCGGTCAACCCTGCGAGCTGAGATTGCTGCGGATTCGCGAGCGGGGCTCCGCGCCGCGGTCTATCTTCCCGCGTTCGGAAAGGACCCATGACCGGACACGGCTCGCGCCGGGCCAGGATCGCCAGGATCACTCCGCCCAGGCTGCAGACATTGGAGCAGAACCGTGGCCGCACCGCGACCTGGCTCGAGCTGTTCTACGACCTGGCTTTTGTCGTGGTGGTGGCAGTGCTCGGGGAAAGGCTCCACAGGGACCTCTCCTGGACCGGGCTGGCCTCGTTCACCGGCTACTTCGCCCTGCTGTGGTGGCTATGGGCGAGTCACACCTTCTATGCCGACAGATACGACACCGACGACCTCGTATACCGGCTGCTTGCCACCGCTCAGATGATGGCGGTACTGGTCATCGCGGCGGCGCTGACCTCCGGCCCGGCCGAGTCGACCATGGCCTTCTCCGCCGGATACGCGTCGGCTCGACTGGTACTACTCGCCATGTACGCCCGGGTCTACCGCCATGTCACCGAGACCCGCCACCTGGTGGGCGGCTACCTAGTTGGGTTCGGGCTCGCCGCGGCCTTCTGGACCGGGTCCATCTTCGCCCCGGAGCCGGCTCGGTTCGCCCTCTGGGCGGTGGCACTGACCATCGATCTGGCGACGCCGTGGGTCATGCGCCGACAGCAGGCGGGGGTTCCCCTCGATGTGTCGCACCTCCCGGAGCGTTTCGGGCTGTTCACCATCCTCGTCCTGGGTGAATCCCTGGTGGCGGTGATGGCCGGGCTCCGGCACCTCGACTGGGCGTTGGGCCCGGTGCTGGCCGCCGCCTCCGGCATCGGGGTGGCCACCACCCTGTGGTGGATGTATTTCGACAACGCCGAGGGGTCCGTGGTGCGGAGGAGTGAGGCGGACCGCCGGACTTGGCGGCCCACAGCTTGGATCTATGCACATTTCCCCCTTGCCGCAGCCCTGGCCGCGGTGGGGGTCGCGCTGAACCATGCGGTAGCGGAAGCCGGCGACGGGGGGATGGACCTGAGTCATCGTTGGCTCCTGGTCGGGGCGGTGATGATCGCCTTGAGCGCCATGGCGCTGATCCAGATCGCCTCCCTGACCCACCCAAAGGGGTCGCTCAACAGGGCCATCGCCTTGAACCGCTTGGCAGCGCTCCCCTTCCTGCTCCTCATCGGCAGCCTCGGGGGCCTCGGGCCTCTGACGGTGGTGGTCGGAGTGCTCGGTGTCTGCGTTGCGGTCCTCATCGCCGACATGACGGCATGGGATCGGGCAGACGAAGGCGAACCGTGATCGCCCCTCTCTTGATTCCATCTCGAGACGGGAGCCCAGATTGATGCGGTCAGCCGCTCAATGGTGTGATCGTCTCAAGGTCGACCTCTCCCTCTGCGTGCTTCCAACAGACCTCGATCTCCCGATCTTCGCCATCACCGAGGAGTACCCGGCGGCTAGTCACACTCGGCGAGGTGCATCCCGGGATGACACAGAAGCCGGGCGGGTTCAAGTGGGTCCTGCTTTCTGAAGATTCGTACGGCACCGTTATCGGACTGTCACACCAGCGCGTGGCCCAGCTGGCTCGCGAAGTTCAGGTTTGATCTCCCGCGTCCGAGAGCGCAACGCGCACGAATCGAACAGAGCCATTCTGCTATTCACACCCGTCCCATTTCCAGGTTTGATTGCGCTGAACCGTGGAGTAGCTACAGCATCCTACTCTTGGTATGCTGTCAGTATGAAAATAAGTGTAAGCCTTCCTGAGGAGGATGTCGAGTTCCTCGACGACTACGCCGAGAGTCAGGGATACGGGTCGCGTTCGGCTGTGGTCCACACTGCAGTCAGGATGCTTCGCTCGTCGAAGCTAGGTGGTGCCTACGCAGATGCTTGGAGAGAGTGGGCAGACTCAGGTGAGTCAGAGGTGTGGGATTCCGCCGTCGGCGACGGCCTGTCCTGATGGTCAGGGGCGAGATCCGCTTGGTCGAGTTTGGCCAGGCACTACCGGGAGAACCCGCACGTCGCCGACCAGCAGTCATCGTCTCCAACGACGGGGCCAACTCCACCGCTGCCCAACTTGGACGTGGGGTGATCACCGTGGTGCCAGTGACCTCCAACGTCACACGGGTGTACCCGTTTCAGGTTCTCTTGCCTGCCGAGGCCAGCGGATTGGAGCGCGACTCCAAAGCCCAAGCCGAACAAGTGAGGTCGGTGTCGGTTGAGCGTGTCCGAGACCGGCTCGGCTCGGTGCCAGCTCTTCTCATGCTCGAGCTCGACGAAGCCCTCCGAGTTCACCTGGCGCTCTAGAGACGCACCTTCTCACCCGTCTCGACCTCACCGCCACGTCCCGTTTCCAGGCGCGACCGACTCAGTTCAGTCGATGTCGAGTATTAGGCCGAGTACCTGGCGGATCTCGGAGAGAGCCGCGGACCCGACGTTGCCCCTCACGGATTCCACCCGATCGAACGAGACCGAGCGAATGTGTTGGCATTGGGCCGAGGAGTCAGCGTCTAGCCCGGTTCCCGCTTCTGCCATGACCCGAACCTCTGAGCCAAACTCTCGAAGTGCGGACGTCAAAGGCACGACCTGGATCACATTTGCCGATTCGTCAAGTATCTCCTGTGCGGTGACGACCACGACCGGGTGCCGGAACCCGGCCTCTTGGCCGGCCGGTAGACCCAAATCGAGATCGACGACGTCACCCGAGGTCAGCATCGAGCCAGTCGACCTCGGCCTTGGTGAGCGGGGCTTTCAACTCGCGACCGATGCGCTGTTGCCGAAGGCGCCTGGCCGCGATCGCGACTGCTTCACCGACGGTGGTCCCGAGCTCGCGCGCCAGTCGTTTCAACTCTTCATGGGTCTCCCGGTCCACCCTCACACTGGTGCTAGGCATACAACTCAGCATACTGAGTGGTATGCAAATATGTCAACCCTCTCGTTTCCAGGCCGGCGGATTGGCTTGACCCACAAATCGACAGATCAGGATTCTTCGACGTTGCGCCTCAACCAAGCGTCGATCGCTTTCCAATCGAGATCTCCGGCAATCATGAGTCCGACGATGAACTGGTGATGCTCGACGGAGCCACCTCCCAACTCGAGACCGTTCATCCGAAGATGCACATCGGCGGCGGCGACCGCCGTTCGCTTGTTCCCATCGAGGAACGGGTGGTTCTGAACGATGCTCTCCAAGAGTGCCGCTGCCTCGGCTATGGCGTCGTCGTAGTAGCCCGTTTGCGGTCGAAACACAGCCGATTCAAGGGCTCCGAAGTCACGAACACCGTCGGCGCCGCCGAACTCGTCGATGAGCAGTTCGTGGATGGCGAGGACCTCAACGACTGTGAGGTATTCGGTCAACTATTTCGCGAGTTCTTCGTACAGGCTGCGATGCCGGGCGATAGAGGCCTTGGCATGGGCAATGACCTCAGGCCGCGGCGCACCGCCCTTCTTCCTTTCCACCCACTCGACGAGCGCCTCATCGAGAACGGCCTGGAACTGGCGACCCTCCGCAGCGGCCAGATTCCGGACCTCCGCCAGAAGTTCGGGCCGCGCCTGGGACGAGAATTTCTGCACTGCCATGGTGCCATCATGATACATCATGACATGACTTGATACCACCCTCATAACCCAGCACGTCCCATTTCCAGGCGCGCGGTTTGACACGAATTCGCAATGCGAGTGGTCGGGACGATCAGGTCCGATTCTGTCCCAACCGCCTCGTACCGTCGGATCATGATTGGAAGTTCGTCGCTTGATCCGCCCCGTCTATGGATTAGAACAACGTATGTCTATGCAGTAGACATTGATGACCGGCGCTGAAGTGACGAGCAAGCTGCGGAAGCTTGGCGTCGCATATCGCCAGGCCAGAGGAAGTCATCGGCTCTACCGGATCGACGACTGCACGACGGTTGTGCCTATGCACAACCGAGAGCTGCCAAAAGGAACACTGAGGAAGATTGAAAGGGACTTGGAACCATGTCCGGGGAAGAAGTGGCTCACCAAATGACCTATCGAGTTCTATTTGCGAAAGAAGGCAAAGACTGGACGGTTATCGCTCCCGATGTTCATCCCGCTCACAGCTGGGGCCCAAACCTCAGAAGTGCGACCGCACACATCAAGGAGGCCATCGCCCTCCGGCCAGGAGATTTGCCAACAAGCACAGGCCCTTCCCCCCCGCACGTCCCGTTTCCACGCGCGCCGAGTGACATCACTCCGGTGTTAACAAGGCCGCGAGAACGCGCCGAGTGGGGAACTAGGAGTTCCGGAAACAGCCGGCTTGCGACTCGAACTACCTTCGCTGCAACCGAGCCCCTTCAAGGCGCCCACAGCGTGGTGTATGCTAGCGGTGTATGCAACGAACCAACATCTTCCTGACCGAAGAACAGCAGAAACGACTTCGTCGGCGAGCGCAGGAGGAGGGCGTATCGAAATCCAGCCTCATCCGACAGATCTTGGACGAGGCTCTGGCGATCACGCACGGCACGGTGTCGATCGAGCAGGCCATCCGTGTCACATCGGGGATCTGGGCTGATCGAGATGAGGTCGATCTGCAGGATGTGTTGCAGTGGCGTCGGGAAGATCCGCTGGAGCGACTGACCTCGTGAAGCTGTTCGACACCGATGTGCTCATCGAACACCTGAAAGGGAACGCAAGGGCGACGGATCTCCTTCTCGAGGCATCCTCGGCTGGGCAAGCCGCATGTTCGGTCTTGACTCGATTCGAGCTGCTCGCCGGAATGCGGTCCAACGAACGCTCCCAGATCAGACTCCTCCTCGACTCACTCAGCAATCTGGAAGCATCCGTGGAAGTCGCCACACGGGCAGGCGAGTGGGCTCGAACTTACCGGCGAAGTCACGACGCCATCTCCTCGATCGACTACCTGATCGCCGCAACCGCCGAGGTTCACGGTGCTGATCTGCTCACCCAAAACGTGAAGCATTTTCCCATGTTTTCAGACCTCGAGCCTGCGATCCCTGGGGTTTGACACCGGCACTCCAAGGTTGGCGGTCCTGGGATCGCCAGACCGGCTGTCCCCCCACTCGTCCCCTTTCCAGGTCCGAACGCTCGACCGTCAGCCGATGTCTCGGATCCTCAATCCCGGTATCTTCTCGAAGTCCGATCGGTTGCGAGTGAACAAACTGAGCTTGTGTTCGATCGCCGTCGCCGCGATCAAGGCATCCGGCAGCCGGGCCCCAGACTCCCGGCGCAGACGCCCCGCCCGCTCGGCCACCGCTCGACCTACCGAGAGCTCGCGGAACGGGGCAAGAAGGACACTGATGAGATCGGTCGCCGTGTTCCCAGCGAACAACTCTGCCCGTGTCACAACGGAATAGTGGACTCGATCTGACTTTGCTTCGAAGCGCCGAGCGCCGCGCAAGTGATCAACGAACACGTCCGTATCCACCAAGAAATCAGCCACGGTCCCATTCGCCTCGCGAGGGAACCGAGAAATCCGGGGCGGCCCCGAATGTTGCTGTCAAGGCAGGTTCGGGATCCGCCAGGTCGTCCAGGTATCCGTCCAACGCACGGCGGATGATCTCGGCCATGGTCAAACCTTCGGATTCGGCGAGCTCGTCGATACGACGTCTCTGCTCGTCAGTTAGATATATCTGAGTGCGGGTCGACATATACAGTGCAGTATACATCGCCACACGTCCCGTTTGTAGGTCGCGTTTCCCTTCTATCGTCGGCGGTAGACGTCACGCCGATGTTCGATCCGATGGACTACAACGATCTGCTCTTCTTCGAGAATCTCGTAGATGATTCGGTAGTCACCACGACGAGCCGCAGTTAGGCCTTCGAGCTCACCGAGCAATGGTTTCCCGAGCCTGCGTGGGTTCTCAGCGATCGGTCCGAATACCGCGGCCAGAGCCGCCTCCCGGATCTTGGCCGGCAATTGATTGAGGTGTCGGAGCCCTTCCGGTGTGATCTCGACCTCATACACAGGTGTTCTCAGACTTGGTCTCGGAGACGCAGCCTCTCCCCTCGCGCAGACTCCTCGCGCGAGCGGCGGATTGAATCCATCAGCTCGTCATCTCTGACGATTTCAAGCGTTTCCTCCAGAGACTCGAGGTCGTCTGGGCTCATCAGCACGAAAGACGGCCGGCCGTTGCGAGTCACCAGGATTCGGTCATGCTCCAACTCGATGCGATCCGCGAGTTCGGAAAGATGGGCCTTCACCTTGGAGAAGGGGATCACCTCGCTCATTGGTCAGAATTATGACCTATATGAAGGACTACCGCAAGGGGGCCTCAAGGGAGGAAGGCTCGAGAGTGCCCCTCGGCCCATTCGACCGCCCAGATGTGGACCGGCTCCTCGAACCCCTTGGCCTCGATGCTGCCGCGGTCCTCGAACTGAAAGCCCTTGCCCGCGCTCAGGTCCCGCACCGAGTTGGCGACCAGGATCACCCCACCGGTTGCCGCGCCGGCGATGCGTGAGGCGAGGATCACGGTCGCACCGAACAGGTCGCCGTCCTCTTCGATCGGCTCCCCGGCATTGATCCCGATTCGGACCGAGATTGGAGGAGCACCGGGTTCGGCCTGGTTCCTCTTCTCGATCCGTCGCTGCAACTCGATGGCGCACTGGATGGCCCGGCTCACCCCTGAGAATGAGGCCATGAAGCCGTCACCCAGAGCCTTGACCTCCGTGCCCTCGTGTTCGCTCAATACCTCCCGGGTTATCCGCTCATGCTCCCGGAGGACCTCCCGTCCGCCCTCGTCGCCAAGCGTCGTCATCATTTGGGTGTGCGAAACGAGATCGGTGAACAGCACAACCCGGAACGCGCCGACAGGCGGGGCCATCCCGGCCACGTGCGGCTCGACCTCGAGGAATTCGCCAATTGCCTTCGCCGCCGATTCGATCTCTCCCGCCCCGGGCAAGGGTGACCGGCCGTCAACCACCGCCAACCTTGCGCCGGGAATCCGTGAAGCGAGGTCTCGGCTCAGGTCTATTTCCAGCCACTGAAGGTTGCGGCGGTGTAACACGAGCGTTGGGCAGCCGACGCCGTCGAGTGACGCTCCGACGTCGAAGTCTCGGGTTGCCGCAAGTAGCCGATCCGCCATATCGGGATCCACCGAGAGCCGCATGATCTCGGCGAAGGCGTCGGCGCGTTCGTCGTCCTCCCAACCCAGGAGCTCGTGAGCCCCGGTGCGGAGGAAGAGCAGATAGTCGGTCTGACGCAGAGCGCGCAAGCCCTCGGACTGCGGCGCTCTCCAGTAATCCGCGCCGGAGGCATAGGTGCACCAGGGGATCAGATGAGAGACCCGCTCCGGGTTCCTGACTGTGTAGGTGAGCGCTGTGGGGCCGCTGTGGAATACGCCCAACAGTGCGACCGGATCGGGCCCGAGGCCATCGACCACCGCCTCCAGATCGCGAACGTGGGCATCGAGGGACACGTCCCGCACATCACGCTGGGAGAGACCGGTCCCCCGCCCGTCGTACCTGACGACGGTGACGAACTTCCCGAGACGCTCGTACCAATGCCGGAGGTAGGGGTTTTGCCACTCCATCTCGATGTGGCTGAACGGCAAGAGCGGCGTCTGCACCAAGGTCGGTCCGCTGCCATAGGCCCAATATGCGATCCCGACATCGTCGGTCGTTCGCGCATATCGAATCTGAGGCTCCATGAGCGGCGCGATTGTAGAAAGCGGCCCGGGTCAGAGAGCACATCGGCGCGGTACCGGCACCCCACACTGGCGAGGACGTAACCAGACCGTCACTCCTCGGGGATGACAATCCAGAGGATGACGTAGATCAGGATCTGGGGGCCGGGAAGGATCAGGGAAAGCACGAACAGGAGCCGCATCGCTCCCCGACTCATCCCGAACCGGTCCGCCAGGCCGGCGGCGACACCGGCAATCACCCGACCCTCCTTGGGCCGGACCAGACGCGGGGCATCACTCATCGAGACACCAACCTAGGCCGCTGAGCGTCTTCATCCGTCGAGATCGAGGGTGGAGAGGATGCCGCGATGCCGGTCGGTGACCTCCCGCGACCGCTCGATGAACTCACAGATCGCCTCCAGGGTGGCGACATCCAAGGGCGTGGTGATCTCGTTGCCTGCCGCCACCAGAGGCCCGTAGATCCGGGCGGCCCGCTCGCCGAGCCGATCGGTGGCCACGACCCGGGTTCGGCGGCGATCCTCGGCGTCGGGTAGGCGTTCGACGTAGCCGTGCTTCTCGAGCCGGTCGACCATCGTCGTGGTGGCGGCCGAGGAAATCCCGATCGCCTTCGACAGGGCGCCAACCGTCATCGATCCATCGGCCAACCAGTCCAGACAGCGAAGGTCGGTCCGGTTGACACCGAGCTTGGCGGCGACCACGTCGTCGAAAGCGTCGTTGGCCCGCTGATAGGACTGCATGGCGGCCCCCAGCCGCGCGACGAGGTCTTGACGGGTCATATCAGTACCAGTATAGTTCGATATTCGAGTAAGTTTACGAACAATATTTCTAGTATCTCGATTACGGGCAGTCTACTGGCACCATTGCCCGAGGAAAGGAACACCAATGCGAGTGCTGATTGCAGGGGCGGGTGTGGCCGGGACCGCCATGGGGATCGCCGCGAGGAAAGCCGGGCTCGACCCGATCATATTCGAGGCATATCCGGAGAGCGCGGGGCTCGATCACGGGGTCTACCTCACCGTGGCCATCAACGGGATCGACGCCCTGGCCGCCATCGACGCCGACCACGTGGTCCGGGACCACGGGTTCGAGACCAACCACATCACCTTCTCCAGCGGGTCGGGACGTCGTCTCGGCCGGCTCCAACTAGGGCCGGCGATGAGGGATGGCACCGTGACTCACACCGTCCGCCGCACCGATCTGTATCGGGTACTCCATGAGGAAGCCGCCAACCGCGGCGTCGAGACCTGGCACGGCAAGAAGCTGGTGGGCGCCGAGGAGGTCGGTGGCCGGGTCGAAGTCCGCTTCGAAGACGGTTCGACGGCGAGCGGAGATCTCCTGGTCGGTGCCGACGGGGTGGGCTCCCCCACAAGACGGATCATCGACCCTGCGAACCCGGCGCCCCGGTATGCCGGGCTGGGCAACACCGGGGGCTTCACCCGGATCCCGGGGCTCGAAGCGCGTCCCGGGGACTACGAGATGGTCTGGGGGAAGCGCTGCTTCTTCGGCTACACCGTGGCCCCGGACGGCGAGGTCTGGTGGTTCGCCAACCCGCCGGCGCGCCGGGAGCCGACCGCGGCGCGACTGGCCGGCCTCGAATCGTCTCAAATCAAGAAGGCGCTGGCCGACCTCGTCGCCGACGACCGATCACCCGCGGCCCAGATCATCGCATCGGACCGGGGAGTGCTCAGAGTGACCAACCAGTACGACCTGCCTCACGTCCCCACCTGGCGTCGGGGGCGAATGGTGATCATCGGTGATGCCGCCCATGCAGTCTCCCCATCCTCGGGGCAGGGGTGCTCGCTGGCGGTGGAGGACGCGGTCACGCTCGCCCGCTGCCTCCGCGACCTCCCCGACCCCGAACACGCCTTGGGCGTCTACGAGTCGCTGCGCCGGAACCGTGTGGAGAGAATCGTCGATTGGGGGGCGAGCATGAACAACACCAAGCGCCGGGGCTCGGTGGCGTGGGCCTTGCGCGAGTTCGTGCTCCCCCAGATCTTCAAGAAGGCGTCGGGCCCGGCTCGGCTGGAGGAGATGTCGTGGATGTACCGCCACCACATCGACTGGGACACGCCGGTCGGCGACGAGAGCCGCAGAAAGGAAATGAGATGAGCCAAACCACCAACGAGCGCTATGCCGAACTGCAACAGCAATGGCACGGCTGGGGATCTCCGGTGGGGCTCGGCATCCTCATCGTCTGCGCCGGTGCTGGCATCGCCTTGGTGGTAGACGCCATCGCCGGATCGTTCCGCTGAGGCCAGTGCGGCGGTGGCGTTACCGTCCTCACTGTGAAGGAACCTGACGCCACAAATGAGCTGCGAGGTGTGGGCGATCTCTTCGGCCTGGTCGTGGACATGTTCACCGCGCCGGTCGAGGGAATGCATCGAGCCATTGTCGACCGATCCTTGCGATGGACCGGATCGGGCGGGGCAACGACCCGGCGCAGGGTGGACACCGCCATCGCCACGTTCTACGACGCCATTCGCCTGACCGGATCTGCAGTGGGGGCGACGGTCGGGTTGGGGGCAACAGCCGCGATCAGCCGAAGCGAGCCTCTCTCCGGGTCGAGGTTGGGAAGCCGGGTCCAGGCGGCCATCAACGCAATGTGGGGCGATGAGCTCGAGCAGCGAGGGAACGAGCTCGGCATCGAAATGAGTCTGCGCGACGCCGACGGGACCTCGCTGCGGATCACACCTGACGACCTTGCCGCCGGCTTTCCGTTGGCGGTGTCACGTGTGGTGGTGCTGGTCCACGGACTGGGCCGCACCGAGAGTTGCTGGAAGGGCAAAGGCGCACAAGTCGGACTCTGGGAGACATGGGCCGCCGACCCGTCCGTCAGCCCGGTCATGGTCCGGTACAACTCAGGGAGGCATGTCTCTGAGAACGGCGCCGACCTGGCGTGGCTGCTCGACCAACTCTGGCGATCGTGGCCGATCCCGATCGAGTCGATCTCCCTCGTCGGCCACTCGATGGGCGGTCTGGTGATCCGCAGTGCCTGCCATGTCGGTCAGGAAGCCCATCAGAGTTGGGTGGACGCCGTCGACAAGGTGGTCACGGTGGGTACCCCACACCTCGGGGCGCCGCTGGAAAAGGTGGCCAACATCGTTTCCTGGGGCCTCCGGGTTACCCCCGAGAGCAGTCCGCTCGCAGATTTCCTGGATGCCCGCAGCGTGGGGATCAAGGACCTGCGCTTCGGTGCAATCGTCGAGGACGACTGGCTGGGCACGGACCCTGACGCATTGCTCCACGACACCGTCACCAACATCCCGCCGCTGGAAGGTGTCGACCACCATTTCGCGGCTGCAGTGATCACCGCGGACCCGGCCCACCCGGTCGGAGCCTTGGTCGGCGACCTGATGGTCCGTGCTGCGAGCGGCACCGGTCAGGGGAAACGACGCCAGATCGAGGCGACCAACGTTCGAGTGCTCGGCGGGCGACGGCACTTCGACCTGCTCCACGATCCCGAGGTCCTGGACCAGGTGATGACATGGCTGACCACTTCGAGTGCGGGGCCCGTCCCCGGCTGAATTCGGGAGGCTCTACTCGACGTACAGTTTGCCGTCGCGCTCCACGACCCGGCCCCGGCCGAGGGGCAGCACCAGAGTCAGGGCTTTGAGCACGGTGCCGAGGCCGGGGATCTTGGCAAAGACGCCCTGAGGCCCACGCACCATCCTGCCGGTGCGAACGTCGTACTTGGAGCCGTGCCACGGGCACACCAGGCAGCCGTCTTCGTCAATGCTGCCGTTGGCCAGGTCGGCGTACAAGTGGCGGCAATGCCTGGTGACCGCGAACAGGTCGCCATCGACATTGCCGACTGCGTAGCGACCGACTCCAGTCACGGTTCCTGGTGGCAGTTCCGACGCCGGCCCAACTTCCAACTCGTTCGGCATGACTCGAACCTCGGTTCTCGACCTCGACTACAGCTATTCAACCTTCTGCATCAGTTCGGCGACGGCCACACCGAAATCGCCCTTCGGCAGATCCCGGCGATCAGGATCTGAAGCGGTCGAAGGGCTCCAATTCGATTCCGGCCGTGGCCAGTGCCCGCTCCACTGACTCCACCGCCGGGAAGAGGTCGAGTGGCTTCTGCTCACCCCAGGGGTCATCCTCGAGCCGTTGATCCACATCTCTGAGCCCGATCCCGTCCGGTTCGATCGAACCCAACTCGTCCCAGCCGATCGGGGTTGCGAGCGGCGCCCCGGCGCGCGGCCGCAGCGACCAGGGAACCACCGAGGTCGAGCGCGCGGTGTTGCGCATCCAATCGACGAAAACCCGATCACCACGCTCCGCCTTGCGGAATGCCAAAGTCATTATGTCGTCATGAGCTGTCGCCGCCAGGGCGGCCGTGCCCCTAGCGATCCCAGAGACGGTTTCCATGTCGACGGTGGGTTTGAGCCGGGTGCGGAGATGATAGCCCTTGGAACCCGAGCTCATCGGGAGGGTGGATATGCCGTGATCCTCGAGGATCGAGCGCATCGCCAGTGCCGCCTCACGCACCAGATCGACCCGGTCCGGCGGCGGATCGAGATCCCAGATCGCCCAGTCGGGCTGATCCTGGTCGTCGATCCTGACCGGGGGAACATGGAAGGTGATTACCCCGAGATTGGCGAAAAAGACGATTCCCTCGGTGTTGTCGACC
>Ga0209751_10003446_pt1 | contig 15339 bp, 10 predicted proteins | sample RifCSP13_1_FD_184019 | JGI IMG/M metagenome (GOLD analysis project Ga0209751, IMG submission 184019) | Soil microbial communities from Rifle, Colorado - Rifle CSP2_sed 13_1 (SPAdes) (version 2) | ecosystem: Environmental > Terrestrial > Deep subsurface > Rock core/Sediment | place: Rifle... | reverse complement strand
GCCAGGCAGGCCTCTGCACACGCGTGTGCGACAATAGACGGGAGTTGGGAGACGGGAGACGAGAGGTGAGCGTGCCCTACTCGGCCGTTACATAGGCACCCGAAATCCCGCCGTCGACGAGAAAGGCGGTGCCGTTCACGTAGGACGATTCCTCGGACGCCAGGAAGAGGGCGGCGGCGGCCACCTCTTCGGCTTCGGCGAGGCGCCCCATCGGCAGGTGGACGAAGCGGCGCGGATCGACCCGGGATCGTTCGACGTCGCGCTCGTCATGGGACGGGTGCTCGAGCGGGAGGAGAAGGCGGCCGAGGCGCTCGCCGCCTACGACAAGGCGGCCGCGCTCAACCCCGCCAACCCGCGGCCGCACACCCTCGCCGTGAACCTCGCGATGCGCCTTCGAAGCTACGACATTGCTGAGCGGCACCTCCGGGTGCTCTTGGAGATGGGATATGAGCGAGCGCGGACCGAGGAGGCGCTCGCTCGGATCGCGGCGAGACGAGGGGGCGCGAGGCGGTGACATGTAGAACGTAGAATGTAGAACGTAGAATGCCCAGTCACGGGCACCAGCAAGGACTCTCAATTCTACATTCTACATTCTGCGTTCTACATTTCTACTTCAGTGTCTCCAGTATCTTCCTGGCCGTCGCGAGCTCCGGCGCGTCGGGCGGAGCGAGCGAGATGAACTTCTGGAGGTCCGCCTTGGCTTCGGCGTTCTTGCCGAGGGCGACGTTCGAGATGCCGCGGTAATAGTAGGCGTCGGGCTGGTTCGGGAAGCGCGCGATGGCCTTGTCGAACCATCCGATGGCGTCGGCCTGCTTGTTCTCGTTGATCATGCCGATGCCGACGTTGATATAGACGACCGGGTCGGTGACTTTCGACTCGTCGACCGACTCGAGAACCTTGCGGCCCTCTTCGGCCTTGCCCGTTTCCATCAGCACGTTGCCGAGCAGGAGCTTCACTTCGACGTTCTCCGGGTCGGCCGCGTTCGCCGCACGCAGCTCCTCGAGCGCCTTCTCCTTGTTCCCCTCGCCGTAGTACGCGCGGGCGATGAGCGGCCGGAACTGCTTGACCTCGGGGTATTTCGTCGAGAGCTCCTCGTAGATCGCGCGAGCCTCGGCGAACTTCTTCGCGTTCATCAGGTCCGCCGCGTGCGTCAGGTGCGCCTTGATCTCGACGTTCGGATCGACGATCGGCGCCGCCTTCTTCAGCACGATCTCCATCGGCGGAATCCGCGACACCTCGCTGATCGAGACGGTGATGCTCCTCGTCTCGTAGCCGTCCTTGACGAAATCGAGCGCCCAGCTCCCGCGCGCGATGCCGCCGATCGCCCATTCCCCCTTGGGGTTGGACCTGGTGGCATCGGGCCCGCGATTGCCCGAACCGGGCAGCACCGCCTTGACGGCGACCCCCTCGATCGGCTTGCCGCTTTCATCGAGCACTTTGCCGCCGACGCGGCCCATGCCGCGCCATTCCTGAGCCGCCGCCGCACCCGCCAGCGCCAGCACCAGCGCGCAGGCCGCTATGAGTATCGAGAGTTTTGAATGCATGCCAGCTCTTCCGTGTTTTCGCCGCTGTGCACTTGCCTTGACGCCGCGCGCCGCCGGTAGCGCAGGCCTTCAGGCCTGCTGTCACGGCGCGCGGGCAGCCCTGAAGGGCTGCGCTACCGTCAACGCAAGTGGTTATCCCGCTCGATCCATGTTACCAAGTTCGCCGATCCAAAGAAAAAGGCCGGGCCTGAAATGCAGGCCCGGCCGTGAAACGCCCGCCTTCGCGCTGCGCGCTTCGGCGAGGCAAGCTGGAAACTGACAGCTGATAGCTGAAAGCTGACAGCTTTAGAAGTTGAACCGCACGCCCAGACGGAGGATGCGCGGGTTCATGATCTCCTGCACCGTGTTCGCCGTGCCGAGGCGCAGGTTGTACTGCCGTCCCAGGACGGTGGCGCTGTTCGTGAGGTTGAAGATGTCCAGGTCCACGTTGAAGCGGTACCGGTTGAACGCAAACTCTTTCTCCAACCTGACGTCGAGCGACGTCACCGACGGCAGGCGGAAGTCCGGCACATCCTTGACCAGCAGCACGGTCTTCAGATTGCCGAGCGGGTCTCCCGTGGCCACGCGATCCCGGAAGTACGGCATCGCATACCCCTGCCGGTTAAGCATGTTCGCGCCGAAGTTGATGCCCCAGGGTCCCTGGTAGAGGCCCGTGAGGATGAACTGGTACTTCGGCAGCAACATGTAGATGCCGCTCTTGCCGCTGCCGCCCGTCGCCCGGAGCACCTGGCCGCCGTCGATGTTCGGGTTGGCGGTCGAAGACGTCGGATCGGTCCTCGAGTTCACACCGTCGAAGTACTCGCGGTGATCGTTGGTCGAGAACCCGAACCTGGCCATCCAGCGGTTCGCGAGCCGTTTGGTCGCGCTCAGCTCTAACCCGAGGTACCGCTGCGAGTAGCCCTCGCGGTCGATGTACTCGGTCGCCGTGCGGTTGGCCGGCATCGTCGCCGCGGTGACGCCGTAGTACGGCTTGCTGTAGCTGCCGACCGGCGCGTCGCTGCCGGCGAACGTGCCGAGCTGCACGTAGTCGTCGGACCGCAGCCCCTGCACCGGGCGCCAGTTGAAGTGCGTGAACTTGCGCCAGGTCACGTTCCCAGACACGCCGAAGTTCGGCATCAGCTCGTGGTCGGCGCCAAACACCAGCTCGTCGGTCATCGGCGTCTGGTAGTCGCCGACCTTGTGGTTCGGCGTGCCGACGTTGGCCGGGTTGTCGATGTCGAACCCGTACCAGTTGCCCACTTCCATGCCCGCGATTTCGGCCGCGTCCACCGTCTTGTTCCCGTTCGTGTCCGTGACGCCGTAGAAGTACACGCCGCGGAAGGAGCCAACCGTCGAAAAGAAGCTGCCCTGGCCGGCGTTCAACTGCGACGCGAATCTCGAGTAACTCGCACGCAGGATGCTCTTTCGATCCTCGCCGAGCGCGTAACTCAGCCCCAGACGCGGCGCAATCGAATTCCACACGACCACGTCTTCGGCCGCCTTCCCAGTCAGGTCCGGCAGCAGGGTCGGCAGGATTGAATTGCCCTTCTGCGAATACGGCAGCACCGACGACGCCTGGTGATCCCAGCGCACGCCGATGTTCGCCGTCAAGCGATCCTTCGAGATCGTGTCGGCGATGAAGCCGCGCGTGTACTTGGCGCTGGTGCCGGTGAAATGGTTCCACGCGGTCACCTCGGCGATCATGTTCGGGTACCCGTCGTAGTACGTGATGATCGCGTTGCCCGGGACGGTGTAGCTCGAGTCCACGTCGGCCGCGCGGTATCCGAACCCGAACTTCAGCTCGTGGCTGCCCTTGAAGATGTTTGCGTCAAGGGACACGTTGTCCTGGGGCCGGTTCGTCTTGTACTCATACCAGCTGAACCGTCCGATGCCGTCGTCGTCGGAGTACACCATGTTCTTGTCGAGTCCGCCCTCCGGCGTCAGGAAGAAGCCTCCCACGACGTGGGCAAAGCGCCCGGTCAGGAACAGGTTGTTGCCGACGACGTAGTTCACCTCGCCCTTGTACAGCTTCGTCGGGCCACCCTGATCCCACGTCGTCTCGGGCGGACGCTGCGGACCGGCGCTGCGACCGAACTTGTTCTTGATGCCTTCGAAGAACGTGAACGATCCGCGCAGGTCCCTGGTCACCTGCCCTACGCCCTTGAACGCGTAGTTCTTCAGGAAGGTGGCGTCGGGCGTGCTGGTCAGCGTCAGGACCGTCACGTCGGTTCTTCCGACCGAGCCCCACGCCCAGAGGTGATCCTTGAGAATCGGCCCGCCCAGCTCGAACCCGTAGTCCTTGTACTCGTCCATGCGGTTGCCCTTGCCGGACTTGCCGCCAATGCTGGCCTTCAGGTCCGCGGGCATGTTGTTCGACTGCAGGGACTGGTTCTCGAAGTAGAAGCGCGTCGAGCCGTGCGGCGTGTTGCTGCCGCCTTTCAGCACGAAGTTCAGCGCGACGCCCGGCGTGGCGCTGTTGACGTCGGCGCCGCCCGTCGTGACCTGCATCTCCTGGAACATGTCGAAGTCGTAGTAGGTCGGCGAGGAGCCGAGGGCCGACATGTCGGTGATCGCGACGCCGTCGATGTTCCACGTGTTGTCGCCGCCCGACGCGCCCTTGGCCTGGTAGTTCGACTGCTGGCCGGATTCGGCGCCGCCGACGTTCACGCGATCGACGATGACGCCGGGAACGGTCTGGAGGACGACCCACGGGTCGCGCGACGACGGCACCTTCTGGAGCTCGTCGTACGTGACGTTGGTCGAGGTCGCCGTCTTCTTCGGATCGATCGTCGGCGACGCGGCCGAGACGTCGACCTGCGTGGCGACGCCGCCGACGCCGAGCGCAATCTTCAGCGGGACGCTGGTGCCGGCCGTGACGGGCACGTTCTTGTTGGTGTAGTCGCCGAACCCGGACAGCTTGGCCGCGACGGTGTACGTGCCGGGCGGCAGGTTGAGGAAGTGCGCCTCACCCTTGTTGTCGGTCGCGGCGGTCTTGTTCTGCGGGCCGGCTATGTCGACGGTGACGCCGGGCAGCACCGCCCCCGTGGTGTCCGCGACCGTGACGTCGATGCGGCCGGTGTACACCTGGGCCGAGGATGGAACCGCGAGCGCCAGGGCGGCGCACACGAGCCCCATCAATCGAACCATTCTCAATCTCATCTTCAACCCTCCCTCGGAGACAACAGCTAACAAACGGTCGAACGAGCGATCGTGACGACGAACGAGTGAACCTTGGGAATCGCGCCGCGAGACTGCAGCACCTGGGAACGACGGTTTCGCCGAATCTCAGACCGCCCGGCGAAGGCGCCCATTCTACTCCGGGTTGGACAGAACCGTAAGGTTCTTCCCAAGACCGAACGGCGTCCCCAACCGCAACGCGCGCCTGTGCAAGCTGCGGCCCAGCCTAATTGTGCTTTATTTTCTTATAATTACAGCGAGTTTAGCGGTGGAGTATACGTCCGCTCGGATCGGTGGATCCAAGCGCTGGGATCAGCAGGCAGCAGGCGGCAGGCAGCAGGCAGTAGATCACGCTATCACGCTGCAGCGGGACAGCTGGACTCACTGCCCGCTGCCCGCTGCCAGCTGCCGGCCACTCCCGTCAGAACAGATACGACGCGCGCAGCCAGATCGTGTGCGCGTTGTAAGGCCGGTAAAGGTAGCGGAGCGTAAGAAAGGCTGGTTGCGCGACGCCCGTCAGCGTGGCCGGGCTGAACGCGTAATCGTCCACGCTGTACTTCTCGTACCAGTACACGAGGCCGGCCGTGACGTGGCGGCTCAGCGAGTACCTGGCGTCGGCCGACACGTGGCTGCGGGTGTTCATGACCGGCGGCAATTGCGACACGGCCGCCAGCGTCGTGTTCGGCGCGAGGCCGTAGATGTACACGGACCGTGCCCGGCTGAAGTCGTAGGCGACGCGGAGATCCGTCTTCGGCCAGAGCTTCAACAGATCGGCCGATGCCGTCAGCGTGTGGACGCGATCCGCGCTGTCGGTCGTCCAGTCGCGCGTGGGGTCGTCGAACTGCGGACCGGGATTCGCCTGCCGCGATCGCTGCAGCGCCGTGTACTTCTCGTACTGATACGACGCGCCTGCCGACACCGCGTCGCCGGGCACGAAATCGAACCCGACCGACGCGCCGCTGTTGTTGTTGCTCCGCAGCCCGAACACGCCGCCGGGCCGACCTTCCCGGCCGACGAAGACCGTCCCATTCAGCGAGAACGGTGACGCGGGCGTCACCATCACAATCGTGGAGAACCGGTCCGAGTTGCGATCCGAGACGTCGAACTGCCGCAGCGACACCTGTTCCCCGATGTCGTCGAGCGTCTGCTCGTCGAGGCCCCGGCCCACTCGTTTCCCGTGCTCGTAGACGGTGCGCACCGTGAGCCATGCGATACGGGTCGCGTCCACCGACAACCGCACCGTGTGTTCGGTGGTCGTGTCGAAGGTGCGGAACGTCTGATCGACGGCCTCACGCGTATAGCCAGCCCGGAACGCCGCGTAGCCGATCGGCGTCCAGGAGGCCTCCAGATCCAGGGTCTTGCGCGTGAAGCTGTACGGACTCGTCTCCCCCTCGGCGAACGCGGCCACGGTCGTGTCGTACGCCACGGTGTTGGCGAGGTGAAACACGGGCGTGCGGTTGTCGAAGTCGTACGAGCGGAACCGCGCGTTCAGCCACAGACGCTGAACCGGCCGGGAGTTGAACGAGAACGCGGTCGCCGTCACCCGCGCCTTCGCGTCGGCGGTGGGCCGATCGAGAGGAATCGGGGCGAGCGCGGTGTTGCTCGTGAATGGAACGAGCGGCTGATTCTGCGACCAGTTGCCCAGCGACACGAACGCGGTTGCCTGGCTGCCCGCCGGCAGTTTGACCACCCCGCTGACCGAACCCGCGTTCAGGTCGCTGTCGGGCCAGAGCGCCATGCGTCCCTGCGCTGGGCCGGCGGTCGGCGAGTCGCTGATACGCAGCGGGTTGTCCCAGGCGAGCGTGCCGACGCGGTTGCGGAACAGCGAGCTGTCGTACCCTACACGGACTGCGCCACGATCGTTCGTCCATTCCGCCGCCGCGCCGAACTCAGTCGTGCGCGTGTCCACCGGCGCCTCGAGCTCGACGGCATTGCTGAACCCGAACGTCCCGGCCCACGGCTGTCCGCCGGTCTTCTGCGTGCTCTTGAGCGAGAAGCTCAGATCCATGTTGCGCGAGGCGCTGTAGGTAAGCCGGAGATCCGCAACGGCCCGCTTCAGCCGCATGTCGAACGGCGTCGCTCCTCCGGCAACGCCCGCGAGCGTTGTCGTCTTGTTCTGAAGGCCCGTCTGGATATCGTCCGGGAGAACGAGCACACCCCGTGACGAAGATGTGTACAACGTCGAGGTATCCTCGCTGAAGAACAGCGGGATCTGATCCCACATGAACGTCGCCTTCAGCCGCCCGAAGTTGTTGTAGCTCGCGACGTACCGCTGGTCGCGGTAGCCGACGTGGTCGGCGTGCGCGACAAACGCCCAGCGATCGGTCTTCTTCCCGAAGCGGAAGCCTTCGACGAACGGACCGTTGCGCAGGTCGCGGAACCGCTGGTATCGCGCGCGATCCGCATCGTCGCCGTAAACGGTACCGCGAAACCCGAAGTCGACGACGTTCGCACGAGGCGCGACGCTCGGCGCCGGATCCGGCGCGGCCGCCGGACTGATGGGGGGCTGTGCCGCCGCCGGCGCGGCGAGGAGCCACAGCGCGGCCGCGATCATCAGTCGTTCGCTACGCATGGCATCTTCCCGGGTCATCGCAGGAACGTACTGCCCGCCGGGCTGTTCGATCCGTGGATCTGGCTGTGGCAGTTGACGCAGCCGCGGCCGACGAGCCGGTTGCTGCGCGCGTTGAGCTGATTCCCGTCGTAAATGGTGGACGGATGGCGCGTCCCGATGTGACAGCGCTGGCAGAGCATCGGCAGCTTCGCGACGAGCATCCGATCGTTGTTCGACCCGTGCGGATCGTGGCAGGTGTTGCACGCCTCGCGGACCGGCGCGTGGTCCCAGAGGAACGGTCCCCGCTTCTCGGCGTGGCAGCTCACGCAGGTCTCGTTGATCCAGTTGCCGGCGCGGAGCATCCGCGCGTTGGTGGTCCCGTGCGGGTTGTGGCACGACGCGCAGTCCATCCTGCCTTCCCGCAGCGGCATGTGCCCGGACCGCTGCAGCTTCGCGGTCTCGGCCCTGTGGCACGTCGCGCAGGTATCGATGACGGTCGCGGTCTTGAGCAGCGCCTTCTCGGACTTGTGGTCGTGAACCGAGTGACAGGTGATGCACGACAGGTTGCGCGCGTCGTGCATACTGCCCTTCCACTGCGTGTGCGCGCCGCGGGTATGACAGGTGAGGCACGTCTCCGACACGTCCCGCGGCTTCATCGTCGGGAACCGCTTGATGGATTCGGGCTTCGCCGGGTCCTCGACGTGGGCGGCTCCCGGGCCGTGGCAGCTTTCGCAGCCGTTGTTCGCCCTGGGCGTGCGCGGGTTCGCGGCTTGCCCATGAGCCGAGCCGTGATACCCGCGCGTCATCTCGCCGTGGCACGTCAGGCACGTCTGTTCGCCGACGTACCCGGCGGACTGCTGCGAGGCAGCGGGGGGTTGTTTCGCCGCGGCAGGCGTTCCCCGGCGGGCCGCCTGCGCGACGAGTGCCGCGGTGACCGACACGGCGAGTGCCGTGCCGGCGCCGAGCAGCAGTTGCATGTGCCGCCGACCGATCCGCATGACCGATCTGCGCTACTTCTTCTTCAGGGATTTCAGGTACGCGACGAGCGAGTTGAGCTCGTCCGCGGTGAGTTTCGTGTACTGGGGCATGAGCGGCTTTTTGGTCGACTTCTTCTTCTCCGCCATCACTTTCGGGCTCAGGAGCCACTGCCGGATGTCTTCCTCGATCAGGTCGCTGCCGACGGTGTCGAGCGCGGTTCCTCTTCCCTTGCCCGCGATGGAATGACAGATCGAGCATTTCTGATCGGCGAAGATCTTCTCTCCTTTGGCGACGGCCTGAGGATCGGCGGCGGCCGTCTTCTGTGCCTTCCCGGCGGTCTTCGCGGCAGACGCGGTTTTCGCCGGCTGGCTCATTTTCGCTGTGGCGGCCGGTTTCCCCTTGTCAGCCGCCTTGGTGTCTTGTGCGGATGCAGTCGCCGCGCAAACAGACAACACTACAGCGGCTGCAAGAGCCGTAATCCATCTGGACATCACTGTTCCTCCTCAGTCTCGCGGCGTACGAGCAACCACGGTGCCACACGTGCACCGGCTCGTCCGTAGCCGCGACGATGGAAGGGGGGAGTGGGGACTCGCCGAGCGACGGCGACGGGGGCGGAGGGCGAGGCCCAGCGGTTATTTGATCCGCGCGCGCCTGGCGATCTCGCCCGCGGTCAGCGCGCGCTCGTAAAGCTCGACCGATGTGCGGCGCCTTCGGCCATCGACGCCGCGCGGATTCGGGTGGGGGCCCGATCCCCACGGTCCGCGCATTGCGCCAGGCGTCAATCTCCGAGCGAAATGCGTGGATCGAGCCGCGCTCGCCGTGCTGCTGCCTGCGGACAGGGAGCCCTTCGGCCCTCTCCCAACGCTGCACGGTCCGGATGTCGCGCCTGAGATAGGCCGCGATCTCCTTCCACGATTCCAGCCGCTCGGAAGGAAACGCCGCTGAACCCGTCGTCTCGTCCGGCACGTTGCCGCCTCCCAGCCGCCGAGCGGACCGGCGCGTTGGCCACGCCGGCCCGCCCTACGGTCAAGAGAATAGCATCGCGCAATCAGCGTCGCGGGATCGAGTTGTACAGAGCGCCATCGTCCACCGGCGCCGCCGATTTATCGTGCGGAACGCCTACAGCTACCTCGCCCTGGCCAGACGCACCCTTCGAGCCGGTCACCGTGAACCACATGTGATACACGCCGCCATGCCCGCACCCGGGCCTGTTCCCTATCTATCGGTTGTGCCGCACGTCGACGTTGACGGTTGCCGGCGCGCTGACATTGCCCGCCCGATCGACGCAGCGGACCTGAATGACGTAGACGCGCCCGCTGCCCTTCCCGGCGCGCTCCGCGCGGAGGCTAACGCCCAACCCACCGTCGATCGTCCAATCCGGCGCCATGTCGCCGTCACCGAGACCGTCGACGGGCTCGCTGCTGGTGACACGGACTACTGAACACACCGGCGCGGGATCGACGAGGTCGCTTGCGGCAACCGACATCGCGATAGGCACCATCTGGTGGTTCGGCGGCCACAGCGACGAGATGCTCGCCGAGGCAGCGTGGATCGTCGGCGGCGTCGTGTCGATCACGGTGGCGGCGAACGTGGCGGTCGCCGTGTTGCCGACGCGGTCCGACGCGGTGCACGTGATGACGTGCGGCCCGAGCGCGAGCAGCCTCCCGGGCGGCGGCGTGCATGATACGGGGACGGAGCCGTCGACCGCGTCGATCGCCGTCGGGGGCATGTAGCCGACGATCGCGCCGGCGCCGCTTGTTGCTTCGACCGTGAAATCCGCCGGCATGCGGACGAAGACCGGGGGCGTCACATCAATCGCCGTGACCACCACCGGGAATCTGCGCGTCGTCGAGACACGTAATTGCGTGTCGGTAATCGTCACCCTCACCTGATAACCGCCTGGGGGACTGGGCAACGTATATCTGTGCGCGAGAGCGAACACACCGGTCGGCGTGGGCGGGCCGCTGAACGGAAGGCACGTATTCCACGGATTCGACGCCGACGGCGAATCCCAAGGCAGGTTCCCCTCACCATAGCCGTCGCCGTAGTCGACGCGAAGCTTATAGGCACCCGGCCCGCCCGTCATATCAAGGAAGAATCCGCATCCCCAAATGAGTGTGTTGATCTGTGTCTGTACGGAATCCGGCACGCGGAGAAAGATCTGACCGGCCGGAGGAGTTCCTGGATCGAGGACCGCGAGTGTGGAGGACAAGACGGTCCCCGCTGCTCCATCGAATCCGCCGGACACGTACACGGTCGCGCCTACGGTCGCCGCGGATCCTCTCGCGATCGGATGCGGCAGGTTCGCGGCGGCGATCCACGTGTCGAGCGCGGGATCGTAGAGCTCTGCTGACGACAGGAAGGACGGTTCGCCGCCGATTGCGTACAGACGGCCGTTGGCGACGGCCGTCGCCGGATACGCCCGCTGCACCGACAGCGGCGCTCGCGCTGACCACTGATTCGTCGTCGGATCAAAAGCGTCGACGAAACGGAAATCAGGGATGCCGCGACTGCCGCCGCCGGCCACGTACAGGATGCCGTCGATCGCCCCAATCGCCATCGAGCGCCGCGCATGCGGCATCGGAGGCGGATCCGGGAGCCATTGGTCCCCTCTGGGGTCGTACACTTCGACCAGATCGGTGATGCCGGCGCCATCCGGATCGTCAGACGTAACGCCGCCAGCGACGTACAGCCGGTTATCGATGACCGCCACGCCCAACGCGCTGCGCGCACCGTGGCGCATCGGCGCCCGCGTTGTCCACGTGTCGGTATCGGGATCGTACGACTCGACGCGGTCCGTTCGTGTGCCGCACCCAGTCGTGCCGCCAATGACATATAGCAGGTCCTTTGCGCCGTCGTTGAGGACCGCGGCGCCAAACAGAGTGCGCCCTTCTGACATCGGGGCGCGCTCTGTCCAGGCGTCCGCGATCGGATCGTACGCCTGATGCGTCTGCAGCGCAGAGCAGTCGGTGGCATCGGACCCGCCGAGCACGTGGACGATGCCGTTCAGCACCGCAGCCGCCTGTCCCGCGCGTGCGGTGGACATGGGAGCTCTCTCGACCCAGAGTTGCTGCGCGAGTGCGTGCGGTGCCATCAGCGCGAGTATTACGACGACCAGCACCGACGGCCGCTTGACGATGTTCGTGCGTTTCATCGGTAGATCCACATTCATGCTCGCGGGTTCATTTCCGTTCGTCGTGAGGCACTGTCACGGACGTCCTCGCGAGACTCTGGTTACCGGAAGCGTCCGAGCATGCAACAGAAACCGTGTACGTTCGTCCGGTTCCTGCGCCGTTCCGGCTCGCGCGCAGGTTCAACGTCAGGTCGCCGGTGATCTGCCACTGTCCCGATCCCGGCTCGCTGCTCGCGACGTTCGCGATCGCGCACGCCGGCGTGGGATCCACGTCGTCTGTCACAACGACCGCCACGCGCACCGGGATCATCTGATTGCGCGGCGGCCAGAGCCTGTCGGGCGTCGCCGAGACGGCCGTCACAACGGGAGGAGTCGTGTCGCCGGGCGTCCCCGTCACGAACGCGCCGTACACGTCGCCGTACTCTCCGTCAGGCGTGTCGCCGTCAGTCCAGGCCACGAGGTACTTTCCGGCCCCGAACATGACAGGAGAGACGAACTGATTGCCTGCAGCGGTCAGCGGGAACTCGGGACCAGCGGGGGATCCTGTTGAATCGATGAAGCGTCCGTAAACGTCCAGGCACGTCCCTTCCGTGGCCTCGCAGGCAAAGTTCCAGTCCGTGTCGTTTCGCAGGTCGGTCCACGTGACGAGGATGCCGTTGCCGTCCGACGCGAGCATGGGGAGCAACGGGACCGCTTGTGTGCTGCTGATCGCGATTTGTCCGCCGACGAGCGCGCCACCGGGCGTTACGCGCTGGCCTACGACTCGCGGTGCGTCATCTATGACCGTCGACCACGCGATTAGGTAATCCGTGCCGTTGAACACGGTTGCGGCGCTCAACATCGGACCGGTCGAGAAGCTCGCTATTTGCAAGGGCTCGCCGATCAGTACGCCCGCCGGTGAAATGAACTGTCCCTTTACGAGCTGCTGGCCGCCATCCATCCAGACGACGAAGAAGTTGTGTCCATCGAATGCCACCGCCTGCAGGAATTGCCCGCCAATATCGCCTGCGCCGGTGATAGGGAAGACGGGGCCTCCTGGCGTCCGATCCGCAGGCAGCCGCATCTGTCCGTACAGACCGAAGTTGCCCTCCGAGTCCCATTTCGAAAAGACGAGCAGATATCGCCCGGCGCCATACGCGAGGTGATGGACGTCGTCATGGGAATCGCCTTCGCCCTGGGCGGCAATTGAAAACGGCGAGCCGACGAGTGGTCCGTTCGGGCTGATGAACTGACCGTAAACGATGTCCCCGCCGAAATGTCCCGCATCCGACCAAATCATCAAGTAGTTCGTTCCATCGAATGCGGCAGCCGGGACGCTGCCGTAGCGGTCCACGACGACGATGCGGTTGCCAACGAGTGCGCCCGCCGGCGAGACCAGTTGGGCGGTGATGGCGTCGGACCGTCCGCTGGTGCCGTATCCCTGGATTCCGATCAGAAAGTTCGTTCCGTCGAACGCTCCGCCCGCCGACATCTCCCGCGCCGCGCTCGTGACAATCGGAAACGGCGTGCTAATGGTCACGACGGTCGAGAGGGCAGCGAGGGTTGCCGCCGCGAGGCCGGTCAGGAAGAACGCGGTCGTGATGATGGGGGCCTTCATCATGTGCTCCTTCAGAATTGCGGGGGGGCCGGATGGCTTTTCGGGTTCGCCGTAACGATGTTGGACGGCGCCCCGCGCGGCAACCGGCAAATGGGGACATAAGGGGACTTTCGGGGTAAACTGCCACCTTCCATGGCGGATCCCCGTCCTGGCTCCTCAGACAGACTCGATTCCTGGAAGGCGATCGCGGATCATCTCGGGCGCGAGGTCCGTACCGTTCGCCGCTGGGAGCAGAAGCTCGGTCTGCCTGTCCGCCGGGTTCCCGGCGGCCGCGGGCATTCCGTGTTCGCCTACGTGTCCGAGATCGACGCGTGGCTCAAGGCCAATCCTCCGGCCCATCTCGCGACGGCCAACGGCAACGGCGAAGACAAACCGAACGGATCGCGCGCGCGGGCCTGGCAATGGCGGATCGCGGCGGGGATGGTCCTCCTGGTCGGGGCCGCCGGCGCCATCTGGCGCATGCATCCACCGGCGCTCGACGCAGGTGACCTCACCTTTCAGGTGAAACCAGGCGCGATCCTCGGTCTCGGACCGTCCGGGGAAGAGCGCTGGCGTCATTCACTTCCGGATGACGAAATCGCCTGGGAGGTCCTCAGCCACAGTGGTGGCCCCGCGGCCATGCTCGAGAAGGGTGGGGGAGTCATCGTCGGCCTGGAGACGCGCAGCCGCAAGAGCAACAACGCCTCTCTGCCCGGGCAGCTATTGTGGTTCACGCGAGCGGGGCAACTCAGAAAGACATTTTCATTTCAGAAGCCGGTCAGCTTCGGTACAACTCAATACAAGGACTGGATCATCATCGATTTCCACGTGCGGGAGCAGAGCGGCCGGCGCCAGATAGCGGTCTGCGGCCGTGACTACCGGTGGTGGCCGTCGCTCGTCACCGTGCTGGACGACAACCTGGAACCGCGCGGCACGTTCGTGAACGCGGGCTGGATCCAACAGGTGCGGTGGCTTGCCGCCGACCGCCTGCTCGTCTCCGGGTACTTCAACCCGCGCAAGGGCGGCATGGTCGCGCTTCTCGACACGAATGCGCTCGACGGTCAGTCGCCCCCCTCGGAGGATCGCACGTACGAGTGCACGTCCTGCGGCAGCGCCACGCCGTTGCGTTACGTGGTCTTTCCGCGCTCCGAGGTCAACCGCGTGACCGGCTCGGATTTCAACTTCGCAGTGCTCGAAATAGAAGACGGACACATAGTGGCGCGCACCGTGGAACTGAAGTCGGAAGGTGCAGTGACCGGCGCGGAGGTCCTGTATCAGCTCACGCCGTCGCTCGATATCGTCGGCGCGTCATATTCGGATCGGTACTGGGAGTGGCACCAGGCGCTTGAAAGGCAAGGGAAGATCCATCACTCGCGAGCAGCGTGCCCGGATCGCGACGGTCCGCGAAGCGTGGAGGTGTGGGATCGCGCCCGTGGCTGGCGGACCGTGGCGTTGCCGCGCTAATCCTGTTTCCGCCCTCCGCTCGAGAAGGTGACCTCCACGTAGAACAGGCACGGAACCGGCGCCCCGGCTCGGAGCGCAGGCGCGAATTCCCAGCGCTTCACAGCCTCGAGCGTCTCGGCCTCCATCTCCGGTGCCGTGGATCGCACCACGCGCAGGGGCCCCGGCACGCCGTTGGGCAGCACGACGACCTGGATCCCAATCTCGGCCCGTCCGTGCACGCGCCGGATCTGATCTCCGGTCACGCGCGGCTGGCCGCGGCGAAGCGGTCTTGGCGACAGGACATCCCCACGGGCCAGCGCGACCCCCTGCATCAGCGGGTCGTCCACGACGTGATCGATGCTGGCCACCTCCACGTACGGACGGCCGCCGTCCATTCTCGCGATGCCTGTCGCGCAGACATTCCGCCCGACAAACCGTCCGGCATCGTCTCCGATCCGCGAGGCGATCGACGCCAGCGCCGAGCCGGGCCGATGGCTCTCGTAGGCGCCGATCGTGAATGTCACGCGCCCGTCGCCTGCCTGCGCCGGCCCGGCGCCGACGCCGCACACGATGACCGGCTTGCCGACGTGTGCTCCGACGTCGCCCGGCAGCACGAACCTGGGTGTCGGGTCCGTGAGCAGGGCCGGCACCGCGACGGCGAGCAGCGCTCCAATGATTCGCATCATGACGTGTCGATGATCCTCCATGTGCGTGGATCGACGAGCACCATCCGCGCGCGCCCGGCCATCACGTCGAACGTCACCTGCGCGGCGTCCTGATCGCGGCGCGCCGCCACCTTCTGCGCGCGCGAGGATTCATTGACGGCGACGAGGAGCCACGCGTTCCGGAACGGTACGGTGACGACGACGACTCCGGGGGGGGCGCTGGCGTCGCGCGCGAGGAGAGGGCGCACGCCGGCGCCCGCGAGCGCCGCCCGGTAGAAGCGCGCGAGCGCGCC
>Ga0209751_10003444_pt1 | contig 15341 bp, 15 predicted proteins | sample RifCSP13_1_FD_184019 | JGI IMG/M metagenome (GOLD analysis project Ga0209751, IMG submission 184019) | Soil microbial communities from Rifle, Colorado - Rifle CSP2_sed 13_1 (SPAdes) (version 2) | ecosystem: Environmental > Terrestrial > Deep subsurface > Rock core/Sediment | place: Rifle... | reverse complement strand
GCGGTCCGCCGTCGGCGTCCGCCCCGTCCTGGGCGTGGCCGCCCAGCCAGCCACGGGTCAGGCCGCTCGGCCGGCCCGTGGGAAGATAGGGCCCGATGTTCCTCGACCGGGTGAAGATCTGGGTGCGCGCCGGCGCCGGCGGCGACGGCGCGGCCACGTTCCGACGCGAGGCCCACGTCCCCCGCGGCGGCCCCGACGGCGGTGACGGCGGGCGCGGTGGCTCGGTCCACCTCCGGGTCGACCCGGGCCAGACCACCCTCCGCGACTTCCGCTTTCGGCACCACTTTCGGGCAACGCCCGGCGGTCGCGGCGAGGGCTCGCGGCGCCACGGCGCCGCCGGCCGGGACCTGGTGCTGGACGTCCCACCCGGGACAGCGATCTTCGACGACGAGACCGGGGCGCTGCTGGCCGACCTCGTCGCGACCGGGCAATCGGCGGTGGTCGCCCGCGGCGGCCGGGGCGGGCTCGGCAACAAGCACTTCGCGACCTCGACCCACCAGGCGCCGCGGCACGCCCAGAAGGGCGAGCCGGGCGAGGAGCGCTGGCTCCGCCTGGAGCTCCGGCTCATCGCCGACATCGGCCTCGTGGGGCTGCCGAACGCGGGCAAGTCGACCCTGCTCGCGGCCCTCACCGCGGCCACCCCCAGGATCGCCGACTACCCGTTCACCACCCTCGAGCCGAATCTCGGGGTCATGGACCTGGGTGACGAAGACCCGCGCCGGCCCACGATCGCCGACGTCCCGGGCCTCATCGAGGGTGCCAGCGAGGGGGCCGGCCTGGGCCACGCCTTCCTCCGCCACATCGAGCGGACGCGCGTCCTTGTCCACCTCGTCGATGGGTCGGGACGGGACCCGGAATGGGATCACGAGGTGATCCGGACCGAGCTCGCGGCGCACGACTCGGCGCTCCTCGAGAAGCCGCTCCTCGTCGCCTTCAACAAGCTCGACCTGCCGCGCGCCGCGGACGCCTGGCCGGCGTTCCGGGCCGCGCGGCGACGGGACGGCCTGCCGGTCGTCGGCATCGCCGCGGCGGAGGGGCATGGGATCGACGAGCTGCGGAGCGCCCTCGCCGGGCTCCTGCCGAGCGCCGAGACGATGGCCGAGCCGCCCGAGCCGGCTGGCGTGGTCGTGCATCGGATCGAGGGTCTGGGCGATGCCTTCTCGATCGACCGGGACGATGACGGCGTCCTCCGCGTCCGCGGCCGGCGGATCGAGCGGATCGCGGCCCAGACGAACTTCGAGGTCGAGGAATCCGCCGAGCGCTTCCAGCGCGACCTCGTCCGGCTCGGCATCGACGCGGAGCTCCGGCGGGCGGGCGTCGCCGGCGGCGACGCGGTTCGCTTCGGCGAGGTCGAGCTCGAATGGGAGGCCGAGCCCTGGGCGGTCGAGCGGTGAGGCCCTGATGACGCTGGGGCCACGTTCGCGAATCGGGATCCTCGGCGGCACGTTCGATCCCGTCCACCTCGGCCACCTCGCGATCGCCGAGGCCGCCCGGACCGCCCTTGAGCTCGAGCGGGTCCTGTTCCTTCCGGCCGGGACGCCGCCCCACAAGCAGGGGGAGGTCGACACGCCGGCGGCGAACCGGGTGGCGATGGTCGAGCTCGCCATCGCCGGTCATCCGGGATTCGAGGTCAGTCGCGTCGACGTCGACCGGCCGGGTCCGTCCTACACCGCCGATTCCGTCGAGCGCATCGCGGCAACCGAGCGGGTGGCCGGTCGTGAGCCGGACCTCTTCCTGATCATCTCGGTCGAGTCCCTGGCGGAGCTGCCCGACTGGCACGAGCCCACCCGCCTGCTCGCCACGAGCCGGATCGCGGTCGTGCCCCGGCCCGGCCATCCCCGCCCCGACCCCGCCTGGATCGAGGCCAGCTTCCCCGGTCAGGCCGACCGGATCGTCACCATCGACGGGCCGCGCCTCGCGATCTCCTCGACCGACATCCGCGAGCGGATCGCGACCGGCCGGACGGTCCGGCAGCTGCTGCCGGCGGCGGTCGCTCGCTACATCGTCGATCATGGCCTCTACCGGCCCCCGTCCCAGGTCCAGCCCGAACCGGAGGAATCTCAGCCAGTGACCGACCCCGCCCTCGCCCCGCGTCCCGACGGGCTGCCCCGGCGCGAGTCGCGGCCGCCGCGCCACGCCGCTCGCCCGGCCGCTGTCGACGAGCGCTCGTCGCTTGAGATCGCCCGCCGCGTCGTGGAGCTGGCCGAGGACAAGAAGGCCGCGGACATCGTCCTCCTCGACCTCTCGGCGCTGACGACCCTGGCCGACTACTTCGTGATCTGCTCGGGCGGGTCAGAGCGGCAGCTCGACGCGATCGCGGACGGGATCATCGGCGGGCTGCGCGACGAGAAGGTTCGGCCCATCGGGCGGGAGGGGCTCGCGGCGTCGCACTGGGTCCTCGTCGACTTCGGCTCGGTCATCGTCCACGTCTTCACGCCGCCGGAGCGCGACTTCTACCAGCTCGAGAAGCACTGGTCCGAGGCGAAGACGATCCTCCGGGTCCAATAGGGGCCGCCCGCGCCGATCCCGTCCGCGCCGCCCGCGCCGATCCCGTCCGCGCCGCCCGCGCCGATCCCGTCCGCGCCGCCCGCGCCGATCCCGTCGGCGCCGCCCGCGCCGATCCCGTCGGCGCCGCCCGCGCCGATCCCGTCGGCGCCGGACGCACCCTCGTCGTCCGGCAGCAGGGGCCGGCACCCCCGTGCCGGCCCGACCCGACCGATCACGTGTGTCCACGGGACACGATCCTGGAACGAACGCGCTGGACCGACCCCGAATTCCGGCAGATTCCGCAAGAAGTCCGAGGGCGGTCACGCTCATTCATTCCGATCCTGTGTCCAGGGGACACAAGCTCGCGTGGCTGCCGGCTGCGGGAGCCTCGGGTGGCTGCCGGCTGCGGGAGCGTCGGGTGGGCTGCGGGACGCTCGGGTGGGCTGCGGGACGCTCGGGTGGGCTGCGGGAAGCCGCGGAGGCCGAAGGGCGCCCGGCCGGGCACGCAGGCGTACCGGGGGGCCCCGTACCGTCGGGTCATGTCGGCCGGCCCCGGCCGCTCCAAGAATGCGGGACATGACGCCCAGTCGCGAGCGCTGCCCCGCCTGCACCCGCCGCCTGATCACGACCCGGTTCGACACGACGTTCCGGATGCCCGATCAGTCTGAGCGCCTGTGCTTCGGGATCCCCGGCGGCCTCTGCGAGGACTGCCACCAGCTGTACATCGATCCGGACCTCATCGAGCTGCTCGATCTTGGGTCCGGCCGCTGCACCTTCGCCATCGAGAGCGACCTCGTGATCCAGGAGCAGGCCTGGTCGGCATGACGACCGTCCGGATCCCCGCCCAGCGAAGTCGCCCGCCGCATCGAATCCTCCCGGTCCTGCTCCCCGCCTGGCTGCGCCACCAGGTGCCCGAGCGGCTCAGCCGGCCGGCGCCGCCCGATCCGCCACCCACAGGTCAAACGCCAGCCTGACCGCCGCGTCGCCGGCGACCGCCCCGCCGACGCCCTTGACCAGCGAATCCAGCTCCAGCAGGCCTTCGAGGGCCGCGCCGAGCTCGGCGATCGTCCACGCCCGGGCCTGGCGGGCCAGGGTCTCGGCCCGGAAGGGCTGGAGGCGCATCGTGCGCACCAGCGAGCCGGGGGTCTCGCCGGCGGCCAGCCGGTCGGCGATCTCGAGGAGCTCGCGGATCCGGCGGTGGAGGACGGCCAGCAGGACCGGCTCCGGGGTGCCCTCGAGCAGTCGCTCGAGGAGCTCCAGCGAGCGGGCCCGCTGGCGCATCCCGACCGCGTCGACGAACGCCCAGACCGAGCCGGGCACGACCTCCGCCACGAGGTCCCGCACGTCGTCCACAGTCACGGGCGGGACCGCAGCGGCCGGGTCGGTGGGAGCGTGCCGGAGGGCGAGCTTCTCGAGCTCGGTCACCGCCAGGCGGCCCTGCTGGCGCCGGTCGACGTCGCCTTCCCGGACGAAGCCGCCGACACGCGTCGCGAGCTCGCGGGCCGCGCCCGCCCCGAGGCTGATGCCGCGCTCGCGGGCGCGGGCCTCGATCCAGGCCGCGAGACCTCCCTCGCGCGGCGCCTCGAAGCGGCGGACCTCGCCGCCGGCCGCCCGGACGGCGTCGGACAGGGGCTTCGAGGGCGGATCCTTCCTGCCGCTGTCGGACTCCTCGGCGACGACCAGGCCGTTGCCCTCGGCGAGCGTCCCGATCGCGGCGACGAGCGCGTCGCGGTCCTCGCCCCGCCGGACGAGGGGACCGGCATTCGAGAGGATGGCCAGCGTCCCGGAGCCGAAGAGGGTCCCGGTGGAGAGGCGCTCGTGGAGCTCGCCGATCGTGCGTGCGGCGTCGCCGGCCTCGCCCCGCACGCGCCAGCGCTCGGGGGCGCCGCCAGGGAACCGCGCGGGGTCGAGTCGCAGGGCTTCGGTCGCAGCCTCCAGGCTGTACGCGTCGTCGCCCCAGTAGTAGGCGACCGGGGCGGTCGAGCCGGGCGGACGGGAGGCCGAGGGTTCCGGGCGGGGGGAGGTCACCGCGGGCATGGTAGCGGAGGCTTCGGAGCTCGGCCGGCAGGTGTCGGCGGGCCGGGGTGGTGGCGCGGGCGTCGGCTGCTGCGATCTCGTCGCCGGTCGCCGCGGTCGTCGTCGCCCGGTCGGGCGAGGCCGCTGCGAGGTCGACGGAGCTCGGCTGGCGGACGGGCACGCCACACAGCAACGTCGCCGGTGACACGGTCGAAATCGCCGCGACCGGCGGCGGGACGACGGTCGCGAGGGTCACTGTCGCGGTCGCGGCACGGGCAGCGTGGACCCGGATCGGCCCCGGTCCCAGCTCGATCTCGACGGTCCCGTTCGTGTCCGTGCGGAAGATGCGCGTCCCGCCGGCCTCGATCCGGGCAACGGTCGCCGGTGACGGGTGACCGTAGGGATTGCCGCGACCCGACGAGATGACCGCGACGCGCGGGCGGACGGCGCCGAGGAACGGCTCCGTCGACGACGTCCTGGAGCCGTGGTGGGCGACCTTGAGGATCTCGACCTCGGGCAGGTCCCGCGCCAGGAGCGTCGGGTCGATCTCCTCCTCGATGTCGCCGGTGAGGAGGAAGCGGTGACCAGCGACCTCGCCGAGGAAGACGATCGAGACGTTGTTGATCCCGGTTCCGCCGTCGGGCGGCGTCTCCGGGACGCTCCCGGGGTCCGGCCACAGGACTCGGAGCTCGACGTCGTCGATTGTCAGCCGGTCGCCCGTGGCCAGGATGCCACGCTCGATCCCGCCCGCCGCCAGCGCGCCGTTGAGCGCCTCGTAGCCCGGGCCCGGCCCGACCATCCCGGGTTCGAGGACCCGCTGCACCCCGTACCGGTCGAGGAGGCTGGCCAGCCCGGCGGCATGGTCCTCGTGGGGATGGCTGAGGACGACGACGTCGATCCGTCGGTCCCACGGCGGCAGGTGCTCGTCGAGGGCGACCAGCAGCCGACCCGGATCGGGGCCGCCGTCAACGAGGAGACGGGCGCCGCGCTGGCCTTCGAGGAGGATCGCGTCGCCCTGCCCGACGTCGAGGACGGTGAGGCGGGCGACGCCGTCGGGACGATGGACCACCGCGATCGCGAGGGCGACCAGTGCCACGGCCAGGCCTCCCGCGAGGCCTTGCCCGAGGCGACCTCGACGCCCGCGCGGCCGTCGAGCCTCGTGACCCCGGGTCGGCGTTGCCGCTGGCGGCGATGCGGGGCGCGCCCCAATCGGCAACACGGGCCGGGTGGGGCGACTCCGAGCGCGTGACCGAAGCGCGCGATCGGCGACGAGGATGAGCCCGGCCGTCAGGCATGCGCTGACGGCGTCCCACGGCGCCGCGAGCTCGAGGCTGGCGAACGGGATGGCCGCGCCGGCCCGGACGAGACCAACGATGGCCCCGAGGAGGGCCCAGGCCGGCAGGCCGCCGACGGTCGCCACGAGCGCCGGCGCGCCGATCGAGGTGAGGCAGCCGGCCGCCAGGGCGATCGCGCCGGCGGCCATCGCCGGCGCCACGAGCGGCACGACCCCGAGGTTGATCACCGGCGCCACGATCGAGAGGCGCCCGAACTCCAGGGCGACGATCGGGAGGGTCGCCAGCTGGGCCGCAAGCGAGACCCCGAGCGACTCCGCGAGCCAGGCCCGGAGGCGGCCCGGGGAGGGCCCGGCGAGGCGCGCCGAGAGCGGCGTACCCCAGGCGATGAGCCCGGCCGTGGCCAGTGCGGACAGCCGAAACCCGACGTCCTCGATGAGGCCCGGTTCGACGAGCAGGAGGAGAGTCACGGCCCAGCCGATTGCCGCCGCGGCCCGACTCGGCCGCCCGAGCTCGCGGGCCAGCAGGACCACGGCGGCCATCGCGGCCGCCCGGACGACCGACGGTGACGCCCCCACGAAGATGACGTAGGCGACGATCGCGATCGCGGTAAGGGCCGCCCGCCGCCGCCGGGCGAGCCGGCCGGCGAGGGCGCCGAGCGAGGCGGCGACGATCGCGATGTTCCAACCCGAGATGGCGACGACGTGGCTGGCGCCCACGGTCGTGAACGCGGCCGCGAGATCCCGGTCGACCCGGTCGCGGAGACCGATGAGGATCCCGGACGCGAGCCCGGCCTCGGGCTCGGGGATGGCTCGACGGAGCGCGTCGTCGGCGGCTCGTCGGAGACCCTCGAGCGCTCGTCCGGCATCGCCTGGCGCGGCGAGGACCTCGACCGATCTCGCTCGCAGCACGCCGACGGCGCCGATCCTCGCGAGGTACTCGCCGTAGTCGCCCTCGGGACGTGGCTCCGGCGCGCCGTCGACGGCCACCCGGTCGCCGGGCACCACCACCGGCCACGCCGGGAGGGTCGCCGCGAGGCGGGTCCCCGGTGGCGACGCCAGGTCCAGGACTGCCGGCCGTTGACCCTCCCGCAGCGACCCGACACTGACCACGACGGCCGTCCACGGCCCCGAGCCCGCGGGCAGCTCGATGGCCGCCGGCGGCAGTGCCGGCGGCGCGACGAGCAGCCGGGCCGCCAGCGCGCCAGCCCCGGCAGCCGCTGCGAGCAGCCGCAGCCCGAGGCGCCCGTGACCTGCGGCGGCGGCGATGAGCCGGCCCAGAACGGCGAGCGAGGCCGCGCCGAGGAGGACGGCGACGACGAGCCGCGTCCCGGACCCGGCGCCCGGGGAGAGGATGAGGGCCGCCCCGACGGCGCCGGCGGCCAGCCAGCCGCTCACGCCCCGGTCAGCGGACCGTGACGAGGTCGCGGAGGGCCTCGAATGTCTTCGCCCCGACGAGCTTCCTCGTCCGGAGGTCGTCGACCGCGACGAACCGCTCCGCCGTCCGCGAATCGATGATCTTCGTCGCGGTCACCGGGCCGATCCCTGGGAGCGCCTCGAGCTCGGCCTGGGTCGCGCTGTTGAGGTCCACGAGCCCGGCGCCGGACCCGCCGCCGCCGCCCGACCCGCCGCCGCCGCCCGACCCGCCACCGCTCGGGGCGGGGTCATCACGGGACGGCACGACGATCCGGCTGCCGTCCTCGAGCACGGCCGCCAGGTTGAGCTCCGCGGCGGCGCGGACCGGGTCGACGCGCGGCCCGAACCCGCCCGCCGCCGACAGGGCGTCACCCACCCGCGACCCGGCAGCCAGGCGATAGACGCCCGGCGTCACGACCGCGCCCCCGACGTCCACGACGACCTTGCCGCCGGCTCCCGGCTCGTGGGAGCCCGGTGCGACGGAACCGGCAACGACGACCGCGCCGCCGGACCCGTCGCCGGGCAGGCCACCGGCCCCGATGACGACGGCGGCGCCGAGGAGGAGGGCGATCGCGGCGGCCGCGACGACAACGGTCGTTCGCGAGGTCGTCGCCGCCGTCGTGGCCGACCCCGAGTCGGTCGGAGCGGCGGGCGCGTCGACGATGCGCCAGGGTGCGCTGGATGGGTCCACGGAGCCTCGCCCGGCGGGTCTCCAGGCGGGAGGGGCGGGATGGCGGACGTCCCGTCCGCCGGGGCACTTCGTCGGACGAGACGTGTCCGAGAGGGTAGGCGGAGCCGCTTAGCTGCGGCTTATCGCCGGTGTGGAGGCGCAGCGGATGGAGCCAGCGCTCAGCGGTCGAGCTGCTCCCAGGGGACCCAGTGCGTGCCGTCCCACCAGCGATGCCAGGTCCGGCCGTCGCGGCCGAGCGCGAAGACGTCGAGGCGGTCGGCACCCCACGATGACGCAGCCGGACTCTCGGACGGGTCGAGCTCTCCGCCGAGCGCCTCCCAGCCGTGCCAGGCGGCGCCGTCCCAGTAGCGGTTCCAGAGCTGACCGTCGGGCATGACGGCGAAGACCTCGAGCTCGTCGACGGCCCAGGCGGTCACCGCCGGCGCCGACGCCAGCGTTCCGCCGAGGGACTCGGGTTCGGACCAGGCGCCGTCCTCGAAGGCGCGGTGGATGAGGGTGCCGTCGAAGTCGACCCAGAAGGTGTCGATCCGGCCCTCGCCCCAGGAGACCGCGGCGCTGCCGCGGCCGTGCGCGCTCGTCATGGAGAGAACGGTAGATCGAAGCGCGTTACCGCGCAGGGCTCCGGTGAGCGCTACGCGGTCGCGGGGCGCGGGTCACTCGGGCGGGCGGCATCGGAGCCGCGCCGCCCGAGCCGGGGGAGCCGGCGGAGGAGACCGGCGAGGCGCCCGGTGATGGTGGCTGACGGGGACCTGGTGGCGCTGCGGATGATGGCCCGGCGGCGATCCTCCTCGGCCTCCCGCAGGAGGTCCTGGAGGTGCTGAGCAACGAGCATCGCAGTGACGGCATGCACGGGAATAGTCCCTTTCGATTCTTTGCGGAGTAACTGGCCTTGGACTCTGGCTCCCGGCGCCGACGTTCAGCGTGCCGGGGCGTCGCCAGTGGTCGCTGGAGCGCCCACCGCGATGACCTCGGCGATCAGCCCGAGGAGGGCGATGCCGACGGTCAGGGCGAGGACGATGATGGCGTTGATGGTTTCCATCGGGGACCCCCTCCGTGGGACGCGTAACCTGTTATTCAGGTCTAATCGGTTATGGGTGAACCTTACCCTCTTGCGCGTAACCTGTCAAGCGGTATAGAGTGGTTATCGACATGTTGATCCAGCACCCTCACGACCACGAGCATGGCCTCGACCTCGAGGCCGCTCTCGACTTCCTCAACACGCGCGAGCTCGAATCCGGCCAGTTCGTCGAGCGCCTCCATCGGCCATCCGATGCGCGGACGTGGTTCGTCGATCAGGGGGTCCTCCACGACGATGCTGCCGGGACCTGGACCGATCCCGATCTCGAGCGGATTCGAACCGTCCGGGATGCCCTTCACGAGGTCGTCGACGCCGTCGCCGAGGAGCGGCGGCCCGACCCCGATGCTGTCGAGGTCGTCAACGACGTCCTCGCCCGGGGGGTCGTGCCCCACCTCGATTGCGACGGCACGACCGTTCGGATCGGCCACCGTCACGGCGCCTCGCCGGTCGACGACGCCGTTTCGTCGCTGGCCGCCCCGATCGTCTACGAGCTCGCCTCGGGCCGCCCGGACCGGTTCCGGATCTGCGCCAACGACACCTGCCGCTGGACGTTCTTCGACGCCTCCCCGACCGCTCGCCGCCGCTGGTGCGACATGAAGACCTGCGGCAACCGGGCCAAGGCAGCCCGCCATCGCCAGCGAGTCAGGCAGGAGGCGATCGCCTAGGCTTGACAGGCCCCAGGCTCCCGTCCAGTTGCCAACCCTCGCCCGTATGCGTCTGGCTCATCAGGGCCGCAACAGCCGAGCGTGGCCGAGCCCGGCCGAGCGCCGTCTCCCACCGATTCCGCGGCCCGGCGCCGCGCGGCGGTGCGGCAACCGATGCACCAGACGCATCGGCGGGGCATAGACCGGTCAGGCCCCTCCGAGCGCCGGGCGGACCTCCGTCGCGAGCCGGGTCATCGATTCCTCGTCGTACGGCGATGGAAACCCCGCAACGAGATGCCGATAGCCGATCGCCGGGTACGGGGCGAGCCGCTCGATGACGTCCTCGGGCGTCCCGACCGGCTGGTCCTCCCACGGCCGGGCGCTGCCGTTCCGCTCGAACATCCGCTCGAAGACGCGGCGCGCCTCGCCCCGCGCGTCGCGGATGATCACGGTCCCGATCCCGGTCGTTCGCTCGATCTCGGCGGGGTCGCGGCTCTCGCGCTCGCAGTGCTCGAGGAGGATCGCCTCCTTGCGGGTCACGGCCTCGATGCCGCCGCCGACGTTGTTGGCGTCCGCGTAGCGTGCAACCAGGCGGAGGGTGACCTTCTCTCCGCCGCCGCCGACGAGGAGCGGCAGGCGTGCCTGGAGGGGCGGCGGATCGTTGCGCACCTCCTGGGCCGAGTAGCGCGGCCCGGCCGCGGACGGCGCCTCACCGTTCAGCATGTCCCGGATCACCGGCAGCGCCTCGGCCAGCCAGCGCAGCCGCTCCGGCGGCCCCTCGCCGTAGCGCAGGCCGTAGGCGACGTGCTCTCGATCGAACCACGCAGCCCCGATACCGAGGATCGCCCGGCCACCGCTGACGTGATCGAGCGTCGTCGCGATCTTCGCCGTGAGCGTCGGCTCCCGGAATGTGTTCGCACCGACCATGAGCCCGAGCCGGATCTGCTCGGTCGCCATCGCCCAGCCAGTCAGCACCGTGTAGCCCTCGAGGATCGGCCCCTCCCACGACCCGACGATCGGGTAGAGGTGGTCCCACGTCCAGAGCGTGTCGAACCCGAGCCGGTCCGCACGGCGGCCCGCCTCGAGCAGCGACGGCCAGTCCGAGTACTGGTTCCAGCACAGGGCGCCGAGGCGGATTGGCGGCATCGCGGGCTCCAGTGGGGCAGGTCGCAACGTGGCGGTCGTGTCGGATGGGGAGCGAGCCCGAAGGGCGGTTCCGTCGTCCTCCGGGCTCTTCCCGTGCCGCCCGGCTAGAGGCGACGCGGGCACCCGCTACGGTAGCAGGACCGCCCGCAGGGCCGCCCGCATGCCCGCCCGGCTCAGCGGACGACGAGGTTGACGAGGCGGCCGCCGCCGGCGACGACGACGCGATCCGGCGTCCGTCCCGCGAGCGCGGCGACGACCTTGGGTGCCTCCAGCACCAGCCGCTCGAGCGCCGCGTCGTCGATCCCAGCAGGCACGGTGACGCGGTCCCGGAGCTTGCCGTTGACCTGGACCGGCACCTCACGGGTCGCCTCGACGACGGCCGCGGCATCGACCGCCGGCCAGCGCTCGCGATGGATCGACGACCACTCGCGCCCGGCCGCGGCCAGCCGCCGCGACCAGAGCTCCTCGGCGATATGGGGGGCCGCTGGCGCGAGCATGAGCAGCAGCAGCCCGACGGCCTCGTCCCACGCGGCGCCGCCGGCGGCCGGCGTGCCGCGGTAGCGGAAGAGCAGGTTGGAGAGCTCCATGAGCTTCGCGACCATCGTGTTGAAGCGGAAGCCCTCGTAGTCCTCGGTGACGTCGCGGAGGGTCCGATGGGCGGCTGCCCGGATGGCCCGCTCGGCGGCCGCGAGGTCCTCGCCGGCCGGCAGTCGGCCGGCCCCGGGGTCGCCGGCCTCGACGCCGTGCGGATCGAGGGCGATCGTCCAGGTCCGGTTCAAGAACCGGCGGACACCGCCGATGCCCGACGGGCTCCAGGGCCCGCCCTGGTCCCAGGGGCCCATGAACATCAGGAAGAGGCGGACCGTGTCGGCGCCGTAGCGGCGAACGAGCTCGTCCGGGTCCTGGACGTTGCCGCGTGACTTCGACATCCGCTCGCCGTCGGCGCCGAGGATCTGGCCCTGGTTGAAGACCCGCTTCCAGGGCTCGTTCTGCTGGAGCAGCCCGATGTCCCGCATCATCTTCGTGAACTCGCGGGCGTAGAGCAGGTGCATGACGGCGTGCTCGGCGCCGCCGGTGTACTGCTCGACCGGCGTCCAGCCTTCGGCCATGTCGGCGTCGATCGGCGCGTCGGCCCTGTGCGGCGACAGGTAGCGATACCAGTACCAGGACGAGTCGATGAACGTGTCCATCGTGTCGGTCTCGCGCTTCGCTGGGCCGTCGCACGACGGGCAGGCGACGTTCAGGAACGCCTCGTCGCGGGTCAGCGGGTTCACCCCGCTGCCGGCATAGTCGACGGTGTCGGGCAGGAGGACCGGCAGGTCCTGCTCGGGGACCGGCACGATCCCGCAGCGCTCGCAGTGGATGACCGGGATCGGCGTGCCCCAGTAGCGCTGGCGCGAGATCAACCAGTCGCGGAGGCGATAGGTGATCGCGGCCCGGCCACGGCCATCGCGGGCCAGCCACGCGACGATCCGCCGGCCACCCTCGTCGGCCGGCAGGCCGCTGTACTCGCCGCTGTTGACGAGGACCTCGTCGTCGGCGTGGGCGACGTAGGCGCCCCCGAGCTCGGCCGCCTCCTCACCGGGCCGGGCGACGACGCGCCGGATCGGCAGTCCGAACTTGACGGCAAACTCGAAGTCGCGCTCGTCGTGGGCCGGGACGGCCATGATCGCCCCGGTCCCGTAGCCGCCCAGGACGTAGTCGGCGACGAAGATCGGGATCCGCTCGCCGTTGACCGGGTTGATCGCGTCGGCCCCGATCGGCACGCCGGTCTTGTCGCGCTCGGCCGAGAGCCGCTCGATCTCGGTCTCGGCGAGAGCCCGGGTGACATAGGCCTCGACCTCCGCCCGGCGGTCCGGCGCGGTCAGCTCGGCGACGAGAGGATGCTCGGGGGCCAGGACCATGAACGTCGCCCCGAAGAGCGTGTCCGGCCGGGTCGTGAAGACCCGGATCTCGTCACCGCCCGGGTGATGGTCGGACGGGGCCGTCGTGAAGACGATCTCGCCGCCCTCGGACCGTCCGATCCAGTTGGTCTGCATCGTTCGGACCGGATCCGGGAACTCGATCTCGGAGAAGTCGAGGAGCTCGTCGGCGTACTTCGTGACCCGCAGGTACCACTGGTCCAGGTCGCGCTTCTCGACCTTCGCCCCGCACCGCCAGCAGCGCCGGTCGGCGCCCTCGACCTGCTCGCGGGCGAGGGTCCCGTCGTTGGGGCACCAGTCGACCGCCGACCTGGCTCGATAGGCCAGGCCGGCCTCGAGGAACTTCAGGAAGAACCACTGGTTCCAGCGGTAGTAGTCGGGATCGCAGGTCACGACCTCCGCGTCCCAGTCGAAGGTCGCGCCCATCGTTCGCAGCTGGCGCCGCATGTTGGCGATGTTCTGCATCGTCCACTCGCGGGGGTTGATGCGGTTCTTGATCGCGGCGTTCTCGGCCGGCAGGCCGAAGGCGTCGAAGCCGATCGGCAGGAAGACGTTCTTGCCGTGCATCCGCTGGAACCGGGCGATCGCGTCGGTCGGGGTCTTGATGTACCAGTGGCCGATGTGGATGTCGCCCGAGGGATACGGGTACATCGTCAGCAGGTAGTAGCGATTCCGGGTGTCGGAGAGGTCGGTCCGGTGGAGCCCCAGCTCGTCCCAGCGCGCCTGCCAGCGCGGCTCGATCGAGGCGGGGTCGTACCGCTCGATCCGCGTTCGTTCAGGTCGGTCGCTGGTCTGGGTCATCTGGCGAGGCTCCTGCCGGCCGGGCCGAGGTCGCGTCCGCGGCCGGGTACGAAAGACCCCTCGCCACCTGGCAAGGGGTCACAGGATAGCCGCCCACCCGGGGTGGGTCGGCTATCGGAGGGCGAGGGAGAGGTCGAAGGTGCCGGTCATGTCCCTGTGTCTGGTGGAGGTAAGGGGATTCGAACCCCTGACCTTCTGAATGCCATTCAGACGCTCTTCCAGCTGAGCTATACCCCCATGCCGGAGGGCGGAGTATAGCAGGGGGCTGCCTCCCGACCGCCCGAGAGCGAAGCCTCGCGGTGAGTAGGATGGTGCGGTGAGCGTCCTGCCCCTCGACAGCCGCCAGGCGAGGATCGCCCGGCTGCTCCTCGACACGTCGGCCGTGACGAGCGTCGAGCGGCTGGCCGTCGAGCTCAACCTCACCAACCGAATCGTTCGCTACAACCTGGCCTCGGTGGAAGCGCATCTGGCGGAGCACGGCGTTCGCATCGCACGGCGGCGGGGCGTGGGGATCTGGGTCGAGGGCGGCGAAGAAGAACGCAGCCAAGTCAGGGCGGGCCTCGACACGAGCCCCGGTCCGGACGTCCTCGACGTGGCCGATCGCCACTCGAGCATCCTCCTGGCGCTTCTCGAGGCGGCGCCCGATGCCATCCGCTCGGAGGCGCTCGAGCGCCTGCTGGGCGTGTCCGGGCCAACCGTGCGCCGCGATGTCCGGATCGGCGAGGCGTGGCTGGAGGCGCATCGCCTGCATCTGCGGCGCCTGCCCGGCATCGGCCTGGCGGTGCGCGGCAGCGAGGTCGAGGTCAGGGCCGCCCTGCTCGCCCTCGTTCTCGAGTTCGTTTCGGGCAACGTGCTGGCGACCAAGGCGGGTGCGCCAGGCTCGCGATCCGGGATGGCGGCCGGCTGGCTGACCCGCTACGTCGATGGGCTCGACCTGCCGGTCTTTCGCCGGATCCTCGCCGACGAGCTGCGGGAGTTCGACGACGCTGATCCGACGATGCTGACCGCCACCCTGAGCGTGGCCATCCTGGTCAGCCGCGTGCGGATCGACCGGCCGGCCCGCCTCGGCCGCGGCCGACTCCGGTCTCTCCTCGACCACCCGGTGTCCGAGGCGGCGCAGCACATCTCGATCGCCATCCGGGAGCGCCTCGGGATCGTCCTCTCGCCGCCCGAGGTCGCCTCGATCACCGAGTCGCTCCTGGGCTTCGTCGAGCTCTCAGATCCACGCGCGGCTCCGGAGGCGCGTCTCGTCAGTCTCGTGCACGGGCTTGTCGAGGCGGCGGCAGCGCGCCTCCACCCGTCCCTCGCCGAGGACGACCTGTTGCGGGCCAGCCTGATCGAGCACCTCCGGCGCCTCCACGTCCGGCTCCGCTACGGGTTGCCCGTGGCCAATCCACTTCAGCACGAGGTCCACAAGCGCTACCCGGACGTCTTCGACGTCGCCGGGGCCATCCTCCACGATCTCGGGCCCATCGAGGGAGCGGCCATCCCGGCCGAAGAGATCGGATTCCTGACGATGTACCTCGCGGGCTCGCTCGAACGGCTCCGGCTGCGGCCCAAGGTCCAGGTCACGGTCGTCTGCCCAGCGGGCATGGCGACGGCGTGGATTCTCGTCTCCCGCCTCCTTGCCGAGTTCCCCCAGCTGGAGGTCGCCCGGGTCGTCTCGAAGACGGCCTTCGAGCACGAGACTGGTGGCGCTGCGACCGACCTCGTGATCAGCACGGTGCCCCTCGAAGGAAGCGCCGCGCCTGTGCCGTCAATCGTGGTAGGCCCCCTGCTCGAGGCGCGCGATGTCCGCCGCCTGGCGCGCCTGCTCGGCCTTCCGGCCCAGGGCTGACTCGACGACGGT
>Ga0209751_10003441_pt1 | contig 15349 bp, 17 predicted proteins | sample RifCSP13_1_FD_184019 | JGI IMG/M metagenome (GOLD analysis project Ga0209751, IMG submission 184019) | Soil microbial communities from Rifle, Colorado - Rifle CSP2_sed 13_1 (SPAdes) (version 2) | ecosystem: Environmental > Terrestrial > Deep subsurface > Rock core/Sediment | place: Rifle... | reverse complement strand
TACCGCCCGCCGTGGCTGTGGTCCGTCGCGGAGGTCCTGCGGCGGTGCCGGGATGTGAAGGCGCTCGTGAAGTCCCACCCGACCGCGGGCGGGATGCGCCGGGGGGCGCACAACTGCGGGACGTGCGACGGGCGGTTCGTGCGGGCGATCGAAGACTACTCCCTCGGGCTCGGTGACTGGTTGGACGAACTCGCGTGCCGATGCGAGGGCGAGTGGCGGGACCTCATTGAACTCGAGGGATATGCGCAGGGGGCCCCCGACCTCGCGGCGCTCTACGGCGGGTAACCCTTTTTACTCCCTCCGCCTTCCCGCGCACGGGCATCCCCATGCAGTCCTACCCGATCCGCCGCGGCTACTACAAGAACGTCGAGGGCGTCCGACTCAAGGACATGATGGAGATGTCCTTCGGCCCGGTCACGGACGAGGGCGGCAAGTTCGTCGCCACATACGGGGCCCTCTCGCGGATCGTCGTGTGGGCGGAGAAGACGACGCTCCACGTGGACACGCAGGCGAACCCGCAGGTCGACGACGACACCGCCGTCCGCACGCGGCAGGCGTGGAACGCGTTCCTCGAGAAGGCGACGGGGTACACGGCGAAACAGCGGTCGAAGAAGATCCAGGAAGAGGCGAAGAAGGGCGCCCCCGACGTCGAGGCGTGACACAAGGTTTATCCCGGAACGCCCCCTCCGAACGACGTCGGAAGGGCCCGGGATGGGGCTTCGCGGTCGCTGGAACGAGGAACGGCACCCGCTGTACGCGAACCAGGCGCTCGGCCAGCTCGGGCACGGCGTCGCATCCCCGTTTGTCCCGTACTACGCCGCCCGTCTCGGAGCGACGGCCGCGGACCTGGGGTGGCTCACGGCGTTCTCGAACCTCTTCCCGAACCTCCTCCAGTACCCGTGGGGCCGGCTGGGCGACCGCGTCGGCCGCCGCGTCCCGTTCATCGTCGTGGGCACGGTCCTCTCCGCGTCCCTCTTCCTCCTGGTCGCTGCGAGCGCATCTCCGGCGGATCTGATCCTCGTCGTCCTGTTCCAGGCGATCGCGGTCTCAATCGTCGTACCGAACTGGGGCGCTCTCCTCGGGGCGCGCTCTCGCTTCGGGAAGCGGGGCTACTTCTTCGGCCGGATCAGCCGCGCCGGGGGCATTGCGGGGCTCGGCGGCACACTCGTCGCGGCGCTGATCGTTGTGCAGTCGCCCGAGACGTCCGCGGAGGGCTTCCACCTCGGGTTCGTCCTCGCGGCGGCGATGGGGATCGCCTCGGGGCTCGTCCTGCTGTCCACCCGGGAACGGAAGGCGGCGAGGGAGATCGCGGCCCCGCCCGTGGACCCCGCGACCGAGGCGACGCGCCGGGCGGACTTCCTGCACTTCACGAAGGTCCAGTCGTTCTACAACTTCTTCATGTCGTTCGCGTGGCCCTTGATCCCGATCACGACCGCGGTCGTCCTCGGGGCGAGCAACCTAGACATCGTGATGATCGCGGTCGTCCAGGCGGTCTCGACGATCGTCCTGCAATCGCAGGTCGGGCGCCTCCTTGACCGCGTCGGGCCCGTGCCCCTGATCCAGGCGAGCCGGTTCCTGTTCGTCCTCGTGCCCGTCGCGTACGCCCTCGCGCCAAACCTCCTCGTGATCTACGCGGTAGCCGCGATCATGGGGGTCCCGACCGCGATCGTGAACGTCGCGTTCAACGCGTACGTCCTCGATGTCGCACCGCCGAAGAAGCAGGCGGCATACTTCGGTACGTTCAACGGCGCGATCGGGGTCGTGACGTTCGCGGGGACGCTGGTCGGTGGGTACCTCGCGCACCTCCTGATGGACGCGTGGGCAGGGAACCTGTGGCTCGCCCTCTTCGTCGTGTACATGATCTGTTTTGCGGGTCGGGCGATCGGCGCGTTCTGGTCCCTCTCGATCCGGGACCCGGCGACGTACCCGGACCCCGTGGACAACGTCCTCCGGCGGTTCAACGAGTACTTTGTGAACGGGCGGCGCTAGCCCGAGACGCCGTAGCGGGCGCGATGCACCTCGTCCAGCCCCCATTTCCCCGTTTCGAGGAATCCGTAGTCGGCCGCCAACCGACTTTCGTCCGAGAGGAGGGACTCGAAACCGAAGTGGTACGGGTCCCGCGTCCGGTTCTCGAGCCTCGCGAACAAGTCCGGGCCCTCCGGCGCGAAGTGGTAGTAGTGGCCCTCGAGGCATGCCGCCAGGATCCCGGGCTCGTCGTGGCTCCTGTACGGGTGGAACGGATCGGGTCGGATTCGGACGTCCAGTCCAAGGCGAATCGCAAATAGCGGGTCGCGGGTACCATCGAGGTCGAAGCGGACGATGAGGCCGCTCGCGTTCACGGAGAAGTAGAACGCCGCCCATCGGTTCGCGTCGTTCGGGCGGACGAGACGGACGTTCACGCCGCCAAACCCCTGGCGGTACAAGTCGGATGCGACGGCTGCGGCCACGAACCGTTCCGCGTTCTCGAGCCCGCCCCGCGCAATGGCGGTTTCCACGGCGAGGTCCACGGAGCGGCGCGTCGCCGCCAGCACCTCCGCACTCGTGAGCGGCCGCGGTTCCGCAAGGTACGCGCGCAGGAGGCCCGCCAAGAGCACGAGGGTGCACACAAGGGTGACGAGGAGCGCCTGGTGGTACCGCCGCACGCGTGAGGCAGGGACCGCCGGGCTCCTCAGGGTTCGCCGTGCGTCTACGCGAAAGGCTCAAGCCCTCCGCGCGACGCAGGGTGGGGGGCCCGGTCTACCCGAACAGGGCGCCGAGCCCCGCTGCGGCCTCTTCCTCGGAGACCTCTTCCTCTTTCTTCTCTTCCTTCTTCTTCTCCGGTGCGGCTGCAGGTGCCGCGGGCGCCGCAGCGGCGGGCATCGCGACGGCGGTCTTGATCGCCTCGTCGATGTTCACGCCCTCGAGGGCCGCGGTCAGCGCCTTCACGCGCGCGTCGTCGGCCTTCACGCCCGCCGCGGTGAGGACCTTCTTCAGGTTCTCCTCGCTCACGGGCTTCTTCGCCGCGTGCAGCAGCATCGCGCTGTACACATACTCCATGCGTTGTCACCTCCTGTTCCGTTCGTTCGTGATCGTCAGGCCTCCTTCTTCGGCTCCGCGAGGGCCTGCGGGACGCGCGCCGCCAACGCGAGCGCCTGCGCCTGGGCCTTCGCGAGGAGGAACCTCGCGGTCTCCTGCGTCGGGAAGCCCGCCTCCATCGCGACGCTGACCGCCTCCCGATACGCCTTCGTGATCAGGATCGGTAACGTGAACGCGGTCGGGTACTCGATGAAGATGGAGAGGCCGAGGGCGTGGCGGATCGCGTCGTGGACCTGCGCGCGCACGAACGTCTCGTCCACCGCCAACACGTCGCGCCCGTACAGCTGCCCGTCCTCGAATGCCGCCCGGAGGTCGAGGCCCACGATCAGCGGGAAGATCTCCAGGCGCGCGAGGACATGCGCGACCTCCCGTGGGATCCGATCCCCGGACCTCACGAGGAGCTTGTCCTTCTTCACGACGACCTTCCCCTTCTCGATCGCCGCAGGGATGCCCGCCTTCTGGAGGTCGCCGACGATCGGCCCGGGTTTGAACGGCGTCTCGCCCTCGCGGACCCAGATGTCCGCGGGCGCCGCCTCGCCGCCGCGCGCGGGCGCGTTCGTCTTCGTGCCCTCGAGCTCCTTGAACAGGCGGAAGGGGTTCAGGTCCGTCGCGACGACGGCGCTCGGGCCGCCGAGGGCGGTGGCGAGGCCGTCGAGCCCCTTCTTCCCCGACGCCGCCTTCTCGATCGCGATCCGGAGCAGGCTGTTCTTCGCGACGCGGATCTCCGCCTTCCCGCGGAGCCGGCGGCGGATGGACTGGAACTGCACCGCGGGGATGCCGCGGATGTCGACGACGCCAACCACTTTGGCGGCGCCGATGAGCGCGGCGAGCGCGTCGACCTCCTGCGCCTTCGCCGGGTTCACGTGCGCGGGTCGGGCGATCATAGGTACTTCACCGCCGGGCCCATCGTCGTCTTCACGAACGCGGACTGGATGTTGAACTTCCCGCGCTCGAGCTTGTTCGCGATCCGCTGGAGGAGGAAGTCGAGGTTGTCCGCGAGGTCCTCGACCGCCATCGTGCGGACGCCGATCGGGGCATGGAACGTCCGGAAGTTCTTCGTCCGGACGCGGACCGTGTTCCGCAGGGAGCGGACCATCGGCGCGGGGTCCGCGTTCGGCGGGATCGGCCGGGGCATCCGGCCGCGCGGGCCGAGGACCTGCCCCAGGCGCTTCCCGATCACGGGCATGAGGGGCGCCTCCGCGAGGAAGAAGTGGTAGTCGTTCGCGAGCTCGCGGGCCTTCCGCTTGTTCCCCGCGAGGTCCTCGATCTGCTCCGGCGTGATCACGAGGTCCACCACGGCCTGCGCGCGGAACGCGAGCTGCCCGGAAGCGAACAGGCACACCTTGATCGGCTTCCCGCGGCCCTTCGGGAGGACGACCTCCTCGTCGAGGCGGTTCTTCGCGACGCTGAGGTCCACGTCCGTCAGGTTGATCGCGACCTCGACGGACTCGGGGAACTTCCGCTCGGGAGCGGACTCCACGGCCTTCTTGATCGCCTCGATCGTCTTCGCGTCCGCCATCGGCGGACCACCTCCCGCAGTATCCGGCGCGACGCGCCTCCTGCAGTGGGAGGACGACGAGAATCGTCGGGGTATATGAGGATTTGGCCGGAGTCGACCGCGACTCGACCGATCAGCCCGCAAGCGCCTTGTCGTGCTTCCCCGCCTGAATCTCCGCGAGGATCTCCTTCGGCGCCTTCCCTTCGACCTTCACGCCCATCGAGACGCACGTGCCGACGATCTCCATCACGCGTTTCTTCAGGTCCCGTCCCTGGAGCGCGTCCTGCTTGATGTCCGCGATCTTCAGGATCTGTTTCAGGGAAACGCTCCCGATCATCGTCTTCCCCGCCTCCCCGCTCCCCTTCTCCGCGCCGATCTCCTTCAGGATGAGGGCGCTCACGGGCGGCGTCCCGACCTCGATCGTGTACGACTTCGTCTTCGGGTCGACGATGACGGTGACGGGGACCTTCATCCCCTCGAAGGCCTTCGTCTTCTCGTTGACGTCCTTCACGACCGCCATGATGTTCAGGCCGAGCGGGCCGAGGGCGGGTCCGAGCGGCGGTCCGGCGGACGCCTTCCCTCCATCGACGAGGACGGGGATGCGCTCCGGCATGCGGCGCGCTGAGAGACGGACGCGATATAAAGGTTTGGACCCTCACCACGGTATCCTCCGTCCTTAACTAGGGAGTCCGAAATCCCTACGTGGTGGCGGCGGTGGCGAGGAAGGGGAAGGCAACGAAGTCGAGGTGGGAGTTCGAAGCGGACTACTTCACGTTCTGCAACTGCGACTGGGGATGCCCGTGCAACTTCAACGCGCGGCCGACGCAGGGGAACTGCCACGGCGTCGGGGCGTGGCGAATCCGGACGGGGCACTACGACGAGACGAAGCTCGACGGCGTCGTCTTCGCGGCGGCGTACTTTTTCCCCGGCCTCATTGAGCAGGGACACGGGCTCTCGCGGTTCTACGTGGATCGACGGGCGACGCCCGCACAGCGGAAGGCCATCGAGGCGATCTGCAGCGGGAAGTTTGGCGGTGGCATCTTTGAGATCTTCGCGAACCTCTCCGAGACCGTGTACCCGTTCCTCGTCACCGACATCGCCCTCGACATCGAGGGACCGAGGGCGACGCTGCGGATTCCGGACCTCATGGAGGCCGAGTGCGAATCCCTCTCCTACCCGGACGGCCTCGTGATCAAGCCGTTCTTCACGCTGCCGCACGGGATCGAGTTCAAGGAAGGCCTCGCGACGAACGCGAAGAGCTGGTGGATCCGCGACGGACAGATGCTCGCGAACCACAAGAACGTGTACGGGGTCACGGCGACGGTGAAGTTCAACGAGAAGGGATGCGTCGGCTGACTACTTCTCTTCCTTCTCCTTCTCGATCACGCGGACGTGGTCCCCGCGGACCGTGATCGGGATCGGGACCATCGCCTCGAACAACTCGACCGTGATTTCCTCCTTCGCCTCGTCGATCTTCTGGACGCGGGCCTTCTCGCCCTTGAACGGTCCCGCCACAAGTTCGACGATGTCGCCCTCCATGATGCCGCTCACGATCGGCTTCGGCGTGAGGAAGTGCTCGATCTCCGAGAGGGACGTCTCCCCCTTCGCGACGCCGCGCGCCCGCCGGATCCCTCGGACCGCCTCGTCGAGCCGGTCGGGGTTCATGCTCTCCACGAACACGTAGCCGCGGATCGTGGCGGGGGCGAGAATCGAGAAGACGCCGATGTCCCGCTCCTTCGCGCGCGCCGCCAAGCTGTCCGCGACCGTGCGCTCGTGCCCGATGCTCGTCTTCACCGCCACAACGGCGGGCCGCGCGTTCGCGACGACCTGCGCCTTGTCCGCGAGCTCCGGGTCCCCGTGTGACGCCGCGTTCAGGACGACGTTCACCTTGTCCCCGAACCGCACGCCGCGCGGGCACGTGACCGCGACCGTGATGTCCCTCGTGCCGCCGCTGATCAGGTGGATCTCCTTCTCGTACAGTTTCGTGAACGTCACGTCCCAGGGCTTGTCCTCGACCCCGTGGACCTTCACGCCCCACTCCGGGAGCTCCGCCTCCTCGGATCCGTACTGCAGGTCGACCCGGACCTTGATCGTGTCGTCCTCGCGGCCCGTGTTCGTCACGAGGAACTCGAAGTCCTGGGACGTGCCCGCCGTGAGCGAGGTCGTGTCCGCACCCTTCAGCTCGACCTTGATGCCGTACGTGCCGGGCGCCGGCCGGACCGCGGGCGGGGGCGGCGGCGCGGGTGGCTGCGGTTCGTCCTTCGGGAGACCCTCGAGCAAGCTCATCCACGCATCCTCATTTGAACAGGCTGGACAGCCACGGTCCGCCGAACTGGAAGATCAGGTAAATCGTGAACCCGACCGCACCGATGATCAGAAGGCCGAGCGCCGTGAGCTGGACGACCTTCGAGAACTCGTCGTGCGTGGGTTTCCGCGCCATCTGGAGGACGCGCCCGTACTTCCCCTTCCCGAGGCGCTTCGCGCGCTCCTCAATCCGCTTCTGGACCTCCCACGCCCGCTCGACGATGTGCGCCATCTTACCGTACCACGTCCACGCCGACTTCCTTCCCCTTCCGCACCTCGCCCGGCCCGAAGATCTGCTTGCTCTTCACGCCGGTCAGGATGACCATGCACCGCATCTTGTGCTGCAGCGCGGGGTCGACCGCCGCGCCCCAGATGATCCGCGCGTTCGGCGAGATCTTCGCCTGGACGAGCTCCGCGGCGCGCTCCGCCTCGGACACGGTCATGTCCGGGCCGCCCGTCACGTTCACGAGCGCCCCCGTTGCGCCGCTGATGTCCACGTCGATCAGCGGGGAGTTGATCGCCTCCTCGACGGAGTCCTCCGCGCGGTCGTCGTCCTCGCCCTCGCCGAGCCCGATCATCGCGACGCCGCCGCCCTTCATGATCGTCTTGATGTCGTTGAAGTCCAGGTTCACGAGCCCGGGCTTCGTGATGACCTCCGTGATTCCCTTGATGCCCCGCATCAGGACGTCGTCCGCGACCTTGAACGCCTGGTTCAGCGCGAGGCGCGGCACGAGCTGGAGGAGCTTGTCGTTTGGAATCACGATCACCGTGTCCGAGAAGTTCCGGAGGCGGTCGAGGCCGTACTCCGCGTTCTCCCACCGGACAACGCCCTCCGCACGGAACGGCCACGTGCAGATCGCGACCGTGAGCGCGCCGAGCTCCTTCGCGATCTGGGCGACGACGGGCGCGCCGCCCGTGCCGGTCCCGCCGCCAAGGCCGCACGTGATGAACACGAGGTCCGCGCCCTGGAGGACCTTCCGGAGTTCCTCCTCCGCCTCCCGCGCGGCCTCCTCGCCGATCTGCGGCAGCGCGCCCGCCCCGAGGCCCCGCGTGCTCCGCCGCCCGAGGAGGATCTTGTGGGGCGCCCGCACGATCAGGAGGTGCTGCGCGTCCGTGTTCGCGGCGTACAACTCCGCGCCGACCACGCCCGCCTCCACGAGCCGGTCGATCGTGTTCGTGCCCCCGCCGCCCACGCCGACGATCTTGATGTTCGTGCGGAGGCCCGAGAGGATCCGCTCGAGTTCCGCGTCGTCCGCGCCGTACCCGGTCATCGGGGCCTCCCGCGACCCCGCGTCGTCCGTCGCGCGCGTCAGGACCTCCCGAACGATGGAATCCATGGAATGCCTCCGCCGTGCGAGCCTGCAGGCTACGAGGGGCGACGTAACCTCCGAACCCTTAAAAGGCTTTCCGACTCGCCGCATATGTCACTCCCCCACGCGTGCGCCCGCGTCCGATGCGGGGGCGGCGGTGTCACCGAACCGGATGACAACCTATTTATCGCGAGGCCGGAATCGAGTCGCGCCGTGCCCATCAATGCGGACCGGATCCGAAAGCTCATGGACCACGGCCTCACGGAGTACCAGGCCCGCGTGTACCTCACGATGCTCGACCTCGGCACCGCCACGGCGTCGCAGGTCACGCCCCACGCGCGCGTCCCGCGGACGCGGATCTACGCGACGATGTCCCAGCTCCACGAGAAGGGCCTCGTCGAGATCATCCCGGAAACGCCCCTCCGGTACAAGCCCGTCCCGTTCGACCGGTACCTGAAGAAGTCCGTGGCCGAGCTCCGGGACCGCGCGGGTTCCCTCGAGAAGAACCTGGCGGGGATCGCGAAGGAGTTTGCCGTCGTCGGCCAGGTCACGCCGGAGGAACGCGGGCGGTTCGAGGCGATCTACGGGCGGCGGAACGCGCGGGAGCGCCTGATCAAGATGTACGAGGGCGCGGAGCAGTCGTGGATCGGGATCGGGACCGGGCGGAGCCCGGGCCGGGTCATGCGCGGCTTCGGGGAGTATATCACGGACAAGTCGGCGAAGGGCGTCCGGTTCCGGTACATGTTCCCCGTGACCCCGGAGAACCTGAAGGACGTGCAGCGGCTCAGCCGGTACGCGTCGATCCGGAGCGTGGACTTCTTCGTTCCGATGTACATGCACGTCGTCGACGGGCGGGAGTTCATCATGTCCCACCCGATCCCGGACGACGACTCGTTCTACCGCGGGGACGACATCTGCATCTGGACGGACGACCGCGCGCTCGCGCAGGCCGTCGCGAACATCATGGAGCACACGTGGGGCGGCGCGAAGCAGGTCGACATCCCCGCGGACGCCCCGTGACTACTCCGCGGACCGCTTCGGCGCCCGCCCGCGGGGGGTCGGCGAGAGGAGCCGGACCGTGTCGTGGACGTACCGGAAGCGGTTCCGGAGGGTGACCTCGCTGACCCCGGCGACCTTCGCGACGAGCTTCTGGGGCCGCCGCTCCCCGCACGCGAGGGACGCGAGGTAGATCGCCGCCGCGCTCGTGCCGACCGGCGACAGGCTCAGGGAGCCGTCCCCGTCGTCCATCTCCTTCAGGATCCGGTGCGCTTGGCGCTGGACCTCCGCACCGAGGCCGAGCTCGCTGCAGAACCGGGAGACGTAGTCCGCGGGCTTCGACGGCGGCACGCGGAGCCCGAGCGCGCGGAGGAGGAGGCCGTACGACTTCCCGATCTCCTTCTTCCGGACGCCCGTCGCCTGCTGGAGCTCGTCGAGCGTGCGCGGGACGCCGCCCATCCGGCAGGACGCGTACACCGCCGCCGACACGATCCCGCTGATCTTCCGGCCTCGCAGGAGCCCCCGCTCGAGCGCCTTCTTGCACAGGAAGCCCGCCTGCTCCTTGAGGGCCTTCGGGAGGCCGAGCGAGGAGGCGACGCGGTCGAGGACGATCATCGTCTCCGGCAGGCTCCGCTCCCCGGGCCGGCTGTGGCCCGAGTGGCGCTGGAGCTTCCGCATCCGGAAGTACTTCTCCCGCTCCCGGAGCGGGATCGGATTCCCGCGGCTGTCCTTCGTCGCGATTGGGATGACGGTCGTGAGGCTCACGGTCTGGCCCGTGTACCCGCGGGGCGCGCCCGTCCGCGCGAGGCGGTCGTTCTCCTCGGGGTTGAACGCGCTCCATTCGGGGCCGGGGTCGATCGCCCCTTCGCTGATCACGAGGCCGCACGCGTCGCACACGACCTCGCCCCGCGTGTCGTCGCGGACGAGGTGGGCGCCCCCGCATTCCGGGCAGGCGAGGACCTCGTCGACCTCGGGTCGCTTGGACGGCCTCGCCAGGGATGGCATGACCATGGTTGCACCCCTGCCCTATGCATCGGTATAACGGGCTTATACATGTCGGTGTCACGGGCGAAGAGGACACGGGGGCTCGGGCGCCGATATACCCCTACATACCCGGGAACCGGGAGGGTCAGGTCACGACGAGCTCGTCCAGGAACTTCTGGACGCGGACGGTCGGGCGCCCGGCCGCGTCCGCGATGACCTGCTTCGCGGGCGGGGACTCGCGGTAGTTCGGGATCCGGTCCTCGAGGCGGTTCTCGAACGTCGGGAACTGCTCGTTCTGATAGAACACGCCGATTGGGATCGCGTCCCCCCACTGGAGCGCGTGCTTGAGCGCCTCCATCTTCTTCGGCTCCGTGTCCTCGAACGTCCGGACGACGGGGTCGTACCCGCGCTCCTCGAGCTTGTACACGCGCGGCATCTTCTTCCCCTCGACGAGGCGGTCCTCGCCGCCGTACCAGTCCTTCGTGTTCAGGTTGTTGTACGTCGGGCAGGGCTGGAGGACGTCGAGGAACGCGTATCCGCGGTGCCGGATCGCGCGCACGATCAGGTCCTTCAGGTGCTTGATGTCGAAGGCGTACCCGCGCGCGACGAACGTCGCGCCCGAGGCAAGCGCGAGCCACAGCGGGTTGATCCCCTCGTTGATGTTCGGCTGGGTGAGGGACTTCGTCTTCACGCCGAGCTTCAGCGTCGGGGACGCCTGCCCCTTCGTCAGGCCGTAGACGCCGTTGTCCAGGATCAGGTACGTGATGTCCAGGTTCCGGCGGCCCGCGCTCACGAAGTGGCCCGCGCCGATCCCGAGGCCGTCCCCGTCCCCGCTCACGACGAGGACCTCGAGCCCGGGGTTCGCGAGCTTCACGCCGATCGCGACGGGCAGGGCGCGCCCGTGGAGCGTGTGGACCCCGTAGACGTTCACGTAGTGCGCGGTCTTCGCGGAGCACCCGATCCCGGAGACGAGCGCGACCTCGTGCCGCGGGAGCTTCAGGTCCGCGAGGGCCATCTGGACCGCCTTCAGGATCCCGAAGTCGCCGCAGCCGGGGCACCAGTCGTTGTGGACGTCCGTCTGGAAGTCCTGCGGCTTCAGGAGGGCCTCAGGCGCCATACTTCAGCACCTCCCGCGGCGGGGCCTTCCCGTCGAGGACCGCCGCCAACGCCTCGTGGAGCTCGTTGACGGACATCGGCCGGCCCTGGAACTTCACGATCGCGTGCGTGACCGCGATCCCCGTCTTCTCGCGGATCAGCCCGGCGAGGGTCGCGCCGTAGTTCATCTCGACGTCCACGATCCGCTTCCGGCCCTCGAGGAGCTTCGCCAACCGCTCCGCGGGCAGCGGGTGGAGGAGCCGGACCTGGATGAACCCGATCTTCCGACCCTCCGCGCGGAGCCCGTCAATCGCGTCGAGGAGCGCCCCCTTCGTCGAGCCCCAGCTCACGACGACCGTGTCCGCGTCCGCGTCCCCGTGCACGAGGAGCTGGTCCTCCGGCGGGATCTCTTTGAGCGCGAGGTCGAGCTTGCCCATCCGCTTCTCCATCATCAGGATCCGGAGGACCGGGTCCTCCGTGATGTGCCCCTTCTCGTCGTGCTCGTCGCCCGTGTTCCAGAAGATCGTGCCGGGCATCCCGAGGACCGCGCGGGGGCTGATCCCGTCCCTCGTGAACTGAAACCGGAGGTAGTCGCCGTCGTCGCCGGGACGCGCGAGCGCCCCGCGGTCGATCGTGACGCCGTCGAGCGTGAAGTACGGGAGCGTCTGGTTGCTGTTCGCGAGCGCCTTGTCCACGAGGTGGACGACGGGCATCTGGTACTTCTCCGCGTAGTTGAACGCCTTCACGGTGTCGTAGAAGCACTCCTCGAGGTCTCCCGAGGCGAAGACGATTCGCGGCGAGTCCCCGTGCCCTGCGTGGATCGCAAATCGGAGGTCGCCCTGCTCGTGGCGGGTCGGCATCCCGGTGCTCGGGCCCGCGCGCTGGTACAGCGTGATGACGACGGGGACCTCGTTGATGCTCGCCCACCCGATGCCCTCCATCATCAGGCAGAAGCCCGGACCGGACGTCGCGGTCGCCGCGCGCGCCCCGGCGAGTGCGCCGCCATTCGCCATCGTGATCGCGGCGATCTCGTCCTCCGTCTGCACGACGACGACGGACTGGCCGTTCGCCTCGAGGAACGCGGCCTCCTGCGCCTCCGGCGCGTCCGGCTCGACCGCCGTCGGCAGGAGTTCGTTCGCCTCGAGGAACTCGCTCTCGTCAGACGCCGGCGTGATCGGGTAGTACGTCTGGAACCGGCAGCCGCTGACCATCTTGCCGAGCGCGACCGCCTGGCTGCCCGCCACGTAGATGCGCCTCTCCGTCGTCGGCACGGGCCGGAGCTTGAACGGGAACTCCTTCTCCCAGCGCTCGCGGGCGTAGTCGTACGCGACCTGGGCGCCGTACACGTTCATCTCCGCGACGTTCTTCTTCGCGCGGAAGATGTACCGGATCGCCTTCGCGACCTGCTCGAAGTCGTAGTCGAGCATCCCGAACGCGCCGGAGACCGCGAGGATGTTCACCATCCGGCTCAGCTTGCTCAGCTGCTCGACGTCGAACTTCTTCTGGATGCTCACGAGGAACTCGGACATCGGGAGCGGGCGGAGGGCCACGCCCCGCTGGGCGGCTGCGTCGAGGGCGTCCTGGACGGTGTCCCCGAGGCCCCGCGCGAGCAGGTACGCCTTCAGGTCCTGGTTCACGCGCCGTTCGACCGTCGGGACCTCATCGAGCTTCACGCGGGCGACGGCCGGGTCGTAGATGATCGCGCCGTCGTCCGTGACCTCCTGCGCGTGCCGGAAGACCGTCTCCGCGTCGAACGTCGCGAGCAGGTTCACGGGGTCCATGTGCGCGCGGACCCGCTTCGCCGCCACGCGGATCTGGAAGTACGAGTGCTCGCCCATGATGTTCGAGTAGTACTCCCGCTTGCCGAAGACCTGGAGCCCGCCGTACGCGCACGCGCGGCCGAAGACGTTCGCACTCGAGTCGACGCCGCTGCCCTGGGCGCCGCCGATCATCCAGGTGAACTCATTCGTCCTCATCGCTCAGTCCCATTCCGTGCGAAGTCGTGACCGCCGTTCCGTCCCCGTTTCCACTACACGGACCCGCTTTATCCTGATTGTGTTACGTGCGGTGTGCACACCGCGGGTTCCCGCTCGCGAGCCTCCCCCTAAAGCTTTTCGTCATGGATGCATATGCACCCTGCAAGGGAGGTGGTCCCCACGCGACATGGCGCGAACGAAGGCCTCCCGCGCGAGGCTTAGGCGGTTCCGCATCGAGGACGCCGCGGACGTGTGCCGCATCTACCCGATGTTCTTCGTCGACAACGCGATCGACGTGAAGGGCGGGCGGCTCACCGTCGCGGACCTTGGCGGCCGGGTCGTCGGCTTTGCGCTGTGGTCTGCCGCGATGGAGCCTGCGTGGTTCGACCCCGGAGTGGAACGGTGGGCGGAGCTCACGGAGCTGCACGTCCACCCGGATTTCCGGAACCGGGGCATCGGCACGCGGCTCGTGTTGGCGGCGGTCCGACAGGCGCGATTGGCGGGGTTCCCTGCGATGTACCTCGAGACGGAGGAGTCGAACGGTCCCGCGCGGCGGGCGTACGAGAAGGGCGGGTTCCGCGCGCACAACCGGGTGATCCGCTACAAAGTGAGGCTCTGAGGGCGGTTCACGGGAAACCTCAAGGCTCCCGGACGAGCTTCGGGTGCCGATAGGAGGGGAAGTCCGTGGGGTACCGCCGCGTCGAACCGCCCGAGGGCGTCGTCGTCTTTTTCAAGATCGTGAAGCGACCGGAGGCGAGCGAGCCGGAGTACGAGGAGACGGACGCGCGGATGTATGAGATCGTTTCCGGCATGCCGGGCTTCGTGTCCATCAAGTCGTTCACGGCGGAGGATGGCGAACGGGTGAGCATCGTGCGGTTCCGGAGCGAGCAGGCCCTCGACGCATGGCGGACGCTTCCGGAGCACCGCCAAGCCCAGGCGCGCGGGCGGGAGCGCTGGTACGACTCGTACTGGATCCAGGTCTGCCAAGTCATCCGAGAGTACGAGTGGACGCGGGACGCACCGCCCCGCTAGCCGCCAACGAGCCTGTCCGTGTCGATCTGCGCCTTCTGCAGGCGCCCGCTGTAGTCCACGTACACGGTCTTCCAGTACGTGAACTCCTCGAGCGCCGTCGTGCCGGCTTCGCGCGTGTCCGTCGGCCCTGTCTCCTTCGTGCCGCCAAACGGGAGCTGGACCTCCGCGCCGATCGTCGGCGCGTTCACGTACGTGATCCCCGCCTCGAGGTCCTGCATCGCGCGGAATGCCCACCGCAGGTCGTTCGTGTAGATCGACGAACTGAGGCCGTACGTCACGGAGTTCGCGATCGCGACCGCGTCCCCATAGCCCCTCGCCTTGAGGACGCTGAGCACGGGGCCGAAGATTTCCTCCTGTGCGAGCCGCGCCCTCCGGCCGACGGCGAAGACCGTCGGCTCGACCCAGAACCCGCGGTCGTACTTCCCTCCCGCAAGTTCGTCGCCGCCAACGAGGAGCTTGTCCTTCTCCTTCTTCCCGATGCCGATGTACTCGAGGACCTTCTTCTTCTGGTCCGCGGACGCCACGGGGCCCATATCCGTCTTCGGATCGAGGGGGTCACCGACCCGCAACTTCTCCGTGCGCTCGACAAGTTCGTCCACGACTTGGTCGTAGATCCTCTCGTGAACGATCAGGCGCGACGTGGCGGTACACCGTTGCCCCGCGGTCCCGAACGCACCGAACATCACACCATCCATAAGGAGGTCGAGGTTCGCGTCGTCCATCGCGAGGATTGCGTTCTTGCCGCCGAGCTCGAGTCCGACCTTGATCATCTTCTTGGCGGCGGCCTCGTACACGTGCTTCCCGGTGTCCACGCCCCCGGTGAACGAGACCGCGCGGATGTCCGGGTGCTCCACGATCCCGTCGCCGACCACGCCGCCGGAACCCGTGACCATGTTCACGACGCCCGGCGGGAAGCCGGCCTCCTCGAGGACCTCGACGAACCGCGCCCCGCACAGGGGCGTGAGGGACGAGGGCTTGAACACGATCGGGCAGCCGGCGATGAGGGCGGCGCCGCTCTTCCACGCGGGGATCGCCATCGGGAAGTTCCACGGCGTGATGAGTCCGACGGGGCCGACGGG